>Ga0315314_1000110_pt1 | contig 113590 bp, 112 predicted proteins | sample TDP9_MG_FD_203631 | JGI IMG/M metagenome (GOLD analysis project Ga0315314, IMG submission 203631) | Freshwater sediment microbial communities from Lake Towuti, South Sulawesi, Indonesia - TDP9 | ecosystem: Environmental > Aquatic > Freshwater > Lake > Sediment | place: Indonesia: South...
AAATGCTGGAGAGCTTAAAGTGCAGGGCAAAGCTGATGTTGTAGTTGTGGGCGCAGGTCCGTCAGGCTCGTTTTCGGCTTTAACAGCGGCAAAAATGGGCGCTGAAGTGGTTGTGTGCGAAGAGCATAAGGAAGTCGGCTTTCCCAGCCACTGCGCCGGGCACATCAGCGTCAAGGGATTAAAGCGTCTACGACTGAAGCTACCGACAAAGATTGTTGAAAACGAGATAAAGGGCGCAGTCTTCTACTCGCCCTCTGGATACAAGTTTGGGGTTAGACTCGACTCTCCCGTAACCTACGTCGTAAACAGAGCAATGTTTGACAAGCACTTGACGCAGCTCGCAGAAAAGCAAGGGACAAGATTTCTGCTTGGAACTAAAGTTGAGTCGTTTCACGTTGACAAGGGGTGTGTACGTGGTGTTTCTTTCAAGAATGGCAAAAATTTGACTTCAAACATTGCCATTAACGCTGAAGGTTGCGCTTCTGCTCTTTTGAAAAGAATAGGATTAAAGACATTCGTTAAATCCTTGGTTGTGAACGCTGTTAACTGTGAAGTTGACCGTATCGACGACTTAGAAGATGACACGGTTGAAGTTTATTTAGGACAGAAATTCGCGCCTGGGCTCTTCGCTTGGATAATCCCAAAACGAAACGGCTCAGCCAAAATCGGCTTAGCGACGAAAGCTGGCAACCCAAGAGAACACCTAAAACATTTTTTGAAAAACCATCCAGTAGCAAGCAAAAAACTTGAGCACAGCGTCATCAAAAACGTTTCTTATCATCTCATTCCCTTGGGTGGACCCATACCCAAGACTTACCAAAATGGATTCCTCGCCGTGGGCGATGCAGCCTCGCAGGTGAAACCCACAACTGGCGGCGGAGTCATCATGGGTCTCACATGCGCCAAAATGGCTGGAGAAACCGCCTATCAAGCCATACAACAAGAGGATTTTTCCGAAGCCTTTCTGTCAAGATATCAGCAGAAGTGGCAACAAGCCATAGGCTTCGACATGGCTGTGATGAAGCAGATTCGATTGTTGCTCAATCGTGTGTCCGACAGAAGACTCGACAGGATAATCAGCCTATGTGCACGGTTTCACCTCAGCGAATATCTTCAAAACGTGAAGGACATTGACTTTCAAGGCAAAGCCCTAATCCCTCTATTAAAGAACCCAACTGCTTTGACGGTTGCCATCTACTCACTTTTCTCTTCTCTTATTTCACCGTAGGCGCCATCTTGAAACAAAAACCTTAACCACAACCCAAACAACACCAATGACAGTGCCATTACATGTCCGAATTCAAACACAAACAGGTCATCGTCATACGTTCTGACCTGAAAATGGGCAAAGGAAAAATCGCGGCTCAAGCTGGACACGCAGCAGTGTCGGCGGCTGAGGAAGCGAGAAAACATTATCAAGAATGGTGGAAAGCATGGCTTGATGAGGGGCAGTGCAAAATCGCCGTGAAAGTACCGAGCCAAAAAGAGCTCCTCCGAATCGAAGAAGAGGCAAAAGAATCTGGAGTGCCCTACGCCCTTATCTCAGACCGAGGCTTGACTCAACTCCAGCCGGGAACAATTACGTGTTTGGGCATCGGTCCAGCTCCGTCGGGTAAGGTTGACAAAATCACTGGAACGCTGGCGCTTCTTTGAACGTGCCCAAGCTGGAGAAAGAAATCGGCATCGAAGTTTACGCTACCCAGTCTAAGGGGGTAGGTGGAAGAATTCGCCATTTTCCGGAAGACTTCGTGGTTGAAGAAATTCTCAAAGACGGCTCAATCGCTCAAGTTGAACTTGGCGCTGTCACAGAGATTAACAGGCGTGGACCGTATCTCGTCTGTGTGCTTGTCAAGCGAAACCTTGACACTTTTTTGGCGGTTCAAGCTATTGTCAAGAAGCTTGGTGTTGATCAAGAACGCATCCAAATCGCAGGCATCAAAGACGCTCGAGCCCTGACAGCCCAGCACGTAAGCATTGGGAGAACGCTTCCGGAGCAGGTGGCTCGAGTCAAATTTAATAATCTGCGTTTGTATCCTCTGCGTTTTTCAAACGAGAAAATGCACTCCAGCCTACTCTTCGGCAACCATTTTCAAATCACTCTTAGAATTATTAACCTGTCGCCGTCTCAAACATTGAACCGCATCTCAAGTGCGGACAACGAATTACTCCAGCTGGGCGGATGCCCCAATTTTTTTGGGCATCAACGCTTTGGAACAACTCGCCCCATAACCCACTTGATTGGAAAACACATGCTGCTCGGCAAATGGGAAGAAGCTGCTCTCACATTCTTGGCGAACCCGAGTCCCTACGAACATCCAGAATCGAGGCAAGCGAGAGAACAACTCTGGAACACGCAGAACTATAAAGAAGCCATGCGTTATTTTCCCCCTAAACTCGTCTATGAACGTCAGATGCTCAGCCACCTGGCGAAACAACCAAGAGATTTCTTAGGAGCGTTTCATCGATTGCCTAAAAAACTACGTCAACTCTTCATCCAAGCCTACCAATCATACTTATTCAACAAATTCTTAAGCAGAAGAATCCAGCTTGGGCTGCCTCTCAAAAAGGCTCAGAAAGGAGAGTACAGACTCAGCGTCAACGGTGAAGAATTCTTGTCTCTTCCACTCATAGGCTCTAAGCAGTCTGTCTCAATGGGAGAACAGGGAGAAATTGAAAAGCAAATACTGGAAAAAGAAGACATATCACCTCAATATTTCAAGATATTCGCTATGCTTGAAATCAGCTCCTCTGGTGGATTGCGAGCGGCTCTCACACCTCTAATCGAACTTAAAATAGGGAAACCTGTGAAGGATGTTGCTAACCCGAACAAAAGGATGATTTGTATGGGCTTTACGTTAAGGAAAGGCTCTTATGCAACGATACTCCTGCGGGAATTCATGAAGCCGCGAAACCCGATAAGGGCTGGTTTCTGAGTTTATGGGGTTAGTCTGAAGCGGTCTCTTGGGAACAGCGTCACTTCTCTTATGTTTTTCTTTCCTGTCAGCATCATGGCGAATCTTTCTAATCCCAGAGCCCAGCCTGCGTGAGGCGGCATTCCATAATCGAACGCTTGAAGATGAAACCTGAATGAGTCGGGGTTCAAGCCCTGCTCCTTCAAACGCCTGACTAACAGACTTTTAGAGTCAACCCTCGTGCCTCCCGAAGCCAGTTCAATCCAACTCCACATCAAGTCAAAAGCCTCACAGAGTTCTGGTTTATCAGTTCTTGGTTTAAGATAGAACGGCTTAGACTTGGTTGGCCAGTCGGTTATCCAATAAAAGTAGGGATGAAGTTTACCAACGGTTCTGAAGGCGGGTGTGGGGATGTCTTCTCCCCATGGAATTTCAATTCCTTCTTTTTTCAATTCCTGAAGTATTTCGTCGTAAGTGAATCTTTTGAAGGGTTTTTCAGGCACTTCTATTCTGTGTTTCAGGATTTTTAGCTCTCTTCGGCAACGGTCGTTCATGGTTTCGCAGATATAATGCACGACTTCTTCTAAAATTCCCATCACGTCTTGGGCGGTGGCAAACGCCTGTTCAATGTCGATGGACACAAACTCGCTGATGTGCCTTCTTGTATGAGACTCCTCAGCCCTGAAGAACGGTCCGATTTCAAACACTTTTTCAAAATCAATGACCAACTCTTCCTTGTAAAGCTGGGGGCTCTGTGCTAAATAGGCCGGTTGCTCATAGTAATTAACTGTGAAGAGTGCGGCTCCTCCTTCGGTGGCTGAAGCGATAATCCTTGGTGTTCGAACTTCAATGAACCCCCGCTGCGATAGAAAGATGCGTGTTGCTTCTAAGGCGACGTGTTGAATCCTGAAGATTGCACGGTTCTCCTCTCTTGCGAGGTCTAGCACTCGGGCGTCGAGTCGTACATCAATTTTAGCTGGGGTTCGCCCTGTCACGTCTAATGGCAGTGGCTGCTTTGCCTCTCCTAAAACTCGAATCTCGCTTGGAATAATCTCTACACCGCGTGGCGTCATCTTCGTCTCTTTAACTGTGCCTTTCACTCCAATGCTGTACTGTCTCTGCATCATCTTGGCTTTTTCTAGGACTTTTTGACTGACTTTTTTGCTTGGAACTGTAATTTGAACTGTTCCTTCTCTGTCTTGCAGAATCAGAAATCGCAGGCCGCCTAAGTCTCGAATGTCTTGAATCCATCCGAAAACTACAACCTCTGTCCCGCTTAACTCTGGCTTTATCTCTTCGGAGTAGTGGGTTCGTCTCCAGTCTCCCAACTCATCCAATTTCATACTCTAACCACTCATCCTTTCAGTCTGCGAACTCAACTCTCAGCGTTATTCCTCGAACCTTTTGAGCAATCTGTTTGAAAGCTTCTAGATTGAATGGGGGTGGTCTTCGACCTCGCCTTCTCAAGATTACTCTTGTTTCTTGGCTTCCGTCGGGCAACCATATGGTGTTGATTGTAATTATGCTTAGAGGCGCGAAAAGGTCTTCCAGAAACTTTCGCTCATCTACGCCGAACTCTAAAATGCGAACGTTTTTTCCTGTTTTTTCGCCTATTGTTCGAAGAATTTTTCCCCCATGACTTAAGAGCTTAGCCACGTCTCCTCTCCCCACTATCAATGCAAGAACGCTGTCGGCTTCAACCGCCTTATGGAAAAAAACGTCTTGTAGGGGCGGATACGTGCTTTCTAAGGAGAGAAGCAGTCGACCAACCTCTAAATCGGTCTTGGAGACTTCACCTAACCTAAGCTTCGCTTGGCATTTAGGGCAGAGAATGCCGCTTTTTAGGCAAAAATGACATATATTCACCATCTTTGGCATCGGTTAATCATCATCCCTTAATGACCGCCCCAAGAGTATCATACAGCAGTGTCTAAGATAATATAAAGTTACCGTGACTGCCATGAGGAGGATAGGCGGAGAAGGATGGGCTTAGTGTGAGTGTTGGGAAATTTTTTTGGTTGTGTTGTGGCTGGGGTTTTGTTTGTGTTTTGTGGTTTGTTTTTGTTTTTGGTTGTGGTTTGGGTTGTGTTTGGTGTGCGTTTCTATGTTGGTTAGCGTGAAGTTACAACATGGTTAACGTGAAGTTTGAATGTTGCCAAAAGTGACTTTCAGAGTGGCTGCGGTCATTATTTTTGTGATGCTGCGGGAAAGTGAATTTCAAGAGAAGAAGGGGGCATTTCACTTATGCCTTCTTCTACTCTCTCTTAGGAGGCGGGGCTGTGTGTGAACAGAAGTAGTTGAACAAGGAATTGTAGACTGTTTGAAGTGGAGGCAAAGCATATTATATTCTGGAATGTGACTGTATTTGTTGGACGATTGTTTATGGGTGTGCCCAAACCGACTGAAATGACAATACGAGACCTACTGCAAGAAGAACTGAGAAAAAAAGGCGTAGCACAGTCGTTCCAGAGTTTAGTGTTTCCACGCCTGCTGTCGGTTAAGCTCGATGTCATTTAATTTGCTCTTACGTAGTGCTTAATAGACTGAAGCTAAGATTTTAGAAATGTGAACGATTATTTGGTTGATGTTATTAAGAAACATAGAATTGAAGTGGAAAATAATGGTTGAAAAGTCTCTTGGTAGGATGGAAGTGCTAAAGGGCTTCATCCAAATCCCTGCTAAGAGCCTCAAGGAACTCGTTGGAGATCTACCTCTCCCCTCTGAAACTCAACTGGATGGAGAAGCTGCAAGGTTAGACAGTTACGGAAGACTCTGGTCTTCTTCTCTTAAAGGCAAGTTTCCATTGGGCACTAGAGTTCAATTGTTCAAAACTACAGAAGGCTTTAAAGTTGAACTTGTGGCGAATAGCAAAGAATCCTCTCGCAGTGCGCAAAGCAAGAATGAAATCGTTGGAGTTTTAAATGTTGAAAAAGCAAGAAAGACAAGAAAACGACATCGCAAAGGAGGGACAGTGACTAGTTCTTTTGGGTCTCCTGGAAGATTCGGTCATGATTCATCAAAATTCTATAATAGTAGGCTTTATGCGGGTTTGCCAAAAGAAAAGGAGAAGGTGGTCTATTTTGAAAACGAAATCAACAAAGACTTCTTTGATAAAATCTTCTGCAAAAGTAGTGAACATATGGATGAACTACCTGACAACAGTGTTCATCTGATGGTAACGTCACCCCCATACAATGTTGGAAAGGAGTATGATAAAGGCCTCACGTTAGATGAGTACAAAACCATATTGAGGAATGTTTTCAAAGAAGTCTATAGAGTACTTGTTCCTGGCGGAAGAGCTTGCGTCAATGTAGCAAATTTGGGAAGGAAACCATACATACCTTTGGATACTTTCGCAATTCAGATTATGCTTGATATTGGTTTTCTCATGAGAGGTGAAATAATTTGGGACAAAGGCTCAAGCGCCGCTGCCTCCACTGCATGGGGCAGCTGGCGTTCGGCAAGTAACCCCACTTTGAGGGACACTCATGAATACATAATGATTTTCTCTAAGGACACATTTAAGAGACCTGAGCCAAAGGGAAGAAAGAGCACCATTACTAAAGAAGAGTTTTTAGAATGGACAAAGAGTGTGTGGTCATTTCCGGCGGAGTCAGCGACTAAAGTTGGTCATCCTGCGCCATTTCCGGTCGAGTTGCCTCTAAGGCTTATCAAACTCTACACTTTTGAAGGGGAAGTGGTTTTGGACCCGTTCATTGGAAGTGGAACCACGGCTATCGCATGCCTAAGAACAAACAGACATTTTGTTGGATATGACATTGAAAAGCAATATGTTGACATAACGAATACGAGAATTCAGAATGAACTTAGACAGATTAAGGCTCAAAAAGAACAAGTGAAACTAGAAAAGTTTGCACTCTCAGAAAATTCATAGACTACTTTTCGATGCTCACAGTTCTATTCAATTTTCGCTTGTATGTCCTTCTTGTCATAATGCAATTTCTCCTTCTTCCAATAATCTAACCATCTTTGATAGGGTTCAAACTCAATCTTAGAACGATGCCATTCTATTTCAATTGCTTTCGTATTGGGGTCCCTAACAAGTCGTAACAGAGCTTCTTTACTGATTTCAACTCCTCTAGGGTTTGTCCCAGCCTTTGGAAGCTTAAGATATCTTTCTCTACCCAGATTCCCGAATATTCTCTGTTGAACTTCAAGTGGAATGTAAAATAAGTTACCTGTTCCATCCCATTCAATATTGGCAAGGAGAGTGTCACATTTAGGAGTGTAAGTTTCACGAAATTCCCGTGACTTCTGAGCATCCACAGTCCATATTATTTTGACACCGCCCATTCCAGTAATAGTTTTGATGAAAATTGGGTATTCGAATAGTTTGACATCCATCTCTCGTTCAGTTATTGGAAGTTTTGTCTCGACATTCCTTCCTCCGAATTTATAAATCAGCAAAGCAATAAGAATCTTCTTACGCATTGAGCCAACTTCCATCCCGACTTTTCCAGCTCTCGAACTCTCTAGTTCAGCAAGTTGAAACAAGTAAGGCAAACGTTTCTTAATCTTCTCAATAAGTTTCTTGTCTTCGAAAATTTCAGATAGACGACTTACCATTTAAATCCTCAAACCTATAACTATACATGTCTTAAAAATTCTTCTGTGGACTGATGAACCAAATACCTTGAGAATAAGCACATAAGTTATTTCTTGGAATGCTTGGTTTTGGTGTTGATGAGATTAACCGCCTTCTCAACTATCTCTACCCCGCCCTAGCCAGCGAAATCCAACACCCATAAAACACTCATGCAAGAATAACAATCAATTACAGCATAATTAGAATATGGTAAATTCCTGCTTCTCCTTGCCGAAACCCCAATCAAACCGACGCAAAAGGGTCATGCCCAAAATAACCAAATTCCACAGTAATGCTCTAATCACACGATTCTACTGAGAGGACGAAAGAAAAGATGGGAGCGGAGCTTCTCTTGCCTGCGTGGTCGTGTAGCGTTGCTCTTTTACCTTGTTAAGGTTATTTCGATTGTGCTGACGTTTGTTGGTCCGCGGCCCTCTTCGCCTTCGCGTGCAGCCAGTTGCTGTGTGCCGATGTCTACACCCTTGACTTTTACGTCTGGGAGGAATCGGCGTCTGACTATTTCGACTACGTCTACCGCTCGGCTTATTGCTCTTCCTCTTGCCTTTATGTTGACCTCAGGTGCTCCGCCGTGGAAGAGGGTTATGCAAGCCAAGACATAATTCATTGCAGGCTTTCTCCCAATCAACACTGCGTTGCTTTCACGCATCTCTGACATTTCGCTGTTTCACTCCTTGATGTTTCTCAATTTCTTGTCAAAGGCTTTTTGTATGCTCCTTTGCAAAAAATCTAATGTGCAACGCTTTTTTATAACTGTTGCTCCGAAGACTGTCATCGCCATTGTTCGAGTTTGTTGGAATAAGACATATAAGTTGACTTATGTAAAAATAGACCTTTACTCTTAAAAGGTGTATCAAAGTCTTGACTGAAGAAACCTTAAGCGGCAGACCGCTTCGCCTTCTTCGCATGTTATATGAAAAGGGCAAACCCACCACCACATACACTTTAACAGTGAAGCAGAGCGAGCTAGCCAAACAACTGAACATAAGCCGACAAGCCTTGAACGTGCACCTTCGCAAGCTTCGAGACCGAGGGCACATTAGAACAGGAAGAGGTTTCATCGATGTAACAGAGAACGGACTCTCTGCGCTTGGCATTTCAACAAACCCTGCATTCGTCTTCGTCAAAGTCTCGCCTCTTAAACGTGGCGACGCTTATCAACAGATTATGCGGTTTCCAATTCAACGAATCTTCAGAGTCACAGGCGACATGGACGCCATACTGCAAGTGGAGAGAGAAAAACTCGACGAAGCCCTTAAAAAACTGGCGTCAATCGAAGGCATACAAGACACAAAATCTTACATAACCATCCAGACACTCAAATAGAAACCTCTGGAGTAAAGCGTAACCTTGAAGCTCTTCGAATACGAAGCCAAACAAATATTCGTGAGATACAATATACCCACACCGAGAGGCTTTTTGGCAACAACAGCAGCACGGGCTCGAGATAGCGCTGCACAAATCAATGCGCCAGTCGCCCTCAAATCACAGATACTCGTGGCAGGAAGAGCTAAGGCTGGAGGAATCCTCTTCGCAAACTCTCCAAGCGAAGCCGAACAGACAGCTGCCAAACTTTTAGGCAAAGAAATCAAGGGCGTGAAGGTTCAAAGCCTGTGGATAGAAGAAAAGATTGCAGTCAAAAGAGAACTGTACTTCAGCATCACCGTTGACCGCGCCAACCGCTGCTATGTAGCAATAGCGTCTTCGGCAGGCGGCGTCGAAATCGAAGAAGTTGCTGCAACCGCACCTGAAAAAATCGTTAAGACTCTTATCGACCCAGTCTACGGTTTTCGCTTGTATCACGGTAGGAACATTGCAAAGAAGCTTGGTTACGTGGGAAATCAGATGAATGATTTGGCCTCAATTTTTCTCAAGCATTATACGTTAGCTATGGATTACGATGCTGAGCTGGCTGAGATGAACCCTCTGGTTGAAACGTCTGATGGAAAATTTGTGGCGGTGGACACCCGAATCATTATCGACGACAATGCGTTGTACAGGCATCCAGAATTCAAGAGTAGGCTCTTGGAAGAAGCGGGAATGACACAGCAGGAATTGGAGGCACTGAAGAGCGGGTTAGCCTATGTTAAACTCGAAGGCGATGTTGGCATCATTGGCAACGGGGCTGGTTTAGTCATGGCTACGTTGGATGCTATTCAGCTTTATGGTGGAGCCCCAGCCAATTTCTTAGACGTGGGCGGCGGCGCCTCAGCCGACATGATGGCAGCCGCATTAGACATCGTGCTGTCTGACCCAAAAGTGAAGGTTGTGTTCATCAACATTCTGGGCGGAATCACCCGCTGCGACGAGGTGGCAAACGGCATTTTAGAGGCGAAGAAGCGTGTGGGCTTCACTAAGCCCATGGTTATTCGGCTTGTGGGCACAAACGAGGAGGAGGGAAGGCGCATCCTCACTGAGGCGGGGATTCACGTCTTAGACAGCATGGAAGAGGCTGCGAAAAAAACAGTGGAAATCAGCAAAAGCGGAGGCGCATAAGCGATATGGGCGTTTTCGTTGATAAGGCGACGACAGCCATTGTTCAGGGCATAACTGGCACGCAGGGCAGTTTTCACACGCGTTTAATGCTTGACTACGGGACGCAAATCGTGGCTGGAACGACGCCAGGCAAGAGCGGAACCAGTGTTCACGGCGTGCTCGTTTATGACACGGTGGAGGAGGCGGTAAAGGCGCACGCTGCAAACGCCTCGATCATTTTTGTTCCTGCGCTGTTTGCGGCTGACGCAGCTTTCGAGGCTTTTGACGCTGGGTTGAAGACCATTACTATTATTACTGAGCATATCCCTATTCGAGATGCTGTTCAAGTGATGCACCGAGCTAGGCAACAGGGCGCAGTTGTAGTTGGTCCCAACACTCCTGGCATACTCACGGTGGGCGAGTGTAAGTTGGGCATTATGCCTGCTCACGTGTTCAAACGAGGCGTTGTAGGGTTGGCATCTCGCAGCGGAACCCTAACCTACGAGATTGCCACAGGGCTAAGCTTTAGTGGGCTGGGGCAATCCACATGTATCGGTTTGGGCGGCGACCCAATCGTGGGGCTGAGCTTTGTTGACGTTCTTAAAGCATTTGAAAAAGACGAGCAAACTGAGGCAGTTGCCTTAATCGGCGAGATCGGCGGCAATTTTGAGGAGTTGGCTGCTGAGTTTATTGCAACCGAGGGCTATTCTAAGCCAGTTGCAGCCTTTGTAGCTGGGCGAACAGCGCCACCTGGAAGGCGTATGGGTCATGCAGGCGCCATCATCATGGGTAAAAGTGGAACTGCGGCTAGTAAGATTGAAGCGTTTAAGAAGGCTGGAGTAAAGGTTGCGCAAAAACCAAGCGATGTTGCAAGACTGTTGGCTGAGAAATTAGGAAAATAATTGTTGCCATGAGAAAGATTGTTTTAGGGCTTGTTGATTTGAGCGTGTGAAAATTTCTTATGAGCACCCACTTCATAGAGGAAAAGGTTATTTGCGTGTTTGGTGTGTGAAACGTAGCAGTTTAGGTTGAAGAGTGATATGCCAATCACTGACCCGTTCAAGAAGTCTATTGCGCAGCGGCACCGGCTCTACATGAAGATTTGCCGAGACTGTGGAGTCCGAAACGCTGGGTCAGCGGTTAAATGCCGCAAGTGCCACAGCAAGAACCTGCGCTGGAAGAAACGAGAAATTGTAAAGTAATTCAACCTCAAGTTGTACAGTCACAAGGTTTTTGTCTGCATTTTTCTCTGTGTGTGGTGGTAGTGGCAAGTTGTTCCTAGTGCCACCACCATCCTGCATTACGGAGTGACTGAGAAAGTAAATTTCAAAGAAGAAGGGGCTTAATCCCTTTAACCTTCTTTTTCCATTGTTGCACCATGATAATCTTTATTTTGCGACTTCGAATATGGAATGCTTGACTGTTCAACATTGGGCCGGTAGTCTAGTTGGTTAGGATGGCGCCCTCACGCGGCGCAGGTCGCAGGTTCAAATCCTGCCCGGCCCACTTAGCTTTTGCCTTACCATACTTTATAAAATAAAAAGTATATGGCAAGTAAAACGGCACCTGCAATTATAAGAGCTAAGCCGAATCGAATAAAGCCTTGCGCCCTCCATAGGTCTCTTCGAAAAACCTCGGATGGACTTGGACCTTTTCGACCGTACAAGGCGTCGGCTGCTGAGCCCAAGATTGCAACGTAGAGGGTCCAACGATTTATTCCGCCGCGTCCAAGCATGAACAAGAGCCCAACGAGCACAAGGCTTAGCCCTTGTACGAACAAGACGTTGCGAAACTCTATGTGTGTGCGCAGATAATAGTTCACGGAGAAAGCCCAAACGTCGAAAGCGTACACAACAATAACCAAACCCAACGCTGCAGTAGTTAACAGTAGAATGTTCTGCAACGCAAGCCTCTTAGCGCTCTTCACATGCAGCCTCTCTAGAAGGTTTGATTTGGACCTGTTGATAATTGAATATGTATTGTGGAATTATAATATAGTTTACTTGTGTCTTTTGCTTGCAACGGGCAGATATCAGGTTGACTCTTGAGTCTTCAGCCAAGCCACTAGCCCGCCGAACCCACTAAATTATCGCTGACAAAATTATTGATTTTTCTCACCAGTTTATTCTTTTTGTCGATTAAGAGTTGACGCATAAAAAATCACTTCAAATTTAACCAGTTTATTGGATTTTTTCGCAAAAAATAAATGAGAAGAACTAAATATCTACGTAGTTGTAAACAGAAAAACGAATGTGTGGCTTGAGAGAGGGAGAGCGGGAAAAAGAAATTGTTAAAGCGGGTACTTCACCGAAGCGTATCTTCATTACTCTTACTGAGCACATTGGCATTAAGTTTGCGCTTTTCAAACTCTACTTTTTCTGTATCTATGTCTGAAACTGGTGGGAACATTGATGTATGGATGCAGTATGCCGCACCATATGGCGGGCAAGGTCTTAATCAACCAGCTGATTTAGTGCTTCCACAGCAAAGGATTACGTTAACCGCAGAAGTAACAGATAATTCTTGGCCAGTGGGTCAAAAGAAAGTAATTTTCGAAGTACGTGACAACAATTGGAACGTTGTTCACTTAATGGAGAACGTCACAGATAGTTTAGGGCGAACATCAATGGATTATCAGATGCCTTGGCCAAGCATCAACCCAGAAAACCTACTAGGCGTCTGGCATGTAAAAGCATCAGTGAACTTAACTGAAGTAACGATAACCGATGAAATGGACTTTCAATATAACCATCTCGTGTGTCCATGGAGCGTCCAAACTAACAAACTTGAGTATGCACATCTCGAGACCGCAAAAATAACAGTGACTTATGGAACCTATGCCGAGCAAAGCTATGCTGTCTTGATGACCGTAAGTATATACGACAACTTGAGCGTGCCAATTGGGCTGACTTCAGTTAGCACAACCATCGGTGGTATCGGATTCAACTTCTACAAGAACTATTCAAGCAAAGTGAACACTCGTATTCCATATTGGGCCTACTCAGGACTAGCGACAGTGCGCGTCAATTTCTTCGACAAACTACCGTCTCAAGGCGGAGTAGCCATCGCTCCAGAAATCATGACGACAATCTGGATAAACCCAAGTATCTATACTAACCCCACCGCAGATTTTATATGGGAACCCATAGCTCCTTACAGGCTTCAAACAGTCGCATTTAATGCATCAAATTCAGTGTCCGGGTGGAGTACACAGTTTAATGCGCCCACGTCGATTGTTAGCTACATCTGGAACTTCGGTGACAGCACGGTAATATATTCCACTCCTGACCCGTACATCACTCACGTTTACAATCAGTCTGGGAATTTCACAATCACCTTGACAGTTGTGGACAGCGAAAACCAGCACGACACTGTCAGCCAGATAATGCAGGTAAACCCAATCGTCGATATAGCAGTGGTTGAGGTAACGTCTCTAAAATCAGTGGTGGGGCAGAGCTGCACAATTCCAATCCAAGTCACTGTTGAGAACCAGGGCGATCTTGCCCAAGCTTTCAACGTCACGGTCTACGCTGACTTGAACAAGACAATAATCGGAGATGAAATCGCCATTGCAACACAGAATGCCTCATTGCCAAACGGTGGCTTCGCAACTCTCATCTTTGACTGGAACACAACGCAAGCAGCCAGAGGGAACTATACCATAAGCGCTTATGTCACTCCAATCTTAGGCGAAATGGACACCGTAGACAACATGATGAACGGCAGCTGGATCATTGTCGCTCTATTAGGCGATATTTCAGGGCGAGACAATTGGCCTGATGGCAAGGTTGACATATTCGATGTAGCCTTAGCCGCGATAGCCTTCGGTTCATATGTCGGTCACCCGAGATGGAACCCAGCCGCAGATATAACCGGTCCTATATATGGCGTGCCCGACAAACAGATTGACATAAGAGACATAGCGCTTATTGCCAGAAACTTTGGAAAAACTGATTCTTAATACACATCCTTTGCATCAATTCTCTCGAATTATCGTTTTTTAGATTACTCACTAAAATAGTTATTAAACTATCCGATAGACAAAAAACTCAAGCATTTTCTAGAATTTAGTTCCACAAGGGAAATAAGCCCATATGCGTGGTGAATTATGTTGAGAGAGAAAGGAGAATACATTATCAAGAAGAGGTTTCCATCCGCGCAGAGCTGTTTCCGCAAGGCCGCGTCAAAGGCGGAGAACCTCTGAGCAGGAGGCCCCACGGGCTATGGGGGAGATGAGGGCGAGTGGCCCGCTCCACGGAAGATTTTACCTCGCAACTAGCCCATATACAGTTGACGCTCTTGAGCCTCATGCGTCAGTTACACGCGGTCGGTCATCACCTTCTTCTCAATAAATTCAAAATTGGCATAGGTTAAAAAATCTACCGCTACACGTACACAAACCACGCTGGGCTCAGAAAACTTAAAAACCGCCAAGCAACCATGATGATAGCGCTCTGCGCCGAGGTAGCTCAGCCTGGGAGAGCACCCGGCTGAAGACCGGGTTGTCGCCGGTTCAAATCTGGCCCTCGGCACCAAACAGCCCCAATTTGAGCTTATTTTTTATAATTAAGGCATAAATTGGACGCTGTTGATAGGATTTCATTGCTAGATTATGCGGATTATGTGGTCAACATTCCACTATCAACAATCCGTTGTCTGATAGCGCCCGATTCGTGTTGCCCCATCTTCTAGCTTGGCTTCGGACATAACTTAGTAATAAGGGCAAAAAGGGGAACCCTCGAACAGAGGTTCGCTAATAGGCTTTCTCTTGCGCGCTCCGAGTATTCTATATATTAGGGCTGGGGATGTAAGAATGGTAACGATATTGTGTTGACGGCAAGGTTTTGATGATCACAAGAGGAGAAGTTGTGTAGTTAATCAGCTCGTATGTACGAAAATTGCATAGTAGCAATAGTTCAAATGAAAGTGTCCACCACCCCCGCTACTTTTAAATATATTTAATTGATTCAGCACCCAGATGCTTTCTCATCATTGAATAAACACATCAGAAGCGCTTATCAGCAACTAACATAGCGTGCGGGAATAAGCTTTTTTCCATAGCAGTTTGAGTCGCAACTAAATTCTCCTATTTCTTAAATTCATAACGCATAATTGGGCGAGGCGGCACATGTCGGGCAACAATCTTGAATCCAGCGCGCTTGAAGGTCGAAACGTAGCCAGTGCTAGAAGCGCTGGGCGTCAAACTCGCATCAAGAGGATAAGCCTCAATCGCGGGTGCCCCCGCACGCTCTGCATAATCCAATGCAGCAGCGACTAGAGCAGTCATAATACCCTTCCTGCGATAACCTTTTCGCACATAAAAACAAGAGAGTGACCATACAGGCACCTCATCAATACGCTTAAGTCGCCATGTACGATCAAGCCATGGCAAGGCGTCGCGTGGTGTAAGCTGGCACCATCCTATTGCTAAATCGTCATGGAAGGCGAGCAAGCCTGGAGGCGGACCGTTCTTTACCAGTTCATGGAAAGCTGCCTTGTTTTTTTTACGTGGTCTCTTGCGATAGTTGTTGCCGATTCGCCAATACATACACCAGCAGCCATTGACGGCTCCGTGTTCTCCGAAGAGGTCTTCGAATGCAGTCCACAGATCGGGGGTCAAGGGGTGGATGATGAGCTTCATAGCGGGCAACTTGTCACCGCTTGATCAGTATAAAACTGCGCGCACATCAACTTTTCGTTCATCGTTTAGTACGAAAATCAGCAACTGCGTTTACACCACCATTAGCAGAAACATGTTCAAAAGTGAAACGACAGTATAAACGACAGCGTCAAGCTAGCCTTCGGCACCAAAATCAAGCGTGGCTAGAGTTCAAGAACCATGCGAACGTCGTCAATGTATTTGCCATTTTTGCAGTAGCCTTTGGATATTCTGCCGACTTCTTTGAAGCCCATTTTTTCGTAGAGTCGTCTTGCTGTTTTGTTGGTGTCCATGACAGCGAGGATGAGGATTTTTAGTCCTGCTTTCTTTGATTCTTGGATGAGTATTTTCATGATTTGTGTGCCTATGCCGATTCCTCTGTAGCCCTTCTTTATGCCTATTCCCAAGTATCCAACGTGGCTCATTGGTCCGCTTCGTTTCTCCACCTCAGAGTTGGCTATGACTTTGCCATCTATCTCAGCTACAGCGTCTATGAGTTCGCCCTTGTCTAAACGTGCCAGCCTTCTACCCAACCATTCTGCCTCTTCGCTCCTCGAAACTCTGTCTACACGTAGAATATCAGCGCCTTCCTCAACAAGAGAATTAATAAACTCAAGCAGGTCGTCCAAGTCTTCCCATCGTACAGAGCGCAGAGTAACCTTTCTGCCATCCTTCGCCGTGAAGGTTCGTGGCTTAATCACCATCTTGTGTCACTTCGGTAACTATGTTTATCAGGAATGATTTTCAGAAAACCCTATTAAACTTGTAGTCTCAAAGCCTCAAAACATAACTGCTAAATGGAACATCACCGAAAAAATAGCAAGAACACATAACGCTATGAGCGGCCGTAGTCTAGCCTGGTCTAGGACATCAGCCTGCCACGCTGACGACCCGGGTCCAAATCCCGGCGGCCGCACCACATCACTGGCAGATTTTCAGGGGTAGGTGTGGGCGTCTACGTTGACTGGTTTTGCGAGTTTCTTTATTCTTATCTCGATGTTGGTTGGGGGTTCTTTCAGTTCTTTGAGTGTTTTGGTGATGCCTATCATCATGTTTGCTAGGGTTTCTTGCATGAAGTGGTTGAGGGGGAGTTTGCGGTTGTTGACTCGCATTTCGGTTTCAAAATTCTTTTTGAAGGCTCTATGGGTTGTGGTCAAATTCTCACCCTTGAACCTTTATTATGTTTTACGTTGAACTCATAATAGCTTTGGTTGCTGTGCGTGCGGTGGGTGCACCAGAGCATCAGATAAGTATAGTGAATAAGAAACAGTAATCCTTAGGTTTTTTCTGCGCTCCCAATTCATAAACCATAATTGGAAACTTCGATTTCTATATTGACGGATTGAAATGCAGATTGAAGTAGAGGTTTTGGCAGAAATTCCGTGTTTGATGTGTATGCTCTGGGAGCCCTTGCGAGACCCAGTGGATTGTGACCCTGCCAAATGTCGAAGGTTGACAGAATGGCTTCTCAGAGAAGCAGAAAAATTCAAACAAACCTGAGAAGCATCAAAATTATTATAGTCCTCAAAAAGTAGTTGTTTAATGATGCTTACTGGTTATAAGAGGCTGATATTTTTGAGTGAAAAAGGACAGAGGGTTCCTCCGAATCAAAGAGTTGTTTACAATAAGTTCCCTGTCTTACACGTTGGCTCTGTTCCCAAGTTTAATCCTGAAAACTGGGATTTCACGGTTGAGGGTTTGATTGACAATCCTTTGAGGCTTACTTATAGTGAGTTTCTGAACCTGCCTAGAACGACAAGCGAGAGTGACTTTCACTGCGTAACCGGCTGGAGCGTGCTAGGCAACAAGTGGGAGGGTGTGGCGTTCAAGGCAATCGTTGATTTGGTTAAGCCTAAGGGCAACGCCCACTACGTCACCGTTGTGGCTGAAGGCGACTACACGACCAGCCTACCCTTAGAAGACTTACTGGACGACGATGTGCTATTAGCCTACAAACTGAACGGTAAACCGCTCGAACCGATACACGGAGGACCCTTACGCTTGGTTGTGCCCAAAAAATACGCCTACAAAAGCGCCAAATGGACACGAAAACTAAGGTTTACAGAAAAACAAGAATTAGGCTATTGGGAAAAAAGAGGCTACAGCAACACAGCCGACCCATGGAAAGAAGAAAGATACGCTTAGGATAGCTAATCTGAAAGAACCGTTAGATTCGTATTTTGTGTTGAGTGGCTGTGTCTGTGAGCGTGTTAGTGTTGAATGCTCTCTCTTAGTTGTTGATAACAAGTCGGTGTGCGTGTTGATGATAAATAATTCCTAGCGTACATCAACAAGTTTGCTCTGGATGCTGTTGCGGTGATTATTTTTAGAAGAAGGTTGTCAACTTACCTTAGCGCCTTCTTCTTTTGTGTGCGTTGAATCGCTTCATAGTACCATCTTCACACTTGGGGTGGTTGTGCTCTACGGGCTCGAATTTTATTTTTCAATGCTAAACTCCAATGTGCAACCGTAGTCTGGTCTAGAACGCCCTAATGTCTTTAATGCGGGAGTCTTTTCTTCCTTTTTCTTTTTGCTAGGTCTTGCTGCATCTTTTCGCAGCGTCTATACCATAATATTTCGTAGTTCTCTTGAGATACAACTCTTCTTTTCAAGTCTGCTATGGTGTTAATCCCCTCTTTCTTGCACCAACCCACACAGATTTCATAGGCATCCCAATCGAGTTCCTCGTCTTCCCAATATACTGGGACCTCGACAATGTCATGCAGAAAAGCGGCGAAAGCCCTTGTATGTCCGTCCACAAAGATTATTTCATATCCAAGTTTCTTGATTGGTATAGGCTCAATTGTCTCAGGTTTGTTGGGGTCAAACGTTTTCATTACTTCAGACAATTTGTCTGAACTTATGTATAATTGACTGGGTTGTATCTCTTTCATCTTCATCAGGAATGTCTTAGTCATCAAGTCCACATTTACTATTGTCTACAAAAACCTACGATATATGAATGACGTCTGCAGACCAAGAACCTTAAACTTTGATTTTTAAATGCCTACGCCCTTTACTTTACATCGCTTAACAAGCAACCGTAGTCTGGTCCTGGGTGTTTATTGTTGCGTTACCTCTTTGTAGGTCTTTTTATGGAAAGATAGAAGACATAGCAAGTTTGTTTTTCGCCCTCTAGTCCTACTTCCTCAACTCCGTAAGCTTCTTGGTACCCTCGTTGACGACAGATAGTTATTGCAGCGGGATGATACGCATAGTACACAATCGAGTCATAGCCTCTGTTACTGATGAACTTCTCAAAGAATTCAAAGAACTCCTTGCCAAAATCCTTCCCCCTTTGTTCTTTTATCAGCCAAACTTCATGGAGTTCAACAAAATCCCTTTTCTCACCAAGAAGCTTCAGCAAAATCTCTCGGTCTACTCTGTCTCTTGAGTCACCCTTCCTATGTTCCTCTGTGTTCGACTCGTGCCAAATAGCATGACCGACAACTTCACCGTCCAATTTCCATACAATAAGGTTGAAGAGTTTCGCTTTGACGAATGCCTCAAATCTCTTGAGTTCATGCTCGTTCTTGTAAAATTCAATCTTTCGCAAGTATCTTCTGAACTCCTCGTCAACTTCATAGTCTAGAAGAAATCTCATGTCTATAGTCTCCTCAGCACTTGGCATTTAGTCTTAGACACATGCTCAAAACATTATCGGCTTACCTTTAACCCCCTCCAGTTTGACTAAAATATTTATTATCCAACTTTTCACTAATGATGCTCGTGGTTAAGCATCAAGCGACCGTAGTCTAGTCTGGTCTAGGACGTCGGCCTTCCAAGCCGTTGACCCGGGTCCGAATCCCGGCGGTCGCACCACTTTAGGCGTCTTCATTGGTTTTCAAAAGAGAGAAATATTTTAAACGTTTAGTTAATAATGACTTGTGAGCAGTATGAGGACGCTTACTAAACAAGAGATACAGAAAAGACTTGCAGAAAATGAAAGGCAAATTAAAAACTATGGTGTTAAGAGGATGGGGTTATTTGGTTCTTTTGTTAGGGGTGAACAGAAAAGAAAAAGCGACGTAGATATACTTGTGGAATTTGAAATGGGGAAAATAACGTTTGACAACTATATGCACCTGAAATTTTTCCTCGAAGACCTTCTTGACCACAAAGTTGACTTAGTGATTCGTGATGACCTAAAGCCTCAATTAAAGCCATACATTCTAAAGGAAGTTGAGTATGCCAAAGAATTTTAGAGTATACTTTGAAGACATGCTTAACGCCATTACGAATATCGAAGAATATGTTGGAAATATGGGATTTGAAGAATTTCGAAAAAACAAGCTGGTTCGAGACGCTGTGATAAGAAACCTCGAAGTAATCGGTGAGGCTGCCAAAAACATCCCCAAAGAGATTAAGGAAGAGCATTCAGAGATAAAATGGAGAGAAATAGCAGGCTTAAGAGACATACTTATTCACAAATATTTCGAGGTTAACATAAGAATTCTATGGGACATCATTGAAGATAAACTTCCTGACCTTAAGAAGAAAGTCACCCGTGTCTTAAAAGCTTGAATCACACGCTCCTTCTGCTTAATCAGAGCATTTCAATTTTCTTCGCCGTGTTAGAGATTTGCCTTTTTTGGAGCACACAGGAAGTTAAGGAACCGCAGTCTGATGCCAGAGCGTTAACTTTCCAAGCTGTTGACCCGGGTCCGAATCCCGGCGGTCGCACCATTTCTCAGAAGTCTTATAGACCAAGGTTGTTCTAGGATGTTGCAGAAGGTGAGGTCAAGTGAAAGAATGGAAATGCGTGCTAGTTGGGCATCATGAAACTGTAGGCGAAGTAATCGAGGAATGGGAAAGCAAGGGATGGCGTCTCCACTCCTATCAAACGGCGGGTATGGGTGGGGCGTTTAACTACACTGTCAACCATTACCTGCTTTTTGAGAAAGGCACCTGAGAAGTTCTTCAACCCTCCCTTTTTCCTCTTTGTTTCCTACCCAGAAGGAAGTCGGGTTTAAAGATTAGCTCTGTTTGTTTCCGCTTCAGTATTCCCTTTTCTAGAGCTACTTCCTTCACCGACCGTTTTTCCTCAAGTGCTTGTTTGGCGATTTTGCTTGCTTCCAGATATCCAACATGTGGCGAGAGGAAAACCGCTAGTGAAGGGTTCTTTTCAACATAGCTGGCGCATCTTTTCTTGTTAACGGTTATGCCTTCAACACACTTCCGCCTATACACTGGAAGATAGTTGGTTAAGATTTGAATGGACTGCAGGATGTTGTGCATCATCACAGGCGTCATAACGTTTAAGTCAAGCTGCCCAGCCTGCACAGCCAACGACAGTGCCAAATCGTTGCCTACAACCTGAAACCCAATCATGTCGAGGCATTCAGCCATTACAGGATTAACTTTTCCAGGCATAATAGACGAGCCAGGCTGAACAGGAGGCAACTCAATCTCAGCTAAACCAGTGGTTGGACCTGACGAGAGAAGCCTCAAATCATTAGCGATTCTAATCAGTTCAAGCGCCAACTCTTTGAGGGCACCAGAAACAGCTGCGACAGCATTTCGGCTTTGAAGCGCCTCAAAAGGGTTCTTAGCTGCCTTCAGCTTCAATCCTGTCATTATGCTCAGTTCAACAATGGCGATTCTTTTGAACCTAGGGTGAGCATTAGCGCCTGTTCCGACTGCTGTTGCGCCTAAAGCCACCTCTTGGAGACGTCTGCTCCTAATTTCAAGCTGGTCTCTTGCATTTCTGATAACGACAGCGTAGGCGCTGAACTCTTGTCCAACGGTGACAGGCAAAGCGTCTTGAAGGTGGGTTCGACCCGACTTAATGGCCCTATCATATTTCTCGCCCAGCTTTTCAAAGGCTTCAGCCAGTTCGTCAAGCTCTTGGAGCAGCGGTTGCAATGCTATCAGTGTGGCGATGTGAAGCGCAGTTGGAAAAGTATCGTTCGACGACTGAGCCATGTTCACATGATCGTTAGGATTCACAATCTTGTAGTCGCCTTTCTCTCTGCCCAAGGTTTCCAGAGCGCGGTTGGCAACCACCTCGTTGACGTTCATGTTGAAAGATGTGCCCGCTCCAGCTTGAAAAACATCAACCACAAACTGGTCTAAGAATTTGCCGCCTAAAACCTCGTCGCAAGCCTCAATGATGGCATCGCCTATTTTTCGGTCCAGCCACCCAACCTGCATGTTCGCAGTGGCAGCAGCCTTTTTAACCATAACATAGGCGTGCACGAACACCGTTGGAGCTTTTATGCCGCTCACGGGAAAGTTTTCCATGGCACGGAGGGTCTGAATCCCATAGTAAGCGTTTAAGGGCACCTTTTTCTCGCCCAGAGAATCAACTTCTATACGGGTTTGCATGAAGAGTTCTCCTAATCTTATTCTAACGGCAAAAGTTAATGCTTAAAAAAGTTTCCAACGAATGGAAGGCTTAAAAAGAGGAGTTATTTGCCTGGCTGTTCCTTTGCAATCTGTTTGACACGTGTTTCAATGTAATCCACAATTTTTTCCTGCGTCATTTTCAACGATTCTCGCTGTTTCTGCAGCAGATTCTCGATGACTGAGAGAGCATGGTCAATGTCTAAAGGTTTAATGATATAGGCGTTGGCTCCTCTGTTTAAGGCTTCAACAGCGTTCTGTAGAGAAGGATATCCAGTTATCATAACCTTTGCCATCTCGGGTACAGTGTGCTTCATCAGGGTCAGGAGTTCTATGCCTTCCATGTCAGGAAGTCGAATGTCTATCAACGCAAGGTTGAAGAACCTTGTCTTGGATTTGCTAATCGCTCTGTGTCCACTGTCCACCGCCTCGACGCTGTATCCCTTCTCCCTAAGGATGGCTGTGAGAACCTTTCGGATACTTGGGTCATCGTCAACAATGAGTATGCTTTCCTTTCTCTCCATGCTTGTTTTCACCTCCCCTCCGCTTTCTGTTCCTGCCAGTTCTCCTTAACGTCGATAGGCACCGTGACTGTCACGCATGTTCCAACCTTCTCCTTGCTTTCGATAGAAATCGAGCCTTCATGAGCCTCAGTTAGACGTTTGCAGATTGCCAAGCCCATACCAACACCTTTAGCTTTGGTGGTGAAAAGCGGGTTTCCAAGTCGGCTCATGTTTTCTTTCGTTATGCCCTGTCCATTGTCTCGAAAACTTATCTTCAACGAATTGTCCAGACGCTCCGATTTGATCTCAAGTTTGCCGCCTCGAGGCATGGCTTCAACCGCGTTCTTTATGATGTTCTCAAACACGCGTTTCATCTGATCAACATCCAAATAGGCTTCTGGAGTTCTTGCCGTAAGGTCTAGAACCTTCACTTTTCTCGGAATCTTCATTTTAGCAAGTGTTTCTTCAACAATCGCCTTGACGTTGGTTTTGGTCCGCGCTAAGCGTATGTCTTTTGAGAAATCAAGCAAGTCATTTACGATCTTGTTGGAGTATTGGATGTCACTTTCAATAATGTCCAGCATCTCTTTTGATTCCTTATTCATCTTGGAAGCCAATTTCATTTTCAAAAAGTACGCTGCGCCCTTTATGCCAGTCAACGGGTTTCTTAGGTCATGTCCCACGCTGGCGGCTAACTCACCTATAACCGCTAATCGCTGTGCGTTCTCAAGTTGTTTCTGCATTCGTTCTCTTTCAGTTACGTCGCGTGCAAAGGTAAGTATTGCTGGTTTACCCTTGTAGTCAACAAGCGTGCTCGATGTCTCGATTGAAAGTGCTCTGCCATCTTTTGTCAAAATGCGTAGAAGAAATGTTTGGGGACACAAGTGCTTTGGAATTGAACCTTTCGGCATGACTTTCTTTAATTCTCTCTCAAGCTGTTCACGCTGTCCACTCGGAACCAGCCAGAGCATGTCTTTTCCTAACCACTCATTAATTGAATAACCCGATAACTCAGCCAATTTCTTGTTGACGAACACGAACTTGCCGTCTTGAACTATGCTGATGCCATCGTTGGCGTTCTCCACAACACTCTCGTATTTCTTCTCCAACTCATGGAGCTCGCGAGTTCTTTCCTCAACCTTCAACTCAAGCTGGTCAGCGTATCCCTTCACCTGATTTCGCGCAACCTCCAAGTCTCTGATCAAAGATGCGTTTTCGATGGCAACCGCAGCCTGATGCACAAAGAGCTCCAAGGGAGCAAGCGATTCTTTTGTAGGTCTTCTCCCATCGATGGGGTCATCTACGCTTATGCGCCCAACTATGCGTCCTCTGGGCAGGCGGAGGGGAGCGTAAAGCAAATCTTGTGGGTCCCAATCCACCATTTCTTCTTTGGGAACTTTGCTCTCAACTATTCCAGTTTTAAATTGATTGCGAACGAAAGGGTCGCTCCATGGCAAATAGTAAAATTCGCCAATTCGGAAACGCTCAAACGTGGGTCCGAGACGTTGCCGCCAAACATGCCCAGGCTGCCGATGCTCCCAAAGATACTTCTCTTCATCTTGTGACAACCCTGCTGAAACTATGTCGGTTGTCTCCAATTTTTCGTCGGTGAGTGTGATTAGGACTCTTCTCCAACCTAAACCTTGAATTGCTTGAGCTATTGCTTTCAATCTTTGATGCATGTCTTTAGTGCGTATTATCTCCGTTGAGCTCTCCATCAAGGCTGTTAACTGACGAGTAGTTTTGTCAATCTGCTCTTGCGCCTGCATACGATGCGTTACGTCTCGAACAATCGCAATAATTGCATAGGGTTTTTCGAAACTGTCTTTCAACAGAGAAGCGTTTATTTCAGCTGAAAAGGTTGTTCGGTCTATGCGCAGAGCTTTTATCTGAATGCGCATGCTTTCTTTGCTTAGAACAAGTTGCATGTCTTCTCTGAATTGTTGTCTGTCTGAGTAGGCGACGAAATACTCAAGTTGACGCCCAACGCATTCATGTCTTGAGACTCCGAAGAGATGAAGCGCTGCGTCATTTGCCTCCGTGATTGTTCGGTCCAACTTAATTAAAAATACGCCGTCTGTAATGGTGTTCAAAATGTTGAGAAGTGTTCTTTCTGAGAAGGCGTATTCACTTAAGCTCAATTGGACTTCTCCTTTTCTTCTTTCTTCTTTCAGTGTTTAGGCGCTGTTGCTCTCGCTTTGCAATCTCTCGAGCTAGGTTTACGTAATCAACAAATTCATAGCTGATTTTTTCTTCAAGATTCAGTTTGAGCTTGTTATACAGGTTTTTAACGATTACTTTTTCGATTACGTTCGCTCCTGGACCAAAGATGGCGTTTAAAGCTTGAGAAAATTCGTCTGTTTCTTCGGTGATGGCTTCTTTTTGAAGTCTGAAACTTTTATTGAGGTGATAGTATATGGCTTGCCTAGGTGACTCTCCTAAAGAGAGCAAGGCTTGATCAACTGCTTCAAGCAGTGTCTTGTCAAAATCCAATCTTTTCATCTCTGAACAACCTTAAAGGGCGGATCGAAAGGGTCGCAGATACTTGAAGTTTTCATGGTAGCAACTCACTGTTAAAGCTTCGAAACTTTAAGAATAAATTTATGAACCATTAAGGTGAATTTCGAATCCGAATCTATGCAAAAAAGGCTCTGATACTTTGTCATCGTGTTTATTGAACCAAACTTTCGATTTCCTCTTCAGTTTCTGATGTAGACATAGGATTTAAATTAAATTGTGTGTTTTCATGAGAAGCGCTGTTGAGGTCCTTGAGAGCTGTTTACTGGGCTGGGTTAGTAGTAAGTTTCTTTCTTGGGCTGCTCTATCTCTTTCAAGCATACTATGCGGATTCAATGACGCTCATAACTAACATGCTTGCACCATTGTTGGCGGGTTTCTCGGCGGTTTCTGCCTTCTTTGCTCTCGAAAGATACTGGGATAATTTGGGGAGCAGACTTTCTAAAATATGGCTTTACTTCACTTTTGGGATGGCACTCTGGTTTCTCGGAGAAGCAACATGGGCGATTTATGTTCTGGTCTTAAACGTGGAAATACCCTATCCTTCAATCGCTGACGCCTTCTGGTTGATAGGCTACGTTCCCTTGTTTATCGCAATAGATTTATACGTACGGTTGTTCCGTCCAGCGCTTTTTAAGAAAATGTATTTCGTTTGCGCTGCTGCGGTTTCAGTAGTGAGCATCGCGTTATTTGCAATATTGGCACCTCCAATCATTTCCGCCGAGGACAACGTCCTAATGTTGAGTATAAGCCTTGCCTATCCAATCCTTGACCTGATATTGTTCGCAGAAGCCATTCTTGGTCTCTTAATCTTCACCATGACCAAACTTAAGGGTAAGATAGGTACGGCATGGTTGTTCATCAACGCTGGAATCTTTATGAATGTTATTGGAGACATGCTTTTCGGCTACGCAACTTCGCAGGACGCTTACTTCAGTGGGCATCCTCTTGACCTCTTCTTCTATTGGGGGTACATTCTCTTTGCTTTGGCTTTTTACACGCACATGAAAGAATTATAGCGTTTCACAACGTTTCAGAAAACTGCCTAATCGACTGCTTTCAAGCCTAATCTTCTGAACACAGCGTTGCGTACGTTTAAGGCTGCTTTCTCATCTCTTACATTTTTTATCAGCATGCGTCCACCATTGAAGAGACTGACCTCAATGCCACCGTCATATTGAAACACTACTACGAAGGAAGATTTCACCAAAATTTTGAAGCGATTCTTCAACCTTTGGAAGAGTTTGTTTAAGCTCAAGTTAATTGGCTGAGATGGGTTCACGTTCACCGTGTTGTGTCCACACAGCACTGCGAGTTTTTCGCTTTCTTCAACTGGCTTTGTAGGTTGCTTCTTGCCACACACTGGGCAGTCGGGGCGTTTGAAAACGTCTATCATGGTGAAGTACATGTCTCTGAAATCGCAGACCATGAGTTTCCCTTTGAGTGAACCACCAATGCCCGCGAGGAGTTTAATAGTTTCCATAGCCTGCAGCGACCCAATGATGCCTGTTGTGGCTCCTAACACTCCTCGCACATCGCACGTTGGCAAATATCGGTCGTCCAGATTGGGCAGAACACATTCGAGACAAGGAGTCTCTGGAGGAGAAAAAACTGAAAGGTTGCCTTCCACCCCGATTGCTGCGCCGAAGACATAAGGAATCTTGTGTCGAACGCTGGCGCGGTTCAACATGTATCGGGTTCGCATGTTGTCTAAGCCGTCGACGATGCAGTCAACACCACTTATCAATCTATCAATATTGCTTTCTCTAACGTTTTCAGGTACAGGTTCCACTTTAACGTCTGGATTTACCTCTCTGATTCTAACGGCTGCTGCCTCAACTTTTGGATAACGCAGGTTGTTTAGACTGTACAAAACTTGGCGATGCAGATTGTTTATTTCAACTGTGTCTTGGTCGATGAGGCGAATGTGCCCGACTCCTGCTAGAGCTAGATACAATGCTGAGGTGGTGCCTAATCCGCCTAAGCCAACAACCAAAACTTTGGAGCTCTTTAGCTTCTCTTGTCCCTTTCGTCCCAGCTCAGCTAACACGGTTTGTCTGCTGTAGTATTCTTTCGAGTCGAAAACAGGCTGTTTACTCATGTTTTGATGCCTCAATTTGGCGGATTAGCTTTTCAACCTTCTCTTTAATTTCGTCTCGAACTTCTCTGAACTTTTCTATAGGTTTGCCTGAAGGGTCTTCTATGCCCCAGTCTTCAGATTCCACTAAAGGTGCTGGACAAACATCGGCGCCGCAACCCATTGTTATGACCTTGTCTGCTTCCTCAATCATTTGTTGGGTTAACATTTTGGGTCTTTGTCGGCTCATGTCAATCCCTATTTCTTTCATCACTTTAACAGCAGTGGGATTCACTTCTTTAGCTGGCTTGACTCCAGCGCTCGCCGCTCCTATTTTTCCAGAAAGTCTATTTAAGAAGGCTTCAGCCATTTGACTTCGACAAGCATTTTCTACGCAGACGAAAAGCACTTTCTTCGTTTTTGTTCAACCCTTTCTTTTGTATTCAACTTTGCTTATGTTTAATATTTCTTTTTAGATTCTTATCAATGCGATGCATGAACTCGGCGGATTCAGGTTATTTGGTTTTCAAGGTGAGTGCGGTGATTGCGCCTGCGAATGAAAAGAGGGATATTCCAAAAAAGGTTAGTGAAATAGACTGAGTCGTTTGGATGATGTATCCCGCCAGAGGCGCAGACAACGTGATTCCGATGTTTTGGCAAAAGGTAACAATGCTAAACCCCGTTCCAGCGAGGTTGGAGGGCAAACTCTCTGCGGTCACAGTCATAACTAAAGGGGGAACCATAGCTGCAGCAATGCCCAAGACTAACACAGATAACAGCAGAGTGAAACCCAAAACATAAGAAGAGGCAATTAAAGCCAAGCCCAACAGAATCGAGCCTACAACCATGAAAGGCTTTCGTCTTCCAGTCCTGTCCGACATCAAGCCGAAAAACGGTACGAATAGCACCGCAGCGTACATCAGAACGCTTGCCAAGAGACTTGCATAGAGAGGCTCCAAATCTCTGAAGGTTTGAAAGAGTGTTGGAGCCCAAGATAAGAATGCGATGGCTGTGATGTTGAAGAACATCCAGACTAAGCTGACTTTCCAAACTTCAACGTTTTTGAGCGCATGCTTAACCTCTTCTGCGCTGGTTGATTTAGGTTCACCCTTGAGCGGTCCTTCTCTTATTATAGCTGCGAAGATTATTGATGAGAGAATAGCCAGAATAGTGCCCACGTAGAAGGGATAGTGCCAATCAAACTTCTGCATCAGAACAGTTGCGATTGGAAACGCAGCAATAGTAGCTACAGGCATGTTTGTTCCGAAGATGCCCATCGCTTTGCCCAAGTCTTTGTGAGAAAACCACTGTGGAATGACGGTGGGCATGCCTACGATTATTAGAGCTCCTCCGACGCCTAAAATGAATCTGCCTAAAAGCGCCGTTGCGAAAGTGGTTGCTGAAGCTGTTGTAAGGCTGCCCAAAGTTACTAAGAGAGTGGACACGAACCCGAGCAGACGAAATCCATACTTGTTGACCACAAATCCCACTGGCAGTGCGAGAAAGATTCCTGGAACCATTACCATAGACATGAGCAAGCCTGATTCCGCTTCACCGACACCAAAGTCTTCTCTAATATTCATTAAAAGCGGTGGAACCAGTTGAAAAACAAACGCAAAAGCGACAAACGTGAAAAACGATGCGAACAGCACAGCCCAACGATAGTTGGAGGGTTGCAACATTTCATTTTGTTTCCTTTTGAGACTGACGTTACCCAACACCTCTTACATCAGCCATATTTGATTTACGCTGCTGTTGGTTTGTACTGCTGGAAAAGGAAAGCAGGTTTTTTCGCTTGAAGTTTCAGCTTGAAATACGGATTTGCGCATCTTTTTTGCTGAATTAGGAACATAAAAGACTGTTTCGAAAAGTTTTATATAGGCGAATTTCCGATAAAAGGATGATAAAAAATATAAAAAGGAGATGAATGACATGGTGATGCCCTTTGACTATTTGGACAGCATGGCTTGGAGCATCGTGGTAAGCGCAGTGTTGGTAGGCATTGCTGCGATAAGGCTTCCTTATAAAGCGTCTAAGGGGTCGGTGGAAGAAGAGGGCAAAAACTTGAGACTTGGGTTTGCTGCCGCAATAGGAGCATCGGGGCTTTACCTGTTTATTACCGGACTTGCAATAAGTCTCCAGTGGCCTTTCGGTATTCCATACGGAGCACAATTTGCTTCGCCTTACACGGGTGGTCAATATAACATATTATTCGGTGGGGTCGCTTCTCTTGGTGGTCTGGTGCTTTTGGCAACCTCTGTAGCATTGCTCCTCAACGTTGGCTTAAGCGCCGTTTCCTATTTCGCTGCTGTCGCGGGATTGTACGCTGCTGTTGATGCTTACGCAATAGTCACTGCTAGGCTGACAAGGTCACCGGAGCTTTCGGCTTTAGGATATCTTGGCTTTGCAGCGGCTGCATTTCTGTCGGTTCCAGCTACCCATTCGGACAACAAGTGGCTGAGATGGCTCTTCGCAATCTTCGCTTTCCTGTTTGCAATCGCTTGGCTATATGAAGCAGCAAACTTCACACTGGGACACTTGGGAGCGATATAACCTAGCACCCAAACAAGCTCAAGTAACATCGCTTCCGTAGCGAAGCGCCAACAACCACATTTTTTAACCCGAATCTCCTTAAATGTAGAAAACGTAGCGGCGTCAAAATTGAAACAAGAATACTCATTCAAGCGGTCTTCTAACAGTTCTTTCCAAACATACCTCTCAAGAACAAAGACCCAGATTGAATCTGAGCTTTCACAAATGGTTTTAGGGCTTTCTGAACTGAACCTTCGCCCTCAAATCGAATATGCAGTTTTGTCTGGGGGCAAGCGACTCCGCCCGCTGCTTGTTGTGTTGTCGGCTGAAAGCGTCGGTGGAAACAGAAACAAGGTTATGCCGCTTGCCTTAGCCTTCGAGTTGATGCACACCGCCACCCTCGTTCACGACGACATAATTGATCAAGACGACACGCGTAGAAACAAGCCTGCACTGCACAAAAAATGGTCAATAAACGACGCCATATTGACTGGAGACGCTTTGATAGCTCTTTCTGTTTACCTCGCGTCGGGATACGGTCAAACGATATTGCAGACTGTTGCCCAGAGCGCACTCGAACTCTGCGACGGCGAACACATAGACATAACCTTCTCATCAAAATCAATGAATGAAGAATCCTATTTCAAAAAGATTTCAGAAAAATCTGCCTCTCTCTTCAGAGCCGCAACCTACTGCGGAACCTTGGCTGGAGGCGGCTCACCCTCAGAAGTGGCTTCCCTTACAATGTTTGGACAAAACTTCGGAATCGCCTATCAAATTAGAGACGACCTCCTCGACCTGACGCAGAAGGGAAGCATGGTCTTTAAAGATCTCAGAAGTGGAAGCGTCAGCCTGCCATTAATTCATTCTTACAATGCATGCAGCACAGCTGAGAAAAGGCAAATAGAAAGTCGACTTCAAACCCTTATGAAAGGAAATCCGAGGATGAATAGGAAAATGGTTGAAGACCTTTTAGAAACTGTCCGCCAAACAGGGTCGTTGAATTATTGTGAACAGAAGATGGTCGAGCACTTGAGCAAAGCTACCGCTAGCATCTCCATTCTTAAAGATACCGAACACAAGGCATACCTTGTTGAGATGGCTAAAACATTGAAGACATGGGGTTAGACCTGGGTTAAAAAAAAAGATGTGGGATGAAGTGTATGAAAAGAAAACTCAAGAGTTGGATTATTGAGCTGAGGGCGCCTTTTCTCACAGCTACCTTGGTTTCAATCACTCTAGGAACAGCCATTGCATGGGCCAGGAACAGCGTGTTCAACCTCCAATATTTCTTGCTTGCCTTGATTGGAGGCATATTTCTTCATTTAGGAACGAATGTGGCGAACGACTACTATGACCATAAGAGTGGCAACGATGAAGTTAACAAGGAATTTGTGAGACCTTTCAGCGGCGGCAGCCGAACAATACAACTGCGCTTACTCACTCCGCCCGAGGTCATTTCGGGGGCGCTCGTTTTCTATGCTCTCGCAACATTGATTGGTCTGTACCTCTCTTGGGTCATAGGACCCTTGGTGCTTGTTCTAGGCTTGTTCGGTTTGTTTTCGGGCTTCTTCTACACGGCGCCTCCCTTCAACTGGGCAAGTAAGGGTACAGGCGAAGCCTTGGTTGGAATAAATTTCGGAGCTCTAATGACGTTAGGCGCTTACTATGTGCAAACACAGAGCTTAGCTTTAGAACCTTTAGTCGCGGCTATTCCAGTTTCCTTGCTAATTGCGGCTGTTCTCTACATAAATGAGTTCCCCGACTACTTAGCTGACAAAACAGTTGGAAAAAGCACGCTTGTGGTGCGACTGGGTCGAAGCAAGGCGGTTTACGGATACGCATTGATTGTCCTCGGCGCCTACGTGACTATTTTAATAAGCGTTTTCCTTAGAATAACGCCGCCCTACACTCTGTTTGGGTTATTAACCTTCCCGTTGGCTGTGGAAGCGGTTAGACATGCTTTGAAGTTTCATTCAAAACCACTCAACTTGGTTCCTGCTAATGCGATGACAATTGTTCTGCACTTTTTGACGAGCCTCTTGATTTCGTTTGGTTACCTAAGTCATCGACTTGAGATAATGAGTCTAGGCTATGCTTTTGTCATGTCTCTCATCGCGCTCTGCGCCTTTTCTACAGCTTACTTTTACCTAAAGATTCGGAGGGCAAAGGGGCAGACACTTAATTAGCTGGAAATCCAACGCACTAATAGGGAAAATCGGGAAAATGAATGCGACTGGGGGGTGTCGGCACGAAAAAAAGGTCGCGCGTTAAGGTTGTCTGCCTAGTGTCTGGGGGGATAGATTCCCCGGTTGCAGCTTGGCTTATGATTAAGAAAGGCTGCCTTCCCGTGTTCGTTTACTTTGACAACTCACCCTTTACAGATGAAACAACGCAGGAAAGGGCACTCGAAGCCATAAAAAAGCTAGGACAGCACATCTCTAACAACGGCACAAAAGTCCATATCCTTCCCCATGGAAGCGACTTAGCTGACATCTTAAGAAACTGCCCGCGCAACCTGACATGTGTACTCTGCAGAAGGATGATGTATCGAGTAGCTGAGAAAATCGCTCTGAAAGAAGGCGCAGACTCCATAGTCACAGGCGAAATAATTGGCGAGCACGCCAGCCAAACCTTGAAAAACCTACGTGTTGAAAGTCAGGCTATCTCCAAAGTCTCTGTATCGCGGCCTTTGATAGGCATGAACAAAACCGAAGTTGAAAGCATAGCGAGAAAAATAGGAACCCTTGACGCTTCCACAAAGCCTGCATCATGCTGCACCGGTCCTCCACCGAAGCCGCGAACACGAGCAAGATTAGAAGAGATAACGAAAGCTGAAGAACATCTAAACATTGAACAAATGATTGCCAGAGACTTGAAAGGTGCAACCGTTCTAATGATTTAAACGGTCACGTTGAAAGCGATGCGCAAAATATCCTCTGCAATCAAAGCAGCTTCCGTTTCATCTTTAATCCTCTTTATCAACATCCTCCCGTCCTTAGAGAGTGTTATTTCAGCGCCTCTGTATCTCAGAATCATAATGTGAGGCGTGCAAACCAGAACCTCATGACCCCCAAAGTTTTCTAACAATCGCCTGACATCATCCATCTTCAGGAAAACCTTTCTCAATAGGCGCACCTCAAAAGCGGCTTTGTCGGAACAGAGCCTTATTGAAAAAGGCGTTTCTGTTTCCGGTCTCTCTTTCATCCGCTTCGCCTGCTATCACTTCATAGAAATGGGTATAAGCTGTTCTACTAATACTCTACTGTACATCGGCTCTCCTTTTTGAAATTAAGAAAGAGCTAGTGTGCATTGCCTGCGGGGTTGCATGTACACCTTAAGAAATCGCAGTCGGTGACCACTGGTCTTATCAGAGGCAGCCCCCTCACCTCTTCGGAAGTCAACTGCCCCTTCATCGCCTTTTCTAAAAGGCCTAACCAACTCTCAAAATATTTTCCCAAGTGACACTGCTTCCAGAACCAGCTTCTGCTCCACACCGTCTAGGATGCAACAGATGTCACACGAAGAAAAACAGCCTGACTCTAACATCATTCTCGACGTGCGCAGCTCATCAATCGCTGAGCTTGTCAAAGTCACTTTCTTCTTCGAGAGGTCAAAACTCAGTGACAACAAAACAGCCCATCTCATCCCACATTTTCTTAACGCCTCAAACTCCGCATGCTTTTCAACTATCTTCTCCGTCATCATCAATCCCGCCTTGATCAATCAGCTATGGAAAGTACCATTTTTAAATTATACTTATCATTCTTATAATATTTTTTATCATTTCCGAAACGCTTAAGAAAAAGTCCACAATATAAATGGCTCAAGTTTCGGAAAAGAAACTATCTTGGGTTCGTTTCAAACAATGAATGATAGAAAAGCAGCAAGAGTGATGGTTTGGTGGAGTGCCTTCAGATATCACTTCATACCCCCGAGCATCTTTCCTGCAACGCTTGGTAGCCTTATCGGTTGGGCCGTCGACCAGACCTTTTTCCCCTGGTATTTTCTACTCGTGTTGACAGGTGTCATAATCAATCACATGGGGTTGAACATGACCGACGACTATTTCGACTACAAATATTCAGTTGACCATTTGAAACCAGGAGAAAAAAACCCTTACACAGGTGGCAGCGGAACGCTCAGCAGCGGCTTGATTACGCCAGCAAGCATGTTCAAGGCGTTCACTATCTGCTATCTTGTTACTGTCTCAATCGGAATTTATCTCACCGTGATGAGGGGATTACTCGTCCTAGCATTTGGACTCTTCGGCCTGTTTTGCTCTATATTCTACACGGCACCGCCAGTAAGTTTCTCTCACCATGGTTTAGGCGAGCTAGGGCTCCTCATAAACTTCGGAACCACCATTGGTCTAGGTTCCTATTTTATTCAAGTCCAAAGACTAACACTCGAAGCCTTTTTGGCAACCTTGCCCATGGGCATAATGCTGTTCTCAATGATTGTGATTAACGAAATCCCCGACTACGAAGAAGACCGAAAGGCTGGAAAGCTTACACTTGTGGCCAGATACGGGAGAAAAGCCGGAGTCAAACTGTATGTACTAAGCTGGCTTTTCACATACTCAGTAATTATGGGCGCCGTCGCATTCAAAATAATGCCTGTGACTACACTGCTGGCTCTCTTGTCTCTGCCACTCGTCTATCGGTCGATAAAAATTGTGAAGACACGCTACAATGATCCAATTCAGATGGCTCCTGCCAACTTTGACATGATAAAGGCGCACAGCGTCTCGTGCCTGTTGCTCATCGCTGCCTATTCTCTCCACGGTCTGATTAATGGCTCTGACCCTATTCACTTGATTCTGATTTTGTCGCTTCTCACGGTCTTTTATGCTCCAGTGGCTGCGATGCTAATCAGAGTTAATGGAAAAATCCATGGACAACAGCTCAGTTGAATAAATCATTTTGCTCCAGCTACAATCACAACGTATCCTTTCGTATCAAAGAAAGTGTCCACACCGGTTCGAACACATTTGATGTCTCTGAGTTTTGCCTTATTGAAAAACTCTCTAACCTCACTTGCAGATGGCGTGTAAAGCATTCTGTTCAAAGAGATTTTCTTGAACCATTCAAATTCCGGGCCTCCTATCACCACCTTTCCTCTGGGTTTGACAACTCTCGTCATTTCTTCTAGAGCCTTTTTCGGATTAGGGAAGTATTCTAACGCTCCAACAGAGACTATGGCATCAAAGCTTTCATCTTTGAACGGCAGATTTTCCGCGTCGCCTCTAGAAAGGCTGAGCTCCACTTTTCCCGGCTTAAGTTTTCTCGCAGCCTTCGATAACTGCTGAGGGGTCAGATCGATTCCTATCACCTCACCTGTTTCCAGCTTCCTCAAAATAGCCTCAGTTGTGTAACCCGTTCCGCAGCCTACATCGAGCACACATGAACCTTGATTGATTTCTGCCAGCTCCGCTACCTCATTTCGCATGGAGTCTGTATAGAAATGGATATTCAACAAGTCGTATACCTTGGAGAAGACTCTATAAAAAACCATAGCTCTCTTTTTGTCCGCCAAAAACGCACTCGCAGAATTCTTGGTGGGCCTCTCGGTGTGAAATTTCTCCTTCATCAGAATCAATATGCAGATCATCAGTCCTATGATAGCGCTGAAAAAGGTGGCCCAACTGAACAGCATAGAGTTACGAGCTTTCAGCAGCATTTCTGATACGCCTCGAGTGTAGTTCCCTTAGACTTTGAGGTGAGTTGTAATCATTTTAAATTATCCGCAGTCTCCCAAGTTTTAGATAATATTATCATATTTATAAGTTCTTTCTCCTAATTTACTTGGAAATTCTTATATATACGATAATAATTAGGAATATCTCCCCCGATTTAAGGAAATCCATATGGAGGCTTTGCAATGAAACAAGAACCTAAGATCGGAGTGTACATTTGCCGCTGCGGCTGCGATGTGGAGGGAAACATAAGCGCAACAGTAGACGTAGAAAAAGTCAAGGAGGCAGCGTTCTCCATCAACGGGGTCAAAATCGCCGAAGTCTACGAGTACGTGTGCAGTAATCCAGGGCAACAGATGATAAGCAATGGGATAAAGGAACACGGACTTAACAGAATAGTTGTAGCCGCTTGCTCTCCTAGAATGCATCTTGAAACCTTCAAGCGAAACGTAGCACAGGCAGGACTTAACCCTTACCTCCTAGAAATCGCCAACATTCGCGAACAGTGCAGTTGGATACATGATGATAAGAAAATAGCAACAGTAAAGGCTGTTGACCTTGTAGGAAGAGCCGTGGAGCGTGCACGCAATCTTAAGCCCTTGAAAGAGAAGACCGTCCAAGTCAACAGAGAGGCCTTGGTTATAGGCGGAGGAATTGCAGGCATCAACGCATCCGTGGAGTTAGCAGACAAAGGCTACCAAGTATACCTTGTTGAGAAAAGTTCAAGCATCGGCGGTCACATGGCCCAGCTTGGCAAGACTTTTCCAACGCTTGACTGCTCATCATGTATTTTGACTCCGAAAATGGTTTACGTTGCACAACATCCGCTCATAAAGATTTTCTCCTTATCAGAAATAACGAAGGTTGAGGGGTCACCAGGCAACTTCAAGATTACAATTCGGAAGCGTCCAAGATTCGTAGATGTATCTAAATGCACCGCCTGCGGCGAGTGCGCCAAAAAATGCCCAGTCACCGTTAAGAGTGAGTTTGAAGTCGGGCTAGGCCAGCGTAAAGCCATCTACCAACCCTTCAGACAGGCTGTTCCCAGCGCGTATTCTATAGATAAAGAACACTGCTTGTACTTCACCAAAGGGGTTTGTAAAGTATGTCAGAAGTTCTGCAAGGCCGATGCCATTGATTTCATGCAACAAGAGGAAACCCAAGAACTGAACGTCGGCGCCATAGTTGTCAGCTCGGGTTATGAAACGCTGGATCCCAGCGGAGTAAAGCAGTACAGTTACGGCTTGCACCCGGACATCGTGACTCATCTGCAGTTTGAACGTCTATTAGTTCAGGGATTGCACAGACCATCTAACAACGAGCAGCCTAAGAAGATAGCTTTCATACTCTGTGTCGGCAGCCGAATGGTTGAAAACGTGAATGAAAACGATTATTGCGAATACTGCTGCAACATTGGCTGTATGAATGCGATCAAAGAGGCTTACGTGTTTCAGAAAGAGGTTCCAGACGCTGAGCCTTGGGTTTTCTACACCGACATTAGAGCGCACGGCAAGGGCTACGAAGAATTTTACGCCAGGCTCAGAAACCACGGCGTTCGCTTCGTGAGAGGCCGCGCAGCCGAGGTCGTCCCACACAACGGTCATCTCCGAGTGCGTGCCGCGGATACCCTGCTTGGAATGCCAATGGAGGAAGACTTCGACATGGTGGTACTCTCAGCAGGACTTGTGCCGAGCCCTGGAACCGAAAATCTATCGCGTATGCTTGGAATACACACGGGTTCTGATGGCTTTATCTTAGAACGTCACCACAAGCTTCGACCAGTGGACACTCAAAGAGAAGGAGTCTATGCCTGCGGATGCGCTCTTGGACCCAAGGACATCAGAGAAACTATTACTGAATCGATGGCTGTGGCTTCTCAGGTGGCAACATTCTTGGGAAAGGGTGAAGTTTCTGTACCCCCTGAGGTAGCCGTTATTGACGATGAAAAATGCAACGGATGCGAAGAATGCCTCAAGATTTGTCCGGCGAGAGCCATCGAAAAAGTGCCGTCCACGTTCCGTACCAGAATGGAAATCAACCCCATGTCTTGCACTGGTTGTGGTATCTGTGTTCCAGTGTGTCGAACTGAGGCAATAGATCTGAACCACTGCACTGAGGATCAGTTGATGTCTCAGATACGCGGGGTGGAACTCAAAGAAGATGTTTCACCCAAGATAATCGCGTTTATCGAGAAGAACACTGCTTACGCCTCTGCTGACCTCGCGGGTCAGACGAGAGCTCACTATGGGACTAACATCAGAATCATAAGCGTCCCAAGCACTGGAAGAATCGGCTTCAGGCATTTGTTGCAGGCGTTTGCTTCTGGCTCGGACGGTGTGGTGTTTGTTGAAGGTGAGGACAGTGTCTTAACAGGGGAAAAACTGAGGGAGCATGTGGGTCGTTTGAAGAAAGACATGCAGGCAGTTGGCATAGAATCTCTGCGTCTAGTCTCAACAACCACAACTATACCACAGTATCCTAAGATGGTGGACACGTTTGAGGTTTTCATAAACAGGATTTCGAAAATAGGTCCGCTTTCACCCAAGGTTCGTGAAGAAATTAAGAAAAAATTGAAGTGGGGAGAGTCGAAATGAAACCAAGTCGCTGCCATGTAATAACTTCTCAAATGCTTGACAAAACATTTTTGGCAGACATCATGAAGATGAGAGGCGGCCAAAACATATTAGACTGCATCCAATGCGGTGTCTGCGCGGGTTCATGTCACGCAGCCTGGGCAATGGATTTCACTCCGATGCAGATTATTAGAATGATACACTTGGGCATGAAGGAGACTATTTTATCCAGCGCCACAATTTGGATTTGCGCCTCCTGCTACACTTGCACTACTCGATGTCCACGAGGCATCGACATTCCATTGATCATGTCAGCTTTAAAGCACACCGCTATCAAAGAAAAGTTTCCAGCCAAAATAGAGATCAAACCAAAGTTCCATCAGTCCTTTGCGGAGATTGTGCTGAAGTACGGCAGAATTCATGAGCCAGAGTTGTTCCTGAAAATCACCAGAAAGAATAATCTGCACGAGATAATGCAAAATGCTAAGTTGGGCCTGACACTTTTGAGAAAAGGAAAGCTTAAACTGAAGGCACCTAAGGTGAACAAGAAGACGCAGTGGTCTGCGATTTTTGAGAAAGTTTCGAAGGAGGCAGCGGCGTGAAGTACGCTTTCTTTCCCGGTTGTTCAATTCACACTACAGCAAGAGAGTACGGCATTTCATGTGATGCCGTTAGCAGAGTCTTGGGAATAGAATTGATTGAAATCCCGGATTGGAACTGTTGTGGAGCGATGGATGCTGTTTATGCTTACAACCCGTTTTTGTCTATCTCCATGTCTGCGAGAAACCTAGCGTTGGCTGAAAGCATGAAACTGGATATCGTGACTCTCTGCAGTGCCTGTTTCTTCACGTTGTCCCGCGCCAAGAAACTGCTCAATGAAGATTCCGAATTGAAGGGCAAAGTCGGCAATCTGCTCAATGACGCTGAACTCAAGTACACTGGAGATGTCAAGGTTAGGCACTATATTGATGTTCTTTTAAACGACGTGGGCTTGGAAGACATTTCCAAAAACGTGAAGGTTAAGTTGGACGGGTTAAAAGTGGCACCCTATTACGGATGTATGCTAGTGCGACCTCCAAATATTGTTAACTTTGACGACCCGGAGCATCCTAACTCCATGGACAAAGTAATTGAAGCCATCGGCGGCAAAAACGTAGACTACATGTACAAAACGCGATGTTGCGGAGCCTCTCTAGGACTAACCGAAGGAGAAGTCATGATGGAGATGACAAAAGACCTGCTTCTCGAAGCAAGAAACGTTTCCGCCGACTGTGTAGCCGTGCCCTGTCCCCTTTGCCACTTGAACATGGACGCCAAACAAAAAACCATTGAATCTGCCCTCGACTTAAAAATCGACATGCCTGTGGTTTTCTTCACCCAACTCATGGGACTGGCCTTTGGAATCAGCCCAAAAGAACTTGGCTTAAACAAAAACTGCGTGTCAACAGACAAGCTAGTTAAACGATTCCATGGCTAGAATCGTTCTGCTAAATCAAGTTCTTTTTTGAGGAATAGAAGAGCGTATTGAAGTTTATTTTTATGAAAAATATGAACGAAAACTTAAAATTCAGCGCTTTTCTTCTAACGTATTTCTAACACCGGAGACCTGCACAATGGAAAATCCCGAAAAAACCATCAAGAGGGAGCATTTTGACCCCAGCTTTTCGAGGTTTGTTGAGGAAGTTGCAGGGACCGACATCTATGCTTGTTATCAATGTGGAATGTGCTCTGGTGGTTGTCCGGTAAGCTTCATGATGGACTACACTCCACGTCAGATTATGCGGATGAGTCAACTAGGCATGAAGAGCGACGTGCTCGCTAGTACCACAATTTGGTTGTGCGCTTCCTGCAACACCTGTTTTACACGCTGTCCCAGGGAAATAGACCTTCCCGAAGTCATGGCTACGTTGAAAAGTCGAGCTATAAAAGAGGGTTTTCCATCGAAAATCATGGAGGGTCAAGCTCTCTACAAGACAATGGTCGAGAACATGAAGAAATACGGCAGGGTTCACGAGACTGAGGTATTTGTGAGATTTGCCAGCAAAGCAGGCATCAGCAAACTGGTAAAACAGATGCCCCTCGGTCTCACTCTTTTCAGAAAGGGCAAACTCAAGCTATCACCAGAGAAGGTGAAATCGGTTGAACAGCTGAAAACTCTGATTCAGGCAGTAAAAAAAGTCGAAGAAGAGGAAGAGAAGGAAAAGGAAAACATGGAGGAATAAAGAGTTGTCTTACGTTTATTTTCCCGGCTGCTCTCTTCATGCTACCGCTATAGAGTACGACATTGCAACGCAAGCTGTATGCAAGGCGTTAGGAATAGAAATCGCAGAAATGGATGACTGGAACTGCTGCGGAGCAACAGCAGCCTACGCTGTTGACCGCTTTCTGTCAATGGCGTTGCCAGCACGCGATTTGGCTATAGCGGATAGAGAAAAGAAAGATATACTGGCGCCTTGTGCTGCGTGTTATCACTTTCTTGCAAGAGCCAACGAAATGCTCAGAGAAAAGCCGAAACTCAAAGAAAAAACCAACAAGGTCTTGGCAGAGATAGGTCTTGAATATAAAGGTTTGATTGAGGTCAGACATCCATTAGACGTCATCGTAAACGACTATGACTTAGAGAACGTCAAGAAGAAAGTAGTCCGACCGTTAACAGGATTGAAGGTGGCGCCCTACTACGGTTGTTTAATGCTCAAGCCGCCAACATTCTGCAAGTTCGACAACCCAGAGAACCCCCAAACACTAGACAAACTAGCGGCTGCCGTAGGCGCGGAAGTGGTGCAGTGGCACCAGTGGAAGACGAGGTGCTGTGGAGGGGCACTCCAAATGATAAAAGAAGAAGCCATGATGGAGCTCACCCGAAGAATCCTGGTCAAAGCCAAAGAATACGAGGCGGATTGCATCGTCACCGCTTGTCCATTCTGCCATATGAATCTCGATATGATGCAATCCAACATCAATGCAGCATTTGACTTGAAGCTTCATGTGCCCGTTCTGTATTTCAGCCAGTTGCTTGGTTTGGCTCTTGGGCTTTCGCCGAAGGAGTTAGGCATAGACAAAATCAAGGTTTCAGCCAAGAAAATTGTGGAGGCACTTGTTCATTAACCAAGTTTACAGAGTGTGACAAAAAATGTCTAAAAGAAAAACGGCTGTAGGAGTATTTTTCTGCGACTGCGGAGGAGAACTCTCCAAAGTCATAGATTTTGAACGACTGGCAAACGTAGCCTCAAAGATGGAAGAAGTCAAATTCGTTAAAAGGCATAGTTTTCTCTGTGGTGAAGAAGGAAAAAAAGAAATAGATGCCTTAGTTCGCAAAGGCGCGAACAAGATACTGGTTGCTGCCTGTTCACCTAAGCTCTACGAAGCCCATTTCAGAAACTGCCTTACTGAGAGCGGTCTTAATCCATACTTTTTAGAAATGGCTAACCTTAGAGAACAGTGCGCTTGGGCACATCAAAACAATCCAACAGGAGCGAACGAAAAAGCCCAAAGAATAGTCGAGGGCGCGGTTGAAAGAGTCCGAAGGCTCTTGCCCATTGAGAAGAAGGAATTTAAGGTCAACAAATCTGTGTTAGTCATCGGCGGCGGAGTTGCAGGACTCCAAGCTGCCATTGACATAGCGGACTACGGTTATCCTGTTCACTTGGTTGAAAAAGCTTCAGTCGTCGGTGGAAACGCGTTAAAACTGGGGCTGGCTTTTCCCGCAGATGACGGCGCTTTCTGTATTTCGTCTCCAGAGTTTATGAAGGGTATTAGGAAGTGCTTCTACAGGGCAGGGTTGCCTCAGCACCCTAACATGAAGCTTTACACCTTGTCTGAGGTTAAGGAGGTTAAGGGCTCATTCGGCAATTTTGAAGTTAGGGTTACAACTCACCCTCGAGGTGTTCAAGAAAACCTTTGCATCAATTGTGGCAAATGCACCAACGTTTGTCCTATAGACGTGGCTGACGACATAAACTATGGTTGGAATAAGCGCAAGGCCATCTATTTGCCCTACCCAAACGCACTGCCCCCCGCTTACGTTGTAGACTGGGAGAACTGCAACAAATGCGGCGAATGCGTTAAGATTTGTCCAACAAACGCCATTAACCTCAAAGATGAAGCCAAGGAAAGCAACCTCAAGATTGGTGGGATTGTTGTTGCCACGGGCTTTAAGGAATACGACCCCTCTGGCATCAAACAGTATAAGTATGGAGTTTACCCTGACATCATTACACAGTTGCAGCTCGCCAGAATCCTGGATCCATACGGACCCAGTAAAGGAAGGTTGACCAAGCCGTCAAATGGGGAAGCGCCGAAAAGCATTGTCATTATTCAATGTGTAGGCTCCAGAGATGCGAAAACTAATCCGTATTGTTCTAATGTCTGCTGCACCCTAGCGCTGAAACATGCCATTCACGTTAAGGAAGAGTATGGAGAGGATGTTGAAGTTTACTTTTGTTACATGGACATTCGCACGGTTGGAAAGGAGTACGAGGAATACTTTACAAAAGCCAGGGAACTCGGCGTAAAATTTGTCAGAGGCAAACCGTCTGCCATAACCAGAGAGCCTCCAACCGGCAACCTAATAGTGGATGTGGAGGACACAACATTAAGCCAACCGCTGCAAATAGAAGCCGACATGGTTGTGCTCTCCGTAGCCATGACCCCTACAAACGGCAACCATGAATTGGCAACCATACTAGGAATAGATCTTGGGAACTACGGCTTCGTGAAAGAAATATATCCCAAACTAAAACCCACCGAAACAACGGTCAAGGGAATATACGTTTGCGGGGGAGCCCACGGTCCCAAGGACATCCCAGCATCAATAACTCAAGCTGACGCTGCGGCTTTTCGGGCCATCCTCGACTTATCCAAAGACGAGATTGAAAAAGACCTAGACATCGCCTACGTTGACGAGTCAAAGTGCGACGCCTGTGAACTCTGTGTTGAGGTTTGTCCCTACAAAGCTATTCAAATGGTGAAGGCTGAAGTCAAGAATCCCGTAGGCTTAGTCGCCAGAATAAACGAATTCGGGTGCAACCGATGTGGCTCCTGTGCCAGCAGGTGCCCAACAGGCGCCATTCAACTTTCAAGATGGAATGACGATCAGTTCTTGAGTCAGGTAGGCAGCTTGCTTTCTAAAGATGGCGGTTCAATGTCTCCAAAAATCGTGGCGTTCCTCTGTGACGAATGTGGATACGCTACCTTGGACATGACAGGCATGGGAGGAATGACATATCCGGCAAACGTGTTGCCGCTACGTGCTCCATGCTTAGGGTGGGTTTCCCTCTATCACATCTTCAAAACCTTTGAACTGGGTGCAGACGGAATCCTCTTGGTCGGATGCCTGTATCCCAACTGTCAACACATGAAGGGCAACATCTACTCCGAAAACGTGGTAAAATTTGCAAGAAGCATATTAAATGAGATTGGCTTAGACAGCAGAAGAATAAGAACTGCACCAGTGTGTGCCGCCGACCCAAAGGAATTTGCCGCTGTGGCAGAATCGTTAGTGAATGACTTAAAAGACCTTGGGCCAATAAAGAAGTAGGCAGTGTCCGCCAGGGGAAATCTTCATGTCAGCTAAGATAATGGTTCACGCACGCGGAAAAAAGATTGAGGTTGAAATCAAAACTGACAAATCAAACAAGTTTACGTTAGAACCTGACGAAGCGATGGACTTAGGCACAAAGTTGCTTAAAGCTGCATACGCCACAAAGTCGAGCAGCTCTAAGAAAGAATAGCAGGCAAGTCCAATTCTTTCACGGTTCTTATGGCCTTTTCGGGACAGATGTTGACGCATTTTTCGCATATAACACATTTCTTAGGATTGTACTGCAGTTTGCAAAATTCATCCAATTCGTCTGGAACCTCAATGGTTCTGGATGAGGGTTTGACTGCAATCTTCGCCAGCGTTTCATACAGAATGTGTCGTTTCGTGGCTCGTTCTTGCTTGCTGTCTGCGATGCTTTGCAGAATAAGTGGAAGATCTAGTTCTGCCTTGAAGTTGATTGCCTTTTCTGGACATACCTCGCCGCACCGTTTACATCCGATGCACTTTGTGAGGTCGTAGTCTATTTTGCCGAACTCTTCGAGCTCAGGCGGAACAGGAACCGGCTTTTCAGGCATCTTTCGGCTCATGTTTCTGAGCATTTGAAAAAGGAATTCTCTCTTGCTGCATTCAGGTGACTTTAGTGTTAGACTTGACCATTTTCGGGTAAGTGGACCGAGTTTGCGGATTCGGTCAATCATCAAATTCATGGTGTCTACAAGTGTGGGCGCCATTGACGCAGACATGAAAAACATGTCAAGTCGTTCTGGTTCAATTCCCACAGCGTCTAACAAACTCTTTGTGAAGAGCACCCGCTGCTCGGCCTTGAAATTTCCCTCAACAAAGTGGCATCCGCCCTTTAGACAACCTGCCAGAAACACACCGTCGGCTCCACTTTCAAATGCCCGTAAAATATATGTGATGTCAACCTTGCTCGAACACGGAACCCTAATTACTTTCACGTTGGTAGGATACTGCATTCTACTTGTGCCAGCAAGATCCGCCGCTCGATAGGCACAGTAGCTGCAGCAGAAGGCTATGAGGCGGGGTTCAAACGCTGGCGTGGCGGCTTCCTCCCCTTGCTACTCCTTCCTGATTGGTGAAAGAGCGTTCTCTATCATGGCCAGAATTTGCTCATCTTTAAAGTGACGTAGCTGCATGGCGCCCACCGGGCAAGTGGCAGCACATGAGCCGCAGCCGTTGCATTTGGCTTCTAGGATGGTTGCTATGTTTTTGGTTTCGTCTATGCTGATTGCTTGGAATGGACAAACGTCTACGCATTTGCCGCATCCTGTGCAGAGGGCTTCTATAACCGAAGCGATTATGGATTCTATTCTAATCTTGCCCTTGTGGAGAAGCATTGCCACACTTGAGGCTGCTGCTTTGGCTTGTGCCACACTGTCTGGAATGTCTTTTGGTCCTTGACAGGTCCCAGCTATGTAAATGCCTGCAGCTAGGGTGTCGACTGGTCGAAGTTTGGGATGGGCTTCCTGAAGGAACTTGTCCGGGCTTCTGGAGATTTTTAGAATCTCTTGGATTTTATCTGTGGTAGAGTGGGGCTCTAGCCCTATAGCAAGGACAACCATGTCGTATTCTAATTCCACGGGTCTTCCAAGGAAAGTGTCTTCAGCGTGAACGATCAAATTGTGGGTTTTTGGGTCTTCAGTAATCTCAGATACTCGCCCACGAATAAACTGAATCCGGTATTCTCTGGCAGCCTTCTCATAGAATTCTTCATAGCCTTTTCCAAAGGCTCGAATGTCCATATAGTAAATCGCAACTTCCATTTCCGGATGCTTTTCTTTAAGCTGCCTTCCATGCTTTATCGAGTACATGCAGCAGACTCGAGAGCAGTAGGGATTTCGTTTCAGGTTTCTTGATCCCACGCACTGAATAAAAGCAACACGTTTAGGCTCTGTCAGGTCAGACGGTCGATTTATCACTCCACCTGTGGGTCCTGCTGCACTCAGCAGTCGCTCCATCTCTAAGCCTGTGATGACGTTTGGATAAACCTCATAACCATACTGTTCATCCTTTGCTGGGTCATAGGGGTCGAAGCCAATTGCGACAACAATGGCGCCTACGTTGAGTTCTACTGTTTCTGGTTTTTGATCAAACAGTATAGCGTTTCGGGCGCCGCAGGTTTCGACGCACTTGTAGCAGTTGATGCAGTTGTCCATGTCGATTCTGTAGACAAGCGGAACGGCGTGTTCAAATGGAATCGATATGCACTTTCTTACACCCATGTTCATGTTCCAATAGTTTGGAATCTCGATGGGACAGACGTTTGAGCATTCACCGCATCCTGTGCAGTTTTCTTCAATAACATAGCGCGGTTTTCTTAGAACCTTGACTTTGAAATTGCCCACATATCCGTCTAAACCCACAACCTCGGAGTAAGACAGAATCTTTATGTTCGGATGGCGGTAGACCTCCACCATTTTTGGACCAAGCACGCATGTTGAGCAGTCGAGGGTTGGAAAAGTCTTGTCCAACTGAGACATTCGGCCACCAATGCTCTCGTTTCTTTCGACAAGGTAAACTTGAAATCCCATTTCGGCGAGGTCAATGGCGGCGTTTATACCCGTGATTCCTCCGCCTATTACGAGCGCACTTTTCAGTGCATCGACTTCTTTAATTGTAAGAGGTTCCATGTTTCTGGCTTTAGCCACAGCCATTGTTGTTAACTCTGTGGACTTCTTTGTGGCTTTTTGCGGCTCGTTTCTGTGAACCCAAGAACAGTGTTCGCGAATGTTAGCTATCTCCAAAAGGTATGGGTTTACCCCAGACTCTTCTAGCACCTTTCTAAACGTTGCCTCATGCATGTTAGGCGTGCATGCAGCAACAACAACGCGGTTGAGTTTGTGCTCTTTGATGTCTTTCTTGATCAGCTCTTGCCCTGGAACCGAGCACAGATATCGATAGTCTTTCGACATGACCACGCCTGGAAGCGACTTGGCATCTTGAGCGACTTTTTTAACGTCCACAACCCCTGCTATGTTCAGACCGCAATGGCACACGTAGACGCCGATTCTAGGTTTTTCGTGTTTTTCGGGCAAGGAGCCTTTCTACCTCCTCAACCGATTTTGCTCAGTAGACTGGTGGCTGCAACTCTGTGTGTGTCGAGTTCAAGCTCGTGGGCACTCATTCCCATGGCGAGACCGAGCAGTTGAGTGTAATGAACAACTGGTATGCTGAATGTTTTGCCGAAGGCACGTTCTATTCGGGGTTGCTGAACGTCAAACATCAAGAAGCAAGACGGACACACGGTTACCACTGCTTCTGCTCCGACATCTTGCATGTTGCCGAGCTTGCTGCCGGTTAGGCTTAGAGAAATCTTGTCGTCTATGGCGATGACTGTGAAGCCGCAACAATTCGTCTTGTCCATATAGTCTAGATATTTGGCGCCGGTGGCTTCAATCAATCCCTTGAGCAATGTAGGGTCTTCGGGATGGTCGAAGCCTGTATATTCCATCGGGCGCAGAAAATGGCATCCTGCATGCTCTGAGACTTGAAGCTGAGCCAACGGTTTTTTCACGTGTTGTTTTATATTTTCTGTGCCATAGTCTTCAGCAAGAACGTGAGCAAAGTGTTTAACCTCTATTGTTCCTTTGAACTCCATGCCTACTTCCTTGAGACGTCTGTTAATTATTTCCCTGAGCTCTTTGTTCTCCTTGAGCATTCTGTTGACTTTGCGCAGAGTGATTGCGCATCCCGTGCAGAGCGTTGTTATGTTGAGGTTTTGCTGTTCAGCCAGACACAGGTTTCTGGCGGCTAAGACAAGCATGGCTTCGTGGCTTACCGGGTCGATAGGTAAACCACAACAGTTGAAATCATTCATCTCAACGAGTTCTATGCCGAGTTTAGCCGCAACCTTTCGGGCAGAAACCTCGTAGCTTGTGACTCTGTAGGGGATCGTGCAACCGAGAAAAAACGCGTAGCGCAGTTCAACCATGCTTAAGCCTCCTTCACGGGCTGTCCTTTGATCAGTTTCGGAAAGCCTGTGGCTTCCAGAAGCTTGTCAACCGCCTTCGTGTCGGTTGTGGGCATGGGAGGCAGCTTTTGCTCCTCTCTCTTTTTGAGTCTCAATTCAGGAATCTTATAGGCTAAGCCTGTTTCTAAAATGCTGGAACCGAGCTCCTTGAAGACCTGTGGAACTATTCCCTGTTCGGCTGCCATGTTTCGGATAACTCTTATGATGGACGCAACTTCCAAGCCTTGAGGGCAACGATCTGTGCAGGTGAAACACGCAGTGCAGAACCATAACGAATTGCTTTTGAGAACATTATCTTTTAACCCAAGCGAAGCCAACCGCACTATTTGGCGAGGATTGTAATCGGTTGTAAGCCTGCCGACGGGGCATCCTCCTGCGCAGGAACCGCACTGGTAACATAGAAATAGCTTTTCGCCCCCATGATGCTTCATGACTTCCTTTGGAAAGTTTCGGTCAAGATGGGAAGAACGTATGGTTTCCTTGAGCTCAGCCGATTGTTCTGCACCCATCTTAGTTTTCTCCTAGAAATTAAAGCAGAGGGCTCACAATAACTTAAAGGTGACGGTTTTTATTATAGTTATAGTTTTTATCACTTTTTCATTTCATGTTTTGTCGGATTTAGGTGCGTGAAATCCTGAATGCGGACACTGAGATGGGGTCATTCTTAATTAATTTGAACAGAAATGTGCATGCAGCGTGCCTTCACAAGACTATCCAGCCGTTGCTCGCCATCCAAACGACAATGCCCCCAGCCACAACTACCTCCGTGGAAGTAGCAATCATTATGACCTTATTAAGTCGCAGCAGCGTCTTCTGGGAGAACTTTGAAAGGCTTTGCTTGCTTGTAAGTGCCCCAGACAAATGAAAGAGGCCCACTGCTACAAGAACAACAACTGCAATTGTATCCAAAGCTGAGATGTACAATAGGATACTGGCCAATATGAATCCAACGAGTTCTGCTGATTCTACGATTCTTGAATGGGCATCTACCATGTTTGCTTCGCCCTTGTGAACCTTGTAGACAAGTGAAAACTCGTAAGCGTTGTTAACTGCTAGTAAAAGCAGAACAATCGTAGCTACAATAACTGGAAGCATAGACTATTGGTATTTGTAAGATTCTTATAAGATTTATCACCTTTATGAAGCCGTAGCTCTCATGTTCCAGATATGGTAGTGCGGGGTGATGTCTATATTCTCGCTTAAGACACGAACGTATTCGGGTATGTTTGACCTGAGCATGGGACCGTGACCCGGGGCGATGACTTTTATGTCCATTCCCTTGATTTTCTCCAAAGCATTCATTAATCTATGAGAACCTCCGTGAAGCACATCATTGCATATTTTCACATCTTTTGATACGTCACGATCGGCAAACAGCGTCCATTCTGTAACCCAGTAGCTAAACGCGTCTGCCGTGAAAAGGATTTTGTTGGTTTCTTCATATGTGAACATTGAATCCATCTTATCGAGGTATGGCGCTGAGATGAATCTCAGTTTCTTTTCTCCAAGATTTAATGTGTCGCCGTCTTTGACAATTCTTGTTTTTGGCTGAAGCCCATAGAGCGCCAGCACCCTCGCGCCAATCTCAGAGGTCACAACCTCAACATCGGGCGCAACTGCAAGTATGGCGTCTAGTCCGCCAACGTGATCCACGCAGCTGTGGGAGATAACCACATATTTTAAGGTTGAGGGTTCTGTAACTTCCCTAATGTTCTTGAGAAGAGCTTCCCTGGTTGGTACCGCTCCGGTATCGATAAGTGTCGTTTCTTTGTCTTTCAACAGAAAGGCGTTCAGAGACAGCATAGCTTCTTTCCCTAGGTATACGCCTACCCAGTAGATTCCTTCAGCGACTTCATATGGCAGTACAAGCACTTCCGTTGAAACTTATCATAATTATCTACTAAACTGAAGAGGTTCGCCTTTAAAGATTGTGGAAACAACAGGCAAACTGTAACGAATGCAGGAGTGTTTTCGACAACCGAGTCCGGGGTTCAGGGCTTATAGTCAAAGTTTACCGTGACGAAATTCGGTCCTTTCCAATAAACCATCTTCCTCGCGCGCACTCTAACGAGTTCTTCAGTGAACTCTTCGTATTTGGGACGCGTTGAAGTCTCAGCTTCGGCTCTGCCAAGCACAGGATACTTTATGCTGAACTCTTTGTAGATTCTCATCAGTTCCTTATTCTGAACAACCGAGAACGAGTCAGCAGCCCTCTCGATCACGGCGTCGCCTTGTACCATAACTCCCCTGTTCTCGAAGGGGTTCTGTGGGTCTCTGACATCAACCGTCAAACAAACCTTCGGGTTCACCCGCATGTTTTTCAGTTTCTTAGAACTCGAGTGTGTAAAAAGGAGTACATCCTGTGTTTTCTCATCGAAAACGAAAAACATGGGTGCTATGCGAGGCTGATTGTCCTGGTCAGTTGTGCTCAAGTAAGCGAAATGGCTTTCCTCCAGAATCTTAGTCATCTCAGCTGGCAACTTTCTTTGGCTCATGTAATCACCTGAGTGGCAGTCGAATCGGTCGGGCTTCCCTCCAATAGATCATCTGTTCCACTTCTATGCCAACAATTATTCTGCTTATGAAAAGTGTAGTTCGCCAGGCGAGAGGCAACAGTTTTCCCTGCGTTTTATACTTGTAAACATATTCTGGATACTTCTCGTGAAAAATGCTTCTGATCTTAAGAAGTCTGAAAGCATTAAGCAAAGCATCCAGCATACCGTAGATTTTCGCTTTCCCCATGAATAGGACCGCTCGGTTGTTGTACAGATTGTTTGAATCCCGCATATCCACTAGAAATGCGATTTTCTTATTTTCACTCATGTTTCGAAGTTTTTTTGATATTTTAGAAATGACGAAGAATATTCTGTGACCGTCGAAGACAAAGATTACGGGGGTTAAGTGAGGTGTCATCTCTTTGTCCGAAGTTGCGACGTAGCCGAATCTGCCTTCGTTTAGAAGCCAAATTATTTCTTGCGGAAAGCCTGGAATACGCCCAATCGTGATGAAGGATATGGCTGAGAAAAACGAGATTCCAGCGGAGTACGTTAAAAGACCTGCAAAAAATACAAGGTCGATGCTGGCGAGAGGATAAAACAACAGTGTGACAGCTCCGAAAGATAGGTTGATAAGGTCAAGACGTTTCAGGGTTCTTAATTCTTCGTATGCTGTGTAACGCATTTTGCTTCTCATCCTTGAAACCTTAGAAAGATTAACTGAGCGTCTGAAGGCGAGTATTGCCGACCACAAACCCAGTCCGAGTCGGTAGGATATGTCCCAGAGAAGAATTCCCACCAGGAGCAAGAGAATCGGCGAGAGATTTCCATCGAGCCAGTGAACAACCAGGCTGCGCTCGAGAAAAAGATACAGCAAAATGAAGGCGAGTATTAAAAATGCGAAGCCCAGTTCGCGGTGTCGGGGGTTGAACAGGGACTTCTGATATTCATTGATTACGTCTCTTTCTGAGGGTGCAGAAGGCGGTTTAAGTTTGTGAACGGTTAAGGCAATGTGGAAAGCTAAAAGACTCCAAATCCAGACGACAAGAATGGCTAAAGAACCATAAAACATCGATCTGCTGGAAAGAGAAAACAATGCAGCCACGGAGAGACCGACAATTTCCATTAAGAAAAGTTGCAGTGCAACATTGTAGCCCCGTGGAACCCAGCTAAATGGCGGAACCTTTTCCAGAACTATTTCGTGAACCCATTTTCTGTGTTCAATCATTCTCGTCGACTTCATCATCATTCTGTATCGTTGAACGCCGATATATTTCTTGAGTTGCAGTTTTTTTAGAATCAGTTGAGGGTGACAAGTGGCAGGAGGAGTTTAAGCCTTATCAGACTCGGCTATCATTATTGAAAGCTGGAGCAGCACAGTAAATGGAGACTCTGCTCAGAGAATTAGAGAAGAAGATGAAAACTGAAGGAGCAACTAAGGCAAACTTGAGAGAATTCTGGAAACTGGTCAACCATGCCAAATTGGAGAAACAAGTTTCTGATGACACACTCGACAGAATCAACAGGCTGCGTGGCGTGCTCTTTAATGAGTTTTATCCGTCTCTTCTTTCCCTTAGGCAAGGCCTAGCCTTAGCCGCTGCGGCAACACTCTTGGGAGCCGCACTGATCTGGTATTCGCTGCGATACGATAAGCTCTTATTCTTTCTGATTGGAGTAGCCCTTGTGATGGTGGGAACACATCCTTTGGGCCACTGGATCGCAGGGAAATTAGTCAGAGTGAACTATGAATATTTTTACCTGGATGGCCCGGCAAAGTTTGAACCATGTCTGAAAATTCACTATGTTGACTATCTTAAAAGCAGCTTTAATTCCCGCATAATTGTGCATGCCTGTGGAGCCCTAACTACAGTTCTCACAGCCCTGATTCTACTATTAGCAACAATAACGACAGAGGCTGTTTTAATTAGAGGTGTAGCTGTAGCCATTTTCGCTTTGGTTATAATCACAGAGGTTGTTTCATGGGCTGGATTTACCGCAGGAGACATGAAAAGAGCCAGAAACGAGAGAAATCTGAAAAGAGTTTATATGAAACGAGAGAAGCATTAGACCAAATTGGGTTTCATTTTTCTCCTTTGCCTCGCAGAACTGCGATGAGTTGCAGAAGGAAGGGCTAAAATATCCCATCTGAAGAGTATTTATTTCATAAATATGCTTCAATTAGGAAAAACCTTTTATAGCAAACAACCCCAAATCAAGCTAATTCAACAATAAAAGAGGCGTTTAGAATGAAAATGTCAAAATTGCTTCCTGCTCTGTTGCTTTTGACACTTGGTGTTGCATCGATTCTCTTAGCGTTCAAAACCACGTTTGCCGCACCCGCGGCAGCCGATATAGTTGCACTGAAAACCAACGAGAGCATCACCATCGATGGGCGAGCGAATGAAGGTTTCTGGAGTAGAATTCCAGGTGTTGAGATTCCGCTGGCGGCTAGTACTGCAGAGGGTGGAAAAGTCACAAAACTCACAGTAAAGGCTGCGAACAATGGAACTCACATATTCCTTCTAACGGTTTGGTCTGATCGTACTGAGGACAGAGTTTGGCACAGACCTGCAGACTATCCTACTGGTCCATTTGAAGACAGAGTCGCAGTTCTGATATCCATAGGTGCTCCCGCAATGACTTCACCATGCATGAAATTCGGGACGAATGGAGCAGTAACGGCTGGAGAAGCAGACCTATGGCATTGGCACGCAGCTCGTGACGACCCAGACGGAATGAACTTCACCTATACTTCGCCTCCGCCTGCAGACAAATGGTATGCTCCTTGGCCTGTTTCAGATGACCAGTATGCCAACACAACAGCCCGTTACAATGACAAGGCAGCGGGTGGGAGAGCCGAAGGAAGATGGGATGTAAGAGCGAAGGGCGAATGGGTAGGTGCAGGCATCTGGACTGTCGAGCACGCTAGAACTTTGTCTGCACCTGATGCAAAGTTTGACGCTGCTCTCACCACTGGCACGACTGTTCAAGTATCGTTCGCAGTCTATGATGGAGGACAGGCTGAAACAGAAGAAACCAAGTCTATTTCAAGCTGGAAAACACTAGAGATATCATCTAAGTACGTTTATCTCGAACAAGAAACACAAGACACTTCCCAAACCGCCCAAACCGCCAACCAAACTGCGACAGATGCCTTAAGCGCCGCCCAAGCCGCCCAAACCGCTGCAGATGAAGCCAAGAAAGCAGCAGACTTCGCCACAACCATGGGTTATGCGTCGATTGGCATTGCCGCAGTAGCCATCATTGTAGCCATCGCGGTTGTCTTGAGGAAAAAATAGCTCACCTCCCCTTTTTTGTCTTGGTGAAGACATCCATGACCTCTAGACTTAAGGATGTTTTAGGCGAGCAAAGCTTACGTTTATACCTAAACCTCTTTCTAATTCTACTCCTCCTTGATTTCGTTCTTGGACGTGTTCTGCAGAGGGTATATAGTCCCTTTGCAACTGTGGGCATAGCTGTTACTACCTTCGCCAACCTTTTAGAATTCGTCATCCTGTTTTCACTCGCCTTCATCTTTTTTAGACAGAAAGGATCATCATCGGCAAGACTAATATCTGCAATGGTTCTTCTTGTAATATTTGTAGCTGCGACCATCTCGTATGTAACGTTTATCGCTACGAGTTCTCCGCCCGAAATTTCGCTTTTATTTAAATTTGTGTCCTTACTCATAATTGGCCTCGCCATTTTTCAGCGGATGCATTCGGAGAAACTGGAGAAAAACCGACGCTTCGTGTCCTATGTTGCCTTCTCTGCTCTTCTTCTCTCTTATGCGCTTGTCTATTACTATCAGATAGCCGTGACACTTGTGTCACATTATCTTTTAGCAATCCCGTTCTACGTGGAAGCATTTGGACTAGGTCAATCCCTACTTCTCGTCGCTTTTTTCTTTATCTTTATTTACTCCATCTCGGTTCCATGTGAAAACTTCAAGATAAACCCTCGAATTTTTTCCAAGACCACCTTAATACCCACGCTCATACTTGGTCCACTATTGCTAGCCACGATTTTTTATTTCAGAGTGACGCAGTACCTAGCCATGCTCATGGTGGAGATTCTCGGATTCGCCTTTTCAAGGGTTGAAATTGGTTTTTTCATTTTAAGCGTCTGGTTCCTCTTTACGGGCATCCTTATCTTAAGAGAAAAAAGCCGCTTATCCAAAGCGGGTCATCTAAGCCGTGAGTCTATGGCTTTGGCGATAATCTTCCTTGGCGGCTTCATCTTTGGGTTCGTATATTACTTTTTAATCGGTGTCATTGGAGCCCTGCTTCTGGGTGCTACCTTTGAAAACGCCGTTAACGAGCAGAAGCTGACAAGCGATTTTCCTAGACCAAGGCTGCTCTCCTTCGTTCCGAAAGAGGCAGAAAATTTTTCTATTGTAACAATAGCTTCAAAACAAATTTTAAATACGTTCTTTTCAGATAAAAAACCACCAAGTGAAAACGTTTGATAGACTATTTTCCCCTTGTAACCAGCATAATTTCAGCGACATTTGCAGTCCTTGTCGGAATGCAGTATCTTCAGCGTCGAAAGAAGCATCAGCTGATTTGGACAATTGCGCTCCTCATGTTTTTCCTTACTTCACTTCTTGGATTTACTTCTCAACCTGAAATTATGGGAGCAAACGTATTGCTTTACAAATTATACTATGTTCTTGCAGCGCCCATGGTAGCCCTGCTTGGAGCCGGAACCCTCTATCTGCTAACGCACAAGCCTTTGGGAAAGTTCTTTATAGTTTACATTATAATAGCGTTCATTCCTTTTGCTGCACTTGTTTTCATGTCCTCAATTGATTCCAACGAACTCACTGAAGGCTTTGAAAAAATTGGCGGAGCAGCAATGCCTTCAAACGTGCGAATTTTCTCACCTCTCTTCACGATCCCTGGATCAATTTTCCTGATCGGCGGAGCGCTCTACAGTTTCTGGCTTGGCAGAACCCGAAACTACAATTTGCTTATAGCCATTGGAGGCGTTTTTCCCTTCTTGGGAGGAACGATTCAAAGGTTCGGTGACCCAACGTTTCTTTCTATTTTCCACACCATTGGAACTCTGCTCTTATTCATTGGCTTCGTCTTAAGTAGAGAATATGTTGGAAAACGCACGAAACAGAGAAGAGAGGAGGTTAAAAGATGAAGCTTAAACTGTTCCTTAGTGCAATGATTGTTTTGTTCGTGAGTATTCTTCTGGTTAGTTCTTCTAATGCCCAAGCGCAGCAACCGATGATGCCTTATGAGCCTAATCCAATAGTCGTTGTAGACGGAACTATCGGAGCAAACGAGTATAAAGGCTCGTACTCCGAAACAACGACGGGAATAACGATATACTGGGAGCATGACGGCACCAACATGTATATAGGATTAAATAGTCCAGGAACCGGGTGGGTCGGAATTGCGTTTGGACCAACCGGGGTGGGTATGAAGGATGCAAACATCATTATAGGATACGTCAATGCTTTGGGAGAGCTGTTTCTGCAGGATTATTTTGGCACAGGACCCGTGAGTCATAAGGCTGATACCGACCCTTCTTTGGGTGGCTCGGATAACATAGTTTCAAAGGCGGGTTCCGAAGTTGGGGGACAAACCATAATTGAATTTGTGTTTCCATTGGACTCGGGTGAACAATACGACCACAGCTTCAGTCCAGGCGGCACCTACGGATTCAACGTTGCTTATCAACAAACCGCAGATGACTTAACTTCTTATCACACAAAGCGTTCAGCCTCTCTAAACTTTTATATGGAAGCCCCAGGCTTGCCTCCTCAAGCTGATTTCAGCTACATTCTACGCGGGTTCACCGTAGAATTCACAGACGAGTCTTCTGCCCAAGTGGGCTCTATAGTTTCTTGGTTATGGGATTTCGGCGACGGCACCAACTCAACGGAACAAAATCCGGTTCACACATTTCCAACAATGAGCGATTATACTGTTAAATTGAAAGTAACCGACAGCAAAGGAGACAATGCAACCAAAACGGTGAGGATTGTTGTGCCCTCAAAAGAAGAGCGCTTAGATATTTGGAGAACACAAGTTGCCGTTGTTGCGGTGGCAATTGCTCTCTTGTCATTTTCTGCCGTTGGAATAACAGCGAGCATAAAGAAGAGGGGAAGATGAAAAAATGGCAGTGACGCCTAGCGGATTACACACAATGACTGTGGGATTGCATGAAGGAATGCTGACGCTTGCCGCCCTTTCCATTCTCATCATAATTGTAGCGAAACTCTACCGAAGAACGTTCAGCAAAATCTTGTATATCGATGTGGAGAAAATCATAGGGTTCGTTGAACCAGCATCTGTACTCGGCGCTCTAGGTGGCTCCATCATTCTGCTGGTTTCAGCTTACATAGGCATGTTTTACGTGACAGGCGGAATAGACGCGCTTGTGACTTCTCCGCTCTTAATGAACAAAGTTATGATGTCAATATTTGCTGAAGAGTTCTGGATCATTTTTCTAATTGCTCGTGCAAAATTTGGAAAAGATGTGTGGAACAGAGGCGCACTCTCGGCCACATACGCTATAATCGGGCTGGCGGGGTTTCTCTTTACTATGGAGGCAGGGAGTCTAGGTGGACACCTAGCAGGCAAAGGCAGTGTGCTCGATCCGATTTATGATTTGACGGGGATTAACCCCGAGCAATTCTTTGCATTGGATGCTCTGGGAACATATGCGTTGATTGGTATAACAATTGTTGCAGGCATGGCGTTTGCGTACACTTATTGGAAATCAAGGACTCGCAGACATGTGCCATCAGCAAAGAGTTCATGAAAGTCTTGTAATTTCTAAAACCAACGTAGCTCAAGCGTTTTATTTATGCTCAGGCTTAATTTTTATCGGTTGTATCTGAAGTGAATTTTCAATGACAAACATTCAGAGTTACATCGAAGTAAAAGCCTAGAATTGTTCTTCTCCTTGTTTTCACGTCGTTTGCCGCTATGATTGTTGCTTCTCGCTTGAGCGCTGTCGACTTGCCACTCGAGATGTAGTTTTCAGCCTTAATCGCTATAACATTGGGTTGCGCAGGATGCAACGTCGTCACATGCTATGTAGACCGTGACATCGACGCCGTTATGAAGAGAACTCGCAATAGACCGTTGCCTTCGAGAAGAATTGACCCGCCGCAGAAGGCTCTGCATTTTGGTTTAATCTTGATTACGTTGTCTCTCCTGTTAGCTCTGATGCGAAACCTTTTGTCTTTCTTTTTTATGGCGCTGGGAGCCTTCGACAATGTGATTGTTTACAGTTTGGTTTTGAAGAGGAGAAATCCCATAAACATAGTCTTAGGAGGAATAAGCGGCGGCCTACCCGTAGCCTTCGGCTGGGTTTTTGTCGCAAACGGCATAAGCTTGACCATGATCGTTATGGCCGTGTTGGTTGTTCTATGGATACCAAATCACATCTGGAGCTTGGCGGTTCAACACAGAGAGGATTATGAAAGAGCAAATGTTCCGATGCTGCCCGTGGTTGTTGAAGAGAAAAAAGCTTTCAGATGCATCGTGTCCACATCGATTCTGCTGGTTGTGTTTTCAATACTGCTCTTCTACCTAAACACGTTCGGGCTGATTTACCTAGCAACTGCTGGCGTTCTCGGAGGCGCAATGTCGCTTCTAAATCTTTGGTTTTTCTTCAACCCAACTAAAAAGAACGCATGGATTGTTTTCAAGTTTTCGAGTCCTTACCTAGCCATAATATTCTTGGCGATGATTGCTGATGTACTCCTATCATAAGCATAAAAAAAGTCTCTCTACCAGAGACCTGATGCTAACCGCACTGTTTTCAACAATCTACATGGTGTATGGTTACATCTCAAGCGTCACGGTGGGCGGAGTTACTCATGGTGTTGACACCTTCTTCATTCGTTCTGCCATTTTTGTACTGTTAAGCGCCTCCACTATGAAGTTTGGGCCCTCAACCCTCATGGGTGGCATTTCAGGAGCTATTTTCACTCTCGTAATACCAACGCCTTTTCCTGTCTATCTCTTTCCAGCCGTCTTCCTGTACGGCTTAACATACGATTTATATATGCGTCTGCTCGGGTTTTCCGCCAATGTCACAAAGACCAAACATGTTACCTTTGCAACAATTCTGAGCAGCGCTATTATGTCGTTCACAGCTCTTTCGGTTCTTACATGGGTGGGGTTTCTGCCAAGGCAGGGATTAGTTTTCATATGGACTTTTGGTGTGTTAAGAGACATCGCCGTTGGGTTAGTCGGAGCTTTTCTAGGCCTCAAAATATTGAGGTATGTGATTTATGGGCAAGCGTAGGCGGCGGAGGTAGATTTCTCAAGCGCTCTATTTGGTTTGCCATTCGCACGAGTGTTCGCAGTAAGTGTCGCCCTTCGCCATGCATGTAACTCTGTTTATCTTCACGCCTTTGCCCAGGGCACTCGCCACTCCGTCGTGGAAGCTTTCGTGAAGGACATCGCACATCACTTCAGGCATTTTCACAGCGAGCTCAAAGAACATACAATTGTACAATCTATACACAATTTTGTTATCAGTGGTTTTAACAATTTCTGGCTCTGTGCCCGCTTCTTCCAAATAGTCTTTTATGAAGAGCTGCTCAAAAGTCCTTAACGTCCATTCTTTTATCGCATTCTCTGATTCCAGTCTTTTTATTGTGTTCTCTCCCATGTCGAAGCCAACTTTTCTGAGGACTTTCGTGGTTCTATCTGTCCCGAGAATAGACTGCAAGGTGGTTATCATGAAATTTGTCAATGTCATGTAGCGTCGCTTAGGAAAGCTAACGATTGGCGGCTCTTTAACCATTTTATAGAAGATTTTGGGTCTCCCCACAGAACCCGCTCTTTCTTCGAAGGCTTCAATGAAGCCCGCTTCCACCAGAGACTGTAGGTGATGACGTATCGTGATCGGCTGAAGACCCAGCTTTTCAGCTATCTCTTCAACGGGCATGGATTTCCTATACAGCAGTTTGAGGATGTCAATTCGTGACTTGCTTGAAAGGGCCCTATACGCCTCAGCTTCGATCAATTTCATTCCTTCAACTGGATATATGAGCTCGAGCTTAATATTTATTATTTTTATCTTCTTTCTAATAATTTTTTGGTAATTACTCTATATTCATAATGCTTCAACACAGGCTTTTTGAGGCTTGTCATGGGGGAAAATCGCATGTTGAAGCTTTGAAAATTGCCTAAAGGGGAATTTTTTTCCCAAAAAAGGAAAAATTTATTAGATAATTTTGAGAACTTTAAAGTAAAAAACCGTGTAGCATGCGGGTGTATAGAGAATGTTGAAGATAGACCAAGTCGACCAGCAGATCTTAAAGGCGCTGGAGGAGAACGGCAGAATTTCGTTCAGACAGCTTGGGCAAAAGATAGGTATCGAAGAGTCAACTGCGCGTAAACGAGTTGTTAGACTCAAGGAGAAAGGAGTCATTGAACGTTTCACAATCGACGTTAACGATACAACCTTAGGGCGAACTATTACAGCTTTCATCACGGTTTATCCAAGCCTGAAACATGCAGACGAGATAGTTAAAGAAGTTGTAAACCTTGACGAAATCATCGAATCCTACAACCTGAGTGGAAGGTGCGGAGTGTTCTTGAAAGCGACTTTTGGAGACATGAAAGCGCTCAATGCTTTTATCTCCAAGATAAGAAGCATTCAGGGAATCGTAGGCATACACACATGCATTTCGCTTGAAACTATCAAAAGAGCTCGAGTGCTAGCACAATTCTAAAGGCGCTAAAGTGCAACTTTTTGCCGTCAGAGAAACCAAGGCTTTCAATCTTTCATGGTACTTTCTTAGAGATTGCTGGTTTAACATTGGGTTTTATTTCCCTATATTTTGCCCTCTTCACTCATCCAGCGCTGAGCCTATTGCTTCTATTTGACCTCTTGGTTCTGCTTCTGGTTTTTCTCTCACTGCCTAGCACATTTTGTTGTTGGTAGCGTCCTTGGAGTCCGTTTCCGTTTCTACTTTGTCGGCAAATCCAGCCTTCTTAAACTTAACTTGCCAGTCGTTTCTTCTTTCCCAAAGTATGTTCCGATTTTGGGCATAAAAATAGAAGATGCAAGGTTTCGACAGGTTGCTGCAAGAAAAAGAGCTTTGATGTATGCTTCTGGTGTCTTAGCCTCAATGATATTTCCAATAATGACGGTCTTGCACGCTCTAGCCTATTTTTCAGCATCGATTACAGCATTCTTCACTGCTTTGACCACCTTAAACATTCTTCTAACTTTATTATTGAGCTCCAAGGCTGGTGATTTCTGGAAGGCGAACAAAACCCTAAAACAAATGTCATAGGCAAAAATTTGCTTTCTCTTTATGCTATGTCCACCTGTTCTGCCAGTTTTTCGTCTGGGTCTGGCAGAAGCGACTCGTAAATCTGCAACGTCTGCTCAGCTGCTTTTCTCCAAGTGAAATACTGCAAGACACGTTTGCGTCCGTTTTCACCCCAACGCTTTGCTCTTTCATGGTCTTTGAGAACTTCTTTTATCCCCCAAGCGATATCTGTTGGATTATTACCATTTACGTGAACACCATTCTGATCTGGACCGCTCGACAAAACCTGCTCCTTAAAGCCTACGACGCCTTGGGCGCCCACAATCACAGGCTTCGCCATAGACATAGCTTCAAGGCTTACTATACCAAAAGGCTCGTATATGGATGGAAAGACGCATACGTCTGCGGCGGCGTAATGGGCGATTCTGTCCTTTTCTGGAACAAACTCAAAGTGGCTGATTACATTGTTGCCTACGCCCAGTCTGTTGGCTAGTTCAGTGATATCTTTCTGTTCTTCGCCCTTTCCCAGAATGACTAGTTTTGTTTTGGGGTAATCGCTTAATATAGAGGGCATGGCTTGAACTAGGTTTCTGACGCCTTTGACCCAGGTTAATCGACCGATGAAAAGCATCATGTTTCCGTCTTTAGGTATGTTGTAGCGTTCCCGCACCTTCGCTATGTCTTGTGCTTTCACTGTTGATGGATTGTATTTGTTAGGGTCTACGCCGTTCCACACCACGCTTACTTTGGGAGCTGGCCATCCGTGTCGAACCAAGTCTTCACGCATGGCTTCACTAACCGTAATTATGTGGTCGCATCTTTGAGCCATCTGGAATTCAAGGTGAGAGACCACTTCGGAGCCTTGTCCTCCACTTCTGCCCCATTCAGTGCTGTGGACGTGAAAGACAACTGGAATTTTTGTTTCGTTTTTGATGATGTTTCCAGCTATGCCGCTCAACCAGTCGTGCACGCAGACAACATCAAATTTGGTGTTTTCTTTTTTGACCAAGTCGTTGACAAACTTTGTTGAGCTGAGGACGTTATAGAGGAATATGTCGTTGAAGAATCGAATGTTGGTGCCCCATTTGCGCAGGTCTTCTGCGACGAAAACTGGGAAAACATTGCTTGCATCAGCGATTAGTGGACGGTGAACTTCTATGCCTCTCAGAACCTCTTTGGTTTTGAGGTTTCCTGGGTTGAGCGTAAAAACGGTAACGTCGTGTCCCAACTCTATATATTCACGTGTTATGTACTCGGCGTATGTTCCCAAGCCACCAACGAGGATGGGTGGATATTCCCACACAAAGAATCCGATTCGCAAACAAACACCAAACATGATGTAGTTTGGAATAATCATTTAACAGTTATGAATTTCAACTCTCTCGTAGGCAACTCTTTAATTCATAATGCCATCAAAGGAAGCTTAGGAGTCAATATCAATGACGGTTAAGGTTTCGATGTTCAAGGAAGGCGATGAAAAAACATGGCTACAAATAGTCAACGCTTCAATTATAGGTTTGGAAAGAAAACCTCTAAAACTAGAAGACATTGAAAAGAGCAAGAAGAGTCCATATTTTGACCCTAAAGGAGTTTTCTTCGCTTATGTTAAGACTAAACCCGTCGGGTTGTGCTGTGTAACTTCTGGCGCATTTTTTGAAGTTGAAAAAGGGTACATCACATCATTTCACATCTTACCAGAATATCGCGGAACAAAAATAGAGAATGTACTCCATAAGAAAGCTGTCAATTATTTGAAGTCAAAAGGGCTGAGAGAAGTCGAAGCGAATTTTTCTGATGACGAGTCTTATCTTCAAAGGTTTTTTTCGTCGCTGGGTTACCGCATTCACAGAGTCTACTTGATAATGAAGAGAAACTTGCAGACCGTTCCTTTCTCGAAAGCAGTCCAGTCGCTGAGAATTCAGCCTTTAAAGAAAAGCCAACTCCAATTGTTTGTTGATGTTGCAAACAAAGCCTTCTCAGATGCGTTCTCATACTATGATTTTGAACCTGCCACCGTGAAAGAACTGAAACAACAAATGCAGATGCACAATGTTGCTTACGACGACATCAAAATCGCCTTTCTAAAAGGTGAACCCATTGGTTACGTTTATACGTCAAAGGATAACGTTGCGGGCATAGGTGTTGTACGTGAACATAGAAGAAAAGGCATTGCAAGCGCTCTCTTATTAGAGGGCTTGAGACACTTGCATCATAAGGGGTCGAAAGAGGCTTTCACTGGAGTAAATGAACAAAACAAGCCAGCAGTTAACTTCTTCATACAACATGGGTTTCAAGAATCAAAGAAACTCGTATTCATGAGAAAAACGCTCAAAACCAGTTTGCAAACGCAGACTGAGAGGCGCGAGATTTGAAACTGATTTATGTAGTCATTGACGGTATGGCTGACTTACCCATCCCCGAATTAGACAATGATACTCCGCTCGGCGTGGCTGAAACGCCAAACATGGACTTTCTTGCAAAAAACGGAAAAACTGGATTAATATACACTGTTGCCAAGGGAATAGCACCTGAAAGCGACGTCGGCGTAATCTCCATTCTAGGCTACGACCCCTTCAAGTATGCGACTGGTAGAGGCGTATTGGAAGCGGTGGGCGCAGGTATGAAAGTAGAGAATGGAGACCTTGCCATACGCTGTAATTTCGCCACAATGGGACGGAAAAACAGGTTAATTGACAGGCGAGCAGGCAGAAACCTAACGACAGAAGAAGCGCAAAAACTGGGCGAGTCCATCCAAAAAGAAGTAAGGTTGACATCTTATCCATCTGACTTTGAGTTTAGGAGCACCATTGGGCATCGAGCGGTTTTAGTGATTAAAAGTGAGAAAGGAAAGCTTTCGAGCAGGATTACCAACACAGACCCAGCCTACTCTCGGCTTGAAGAACTCGGTGTGGCTCTGAAAGATGTTGAGATGACTCTTAAAAGATGCGAACCAATGGAAAAGAGCAACGAAGCTAGAATTTCAGCAGCGCTCGTCAACGAGTTTACGGAAAAATCCCACAGGGTTCTCGACAACCATGAAGTTAATGAGAAGCGTGCAAAAGAGGGCAAGTTGAAAGCAAACGTCATTTTAACCCGTGACGCAGGACACTTGCTGCCACGATTCTTCAACATTAATAGAAAATATAAAGTTCGTTTCGCTTGCCTCGCCGACATGCCCGTGGAAAGAGGCATCGCCAAACTAGCTGGAATGCATCTGGTGGATTTGCTTCCGCCTTCAAGCAACCTCAAAAAAGACTGCCTTATCCGGGTGGAGAAACTGCTTGGAGTGCTGCCTCGTTTCGATTGTTTTTACATACACATTAAAGGACCAGACGAACCCGCGCACGACGGCAACTTCCAACTCAAAACCCAAATGATAGGCACAATCGACAAATTCTTCTTCGGAGAGCTGTTGCCCAAAGTAAATTTGAAAGACAATGTTATCTGTGTCACCTCCGACCATGCCACGCCCTGCAAACTGAAGTCGCACAGCGATGACCCTGTCCCGCTTCTAATCGCAGGCAACAAAATCACAGGTGATAAAGCGCCTAAATTTTCTGAGAAAGAGTGCAGAAAAGGAAGCCTCGGCACTCTGCGGCACGGAACCCAACTGATGCCCAAATTCATGAACTATGTTAAACCGCAAAGAATTTTACGGAAAACCTAAAACGTTTCTTATACGTTTTAGTGTTCAGTTTGTTTGAGGAGATGTTCGGTATTGGCTGGATTAATGTTGGTTCGAGACGTGATGACCAAGGAGCCGCGGGTTGTTAGGCGAGACACCAGTGTCCAAGAAGTCGTTGCCACCATGAGCAAGTTTGACATAAGCAGCATCATCGTGGTTCAGGAGAAGCGCCCTGTCGGAATCATAACCCACAAGGACATAGTATCAAAAATCGTTCAGTCTCGCATTCCGCCAGACGCGGTAACAGCGTTAGAGGTCATGACGTCTCCTGTTGTGACGATACGGGAAGACGCTAGCATTGAAGAAGCCGCTCAACTCATGGCGAAAAAGCGCATCAAAAAGCTTGTTGTTGTTAGGGGCGAAGACGAGCTTGTGGGCATCATAACCAGCGCTGACATAGTTAAAGTGGCACCCAAGCTAACAGTGATACTCAAAAAATAGACTCCCTATCCTGCTCGTTTCTAAGGCAGGCTTAGCAGTAGAGGAACCATTAACAGGGCAGTCATGTTTGTTAACTTCATGAAAATGTTAAGCGAAGGACCCGCAACGTCCTTCAACGGGTCACCGACCGTGTCGCCAATCACGGCTGCAGTGTGTGTAGGCGTGCCCTTCATCCAGAATTTTCTTTCTATAAGCTTTTTTGTGTTGTCCCATATGCCGCCTCCGAAGGTGAAGAAAGGCGACAATAGGGCTGACATGCTCAGTCCTCCCAAAAGCATGGCGCCTAGAGCATATTTGCCCAACAACATGCCTACAGCTATCGGAGAGGCAACAGCAAGCAGTCCTGGTGCAATCATCTGCTTGAGCGAGTTTTTTGTCCCTATATCCACGCAGCGAGCGTAGTCCGGTTTTGCCTTACCCTCAATGATGTTAGGGTTCTCGCGGAATTGTCTCCTCACCTCGTCTACCATCTTATAAGCGGTTTTTGCGGTGGCTCCAATCGCCAATGAAGAGAACAAGAAGGGCAGAGCAGCGCCCAATAAGAGACCGACAATAATGATTGGGCTCAAGAGTCCCAGGGTAATAGATTCGAGCCCTACTTGTTTGCCGTAAGTGGCAAAGATGACCACTGTTGAAAAAGTACCCGAAGCCGTGGCGAAAGCCTTTGTATAAGCCTTAGTCGTGTTTCCCATTGCGTCTAGCTCTTCTAATCCTCCCCCATCCTCTGTATGCATCTGCGCCATCTCAGCTATGCCTGCCGCATTGTCGCTTATGGGTCCAAACGTGTCGCTTGACATGATTATGCCTATGGCTAAGTCGGTTCCAATGTTGGCTGCAACAATACCATAAAAAGCATGACTGACTGCGATTATCCCGTTTACCGGGTAATTATTTATGGAATAGGAAAACAAGATGGCAGCTAACACTGATAAAAATGGCAGTAACGGGCTTTGAAACGCATAAGATAAACCTGTTATAATATTAATCGCTGCTCCGCGCTGGGAGGACTCGGCTATTTTCCTTATTGGTCTACTGTTGATGCCGATGTAATATTGCACAGCTATGCCGACTGCTAGGCTTGCAGCTAGACCGCTGACAACAGCATAGAAAATAGTCACGTCATTTAACAGCACCATTGTAGAGAAGTAAGCGCCAAACACGCAGACGATGGCTGTGACGAGCAGACCAAGATTAAAAGACATGATGGGTCTGATTTTTTTCCATCCTCGAGTGACGAAAACTCCAACTATTGTGGCTACGATTCCCGATGCGCCAAGCATGAGGGGGAACATTAAAGCGTTTGTTCCAAGCGGGCTAAGCAGTATGGTTCCCAGAATCATGGCGGTTACGTAGTCATCGCTTATGGACTCAAAGAGGTCTGAGCCTCTTCCTGCACAGTCGCCTACGTTGTCTCCTACTTGGTCAGCGATTACGGCTGGGTTGCGCGGGTCGTCTTCTGGAATGCGCTGTTCAATCTTGCCTACCAGGTCTGCGCCAATATCCGCAGCCTTGGTGAAGATGCCTCCTCCTAATTGAGCAAATAGTGCTGCTAGACTGGCGCCGAAGCCGAAGCCTACGATCAAGTTTGGGTCTTGATAGAGCCAGTAGAGTAGGCTTACGCCGAGGAGGCTGAACCCTACAACAGAGAGACCCATGACGCCTCCGCCTCTGAACGCAAGTGTAAAGGCTTTGGTTGGTGAGACCCTGGCGGCGTTGGCTGTTCTCACGTTGGCTTTTACTGCAACTCTCAAGCCTATGTAAGCGGCGAGAAGGGACAGCGACGCGCCAAACACGAAGGCGATGACAACTCTCGGGTCTTTGAAGAACAAGATTATTGGGATAATCGAAAATGCAACGAAGATTCCGATGGTTGTGTACTGACGTTTTATGAACGCTTTAGCGCCTTCCTCAATATACCCAGCCACTTTCTCCATTTGGCGGGGTCCGACTGGTTCCCTGAGGATGGACCATGCTAGGTAGACGACGACGAGCACTGCAAGGACTCCGACTGCCAATGCAAGCCATGTGAGGTCCATCTGTCACCGCTTCTCCTACTCCTTGAACTTTAATAAGTCATCAATCTGAAATTGACCTTACACGTAGTGCAGGTTCCAACTTATAAACATAGCACGTTTATCCTCGCATGATCGTTTCTGTGTTGTTGGATTTGGTTAGCTAGGGCAGGATAAAGATAGTCAAGGATGCGGTCAATCTCAGCATCACCAAAACCAAGCACCCCACTATGCAACTTAATGGAGCATCTGGTAGAAGAAGACTAAAAGGATTCGTCCCCTTCTTCTTCTGAAATTTACTCTCTCCCAGTCCTAAACGTCTCTTTGGGCAACATTGAAAGCCACTTTTGGCAACATTGAAAGTGCGTCAAACCAGAGCCGAACACAAACAGAAACACCAATCAAAACCAAAAACAAACCATAAAACACAAACAGAAACCAAACAAAGAAACGCAAAAAATTTTTTCCCACCCATACTAAACCCATCAAACACCGTCCAGAAAAAGCCTTTATAAGACGCCCATGTGAATAACTGAGGGAAACATCAACCCGAGGAAATAACCAAAATTGCCCACGCCCTACGACATCCTACCATCGCTGTTCATTCAACGCCTAGCCAAATACATAAAAGACAACATCGACCAAGTCCAGCCGCCACCATGGTCATCTGCTGCGAAAACCAGCTCCCACACACAGCGCCAACCCGAAGACCCTGAATGGTGGTTTACAAGAGCAGCATCCATACTGAGAAAAATATACATCCACGAACCCATCGGACTCGAACACCTAAAGGCTGAATACGGCGGCAGAAAACGCAAAGGCGTAAGCCGAGAACACGTCAGAAAAGGCGCAGGCTCCAACATAAGAAAAATCCTGCAACAACTGGAAGCAGCTGGACTCACAGAAACAACAAAAAACAAAGGAAGAACAATAACCAAAGAAGGAAGACGAACACTAGACAAACTGGCTGCAGAAATCAAAGAGGAGCTTGAGAAAAAACAGCCCGAGTTAAAAAAATATCCCTAAACTGGTGCAAGCGCAAATTGAGTAATGATGAACTAGAAGAAACCGAACTAGAAGAACTGCGCCGACGCCGAATGCTTGAGTTACAGCAAAGGCTTGCCCAAGAACAACAGCAAGCACAAGTGCAACAACAAATCGAGGTACAGAAACAAGCTATACTTCGCCGAATATTGACACCCGAAGCTCGACAGCGAATCAACAACCTAAAAATGGTCAAACCCGACTTCGCCAACGCCTTGGAAATACAGCTCATTCAGCTTGCGCAAGCAGGAAAAGTGCAGATACCAATCACAGATGAACAATTGAAGGAGATATTAGTCAGACTGCAATCAAAACGCCGCGACATAAAAATCACGAGGCGATAAAAGATGGCACGCAACAAACCAACAGCCAAGAAACGGCGATTAGCCAAAAAAGGCAAACAGAGAAAGGCTGTTCCAACATGGGTCATAGCCAAAACAAGAGGAAGAGTTCGAACAAACCCGAAAAGGGGACATTGGACACGAACGAAGATAAAGGCATAGAAGAAAGCAAAACAGTAGAAGAAACAGTTGAAACAGAAGAAGCGGCAGACACAGAGGAAACCATCGAACCCAAAGAAGGCGAAGAAGAACAACAAACGGTTGAAGAAAGAGTCAAAGAAGAGACAATCGAAGAGATTGGAGAAGAAGTTGAAGAAGAAATAGCCACCGAAAAAGCTGAGAAAAAAGAAAAACGTGAGAAGGCGCCAGAAAAAGAGGAAATAGTTGAAGAAAGGATATACACAATTCCCTTACGTCGGGCATGGATTACACCACGCAAAAAGCGAGCTCCCAGAGCCATGCGCATTGTTAAGAGCTTCATTCAACGCCACATGAAACTACAGACCGAAGCAAAAGAAGGCGAAGAAGAAGAAAAAGGACGGCTTGTAGTCAGTAACGAAGTGAATGAGAAACTTTGGAGTAGAGGCATCGAAAAACCGCCTAGAAACATAAGAGTACGTGCAGTTAAGGACAAAGAAGGTACTGTTACGCTGTATTTAGCCGAAGGAGACTAGCCTTGGCGATTTCCTTGCTGGGTCTTTTTGGCAGCGCAAGCATAGGAGTGTACGCACTCACCACCGAAAGAATGGCACTTGTTCCACCGCAGGTTTCAGAATACAAAGTTAAGAGACTTGAAGAATGCCTACGCGTAAAAGTGATAAAGACGACTGTGGGCGAATCTGTTTTAGTGGGCTCCTTGACAAGCGCCAACTCCAACGGCGTAGTCTTACCTCATTATGTCAGAGATGAAGAAATTCATGTCATCAAGTCTGCTTTGCCCGACATCAACGTGGCAGTTATGGAAACCAAGCGAACAGCTTATGGAAACATGGTTCTCGCAAACGATAAAGGCGCCATCGCAGACCCAAGAGTGAATGATAAAGACCTAGCTAATGTTTCAGACGCGTTAGGCGTTGAGGTTGTCTTAGGTGAAATTGCAGACTTGCCTTATGTTGGCTCATTAGCTATGGCAACAAATAAGGGTGTGCTGGTACATCCCTTGGCGAAAGAAGAGGAGCTGCAACGTTTGAAGGATGTTTTAAAGGTTCCTGTTGATGTGGGTACGATTAATTGTGGAATCCCATACGTAGGGACGGGGCTGATTGCGAACAGTCACGGTGCAGTTGTAGGGTTTGCAACAACCGGACCTGAGCTCTTCATAATAGGACAAGCATTAGATGTGGTGAAAGATTAATGGGTGAAATCAAAGTCTATCGAGTGGTCGGAGAAATCACGAAACCAAATTTCCAGACAGGCTTCAAAAAAGAACTAAGAGCCTTGAAGCCTGAAGAGGCAATTGAGAGAATCTATAAAGAGATTGGAAGCAAACACAGAGTCAAACGCTTCCAAATCAAAATCTTGAAAGTAGACGAAATAAGCACTGAGGAAATCACCGACCCTACAATAAGAAAACTGACGCTGGGAGAAAAAGAAAGTGGCGAGTAGCGACCAAGAAAACTTTCGAAGACTGGCAGTAGAACTTCGAATTCTAGAGAACACAGCAGAAGCATTACAGGCTAGACTCAACCTGGTTAACGCCGCTCTGACTGAGATTAATTTTGCAAAGATGACGTTAGATGGCGTAGAGAAAGAAACACCTGAAGCCTCGCTGTTTGTTCCCATCGGAGGGGGCTCATTTATTAAGGCCAGGTTGGAAAGCACCGACAACGTGATTGTTGGAATAGGCGCCGGAGTGTCAATTGAACGCACGATGACTGAAGCGAAGGAAACCGTTCAGAACCGCATGAGTGAACTCGAAAAGACAAGGCTTTCACTTCAGCAACAGTTGGTGCAAGTTGTGGGCAGAATCCAAGAAGACAGGGATACGCTTCAAGACTTGTCAGCGAAACTCAGTCGAACGGAGCGTAAGTCTAATGTTCCAGAAACTGAGAGAGGGCATTAAAGGATTAGTTGACAAGGTCTCCACAACTCAACTTCGAGCAGAACAACTCCATCCCATTCTTCACGATTTTAAGCTGAATCTTATCGAGAACGATGTTGCTGTTTCAGTTGCTGACCACATAGGCACTGAAATGGAAAAAAGATTAGACGGGGTTCAAGTCAAACGGCTAGAGGACCGCAAACAAATAGTTGAAAACAATCTCCGCAGTGTGTTGCTTGAAATATTAACAACAGACGAAAGAATCAATCTTTTAGAGTTAGCTGAGAAGAAACGCGGGATGAAAGAACCTTTCGTCATTGTTTTTGTTGGAATCAACGGCACAGGTAAGACAACAAGCATAGCGAAGGTTGCTAGATTTCTTATGAAAAACGGCTACTCAGTCGTTCTAGCTTGCGCTGACACCTATCGAGCAGGTTCGATAGAACAGCTTGAAGAACACGCAAAACGCTTGGGAGTGCGCATGATAAAACACACTTATGGAGCTGATCCTGCAGCGGTCGCTTATGACGCAGTCAGCCACGCAAGAGCGCATGGAACAAGCGTTGTCTTGATAGACACAGCCGGACGCATACAGACTGATAAAAACCTGATGAACGAGTTAACCAAGATTAAGCGTGTTATTAAACCCGACTTGACAATTCTCACGGTTGACTCCTTAACTGGCAACGACGCTGTAATGCAGGCTCAAGAGTTCCACACCAGTGTAAGCATAGACGGAACAATCTTAACCAAAGTGGACGCGGACATCAAAGGCGGTTCAGCTTTAAGCGTCACATATGTGACAAAGAAGCCCATATTGTTTATTGGCACTGGTCAAAAATACGAGGATCTGCAGGAATTCAAACCAGAACAATTTACACAGATAATCCTAAAATAACGCAATGTACATCCAAATCGTCCATTGCCACTTGCGTCGTTGTCACCGTCACCGTAAAGGCGCTTGTCGGTAACCATTAACATTGGAAGGATGAATGGTTCACTTCTAACTTGTAAAAATATCAAAACATGCTGTGATTCATTCCAAAACAAATACTGATTTGAATACTGAACTCGCAAAAAAGACATGAAATAAGATAATTCAAATCGTAAAATCGATAAGGTTAAAGAAATCGCAAACTTTATATATTAAAACATTTCCTAAGACTCTAACACGGCGGGGCCAGATGGACGAATTCTTAACCCGAAGGTTCTGATGAAGAACTTTTCGCTTGGTGACGGTTTTCTCGCCTCTCTAAAATCCATGGAGGATACGAACCATGGCGAAGGCAGAAGCAAAACCAAAGATTGCCGACAAATGTCCTGAATGCGGCAGCACCAACCTTGTTCACGATTATGATACGGGTGAGACTGTCTGTAGCAACTGCGGTCTCGTCCTTCACGAACAGATGATTGATAAGGGTCCTGAGTGGCGAGCTTTCACGCAGGAAGAGAAAAATTCTAGAAGCCGTGTGGGCGTGCCCACCTCTTACTCGGTTCATGATAAAGGTTTGTCCACAGCTATTGGGCGTGTTGACCGAGACGCGTTTGGACGTAAACTTCCGTTGTCCACGCGGCTTCAGATGTGGCGTTTGCGCAAGTGGCAAATTCGCTCCCGTGTTCATTCGTCTGTGGACCGCAATCTGGCTCAAGCTATGGCTGAGTTAGACAGGCTTTCGGACAAGCTCTACATTCCAGGTCCCATAAAAGAGAAGGCTGCGGTTGTTTATCGGAAAGCCTTAGAAAAGGGCTTGGTTAGAGGGAGATCGATAGCCGCCATTGCAGCAGCCGCATTGTATGCTGCCTGTCGGAACAGCGAGACTCCTAGAACTTTGAGAGAAATCGCAGAAGCAAGCCTTGTCGATAAGAAGGATGTGGCTCGCTGTTACAGGTTGTTGCTTCGAGAATTGGATATTCAGATGCCTATTGCTGACCCTATGACCTACATTTCTAAAATAGCTGAGCGCACTGGTATCAGTGGGCAGACTCAGGGCTTAGCCATTAAGATTCTCAGAGACGCTAAGCGGAGACGTGCGGCTTCGGGTAAAGATCCTATGGGTCTTGCAGCCGCTGCTTTGTATATTGCCTGTTTGCAGAGTAATGAGAAGAAGACTCAGAAGGACATAGCTGAGGCTGCGGGTGTGACTGAGGTTACCGTGAGGAATCGTTATAAGAGTTTGAAGCGTCAGCTCGGCTTAGAGCTTCCAGACTGAGCCTCTTTAGCTTCATCTGTTTCTTCAATTTTTTCTAGCTCTAGCACAATTGGTCCTTTGTAGCCGCATTGCTCGCACACATATTGCTCCGGGAAGAACCAGCCGTCGAAGCTTGTTGACAGCCTCAGTTTGGGGTTGCCGCATTTGGGGCAAAGCTTGGGTGTGGGGCGGTTGTGTTTTAGATTATTGACTACTTCGCGTATGCTTTGTAGTATGCCCATAGAGGTTTGTTGGCTCCTTGAGAGCGTTTTCCGCGCTGTTTGGGTTATTGTACTTCGATGTTTTCTTCTGGGTAGCCCATTTGGTTTAGTAGGTATTCGTGTACTCGGTCGCGGTGGTCGCCTTGGAGTAGTATTTGACCGTTTTTGGCTGTTCCTCCGCAGGCGCAGTAGGTTTTCATTTTTTGGGCTAGTCTGCTTATGTCGGTGTCTTTGTCGTTTATTCCGTCGATTATGGTTACTGCTTTTCCGAATTTTCTTGTTTCTAATCTTACTCTGATGCGTTGTTGTTCTTTGCTGATTTCGCCGCAGACGCATATGTCTTTTGGTAGTCCGCATGTTGGACAGATTTCAGGCATTGTTCTCAAGACAGTATCTGATAGGTGAGGAGTATATAAGAATAGTCATAGAGTGGGCTCTGAGTCTACTAGTATGGGTGTGGGAAAAAATTTTTTGTTGAGTTGAGGCTTTGATTCTTTGTGTGCCTGTGCACAGATGTAGTTGAACACGCAAACGCAGACTGTTCGTTTGGAGAATTTTTTGTGTGCTTGTTAATGATGACTCTGCTTAGGTAACACTAACATGGTCTATGTTGTAGGAAGTGACGTTGCACATGAGGTTGCTCTGTTGGGAACTAAATTTCAAAAGAAGAAGGCGAACAGCGCCTTTAACCTTCTTCTACCATGGCGATTATAACAACTCTAATAAGCCTGTTTCAAGCACAAGCGTAACCTCAGCACGCTTAATCGCCTTCAAAACCTTAACCTCTGAGACCTCAGCTGAGCTAACATTAATTACATCACGCACATCATCAACTGAGACACTTGCTAAACAGATTCTGACCCAAAATAGAGACGAGAAAGAAGCCAAATTTAACCTATCAAAAAAGAAGCCTCGAGTTGCGACTTTTGCTCCTTGGTTAATTGGCTTATTTCTCTTATTTCTCCTTGATTAACAGTGTGGGAACCAGCATTGCCTCAACTAACGCTGTTAGCGCGATCATTCCTGTTAGGATTGTTCCTGTTGAATCTGTGAGGAATCCGACGATCAGGGGTCCCGTGAAGCCTCCTATTCCTCCTATGGAGAAGAGGATTCCAGAAGCGGCGCCTATGTATTTGGCTCCGACTTGTGGTAAGTCCATGAGGATTACTAGCAGTAGGGGTGCAGCGGCGCCGTAGCCTATGCCGTAGAAGATCAGAGCCGTAGCGAAAGGTAAGTTGGCGGTTGTGGCTGTGGCGTATATGCAGATTCCTTGGACCAGTAATGTGATGAATAATATGGGTTTTCTTGAACCTGCTTTTGCTAGGCTTGGGACGATTATGTTTCCTATTAAACCGCTCCAGCCGGGAAGTGAGGCGTAGAACCCTGCTTCGGACGGGTTCATTCCTTTTAGTTCTAGCAGTTTGGGAAGCCATCTTATGAAGCCGTAGCCTGCGAAGAAGGCTACTGAGAAGGCTATGATAATGATTGTCCAAACGTGTCTTTCTCTAAGTAGTTTTCCAAGGTTTTCCTTAAGTGGTGTTTTAATGTGTCCAGATTGAGTTTGCGGTGCGTCTCTTGCAAGCAAAAGCCAAGTGAAGGCTATTAGGAACCCGAGAAGCGCGTAGAGGCGAAGTGTGTCTCTCCAAGTGCCCACAAGCGGCATCACGATTGGGTTAGTGATGACGGTTGCTGTGGAGGCGCCGATGAACGCGCCAGTCAAGTACAAGCCTGAGGCTAGCCCCCGTTGTTTGCCACTGAACCATGAAGCTACAATCTTTGGTGAGCCAACTGAGAGGAATGGCCCTCCGATGCCGACTATGCAGATAGCTAAGAATAAAGTCTGGAAGTTCGTGGTGAAGGATTGCAAAAGTGCTGATAGAGGAATCAGCGCGATTGCGGCTATTATTGCCTTCCTCATTCCAGCGCGGTCGATTAGAATGCCCACAGGAACGCTTAACGGTATATAGATCAGTATGACCGCTCCTAGTATCGAGCCTATTTGAGAGTAAGTTAGACTCAGATCCTGCGCAATGGGTGTAATCAATGGTGGGATGCAATAAGAAATCGTGCCGAAGGCAAAGTAGCCCAGCCATATCAAAGCGAGCATAACCCACTTGTACTTTGTATCAATAAAAACATGCGGTTCATCTTTCATGTTTTACCTGTATGATTCTGTTGCCTATTTAAGTTCGTTAGCAAAATGTATGAGAACGCATGGTGAGGCTTACTTATCGCTATCATGCGTTCCTTCAAACTCAGATGAGCCTAATTCAAGATTTCCAAGAGCATGTCACTGAAGAGAGTTTTACTATTCGTGGTGCCTTTCTCTTCTCAGGAAGTCGCCTATGTCTGAAATATTCCTCACTACAACCTTGTTTCTTTCTTTTACTTCTTCTATGTTATGCATTATTTTGCCGAAGCCCAAACATTCGCTGCGTTGATTCACAATCAGCGTGTAATCATCTTTCTTTTTCGAGCCTATTACGCTCAATATTCCCCGTTTGAACACGTCTCTTCCGCAGACAAAAAGCCACCCTGCCTTGTCGTTCACCACTATCCTGTTTGCTTTGCCTTGCGCCATCATCGACAACAGAATGAAGCTTGGAAAGAAAACACGCTCCTTAACCTTTCCAAGGTAAACCCCCGCATAGAAAAAGTCTCTTTGAACAAACTTTCTCAAAGCCTCGCTTATGAGAAAGTAGCGATTCTGCTTTTTTACTATTAAGTTCTTATCAAACTGAAGACTCACATTAAACCTGTTTACAAAAGTCTCTATGGGTTTCGTCACGCTAACCTCCTGCCCTCAGCTTACACACGAAAAAGCCCTGAGTTGGTCCAGGCCAAATCCTTCGGCACTTCGCAACTGAGCTGTCAAGCCTTCTGTCGAAAACATTCGTCAAGCCTTTCTCGCCGTAGCAGTCAACCTCTTCAACTTCGAGCTTAAGGGTTCTTATCGCCCAGTCAATGTTTAACTCATTCTCTTCTGGCTCAAGCGAGCACGTTGAATAGACGATTTCGCCATCATCAGCCAAAATCTTAGACGCTTCGGTGAGAATTTGTCTCTGAAGCCCAGCGTTCCTGTTCACGTCCTCAAGCGTTCTTCTACTGAACCAGCGTGGGTCTGTGGCAAAGTTGCCTGAGCAGGGAACGTCAAGAAGGATTCTGTCAAACCTCACGTTCAACAGCCCCGCCTTTCTGGCATCCACCTGATACACAACCGTATTCTTAACGTGGCAGCGTTCAAGCTGATTAGACAACGCTCTTAATCTTCGTCTATCAACGTCCAAAGCAACTATTACACCCGTGTTCTGCATCAGGTCGGCTAACTGAACCGTTTTCCCACCTGGAGCGGCACATGCATCAAGAACCGTCTTGCCCTTCAAATCAGTAAACAACGCAGCAGGAATCTGAGCCGCAGCCTCCTGAACCGAATACAAGCCCAAAAGATACTCCGCTGTGGCGCCAACCGAAAACTCCGACTTAGCGACCCAGAAACCATTTTCAACAAAAGGAATTTTCTCCAATATGACTCCTTGAGTCTCTAGCCTCTTCGCCACATCATCTCTCTTTGCGTTGACAGTATTCACCCTGATTGCTGGTTTCAACTCAGCTTCTCGATAAATCCAGCCTAGTTCTTGGTAGCGGCGCACAAAGAATTCTTTGCCCGACATCAACCACAACAAACCTTTGCTGTTAATTAAAAACTTGGCGTTCATGGTCACTGTGGAAGTCTTCGCACTCCAACGGCGGTCATCTTGTAGTTTGGTGTAAACGTCTTCTCATCAAACTGTGTGGGAAACAGCTTGTTAACTAAGAGTTGTTCAAAGTGAAAGTGCATGCCAACTCTCCCCTTTGGAATGCTCTCGTCGATTTGAGCCTGACACTGGATGCTGCCAACGCTGCTCGAAACCTCCACCATTCCTCCACTTATAATGCCAAGTCGCTCAGCATCTAACGGACTCATATAACAGTATGGTCCTTCTTGAAAGCCCATTAGAGTCTTCGACCTGCTGCTCATCTCACCCGTCAAGAAATGGTGATGCGACCTAAAAGAGGTCAAAATCAACGGATACTTGTCACTGCGGATGTCCTCAACACCCTCAAAATGCTCAGGCATAAACCTTCGAAACAACATGCGCTTCTCGGGCCAACCGTCCAAGCCCCTGTAAACACTGTCAACGTCAACCTGCCGATAAGCAGGGGCAACGTCCACGATTTCGCGTGTGATGTCACTCGGCTCTTCATAGTTGAAATATTCTGAGCATCCAAACAGGTTTGAAAGCTCCTTGAATATTTGCCATTCTGGCTTGCAGCTTCCGCATGGTTCAACGGTTTTTTTCACTAATCTGACTCTTCGTTCACCGTTTGTTATTGTTCCCTCTCTTTCGAAAAGGAGAGGCGTGGGCAGCACCACGTCAGCGAATTTTGTCGTCAAGTTGAAGTAGTGGTCAAGAACAACTACAAACATGTCTTTTAGGTTTCTGTGAACCACATTCAGATTGGGCAGAGACTGCGCCGCATTCATGCCTGAAATAAACGCTGCTTTGGGAGGTGAAATCAAGAAGGCTTCAACTATCGTTTTTCCCTTTCCAATGGGCACGTTTGTTTTCCATTTGTTTTCGAGCTGGGTTGCGGTGGCAAGTGGACCAGTCGGTAAGCGGTCGGGAAGGCATCCCATGTCGCCGACTCCTTGAACGTTGATTTCGCCTCTCAACGACAACAGCTGGGCGTTTTTGAGAATCATCAGGTTTAGCAGGGCGTGGACGTTTTCAGAGCCCGTGACGTGTTGTGTTAAGCCCATACCGTGGATTATGCCCAGTGACTTGGCTTTGGCAATGTGCTCAATTAGTTGATTGAGTTGTTCGAGTTCTACGCCGCAGGAGTGGCGCACAAAATCGATTGAGTACAACTCTACGACATGCTTGAGCCTTTCAAATCCCTCCACTGCTTCAACGGATTTGTCGTATGCGCCTTGATGGATGAGTACGTTCATTATGCCATTTAACAGGATTAGTTCGGTTCCGGGATAGATGAGCAAGGCGATGTCAGAAAACTTAGCTGTCACGTTGTAGACTGCTTGGCTGGAAACCACTTTCATGCCTTTACGTTTTGCCTTCAATATCCGATTGTGTAAGACAGGGTAATTTGACGCTGGGTTCGAACCCACAATAAACAAGGTGTCACAGTTGTAAACATCGTCCATTTTGGAGAAGGCGGCTCGGCTGCCGAAGCAGTGTTCTAAGCCTTCTACGGTTGTGACGTGGCAGAGTCGGGCGCAGCAGCCGTCGATATTGTTTGTTTTGTAGGCGATTCTGGCGAATTTCTGGGTCACATAGCTGTCTTCGTTGGTGATTTTTCCCGAGGCGTTTATGAACACTTCGCTGGGCGCCAAATCTTTGGTGTGCTCGTAAATGAATCGGTAAGCTTCGTTCCAGGAAGCTTCCTTGAAGGCTTCGTCTTTGCTCGTTCTAATCATTGGTTTAAGAATTCTCCCTTCACTGTTCGTAAGTGTTTCGTGAATGGTTAAGCCCTTGATGCAAGCTATTCCTTCGCTGGGTTCGTCTGTCCTGTCGGGAACTACTCTCACAATTCTGCCGTCTTCAATGTTGAACAGCAGTCGACAGCCACAGCCGCAATAGGCACACATAGAAGCCACAGTTTTCACTCTTAGCCACCCATAGCTATGATTGTACTATGCTTGTAACAATGAGCTATAACATTGACGGCTGCACCGTACACTTTTTACCCACCCACGCTTACTGTACATTTCGGAGTCCAAACCTTATGCCAGCTAAAGAAGCAGAACGAGCTAAAAAACCAAAACTGCCCAAGAAAAGAATTCTTCGAAGACGACCTAAGTAATCAGTGGGTCTTCAGCGTCAAAGCTTTCATGGTGTTCGTTCTAGCTTAACATCTGCTATCCATTTTTCACCGTTGCGAAGAAGCAGCACTCTGGCTTTATCTCCGATTTTTCTCTTCTGAATCTCTTTAACCAACTCGTCTACGCTGTTGATAGCCTTGTCCCCAAACCCGACGATGATGTCGCCTCTTTGCATTCCAGCCTTTTCCGCTGGGCTTTCAGGCATAACTTCGGCTATTAGGGCGCCTTTGTCAACAGGCAAACTGTAGTAAGAAGCGATTTCAGGTGTCAAGGTCAAGCCGCTTACTCCCAGCCACGGTCTCATAACTTTTCCATATGTGATTATCTCTGTAGAGCATCGTTTGGCTATGTTGACTGGTATGGCGAAGCCTATGCCCTGTGCAAACGGAACAATGGCAGTGTTGATGGCTACAACTCGTCCTTGAATGTCCACGAGTGGACCACCGCTGTTTCCAGGGTTTATCGAAGCGTCGGTTTGAACCAAATCTTCGATCAAGCCTCTTTCAGACCGTATCGACCTCTTTACGGCGCTTATCACTCCTTTCGTCACCGTTGGGCCGCCTGCCAAGCCGAACGGGTTGCCGATTGCAAACACTGTCTGTCCCACCTTAAGCTTGTCAGAATCGCCCAGTTCGGCGGTTGGAAGACCGTTTCCATTGACTTTGATAACTGCTACGTCGTCGCTGCCACAGGCGCCGACAAGTTTTCCATGCAGAACCTCTTGGGAGGCAATTGTTACATCGATTTTCTCTGCGCCCGCGATGACATGATTGTTTGTTATAATGTAGCCTTTCGGGTCAACAATCACCCCTGAACCCATGCCCTGAACTGGATGAACCTGATAATAGAAATCATGGAGAAGGCGAACAGTGTTAATGTTAACCACACTCTTAGAGACTTTGTCAACAACTTCAAGCACCGATGACTCGTCGAAAGACATCGAATGATTCCTCCAATTAATTCCATTTTGGTGTATTTACAATTCATTATGGCTGACCATATAAAAACTATGCAAAGCTACACGATGATGGAGGTAACATCTGAAGTCACTGTAACCAACGTTGGCAGCGGCACTCTGCTGGAGGTCAAAACATGGAATTAACAGGTTAACAAAAACTTATAAAAAAGTGTGGCGTTTTTATCAGACGCCATTCTAGAATTTTCTGAACTTCTCTTTGGCTGCACCGCAGATGGGACAGCGACTTGGAGCTTCGCCTTCAACCGTATAACCGCACATGTCACAGATGAATATCGAACCCAGTTTGATGTCTTTGTTATTCTCCACTGCCTGCTTCGCTTTCTGATACATGCTGGCATGTATTTTTTCGGCTTGAAGAGCCCAATCGGTTGTTCTTTGAGCGCCCTTCTCCTCTTGGAGTTTGGCGACAGCGTTAAACGCTGGATACATCTCGTTCACTTCGTAGGTTTCGCCGTCTATAGCCACTTGAAGGTTGTCAGCTGAACCTCGAATCATGCCTAAAACGTCATAGTGGTTTGAGGCATGCACCTGTTCCGCATACGATATGGCTCTGAAAAGGCGGGCAACATTCGAGAAGCCCTCTTCCTCAGCCCTCTTAGAGAAGATTAAGTAACGCATATGGGCTTGACTCTCACCAGCGAAAGCGCTTTTCAGGTTGTCTTCACTCATTTTCCTCATAGTGATTCACCTCACAACGCCATTTTTCACAATTTTTCCGATAACCTTATAAATCTGTCTGAATTTAAAAGTCTTTTGTGCGAAAATCGGATAAAACATTACTAAAATGTATGAAAATCGTATGAACTGAGGAATCAGCATGGTTGACCAACTGGATTTGAAGATTCTCCAACTCCTCCAAACAGACGGCAGTCTGTCGTTCACAGAAATCGGGCGCAAACTCAAACTAAACGAGTCAACAGTAAGAAAACGGGTGACAGCACTAAAACAAGAAGGAGTTATAAGGAAATTCACCGCCATTGTTGAACCATTCAAAATAGGTTTCAACACCGTAGCCATTATCGGCGTCGACGTCGACCCGCCCAAACTCTTGGAAGCATCGCAGAAACTTTGCGAAATTCCCGAAACAAGATACGTGGCAACCTCCACTGGCGACCACATGATCATGACAGAAATATGGACAAGAGACGGAAAAGAACTGTCAAAGATCATTTCAGAAAAGATTGGAACAATCGAAGGCGTCAAAAAAATCTGTCCATCAATTATACTCGAGAAATTGAAGGTTTGATTTCCAAAGGAGACGAGAAATTGATAAAGAAGATTTTGTTGGATAAGGTGATTGAGGAATACAACAAATATCATGGCGCAGAAGCTAAGGCTAAAATGCTGAAGCGATATGGAAAAGGTAAAAACAGTTTTCTAGTTAGATTTGAAGGACCTTTCTGTTTCTCCTGTGCCCCAGACGAATACTACACAGACTTCCAAATCTTGCTTGAACACAAAACGGGGTTCAAGTTCAAAATAAACTCTGTGAAGCAAGAAAGTAATGGAGCAGTAGTCGATTTGGGGCTGGTTAAAGGCGAGGCAGCGACGATTTATCTGTCACACTTCTAACATTTCTCTCTTGAATCTGGTGAGTTTTTCCGCTCTATCCGTTTTAACGAGAACTGTGTCTTCCATTTTGACTGTGCCTATTTCCATTCCCGAGAGGGGCGCGTGACCCACGTTCAAAACCATGTTTTCCAGAGTCTTCTGCTTTCTCTCAGCCACCACGATTGTTGTTATCGGGTCTTCTTCAAATCTCAAACCCACACCGTGCGCGAAACCATACACGTAGTACTTATCAACTCCGCGCTGTTTGAACACGTTTTGAACAGTTTTCTCCAATTCATCCAAGGGCATGGGAGGTTTGAGCGCGTGAAGATAGGCGTCAACTGCCTCAAGGAACGCTTGATACGCCTTCTTCTTTTCCTTAGTAGCTTGACCGACGAAAACGGTGTGCGCGAGGTCGGAGTAGTATCCTCTGTATGAGGGCATGATGTCGACCATGACTGTGTCGCCTCTTGTCACCTCTTTATTTCTAGGATGCGCGTGCACTCTAGGTTTGCCTGCGTTGACGTAGACTAGAACGGTTTCGGCTCCTTTTCTCTTTGCTGCAAGCTGGGCTTCGCCGGCGATAGCTGTTTCTGTCACTCCAGCCTTGATTGATTTTAGGGCTGCTTCCAATCCTGATTGGGCGCATTCAGACGCCGTCTTGATGTTTTCTATCTCTGTTTGGTCTTTCACCATTCGCAGCTGCATTATTAAGCCGTGTACGTCGACGATTTTATGATGTGGATGCATGGCTTTGAACTGTTCATACAAGAGGGCTGATGCGTCTACGTCTATATCGAAACCTATAGTTTGAGCGCCGAGTTTGCGTATCGAGTCAACCACCGCTTTCATGAGCTCTTCCACTTTCCTGTAGCCCATTATGTTGGTTATCCGCGTTTTTTCTCGAAGTTCTTCCACCTCGTCGGCGAAGGCGAAGATGACTGGGTCATCTTTTTGCGGTATCAAAACGGATGGTTGCCACCATTGGGTGCCTGTGAAATACGTGAAGCTGTAAATGTTCCGTATCATAACTGCGTCTATGCGGTTCTTCTCCATTAACGATTGAAACTGTCTAACCCGTGCCTCGACGAAATTCTTGCCCATTCATTCTTTCCTCTCGTGCCATAAGAATTCACCTAATTTGAATGCCAACTCTAATAAGATTTTTTCAGTTCCAAAAACAAGAAGCCTCTTAAATCAAAGTTAATAAGGAAACGACGCCTCTAATTATATTTCAAAAATTTTAGGAAATTCATAAAAAAGAAGGTTTGAGATGAAAGTGCTGTTGAAGACGGAGAAGGATGAGTGATGTGATTGAGAACCGTTGAGCTTGCTATGGGCAGTGTCTTAACAGCGTTAGCGCTTGCTATACCTCTCGCTTTTAGAGGAACACTCCAATTCTATATTCCCACTATTGGATACTCTGCCACCTTAGCCTCTCATGTTCCTGTAATGCTTTCCGTCATACTTGGTCCTTCTGTGGCGGGCTTGGTCGGCACGGCTTCAACCATAGGGTTTTTAGCGACTCTTGGGCCTGTAGTTGCAGCTAGGGCGGCTACCCACATCCTTTGGGGCGTAGCGGCTGCGTTTGCGGTAAAGAAGGGCATGTCTTTTCCAAAGGCTCTCTTCCTCGTTGCATTGCCACTTCACGCCATCCCTGAGGGGTTAGTGGTTATACCCTTGGGCATACCTTTAGAAGGGGCTCTCATCAACATCGTAGGCGCTGCTATTCATCACACTGCAGACTCGATAATCTCAATAATAGTCCTTAGAGCAGCGCAACCCCTCATTAAAAGTTTGAAACCGCCGAGTGCTCCGAAAGCGTAAAAAATGGTTTTTGGTGCGGCCGCCGGGATTTGGACCCGGGTCGCCGGCTTGGGAGGCCGATGTCCTAGACCAGGCTAGACTACGGCCGCTGCAAGAGTTGTTGAGGGTGGTTATATCTATGGGGCGATTTGTAAATAAAGGTGAATTCCACTCATTTCAGAGTCTCAGGAGCACTTGAACATGGCTAAGAGAGTAATGTCTGGAACGCATTTTTGGCAGGGCAACGAAGCCTGCGCTGAAGGCGCCATCGCTGTTGGCTGCCGTTTTTATGCTGGTTATCCCATTACGCCTGCGAGTGAAATCGCTGAGCACATTGCTGTGCGGTTGCCCCAGTTGGGCGGTTTGGCGGTTCAGATGGAAGATGAGATGGCGTCGCTTGGCGCCGTGATTGGTGCCAGTTGGACAGGAGCTAAGGCGATGACCGCCACTTCGGGTCCTGGGTTCAGCCTCATGCAAGAGTTGATTGGCCATGCCTTTATGACTGAGACGCCCTGCGTCGTTGTCGATGTTCAACGCACTGGACCTAGTACTGGACAGGCGACTAAATGCGGTCAAGGCGATGTGATGCAGGCGCGCTGGGGCACCCACAGCGACTACGCCTCGATTGTTTTGGCGCCTAATTCAGTTCAAGAACTGTTTGACTTAACTATTCGAGCGTTTAATTTGGCTGAGACTTTTCGAACACCTGTGATAGTTTTAAGTGATGAGATAATCTCGCATATGCATGAGAGCTTGGTTGTTCCGCCTCTTGAGCAGATTGAGATAGTTGACCGTAAGAAGCCTTCGTCAAAAGACACGAAGTTTTTCATGCTTGAGGATGTTGCACCCATGCCTTCTGTGGGAGAGGGCTTCAACGTCGCCGTCACGGGTTCCACACACGATGAGACAGGTCGTCGATTCACAGCCGACCAAACGGTGCATCAGAGGCTCGTGAAAACGCTTGTTGGAAAAATAATAAACAACGTAGACAACATAGTGGATTTCGAAGCCTACAACACTGAAAACTGTGACGTAGGCATAGTTTCGTTCGGTTGCACTTCGCGAGCCGTGTACGAAACCGTTGAGTTGGCGAAGGGAAAGGGAATAAACGTTAGCTTTGTTCGGCTGAAGACTGTATGGCCGTTTCCAGAGAAAATAGTCAGCGAAATGGCAGAGACAGCTAAAACGATAATAGTGCCTGAACTGAACATGCGAGAACTGTTCTATGAAGTGGAGAGAGCCGTACATGGCGCAACGCAGGTGATTCCAGTCAACAAAGTGGGCGGCGGAGAAATGATTACGCCAGAGGAGCTGTTGGCTGAGGTTTTGAGGAGCGTGAAGTAAATTTGGCTGAACCCTTCAGCATGAAGCGGTATCTGCGTCCAGATTTGGCTCTGCCCTTTTGTGTCGGCTGTGGCTGCGTCAACGTGATGAGCAGTTTTCTCAGAGCCGCTCATGAACTGGGACACAAAGACCTAAGCAAGTTTGTTTTCTGCAGTGGAATTGGCTGTTCCGCTTGGATTCCATCGCCTTATCTGTTGGCTGATTCGCTTCACACAACGCATGGTCGCAGTATTCCAGTGGCTATGGGCGTCAAGCTGATGCGACCTGACCTGAACGTTGTTGTTTTCGGCGGAGACGGCGACATCGCTGGCATTGGTCTTAGCCATCTCATCCACGCGGCGCGGAGAAACCTTGACATAATGGTGGTAATGGTTAACAACATGATTTACGGCATGACGGGCGGGCAAGTGGCGCCTACAACACCTTTTGGCGCTAAAACAACTACCACGCCCTACGGCAGCTTTGAGTATCCCTTGGACACCACGAGTTTGGTTGTCACTGCAGGAGCCTGCTACGCAGCCCGATGGACAACAGCCCACGGTGAACAGTTGACGCAAGCAATGAAGAAGGCTATTACAACCCGAGGCTTTGCCTTTATTGAGGCTGCTAGCCCGTGTCCCACGGCGTTTGGACGTAGAGTTGGCTTCAAAGACGTCGCTGACATGCTCCGCTGGTTCCTCGACAACTCCATACCGCTTGAACAAGCCTCGAAGATGACCAAGAAAGAGCTTGAAGACAAGGTTGTGGTAGGCGAATACGTCAGTCGAGAGGTCCCAACGCTAACAGACAACATCTACAGGACAGTGAAGGAGGCGCAAAAAATTGCCTAAGCGAACCGAAATCCGAATCGCTGGTTTAGGGGGGCAAGGCGTAGTTTTGGCTGGGCATATTCTGGGAAAAGCAGCTGTCAACGATGGATTTCACGTGGTTCAAACCCAAAGTTACGGAGCTGAAGCCAGAGGAAGCGCCGCAAAAAGCGAAGTGATAATATCAGACCAAAAAATCGGATTCCCAATGGTGAGAAAAAGCAATGTCCTAATCGCCATGAGTCAAACAGCTTTAGACAAACACTTAAAAGACCTCAAGGAAAACGGCGTTCTCATCATAGACGAAGACATGATAAAAAAGATTGCACTAGTGAAAGCCCGTGTATTCAAGGTAGCAGCGACAAGAACCGCAGAAACCGAATTCAAGTCAAAAATGTATGGGAACATGGTTATGCTCGGCGCCCTAACAAAATTAACCAACATAGTAACGCAAAACGGGATAGAAAAAGCAATCCAAGAAAGTTTCAAAGGTGAAGCTGGAGAGAAGAACGTTTTGGCGTTCAGGGCGGGTTTAAGCCTTATCTAACCGAAGACACGCTTTTTCTCATGGGCAGTTGTCATGAAACTACCCTTATTCAACTCCACCAAAGCCGCCTTTTGTACTTGCCTGCCAAAATACAACTTGAACCCTTACCTTGGACGCTGTGCTCACCAATGCATCTACTGCTACGCTGTTAAATTTCCAAGCTTTGTGGGTCAAGCGCAGCCTCGGCTAAGATTGCTTGAACACATAGAGGGAATGGCTAGGAACACAAGACTCAAACTGCCTGTCATGATTAGCGATTGCACGGACCCGTACCAACCATTAGAAAAAGACTTCCAAATTACTCGCCGATGCATTGAAGTCCTAGTCAAACACGACTTCCCGCTCTTAATGGTTACCAAATCAGACATGGTGACTCGAGACATCGACGTCTTCAAGCGGACGCCCACCGTTGTGGCAGTGACAATAACCACACCAAGAGAAGAAATCGCCCACCTAATCGAGCCCTTCGCGCCACCGCCTGAAAAGCGACTCTCAACGCTTCAGAAGCTCGAGGAAAAAGGAATTCCAACCGTAGCGAGAATAGACCCGATTTTGCCCCATGTGAACGATGATTTACAGGATTTTGAGAGCTTGGTCTCTGCTCTTGTCAGCGTGGGAGTTAGACAGGTCACCGTAGCCACCATGAAACTTGTGAGAGGAGCATTCGCCTCTGTGAAACAAACACGCCCTGAAACTTGGAGAAAAGTCACCGGAGAGTACACAGACGGCACGTGGTTGGCAGGCTACAAATATCTACATTCCGAAAAGAGACGAAAAATCTTGGAGAAACTTCGACCCATCGTGCTCAGACACGAGTTGAATTTTGCCTCGTGCAGAGAAGGATTTCCTCAAATGAACACAACCTTATGCGACGGCACTGAACACTGCAGACAATTGTTGAGCGCTTACGCTTCATCAAACTAAAATGCGACTGAAGTCATCAGTAATTTAGCTTTTAATCCATTGCGCCAAGACCGCGAGGCAACCGCCCAGAAATGGACCTAACCAGTAAATCCAATGATAATCAAACGCTGTTGTGGGAGAGACTCCAAGAAAAGTTAGGACCAAGGCTGGTCCTAAGCTTCTCGCTGGGTTCATAGAGCCTCCTGAAACGTTTGCCGTTATCATTACGTTCATGCCTAAAACTAATCCTATAGCTAAGCCTGCGAAGCCGCTGGGCGCCTCTTTCTCAGTTGTGCTCAGAATCGTGAGCACCAGTATGAATGTTATGATTATTTCAGCTATCAACGCTGCTGAAGCTCCAAGCGCTGGATTGGGATAAGTTGCGCCTAGACCAGTTGCGCGACCTGTAGCTCCTCCAACTATGCTAGCGTTTAGAACCGCTGCAATAACAGAGCCAATAATTTGCGCCGCTGCATAGGGAGCTGCTTCCTTCCATGGAAATGTGCCTCTCACCGTCAAACTGAAGGTTACTGCTGGGTTTATGTGGGCGCCTGAGACGTGTCCAAAAGCGTAAATGGCGCCTATAGCGGCAACGCCGAAGGCTAAGCCGATGGCTAGGTCTATTGGAAAAGGGAAAGCCGCCAATCGAGTCGTAGAAACTGCCATTGTGCCAATGAAAACCAGCATAAACGTGCCGAGAAGTTCAGCGATTAGACGTTTCCCAAGAGGTTTAGTAGAAGTAGACATAAAGCGCATTTATCAACGCTGTTTTGTTATAAGACTTTTCCTATCAAAAATAAATATTCAATCAGAGATGAGCAAAAAAGAACAGGTCAGGTTTAATCTAAGAACTCGTCGACTGAAGGGATTTTAGGCGGTAAACCTCTTTTTTTCCTTAATTCTTGAATCATTGTTAAAGCTGCGTCTGCTGGAATTCTTTCCCAGTGGTCGAACGTTGATTGCCAGAAGCCGTACCCAGATGTGCCTGATCGCATTTGAGCTGCTAGACCAAAGGTTTCGGAAACAGGAATGAAGCCTAAGATGCTTGTTACTGATCCCTTCTTCTCCAACGACGTGATTCTGCCCCTTTTTCGGGTTATTATGCTGCTGGCTTCGCCTAACCATTTGGCGGGCACTGAAACGCTGATTCTATATATCGGCTCTAACAGAGTAGGCTTGGCTGAGAGAAACGACGCGAACATGGCTTTTCTTGTTGCTGGCATGATTTGTGCTGCGCTTCTAAAAGCTGAGTCTGCGTGCAGTTGAGCGTCTATGAGTTTGACTTTGATGCCTCGAACAGGTTCGTCACATAAGGGACCCTGTTCACATCCCCATTTAAAGCCAGAAATTACTGCACCCATTGTCTCTCGGAGGTGTTCGACACTTCTAGTCATGGCGACTAACATGTTCTTTCGTTCATCGATTGCCCAGACGCCTCGTGCTTCTTCAGCTGACCAACCAGCCTCTTTCTGAAGCATGACTGCAATTTGTTTTTGATTAATCTCCATAGTGATTTCGTCTTTTTCAATCATCGCTATGACTTTGTCTTCTAGTGGTTCTACTTGAATCCACAGTCTATTGTGTCCATCTGGACTTTTACCCAGAGCTACGACGCCGCGATGAGTTACGCTTTCTCGCACAACAACTATAGGTTTAGATGCGATAAGCCCGAGGTTGCCGCCAACGTGATCTTTGAGGAATTTCACTGCTATTTCTAGATGCAGCTCGCCCATGCCGCTGAGCAGGTATTCACCTGTCTCCTTGTTGATGGTTGTTGCAAGGTTAGGGTCCTCTAGAACAAGGCGTTGCATTGCGTCGACCAAGCGAGGCAGTTCTCTTGGGTTCTTCAGTTCTAGAGCGATGGTCACGATAGGTTCGGAAACGTATTTGATTCGTTCAAACGGCACCATAACTTCTCGATTAGCAAAATCAACTAGGGTCTCGCCTGTTCTGGCAGAGTTCAAGCTTGACAGCGCAGCTATGTTGCCAGCAGCGATTCGGTCAACAACTTCCTTAAACGCTCCCATATAAATGGACACTTGCTGAATTCTGTAATCTCTTTGGACGCCGACCAAGTACACGCGGTCTCCTTCCTTAACTTCGCCTGAGAAGAGTCGACCAGTGGCAATTAGCCCAGCTTTTGGGTCCATTTGAACCATGGTTACACACATGACTGTTGGTCCAGTGTCGCAGCAGTTGAGCAAGGCTTGACCAATTTCCGATTCGTTGTCGCCCTTCCAGATCTTAGGAACCCTGTACTTCTGAGCCTGAACAGGGTTGGGCAAATGTTTCACAGCCATATCTAAAATGGCGTTGTGCAGCGGAACCATCTTTCGTAATTGTTGGTAATCCCTTTTTTGATAAGCATTTACAATGTCGCTGAATTTTATGCGCTTCTGCTTTGCAATGTCCAGCGTGAGTCCCCATTTGTGTAGGGCTGAGCCGAACGCCACTGTTCCCTTCGCTAAGTCAACTTTCCATTGATTCTTGAACATAGGTTCGACGTAAAGCTCGAGAAGGTTGTTAAAGTCGCTGATAACGCGTAACAGTTTAGCTTGGATTTCATCGGCTGTGAGCCTCAGCTCCTTTATGAGTCTGTCAACCTTGTTGATGAACAAAACGGGTTTGATTCTTTCATCCAAAGCTTGTCTTGTGACAGTTTCTGTTTGCGCCATGACCTCTTCTACAGCGTCGACAACCACAATTGCGCCATCTATGGCTCTAAGAGCCCTTGTAACCTTACCAGTAAAATCAACGTGCCCCGGCGTGTCAATCAAGTTGATGAGGTATGGCTTGCTCGCTGTTTCATGCAGTAGAGAAATGTTCGCGGTTTTGATTGTGATACCGCGCTTCTGTTCTTCCTCCAAATAATCAAGAGCTCTAGCCTGACCGGCAACCTGAGGTGCAAGAAGTCCCGCTTCAGCCAGGAGCGAATCAGTCATGGTTGTCTTGCCATGGTCAATGTGCGCAATTATGCCGATGTTTCGAATGTCCTCTTTTTTCTTCATTAGCTTAAGAATGTCGTTTACTTGTCGAAACTTTGGCATGAGTGCACACTCACAGTTGAGTTTTCGGGCAGACATTTAACCTATTAACTTTGCTTCCCTAAGGCGCTGACAAATCTGTCAAACGGCAACTAATTTTGCTTTTAGGCTTCGGAAAGCATTATTTAAGACTGTGACTATGGCTATCGCCTTACACGAGGTGTATCCGTGTGGTTTCGAAAGTTGCTGTGGTTGAACTCAACCAAGACGTTCAAGAAGCATTTAATCAAGCGCTTAAACTCATCGGAAACATAGACGACTTGAACACGAAGAAAAGGTCTGTCGTCGTCAAGCTGGGGGTCTTCGACCATAGGACAGAACACCACGCAACAGTCGACGTTGTCAACGCAATAGTCAACAGCTTCAATCAGGCACCGCAGATTTTCCTAACTGAATCAGACAACTACCGGGGCACGGGTTCAGAACGACTTCAAATCTGGAAGAGCCTCTTCACCGAGCGAGTTGTGTCCTTCAACCTCTCAGAGGACACCAACACCAAAGAGGTGAAGATTGTCGATGAGAAAATTCATTTTTCGCACATACTCTTCAAACCTAACGTCTTCGTCAGCGCTCATGTTTTACGTAAGTATGAGAGAGGCAGCGTTCTCAAGAATCTTTTAGGCTTGATTCCAGACAGGAAAAAAGTAAGGTTCCACAAAAAACTAGACGCAACCCTTCTCGACGCCTATGAAGCAGTGGGTGGAATAGACCTCGCTGTCCTAGACGGCACACACACTTATCCAGGCACTGCGGGCAAAGCGATGAACACAAACGTCCTGATAGTTGGCAGAGACGCAGTTGCAGTCGAATCAGTTGGAGCAACTCTGGTTGGCTTAGAGCCTAAAAAAATGCCGTTGATACAAGAAGCCATGAACAGAGGATTAGGCGAGGGTAACATAGAAAAAATCCAAGTCTTAGGAAACTCCATAGAAAGCATCAGACAAAAATTTGCTGTCAAGAAGAAGAAAAAGAAACCTTGAATTGCTAGCGTGAAATAGTACAACTCTTAACAAAACCTTTTTACGTTTCGTTTGGCATCACCATGTAGCCTATTTAAGGAAAGGCGAAACAAAGAATGCTTGGACATAACCAAGAAAGGTTACATTCAAAACACGTTCACCGCATAGTTAGTGGATGGTAGTTTAGTTATGGGTCGATACAAGCAGATTGAGGAAATTGTTCAGCTCATGAATGACCCCCTGCATATTCGAAACACTAGTATAATCGCTCATGTTGATCATGGAAAAACAACATTGTCTGACAGCCTCCTCGCAGCAGCTGGTATAATAAGCGAACAGACAGCTGGACAAAAACTCTACCTCGACTCATGGGAGCTTGAGCAGAAGAGACAGATGACAGTGTTCGCGTCGAACATCAGCTTGGCACACAGCTACAAGGGAAAAGACTACCTAATCAACCTCATAGACACACCTGGCCACATTGACTTCAGTGGCGCTGTCACTCGAAGCCTCCGCGCCGTAGATGGAGCCCTAGTAGTCGTAGACGCTGTAGAAGGACCCATGACCCAAACCGAAACCGTGCTAATGCAAGCACTTCGTGAAAAGGTCAAGCCGCTCTTGTACATTAACAAGGTTGACAGGCTCATAAAGGAAATCCGCCTGACTCCTCAAGCCATACAGAACAAGTTCGCAAAAATTATTGCAAGAGTTAACTCGCTGATTGAAAAGTATGCGCCGCCAGAGCACAAGAAGGACTGGCAAGTCCAAGTTGAAGACGACCGCGTGGCGTTCGGCTCAGCTCTCCACAAATGGGGACTAAACCTCTCGCACATGAAGGCTAAAGGCGTTTCTTTTAAGGATATCATCGACGCCTACGGTGGAGAACCTGAAGAGGTGGCAAAGAAAGTGGACGCCCTAAGTAAGAAGGCTCCACTGTACGAGCCAATTCTCGACATGTTCTGTGAACACTTACCCAATCCGCTTCAGGCACAACCGTACAGGCAGAGTCAGATTTGGCCAGGCGACACAAACAGCGAAGTCGGCAAAAGCATGGCTAAGGTTGACCCAAAAGGACCCTTGCTCATGTGCATAAGCACGATAGAAGTTGACCCTCACAGTGGAGTAGTAGCCATAGGGCGAGTGTTCAGCGGAACAGTGGAGAAGGGAAAGCCTGTGAGACTTATCACAGCCCGACAAAGCGGAGCGATTCAACAGGTTTACATGAGCATGGCAGCCGACAGGGTAATCGTTGACCAAGTCCCCGCGGGCAACATAGCGGCAGTCGGAGGGATCTCTGGCATGCACGTAGGCGAAACCATCACTGAACAAGAATTGGACACGCACCCCTTTGAAGGACTCCAATATGTATCTGACCCTGTTGTAACCGTAGCCGTCACGCCTGAGGACATAAGGGATCTGCCGCTCTTTGACAAGGTCATACATAAACTAACGCTTGAAGACCCAAACCTCCGCTTTACCATCAACAAGGAAAGTGGCGAATACTTGCTCAGCGGCATGGGCGAGCTTCACTTGGAAGTCACAGCATACCGTATGCAGGAAGCAAAGTTGAAGGTTAAAACCAGCAAGCCGATTGTGATTTATCGTGAGACCATAAGCCACGACTATCAAGGACCGGCAGTAATGGGCAAAAGCCCCAACAAACACAGCCGCCTTTGGGTGACATTGCAAAAACTACCAAATGAAGTGATTGAAGCTATAAAAGCAGGCAAAGTATCTGAAATGCAGGGTCGTGACGAGAGAGCGAAAACCCTTCGAACACAGCTTGGATGGGACACAGACGACGCTAAAAACGTAATCGCCATAGAAGACACAAATATACTGGTCAACAGAATCAAAGGAAGACAATACGTAGAAGAGGTAATCGACCACGTCAAATCAGGCTTCCGAGAAGCCGTCCACACCAGCGTACTGGCAAAGGAGCCCGCCTACGGCTTAAAAATAAGCCTAGAAGACATCCAAGTTCACGAAGACCCTGTTCACCGTGGACCCGCACAAATCCTTCCCATGACGTGGCGTCCCATCTGGGCTTCTCTATTGTTAAGCGATGCGAAACTTCTCGAGCCCATTCTGAGTTTCGAGTGTAAGGTTCCAAACGACTTTGTAAGCTCAGTTCTGTCAACGGTGCAGAAACGCCGCGGACGAGTCATTGATATGACCACTGAAGAAGACATGATGATTGTGAAGGCTGAAATGCCTGTGGCAGAGTCGTTCGGGCTGGCTGAAGAGTTGCGGTCGTCTACGCAGGGAAGAGCCTTCTGGGCTACTCAGTTCAGCCGTTGGGCACCCGTGCCTGAACAAATGCAGCTAGACGTGATTAAGCAGATTCGTGAACGCAGAGGGTTGGATCCGAATCCGCCAAGAGCTGAAGATTTCTTAGAAAGAGAATAACGACAGAAGTAGTGTTAATCTAAGTTACTTTTCCAATTCTTTTTTGTGCTTTGAAACCTAGAAAGATGTGTCCAGTTTCACTAAAGCCTATTTTCTTGTAGACTTTGATTGCTGCTGGGTTGTCTCTTGAAACGTAGAGAAACACTTCTTTGCCCTGTTTGAGCAGCTTTTCAACCAACGCCGAACACACAGATGTTGAGTAACCCTTGTTCCTTTCCGATAGCTCAGTGTAGACTCCACGAATAATAGCTAAATCTTCGAGTATGTCAGGAGAAGCCGCAAACGAAACAAGCTTGTCACCTTTAAAGATTCCAAAAGCATAGCCCTTTAGCAAGTCCAACGTTGTCTGTCGGTCGGCGTCGAGAAGGCTTGCAAGCGCTTGAGCGTGTTCTTTCTTCAGCTCTTGAACAGAATGTCCTCTAAATGGTTTGAAACTCTCTGAGGTTGTTTTCATCGGGGTGAAAGTTGTGATCTGTCCTTTCGTCATTCTGTCTGCGGGCTCTGCTATTTTATAGAGCTTATTAACCGCTGAGAGATGCTGCGGCTCTATGTTAAACAAGGGCAGGGTTATGCGAGAGTTTCGAAGAAGCGAAAATGCACACTCTTTGTTCCCACGCATATACGAGATTCTTTCGTCGAATTCAATCATGTAGCCAGCAATATTATTGCGTGTTAAGGCAACCCAAGCTCGTGATTTCTCTCTCAACCGCTCTAAATCATAGATGGCGTAGAAATGGCTTATCCTGTCTTGATTCATGAATTCAGACAAGCGATTTTCGATGGATTCGTCGAGTTGAAGAGTTATGATGTGTTTCACACGGTTTCCTCTTGGCAAAGTGTTTTGGGCTCCTCCTCTTAAGCGTTGACAGGTGATAATGTCTTTTTGGTAAGGCGCAAGGGTGTGCAGCAATCTTGTTCCATTATATCTTCCATAATATTGAACTATTACAAGTCTGCAGAACACTTAATTTCGAGCACGCCATAACCTTTCCGTGGGCAAACAATTTGAAAAAACATCAAGGATCGAGAGCGCAGATTCTGATCTTAATGCTCCTTGCTTTGTTAGGCTTGGTTCTCATTTTTGGATTAGTTTCCCGTCTCTCAGTACGAGTTCATGCAGCACCGATTGTTCAAGAAGCGTTTTGGCAGGGTGACGACCAAAAGTTTTTCACAGTGAGACTTGGCGAGAAAGTTGAAGTTCATATGGTGGTCAAAGCGACTGAAGAATACGTGGGCTCGGTGGTTGTCAAAATCAGAAAAGACATTGCTCTCTGGCCAGACAGCGATTACCACGTTTCAACTATTCCTGTCAACTTGAAAGGCGGCGAGGAAAAGGAAATAGAAGTAACCTTTACGCCAGACGAGGCAAGTAGGGGCAGCCTGAGAGGCTATTTTATTGAAATTGAATTTCAAGCGACTAGAACCTCTTGGGTGATGGAGAACTCGTATCCGCCTAGACTGAGGGTCTCAGATTGAAAGCTTGGGTTCTCAGCGAAAAACAATCAACAATATAGCTACGATAAACAATATGATAGCAAGTATAATCAACGGAAGAAGCACGCTTGAGATCAGGGCTAAAAAGAGCGCAATCGAATCTTTCAGCGTCAGTGGCTTCGATTTGCCTTTCTTTTCTTCCTTATCGTCATTGTTTTCTTGGTTTACCATACAAGTCAAATTAATAATTCAGTTTTCTGATTTAAAGAGTTGTGCCGAATTCAGAGATTTATTTTCCTTTCTCACGTAGTTTAAATACATAAACTTGATTAAACTCTTAGTTCAAATTCGAGACCTGAGGCAGAACCCAAAAAATGCCCTTGCTTGACGTTCAAAACGTCAAAATGTACTACGAGTTAATGGGCGAAAGATACGTAAAGGCGGTTGACGACGTCAGTTTCTCGCTCAAAAAAGGCGCTTCACTGGGCGTTGTGGGAGAATCCGGCTGCGGTAAAAGCAGCCTTGCACTAACCATAATGAGGCTGTTACCATTAAACAGCAAAATCTTCAGCGGTGAAATTCTACTCGACGGCAAAAACATCCTAAAGATGCCCGATGCAGCTCTGCGAAGAGATGTCCGATGGAAGAGAATCTCCATGATTTTTCAAGGTGCAATGAACGTTTTGAATCCTGTCCGCAAGATCGGAGACCAGATGGCTGAAGCCATTTTAGCTCATGATGGAATGACTAAAAAAGAAGCTAAGGCTAGATGCAGACAACTCTTGTCCTTGGTGGGCATTGACCCTTCACGTATCAATCATTATCCGCATGAGTTCAGCGGTGGCATGCGGCAGAGGACAGTAATAGCCACTGCGTTGGCGTTGGATCCAGACATAGTTATTGCGGATGAGCCTACAACCGCCCTTGATTTGGTTGTTCAGGCTCAAATACTGAAGTTGTTGAAGGAACTTAAGGAGAAGCTGAGTCTGTCTCTTATTCTCATATCGCACGATGTTTCCATAATTTCTGAAATGAGCGATCATGTGGCAGTCATGTATGCTGGCAGAATAGCTGAATACGGTAAGGCAGAGGAAGTTTTTCTAAACGGGCAACATCCCTACACTGTAAGCTTACTCTCCGCTGTGCCCAGTGTCAAGGGAAAACGGAGGCGGCTGGAATCTATTAGAGGAGTCCCACCGAACCTTGCGAATCTTCCTGAGGGCTGCAAGTTCGCCGACCGCTGCAACTATGCTAAGCCTGAGTGTCTGTATCCTGAACCTCCATTGGAACTTGTGGGCAACGGGCAATATGTGCGCTGCTATGGAATAACAAGAGGTTGGATAGACTATGGTAGAGCCGTTGATAAGCGTTAAAAACCTCAGAAAATGGTTCCCAGTGCGCAGGGGGCTGTTCACGCCCAAAATGTTTGTCAGGGCTGTTGATGACGTGTCTTTTGACATTGAGAAGGGCAAAATACTTGCTTTGGCGGGTGAATCAGGCTGCGGAAAAACAACAACTGGAAAACTGATTATTCGTTTAATTGAGCCCACAAGCGGCGGCATACTGTTCAACGGCGAAGACATCACGAGTTACGACTCTAAAAGGCTGAAAGAGTTCAAGAAACAAGCGCAGATAGTTTTCCAAGACCCGTACGACGCAATGAACCCAAGACAGACAGTTTTCCAGATTCTTCAAGAACCTCTACTGGTACATGACGTATCCAGTTCGGGTGAAGAAGCCAGAGAGCTTGTTTACCGAGCGCTCGAAGACGTTCAGCTCACTCCTCCTGAAGAATTTACTCCTCGTTTTCCACATGAGCTCAGCGGTGGACAACGCCAACGTGTGGCTGTTGCTCGCGCGCTCATCCTGCATCCTAAGTTCATCATGGCAGACGAACCTGTTTCCATGCTTGACATGTCGGTGAGAGCTGAAATCTTAAACCTCTTCCTGGACCTCATTGAAAAATACGATTTGACACTACTCTTCATCACACACGACTTAGCCGTTTCTAAGTACATTGCAGATGAATTAGCCATAATGTACCTAGGCAAGATAGTGGAAATCGCCAGTCCAGAAGAGGTTGTTGACACCTCGTTGCATCCCTACACCTTAGCCTTGGTTGCGGCTGTGCCTGTTCCAGACCCACGAGTGAAACTCAGTAAAATTCCAATCCATGGCGAAATTTCAAGCCCAATCAATCCGCCTTCAGGCTGCAGGTTCCATCCACGTTGCCCTATGGCACAGTTTCCAATATGTAAGGAACAGGAGCCGCCTTTAGAAGAGAAGTTTCCAGCGCATTTCGCCGCCTGCCATTTCTCGTATGTCTTGATGGACAAATACGGATTTAAGAAAGGCTGAATGCTGAGAGATTGTATAGGAGAGCAAAATGATGGCGAAAAGAGTGAAGCGCGGTGTCAAAAGGGCTTTTCAAGCGTTAGCTAATCAGTGGCCTTTCATAAAATACATCATTAGAAGAAGCATAGTCTTGTTCATCGTGTTGATAGCGGTCATGCTTTCTTTGATCTTGATTGCGGGTGGATTTGGCATAATGGACAGAATCCAGAGACTACAGATTCACCGCGATGTTTTGGACATGATTAGGGCAAATCCCAACTCTGGACGATGGACATCCGAGGAAAGACAAGCATTCATCTCAAATATGACGGCTCTCCTTGAAAAAGCTCGGGGACTAGATCAACCATTTTATACACGCACGTTTGGGTATCTGTATCAGGTTTTAGTGTGGGATTTCGGTCAGGCGCAGACGTTAACAAGTTCTTCTGGATCTAGCCTTGTACGAGACATGATAATTGAGCGGCTGCCTCGCACCATCCTCTTGTTCACAACTGCTACTTTAATCTCTGCGTTCATTGGCATTGCTGTGGCGTTGGTTGTTGCTCGTAAACCTCTTTCGATTTTGGATCGTGCAACATCTACGTTCGCGGTTGTAACTAATTCAATTCCTTGGTGGTGGTTCGGCATGCTCATGATAATCTTGTTCTCTTTCTACCTGAAGCTTCTGCCTTCAGGAGGTTACGTAAGTGTACCTGCGCCAGAGGGGTCTCTTGCCTTGCCTCTAGACATTTTGAAACACATGACTTTGCCTACGCTTACTATAGTTTTGGTTAGCTTCGGAGGTTGGGCATATGTCGTTAGAAGCATTCTTCTTGACGTGTTTCAGCAAGACTTTATCTTATTTGCCAGAGCTAAAGGGTTGAAAGAACGCGTTGTCATGTATAGACATGCGCTTAGAGCGGCTATGCCGCCTGTTGTTACGATGCTACTTTTCTCTATAGTCGGTTCACTTGGTGGCGCAATTATAACAGAAACAATTTTTGATTGGCAGGGAATGGGAATGCTTTTTTACCAAGCCATCAGCTTGCAAGACTTGCCTGTTTTGGTGGCTTTGACATTTGTCTCTGCCTTTCTAACAATAGTTGTCATATTGCTTTTGGACATTATTTACGCGTTTCTCGATCCGAGGGTGAGAACAGCACCTGTCGCAGCGTGATATGCATGAAGAAAAAGGCTATTAGTGGACTAAGAGGCGAAAGGTACCGAGGCATAAGAGAGTTTCTAAAGGAGTTTCGACGAAGCAGATCTGGCGTGTTAGGCTTAGCCATGATCTTGGCTTTCGCGGTTATCTCAGCCTACGCCACTGTCCGCTATCCTTATTCAGAGGTTATAAAGTGGAATGAACCTCGCCTTTGGAAAGAAAACCCGACAAATGTTCCGCCAACATGGATTCAGACAATAGTTAACAAAGCTTTGCCTGAGACGGCAACTTATGTGGCCCCGGAAAACACGAAGGCAAACCTGACTTATCGCGGTGCCACCTCTATTATCACGACAGTTGATCACTTGTTGAGCTTTCGTTACTCTTATGGTGAGACTCCCACCAATGTCATTGTTTCATTTAAGGTGCAGTATAACAAAAGCTCACCTTCAGTTATTCTCACGTGGATCAAACCTGATGGCACAAACATCGAATTAGTAAGCTTCATTTTGGAAAGAGGGGTAGTTGGGCCTCCTTACTTCATTACAAACGATCTTTTCCCACTTTACGATGACCAGATCAAAAGGAATCTTGCAGCTTTCCTAAGAACAGCTTTCAATCTGACTCAGGCTGGGGAACTTGAATCTAATATGGTTCTTAAGGTTTTGTTTGGCACCAACCAGTCTATTATCAGTTCTGGACCTGTTGAAGTTTTAAAGGGTTCGTATCGTTTGAGGCTTTCTTTTCAAAGCTTCAATTTGGTAAGCGATTTTCCAAGTTCAAATCCAGTCGACGACATTCAAACCTTTAAGATGGTTCTTACTGGCAAGGTGTACGGAGCTATGGGCACAGACGATAAAGGACGTGACTTGTTCATTGGCATTTTATGGGGTGCGCCTATCGCGCTTCTCATTGGTCTTTTGACTTCAGTAATCAGCGTGGCCATCGGTGTGTTCCTTGGCATCTTCAGTGGTTTTTATGGAGGAACGGTGGACAATGCCATTCAACGGGTAACTGATTACTTTCTAATATTGCCTGTTTTGCCTCTTTTAATATTCCTTTCATTCATTTTGGGAACTACTGGCGGTCGCTCAATCTGGGTGCTTATAGTATTGCTTTCAGTGTTTGGTTGGCCTGGAATTACCAAAGTAGTTCGGAGTCTGGCACTTCAAATCAGAGAGTCTGGATACGTTGAAGCAGCCCGAGCCTTGGGCGCTTCCAATTTTAGTGTTCTTCTACGTCACCTCCTACCTCAAACGTTGCCCTATGCCTTCGCTAACATCGCGCTCAGCGTGCCAGGCGTTATCTTTGCTGAGGCTTCACTCAGTTTTCTGAATTTAGGTGATCCTGTTCTTCCAACATGGGGCAAAATATTGGGCGACGCCCAGATGGGCGGCGCTGCTGTAGCGGGTTACTGGTGGTGGGTTCTTATACCCGGATTGTGTATAATTCTCGTTGCAATGTCTTTTGCGCTGCTCGGAAACGCCTTGGACAGAATTTTGACGCCTCGATTGCGCAAAAGGTAAGCCAAAGTTTGGTGAAATTTTATATATGTTAAGAGAGCATATTCTGAGAAAATGGAGGAAAAACGTTTGAGAAAATCTGCTTTGATATTAGCTGCATTTCTAGCATTGTCTCTGATGGCAGCACTACCAATCATGCCTGAGGCAAAAGCGCAAGCAGCAGTTACTGGACCGTTTGTTGACCAGCTTACGTTCTACGCAACAACAGATGAAAGCAAGGCTTTGGGAGACGTCAGCGCTGGAATTAGCGATCTATACCTTTGGCGTGTTCCTATAGCCTTAAGGGATAAGGCAAAAGGCGACCCCAACATCAAGTTGGTGACCGGGTTCGGTGGATACTTGAGTTTAGTGTTCAATCCCGCTCCTACAACAGCTGCCTTCAATCCATTCAGCGTGAAAACTGTGAGACAGGCAATGCAATATCTAATCGACAGAGCCTACATCATCAATGTTGTTCACAAAGGAGACGCAAGCCCGAAAATTCTGTTTTACGGCAGATACGACGCAGACTATGGGTATGTGGCTGATCTAGGCGAGGCTCTACTAGCAAAGTACACCTATAACTTTGACAGGGCAAATCAACTAGTTACAACAGCTCTAACAGCGGCTGGCGCGGCTAAAGGCGCAAATGGAAAATGGTCTAAAGATGGCACGCCTATAAGCATTAAAGGTTTCATAAGAGTTGACGACCCCATTAGAAGAACAATCGGAGACCTTCTCGCAACCGACCTCGAGAACATAGGCTTTACTGTTGAGAGAATTTACGGTGATCTTCTCAAAGCCTTCGATGTTGTGTATGGCTCGGACCCGATTGAAGCGCAGTGGCACTACTATACTGAGGGCTGGAGAGCGGGTGCACTTTCGAAGTTTGACACAGGCGGTCTTCCACAAATGTATAGCCCGTTCTACGGCTACATGCCAGGTTGGCAAGAGCCCACGTTCTGGAATTATGAAAACTCCACCTTAGACGAACTTGGCGAGAGATATGCAGGAGGCAACTTTACCAGTCTAGAAGATAGGGCGTCTATCATGCGAGAGGTTTTAGAAATGGCTTTTGAAGAGTCGGTTAGGATGTTCATTGTTGATCAGCTTGAGCCTTACCCATACAACGCAAGATTTCCGCCGTTTGCCTACGAACTTGCCGTTGGACCAGCCACGCCCTTCTCCTTCTACACCATTAGAGATCCAAGTGCAACGGGACCCGGTGGCACGGGTGGAAGTCTCAAAATAGCCCAGAAACTCATGTACCAAGGTGCCTACAACCCCATTAGAGGTTTCCAAGATGTTTACAGCACCAACATAGGCAACATAGTGGTTGACCCGGGCGTTTGGCCTGACCCGCACACAGGAACGTATATTCCAATTAGGTCTACATTTGTTGTCAATACAACTGGTCCTACTGGAAAGCTTCCAGTTCCTGCGGATGCAGAGACTTGGGACTACCTAAATCACAAGTGGACTACTTTGGGATCAGGTGTACAAGCGACTTCTAAAGTGACATTTACGTATAAACTGAGCAATTGGCATCACAACTTAACAAACCTATCTGCCACTAACATCAAAATGGCACAGGCAGACACGCGATATGCGCTTTACATGTCTTTAGAGTGGTCGACTCAAGGTGCTGAGGGTGCTGCAGACTTGAGATATGACAGCGAATACGCAGGCGTTATGACAACATGGGTGGACAATTTCGTAGGCGCCAAATTCATCGGCAATGACAAGGTTGAAGTCTACACAAACTATTGGTTCCCAGAAGACAGCTACATAGCTGCTTTCTCAAGCATCTTTCCTGGTTACCCATGGGAAGTGCTGTTTACGGCTGAGAGAGTTGTTATGGCTAAGCAAGCCGCATGGTCAAAGTCGGTGGCCAAAGCTATAGGAAAACCGTGGTTGGACTTTGTCGCTCCCGCAGCAGGTCTTCCAGAAATGAAAACGAACCTCACCCAGATGCAAACTGGCAACATACTACCCGACGCTGGAAAGAACGGCACCACGGGTTCACCGTTACTTTACTTTGACACAGCCAACAGAACTCTGAGATACAATGCTCTTCAGACATGGGTTGCAGCCAAAAATCACTTCCTTGTAAGCAATGGACCATTCTATTTCGACACAACAGACCGCGTTGCAAACCAGGATATCCTAAAAGCGTTTAGAGATGCAACCTATCCATTCAAGCCAGGAGACTGGGGCTTCTTGGTGCCAGTTGGCACTCCAGAGATCACAACCGAGGCTCCTAGCAGTGTTGTCATCGGCAAGGACGCTGTAATAAATGTCAAAGTGACAATAAGTGGAAATCCATCATCAGCAGCAGACGTAATATACCTTGTTCTTGACTCGTCAGCCAATGTTGTCCTCAGCGGGAAGGGTACAGCCACGTCAATAATCGGCACGTTTGAGATACTGCTGAATTCGACGCAGACAGCAAAGTTCAATCCAGGAGGATACTCGCTAAGCATTATCGCCTACAGTCATTCAGTGATAACGCCGAGATTTGACAGCAGAGTTTTCACTGCTCTGCCGCCATTTGAAGAGATTATAGGCGCCGATCTTGCCACGTTAAGAGCTGATGTAGCTAGCGTAAGCGATGATGTTACTGCTCTAACCTCAACAACTACAGACATTCAAACGCGAGTTAGCGGTCTTGAGGGAACGGTGGCGCTGCTCGCCAACATACTCTATGTTGCCGTAGTGTTAATCATTGTTGTCATAGCCCTCTCGGGACTGATGTTCTTCCGGCAGCGCAAAATAAAATAACCCTCTCTTTTTTCTTTTTAAACTTTTAACTTTTTATTCTTTAAGGTAAGAGTTGACGCTTTTCAGGTCCAAACGCTCAGTGTCAAGCGTGTTCCTAATGAAATTGAACAATTTTTTTCTCACACCCGTCGAAAGATTAGGATACCAGACTGGAGACGCAATCACCAAGCCTCTCCAAGCGTAGTAAGGCTGAATCACAGTTAACATTTCTTCGTCTCCAGTCTTATCCAGATACGCGCCCCAAAAGAGATTGAACAGCTTTTCAAATGGACCCTTTAGCTCGCCATAGACCTGTAGAGAATAGAAAATATAGTTGATATTCAGTGCGCTTGTGTCATCCGCTGGTTCGCCCCATTCCCCTCGGCTTCGATCAAGCACAGTAAAATCTGCGTCTTCTCTAAACATGATGTTCCAAGGGTGATAGTCCCCATGAACCTGCGCACAGCGGTACGCCTTGTGTTTTAGTTTCCATCGCCACTCTACAGCTTTTTTCTCGATGTGGCTCAGTTCTTTCTCATCGATGTAGCCGAGTTTAGGCGGGTAGCTGTCAGTCAAGCCCATTATGCCCTCGCCGTGTCCCACCAAGTCCCTAATTCGTCTCACATAAAGCTGAGGCGCATTTTTCTTGATACCGTGAATTCTCGCTAGGTAGTCAGCTAAAGCCAGGCAGCGTTTTTCATCCAGTGCTGAAAGTTGTTTTTCATCTCTTATCCTGTCCAAGTCTACATGATAGAGTTGCCCCTCAATTTTTTCGGTGATAATGAAAAACTCGGTGCAGTCGCCCACTGACCTCAGAGCGTTGCCTTTCGTGAAGGCGCCTACGTCCAGTGAACGGACGTGAAGCGGCAGCTTGTTGAACGCTGAGTGTTGCCACAGTAGAATCTGAGCTCTGTCCGAGAAGTGGTCGTGTCCAAACCCCTCAGCCCTCATAGTTTCTAAAACCAAACTTTTGTTTTTACCACCAACCGAAAACTCGATAAGGTAGGGCAAGCCGTAGCCGAACCCTTTCAACTCTTTCTCAACTTTCTTTTTTTCTTTTCCCAGCTCTCCAACATAACGAATCTTGACATCTTTTCCATACAAGGAAGAAAGGTAATCGCGAAGCTTGTCTAAATGTAAGGTGGGCATGAATAATCGCTCCAAAGATGACTTGAGCCTAATCCATTTAAAGCTTACATAAAAAAGACAAGCTCTCGTGGGGCATGAAAGGAGAGGTTGCTGTCAAGCTACAAGAAAAATAATTGACTATGCTCAGTCTCTTTTGAGTGACAAGGGCATGTTTTTCCTCTCTTCCAGAACCAAAGTTGTGTATGTGTCTATGATGTCTTTTGAATCATAAAGCCTCAGCAGGAAGGAATTGTATTCTGAAACGTCTTTGACTCTCAAAACGGCTAGCAACCCGTATTCTTCGCCTGTTCGATAGAGGTCGGAAATCTCTGGGATTAAAGCCAAAAACCTTTGAGCCACAACGTCGTAAACCTTAGGATTCGCTTTGATTCGCACTATAAACTTTGTTCGTAAACCAAGCCTTGAGTAATCAACTCTAACAGTGTGTCGAAGAATGACGCCTTTTTTCTCCAATCTTGCGAGTCTGTTGAAAACGGCGGGCTGCGAGATTTCAATTCCAGAATCATGTAACAGCTGACTTAGTTCCACTGTGGAGAGAGGCAAAGGCGTCTTCGCATACTCGATCGGATTGAGCAGAATTTCCAGAATTTTCAGGTCCACTTCGTCCAGTTTCAAATCGACGCCCTTCTCTTCAGTCTTGAAGGCGACACTGGTCTCTTTGAAGATTCGGATGGCGTTTACAACCCTGTACTTCTTGAAGTAGCTCTTACCCATAGCGTCATCAATTTTTTTCAGTGTTCTTTTGAAGTGTTCGTCGTCGGCGAATCTGAATCTGGCTAAGAGCGAGTATTCGCCGGCAATTCCATCCAACAAGTCGCATGAGAAAGTGTCCTCTAACAGTTTTGCCAGCCAAGGCTCATGGGGGTTTGTCTTGAACTCGAAGAAAACTGTTCGATTCAACCCGACCAATGCTGGATTGACGATAACTGTGGGTCCCAGAAGAACTTTTTCTTTAAACATTTTCTCTATTCTGTCTTTCACTGCGAACCGTGACAACCCAGCCTTTTCGCTGACTTCTGTAAGCGACGTTTGGCTGTCCTTTTGAAGAGCATCCAAAATCACAGAATCATACCCATCTAGTCCCACGATGCAGCATCTCCTGAATAAAAAGTGCTTTATACCTCAAATTTTCATCACTTTATAATCAATCATAAAAAGATATAAATATTTCGTGTTTCCTCTGAGATAAAATGGTGAAAAAATGGAATTTAAAGTAAAAGACTTGTCGCTGGTTGAGAAAGGCACTTTACTCATAGACTGGGCTTCTGCACACATGCCTGTTTTAGGTCAGATAAAGCAGAAGTTTGAGAGAGAACAGCCGTTAAAGGGTGCTGTGTTGGGCGCTTGCTTGCACGTTACTAAAGAAACTGCGGTTCTGGTTGATGCTCTGAAGGCGGGAGGGGCGAAGGTTGCTTTGTGCGGTTCAAACCCTCTTTCCACTCAGGATGAGGTTGCGGCAGCGTTGGCGAAGATGGGCGTTAATGTTCATGCTTGGCGCGGCGAGACCACAGACGAATACTACTGGTGCGTTAACAAGGTTATTGATTACAAGCCTATGATCACTCTGGATGACGGTGCCGACCTTGTAAGCACTATTCATTCTAAGAGAACCGAAGCCTTAAAAAATGTTAGAGGGGGCACCGAGGAAACGACAACTGGTGTAGTGCGTCTGCGTGCCATGGAGAATGCTGGAGCGCTCAAATATCCTATCATCGCTGTAAACGACGCCTTCACCAAATATTTGTTTGATAATCGTTACGGGACTGGGCAGAGCACGTTAGATGGGATAATGCGGGCTACTAATGTTTTGTTGGCTGGGAAAAATTTTGTTGTGAGTGGTTACGGGTGGTGTGGTCGTGGTTTGGCTAATCGTGCTAGAGGCATGGGCGCCCATGTTATAGTAACTGAAGTGGACCCTGTTAGAGCGTTGGAGGCAATTATGGACGGCTTTCAGGTGATGCCAATCAACAAGGCTACTAACATAGGCGACATCTTTGTAACGGTCACGGGGAACACCAGCGTTATAAGAGGAGAGCATATGGTCCAGATGAAGAATGGTGCCATACTTGCCAACAGCGGGCACTTTAATGTAGAGATTAATATTCCAGACCTCGAAAAACTGGCAACGTCTAAGCGAACTCTTCGACCCAACCTTGAAGAATACAGCTTGAAGAACGGTAGACGGCTCTACCTGCTGGGTGAGGGCAGACTAATCAATCTGGCGTCGGCTGAGGGTCATCCATCAGAGGTTATGGACATGTCCTTCGCCAATCAAGCACTCTGCGTAGAACACTTAGTGAAGGCTAAGCGTCTTGAGCCCAAAGTCTACAACGTGCCAAAGGAGATTGATGAAAGAGTGGCAACATTGAAGCTGAAATCTATGGGCATAAAAATCGATGAGCTAACGGTTGAACAAAAGAAGTATGTAGCCTCATGGGAAGAAGGAACCATTTGACTTAAAATGACGAAGCATAAAATTGTAGGTCTCTAGTTTCCGATGAAGTTAACGTTACTAACGCGCACAACAACACTATGTTTGAATTTTTAGGATAAACCTTATAATTGGGTTGTCTTCTAAACATGGCTACATTGGTGGTGAAAGATAGTGAGCAAAGATCAAGCGATAGGCGGAATAATATTCATAGTGTGTGTAGTCCTCATAATTGGATATATTGCTGGAATGTTCTTGTATGACCCTTACATTAAATCTTGGCTTAACATTGGGTCAGAATCCTTCGTTCGATATTGGTTAGTTGCGATTCCTGTGCTCATAGCTTTTGTCGCTGTGCTGGGAATTGGCGCCTGGATCGGCTGGACTATGGCAACTACTCCGCCTCCTAAGCCTATAGAAGAGATTGAAGCCGAAGAGAAGAAGGAAGAGGAAAAAGCAGCGGAAGAGGAAGAAAAGGCGGAAGAAAAAGAGAAAAAGAAGTAATGACAGCCCGAATCCGCCCTTTTTCACCTTTTAATTCTATTTTCTCGCCACTGGTGTATGCCACATGAAAGGTATTAAGGGCTTAATTCTCTGCGGAGGACCAGGTACAAGGCTGCGTCCCATCACCTATTATTTCCAAAAAGCCCTCATCCCAATCGGGGTAAGGCAGAAACCCCTACTCGAGTACGTGGTTCGCCTGCTCAAGTTTCACGGCGTCGACGACCTAGCCTTCCTTGTCGATTACAAAGCGGAGCAAATTGTCAACTATTTCGATGACGGTTCCAGATTCGGAGTCAAAATCTCATATGTGCACGACGTTCCCAAGCTAAAGGGCACCGCTGGTTCGGTGCTCAATGCTTTCAAACAAGGCATAGCAAGCACAAACGACACGCTGCTTGTCTATTACGGAGACATCGTGACTACTATGAACTTAAAGAAATTACTAGATTATCACAAGAGCAAAAAGGCTGTGGCAACCGTAGCCTTAGCATCGGGCTTCACTGTAAGAGTTGGGCTCGCTGACCTTGACAAAAATGGCAAAATCCAAGGTTTTGTGGAAAAGCCTCAATTAGAAAAGCCTGTGAGCATCGGAATCATGGTGCTTGAAGGCGAAACACTCAACACTGTTGAGGGGCTGTTTCCCAAGAAGCGAGGAGTCGACCTCATGAAAAATGTAATCCCAACGCTTGTACAGAACGGCAAACCCGTGTATGGTTACTTATCCGACGCCTTCTGGTATGACATAGGAAGCATAGAAGCGTACGAGAAACTCGACAACAATTACGTCGAGAAATCACTATCCTTCCTCTTCAAATAACATGTGAAGTCTGTTTGACTTCGAAGAGAATGGCAAATTCCAAATCGAAAATCTCCGTTTTTCTCTTTAAAGATTAATAACCAAAAGCCTCAATTGTGGTTGTGGAGCTGAGTTATGCCCACGACCAGTTTGGTTCTGCCGTTTGCGGTGCCAGCTAAAGAGAGAGCTAAAGCGTTTACTCCAAGCATGGAGGTTGCCTCCATCCTGCTTCTCACTGAGGCGAGGCGAAAAAAACGAGTCCTCTTCGAGACCAAGCCTAAGAAAACGTCTTTCGTATCTAAACTGCACTTTCCTTTGTGGGCTGTTCCGTGGGAAAACGGCTCCCTAATCATAGATGGATTGGGCGTTTTTTCACCCACTATAGTTTTCTTCGCCTTACCCGACATCACGATTTTCATCGACGACGTTGAACGTGGCGCGTCGGTTCGTGAACAATTTCTAAGAGCTTTAGAGAAACATGAAAAAACGTTTGGAGACTTTGCCAAAACCGTCAAAGTTCAAGTCAACGCCGTGATAATAGACGAGGAATTGCTAACCACGATTTTTGAGTATACCAAAGAAACTGTTGCTCTAAAGTTGAAGGAAGACGAAGCCGTCGTTTTGGCACCGCCCAAACTAGACCTACAAGCGGCTGCTGAAACTGCACAAACAGTGCAACGCCTCCACAAGCAGCTTCAAGCAGACACAAGGAGTCTAGAATACATTAAGAAACTCTTAGAAGAAACCTCAATGTTTCACGAACAAAAAATTCTGAGAGAAATCGAATACACTCGTGAAGCCTACGAAAACGAAATCGCCAAACTGCGACCCAGTGTGGATAAGAAAGTGGAGCAGCTGCTGAGAGAGCGAGACGCCAGAACAGCCAAGATGAACAAAAACATGGAAAATGAGTTGAGAAGTAAAGAAAGAGAAATGGAAAGACGCGAACGTGAACTGCAAAGACTAGAGCTCACAAGAGCGTCCTTTCTACAGAGGCGCGAGACCCGCAAGCGAAGACACGACAAAATAGGCGTGACCCACTGGGAACATCGAATCCAAGTTCAAGAGAACAAAATTGACGAGGTTAAAGCAAGGATACGAGCACTTTTAGAATTCATTGAAAAAACCCGTCGACAAAACGATGCTGACACGGAAAAGTTAAGGTTTGGTTATCAGGCGTTGATTGACCAAGAAAGAAAGAAGATTGTAGACATTGAGTTTCAGCGAGACAAGAGTGTTGAAGCTAAGCAGAAGGAAATTGCATGGCTAAGGTTAGCCACTAGCGGTATTATCAGTCAAATTGAGGAATTGGTGAAGCGAAAGCAAGAGCAGGAAAGAGAACTGAAGAAGCTGGCTATACCATGGCAGTTTGAGGACACTACTCTTCTCTGTCTGCCCTTCTACCTTGTTTGTTACCAGACCCAAAAGAAAACTCAATTCCAAACCTTTCCACCCTTCAAAGTACTGAACTCAGAGGGCATCGTAAAAACCTTACAAAAAACCATAAGAAGCATAAGACCCGCTTCAAGGCTGAAACTTTTCCTACAACCAAGGTCAAAGACGCTCAGCAAAATGCTTGACTTCGTTTTACAAGAGAAGATGGAGTCAGACAAAGCCTTTAACGAAAGCTTGCTTCAAGCAGCCGCTTCAGCAAACATCTTAGAGCTACAGAATTTTAAGGAAACATTGACCAAGGGTGTAGAGGAACTGAAGGCTGAGGGTTGGATAAGCCAAAAAGACGGAGACATCATCATTAAAGCGTACACTGAGAAGGAAATAGCCAATTGACTGTAGAAGACAAGGTTGTTGAACGAAAACTACTCCTAAAACAAGCCTTTCCTAAGCATCGACTCTTCGAAATAGGCAAAAAACTCGCCATCTCCTATTTTGAACGCTTTGAAGACGCTTGGGGCATTGATGAAGATCAAGCAGCCTTAGAAATCGCTTCCACGATCAGCGATGCCCGCCTCAAAGAGATCTTCGAGACGCATAAGCCTCGCGAATGGATTGTATTCAGAGGCAAACACTATACGTTTGAAGACAGCGCTCTGTTGCTTGAAGGGTCATGGAACACAGTTGAGAGCAACCTTCGCCAAATGAGGAAGAAGCATGGAAAAAACGGGTTAGAAGTTTTGAAGGTTTTCATTGAGGCTGGCAAAAGCGTTAGCTTAAAAGATATAGCGGGTCATTTGAGGCATCGCGTTGACCCAGAGCCCATAGTGAATGAGCTTGAAAAACTGAAGATTGTTGCTGTTTCTTACCAAGGCAACGGCTACAAAGAATGGAAGATTCTTGATGAAGTCTCGCCTCTTGTTCAATCTGAGTTAGGCGTGGCTCCGCCTGAACCTGCTCCAAAGCCTATTGAAGCGGTCTCCTCTGTGGCGGTCTCTCCTGAGTCTAGCGAAGTTGACTACGTGGCATTAGAAAGGCAAGAGATTGAAAAGATGGACGCCGCACTCGACGAATACTTGAGCAATCTCTTAAAGAATCGTCTTGACGCCACAGTACGCTTCGGGAAAACTTCCTCAGTAGCAGCGTTAGCTGACTATCTCATGAAGCTCTTTGGGCCAGTCCTGTACTTTGACAGTTTGCTCAGCATCACACAGCAATACGGCTTAGCAGACGTAGCCATTGTTTATGAACGTGGAAAAACGGGTATGCGCACTGGCTGGAATCTTTCTCTCTTCGGCGAACCTGGAACAGGAAAAAGCTTCTCTACACGCGACATGATTTTGGGGAAACCCGACTCCAAGATTTTTCCACACGGCATTCCAGCAAGGAACCGATATGCTGGCGGCATGACCCCTGCACGCTTCATTCGGATGGGTCAAGCCTACGTGAATCGAATTTTCAACTTCATCGTTCCAGAGTTTAATGACTGGTTCCGCTATAAGGGCATGGTTGAGCCTTTAAAATTGGCTATGGAACGCGGCGAAATCAAGCACGAGCTGCACCGTGAAGTTGTTGGACCATACAGGTTCAACAGTTTCTTCAGCGTCAACTACAACGTGGCCACTTTTGGAAGAGGCTACGAAGTAACGGTTCAAGACCCAAACTTCAACGCCATCGAAGACCGCATGCTCTGTCGACTCCACAGGCTTACCAAACAGCGATTCATTGAGATCGCTCAGAGCCAAATAAGGTTGGCGCTTGGAGAAATCGACATAGAAAAAGGCGCAAAACAAATACGAGACCACCTTACGCTTGTCTACGCCATCGAAACTGGGCATCCGTTGGTGAAGGCGCGTTTCCCACCCAAGCCCGTGCTGATTACGCCTCAAGCCTATGAGTTGGTTGAGAAGGCTCGTAGCGCCATTTTGGAGCAGATTCCAAGAGAATTTGTGACTTTCTCCGCGCGTTTGGAAGACAGAGCCATGCGCTTTGCTTGTGCAGCGTCACTTCTCAACTTCTTCCAATCAAGTCTCGAACATGTTCCAGTTAGCGACGATGCGCTCAAGTATGCGATTCAACTCTACGTGGAAGAGGCTTCTGTCCGCTCGAGACAAGAATTCAAGCCAGAAGAGATCTTGGCTAGAATCTTTTGAGCGCGTGTTTGATGGCTGTTTCTTTTTCGATATGTTTCAGTCGGAACTCGTCTCCGCAGATTGGACATTTCCAAGCTTGACCAGTGTCGATTTCTTTCTTGCTTTCTCTTGGTTTCTGCCTCTCTTGCTCTTGCATTGTCCTCAGCTTTTCTTCTGGTGTCGTGAGCGAAAGCGTCCATGCTCGTTCGAGGAGAAATAAGGTTATCATTGATTTTTCGTCTTCGCGCCTAGACAATGTGACTATGTGTTTTCCAGGCGCTTTTTTTCCCGTTGCTTCCTCATAGGGTTTAATCTCGTAGTTTTCTCTGATGAGGGCTGGGATTTCTTCGATGTTTTGGACCATTTTTCGTGTTAGTTTGTCGTTTTCATCTGCTTGTGTGAGAGAAACCACGTCATAAAGCTTGCCTTCAATTCGGCTGGGCTGAAAAACCATGGTGTTTCCTTCAAGCTGAGCGAAACGAGTGCCAGCAGGACACTTGACAGCCTTAACCAAAAATTTCCCAAGCTCCCTATCGTTGCATGTTTTGAACAGCCATTCACCTGTCAAGAAGTCTCGGACTCGATAGAAGCTTACTTCACCGTTCCGCAGTTGCCTCAGGCTTAAGTCGTACCAAGCGTCATTGGGTCGTGTTTCAACTCTTGTGATTCTTATCTGTTTGAGAAACTGCAAGGAAACTCCACTCTGTTCTCATATTAGGCACTGTGTCAAGCTTTAAAGATTGGTGGCTATTCGCCAAAATCAAAAACTGAAGAAACTAATATTTTTGTCAAACTAGCCTCCAATGTTGAGGGCTCATCAGTCTCGCCGTGGAATAGAACTGTTTTCGTTGCAATCCTAACGCAAGGTCAACAAACTCCGGAAGCGTTGTGTTCATCACCTCTGAATTAGGGTTGCCCCAGCGCAATCCTTCACAGGATGGGTCAACGTAAACGTATAATTTTTTTCCGCCCCAATTGTACACTGCCTCGTTTGGTCTCCCGTATTTGGGTTTGTCAGAGATTTTGAAGGGCCAAAGCTTGCATGTTATGGGCTTCATGTTCTGTAGCGAGCATAGCCAGTTACCGAAGTTGTTGTATAGGAAGACGCATGTGCCGTCGCTTTTTTGTTTTAGGTAGAATCTGCTTATTCCAGGTGTGGTGAAATCTACGCCATAGGCTTTCACTATGTTAATCCACTCGGGAAAATCTAGTACCACGTCGAAGCCTTTGCAGCATAAGCCGCAGGTGATGCAGTTCCAAGATTCAACGTAACGCCAAGGAACGGGTAGCATAGGTAAATCAAGTTAAAGTGTCAAATTAAAGGCTCTTATAAGCCTAACTTAACCAAAACTGCTATTCTCGTTTCTTAAAAACACGTGTGCGCACGATGTTTTCGAGTCTGGGAAGAACCCAGAGGCATTGGGAAACTCCGTCTTCAACCACACTGATGTACATGGGCGCATCCCTTCATGAACCATAATTCTCAAGTGTTAATATACTCCTTGTTTCCTACGTGGAAATATTCTTAACACGATATATGGTCGCCTCGAGACTGCTCCTTCCCAATTGCATATTAGGGTTAACTCGAGGCTTCAAATTTGAGTGCTCGTCACGTTGGCTTGCGTAAAAATGTCTCTTTGGTCAACAACGTGAACCGACACCTCTACATCTGAAAGAGAAACGCTTGTAACGAACGATGCGATGTAAGTGCCGTTTCCATAATCCGAAAGAGAGTAACTGTTGGTTTCGTCTGGAACCAGCCAACTGTCCAAAAACCTGTAATACACTGTGATTTGTTTTGCGAGCGCAGGCTGCGCTTCGTTTAAAACGTTGATTGTAACATTGACTTGTTTCTCGAGCAAGCTCAGTATCTTGTAGCGGCTTTCAATCAAAACTGTAGTTGTAACGTTTACGAAGTAAGACTGGTTGGCAACAACTTCCTTATCTGATAATCTGTATGCGAAGTTTGCGTAAGCTGAGGAGACGCCTGTGCCGCTTGTGCCCCAGTCCACCCAAATGCCAGATGAGTAAGGAGCCGTGTCATTCAAAGTATAATTCAGGATGCTCTTACCAAGCAGGTATTGTTGACCAACGATAGAAGACCATTGTTGAAGATTCGATGTCAAAGTATTGCTCTGTCCTCCGTTAGATATGTTTGCCAAAGAACCTATAACAACATGTCTCGAGCCAAGTCTCAAGCCTAAAACGAAATCGTTTAGAGCATTAGAGTCCGTTTCAACCGTGATTTTTCCAACTTCAAAAACGTAGAGTTGAGCCGATAATAGAAGAGAAGCCATTATGAAGGCGGCAATTAGGAGAATTTGCCCCGAGTTTCTCCTATGTTTCTGTCTCACAGCTCTTCCCTCTTATCATCTTGTCCAAGCCAACTGCAGACGAATAATGAAAAACTGCACATTCGAGTTTTGAGTTGCACAAACGTATTGAACCGAAACCGTTTCGCGCCCCAATAAGTTAGTGTTTTGAATAGCCTGATTGTTTATTGCTTGTAAGTTTTCATCGTAGACTGTGAGGTTGAAAGAAACACCTATAGGCAGCAAAATGTCCAGAGACGTCTTTATAACTGTCCAGTTTTCCTGCAGAATCAAGTTTCCCAACGTTCCATTAATGCCAAACTTCATCAGCGCTTGAGTTCCAAGGCTTGCCAAAGACTTCTGCTTCGATAGGTCTGGTTGAGACGGAAACGTCGCAGAAATCAGCAACGCCCCAAATATTACTGCAACTGCCAGAAAGGCTTCAAAAATTCTGATCTGTCCTTTCTGATCGAACATTTAGGCTTCCCCCGACCATTTTGTCACAACTTCGTATAGCGCAGAATTAATGGTTACGATGTGGCTCAACGAAACAGTTTTTGACCCAGCAACGCTCTCGCTGAGATTTGCTCCGATTTGCAGGGGTAGCTGAGGATATGAAATCCATTCTGCGAAAGAGGTCGATCCATTGTTGCCCGTGAGCACCGTTATCATTGGGCTTGAATCCAAAAGATGGGGAATAAAATACTCCACGGTTTGAACTCCCTGCGCCTTCTCGACTAGACTGAAATTGTAGTTGAACGTGAATACCTGCGCCTTCAAAATCTCTATTGTAACGTAGAATAAAGACACGTTCAAAATATGATCCAATGGGCTAAGCCTTGTGAAAGCTCCGTTTGGAAAAGGCGCCGATGAATTGTGACCAAAAGAATACGTGTTGAAAGAAACCATCTGAGGGTTAACTTGCGCTCTCGCAAAGACCAAGAGAAGCGCTGTTCCGTTCACTGAGGTTGGAATACTAACAGAAAGGGAACCCACTCCCTCTGAAGATGTTGAAGCAGCCACATTATCCACAAAATCCTTGACAACAACATAGCCGCTCAAGTTTGCTAAAATGGGCATGCCAGACTTTCTCGCGGCAACCTCAAACTCGTAAACTATCTGGTTTCCCAAAGTTGAGTTTGAAATGAGATTGATTGAGGTTTCAAAAAGAGTTTTAACTTCAACGTGAAAGGCAACGTCTTTGACGCCCAGTGCCTGCCAGAGCTCAGAATAAGTTAACGCATACAAGTTTTCGCTGTTTAACCTCGAAACCTTGTC
>Ga0315314_1000111_pt1 | contig 112285 bp, 88 predicted proteins | sample TDP9_MG_FD_203631 | JGI IMG/M metagenome (GOLD analysis project Ga0315314, IMG submission 203631) | Freshwater sediment microbial communities from Lake Towuti, South Sulawesi, Indonesia - TDP9 | ecosystem: Environmental > Aquatic > Freshwater > Lake > Sediment | place: Indonesia: South Sulawesi...
CTACAGAACTCTATTTGGACAATTCGTTCCAAGAGAAAAAATATACATCACTAAGCTTCCTAAAGAATTGTGGAACGACAAGCGTTGGCAAAGATGGGGAGCAATAATCGAGGTGGTGGAATAAACGAATAAGGTTCTAATCATCGCTAATCTATTTTATGCATCTCCGCGTATACCAGGCTTAGCGAAATACCTTCCCGAATTCGGATGGCAACCTATTATTCTGACAACGCCTATCGGCGAAAAACCAGATTCCCGATTCGGACCTCCTAATGATTTCAGAGAGAAAAACAGAGTCATAGAAACACATGGCTACAGTTCTCCTTATGGGAAAAAACGTCTAGCTTCTAAAAAATATAGCAGGATTAGACCTTTCTTAAAGTTTCTTTATAAACACTACCGTGAAATTGCACACTATCCTGATTCAGAAAAAGGTTGGAAGCCCTTTGCTGTTAAGGCTGGGGATGAGTTGCTACAAAACGAAGACATAGATGCAATGATTAGCAGTTCTTCACCTGTCACGTGTCATCTTATTGCTAGGGAACTGAAAGAAAGACATAAAATTCCTTGGGTAGCCGATTTTCGGGACCTTTGGACTCAAAACCATAATTACCCATATAGCAGATTGAGAAAAATGTTTGAGAAAAGACTTGAACTAAAAACGCTATTAACGGCAGATGCACTTGTAACTGTTTCTTCGCCAACGGCAGAAAAATTGGGGATGCTACATAAGGGGAAAAGGGTATACGCGATCACCCACGGTTTTGACCCTGAGAAAATGAGTGATGGAAAAGCTAATTTAACATCAAAGTTTACAATTACCTATACAGGTCAAATCTACACAAGGCATGACCCATCAAAGCTTCTCGCTGCCTTAAAGAATTTGATTTCTGAAAAAGCTATAGATCCGAATGACGTTGATGCTAGATTTTACGGTCCTGAGAATGAGTTGTTAGCGAAGAAGATCGAAGATTACGGATTATCCTCCGTCGTCAGACAGTTTGGGATAGTGCCGAGAGAAATCTCTTTCGAAAAACAAAGAGAATCACAGATATTGCTTCTTCTAAAATGGGAAGACCCACGGGAGCGGGGATTAATTTCAGGAAAAGTTTTTGAATACCTGGCGGCAAGAAGACCCATCCTCGCCACTGGTGGGACAGATGACGTCGTTAAAGAGTTATTGAACGAAACTAATACAGGTATAGATGCCAAGACCGTTGAAGATATCAAAAGCGCCTTAAGAAAACTATACACTGAATACAAGCTTAGAGGCAAAATAAGTTATCAAGGAAATGCAGAAAAAATCAATAAATATAGCTACCGAGAAATGGCAAAAAAATTCGCGGATGTCCTCAACACAACACTTCGCGAGTCTAAAATCGAAACCTCCTATGAAAATACTCGGTAACATCACACTCACCAACACCTCAGCCGTCATGATGCAGCATCAAAGAAAAACTCGTCTAAACCATATTTGGAGCCTAACACTCAAAGAATGTTGAAAGGGAGGGCAGGGGCTTTTCTGAAAACAATGTTATTACGTGAAATTTTCACCAATACGGACCCTATCCCCTAGGTTTTTTGTCTGACAATAAATTTTTTCTTTTGTCCGACAATGCTACATCCTTCGCAGAACTGAGATGGCATATTTGGATGGCATATAGCGAAAAGGTATGTTGAAAACAGGTTTTTCTAAAAGAGTGTTTGTGCACCAACACTTAGAAATAAATTATCAAAATGCCCGAAAAGTGTACACTCTACAGTTCCTTCACCGTGTCTGTTATGCCGTCGAGAACGTTCCACTCCGGTTCAAAATGCAACAAAGTTCTAGCCCTTGAAATATCATAAACAAAAACAGGAAAGTCAAAAGTTCTAGCAGGTTCAATCTTCATCTTCAAATCGCTTTTCGTAGCCCTTATACAATACTCACAAACATCCCTAATACTCGTAGCTCTCCCTGTCCCAACATTATAAGCCTGATTCGTGTACACGGTTTCCAATGCTAGTAAATTCGCTTTCACAACATCCTTAACATAAACAAAATCGTTCGTTTGGTCACCGCCAAAAACAACAGGCTGCTGATTACTAGACAGCCTCTTCAAGAACGCTCCTACAGCACCCCAGTCCTTACCCTTCCCATAAATGTACCCATATCTAAGAATAACGTAGGGCAACCGACCTCCATAAAACATTATCCAATCCTCAGCCATCTTCTTCGTCAAACCATAAATGCTGCTAGGCTCTCTAGGAGCATCCTCCCTAATCGGTACCGGAGCATTCAAACTATAAACAGAACCCGTTGAACTATACACCAAACGATCCGCCTTCTTCTCTACACAAGCCTGAATAATATTCAACGTACCCTCAACATTAACCCGAACAGCCCTCTGAGGATTAGGCTCCGCCGCCTCAAATCTTGCGATGGCAGCCAAATGCAAGACCTTATCCCCCATCTCAATCAGGCTCTTGAAATCCTCATCAAGAATATCCATGTCACGGATCGCACAGCGCTTGTTTTTAGAAAACTCCTTCAATCCTTCAGTTCTAACGTCAACAGCCTCAACGTTATAGCCCTTCTTTAAAAGCCCCCTGACAGTATGCATTCCAATGAAACCGTTCGCACCTGTAACAATCACCTTCAACCTAGAACCACCTCGACTACGTCACATTCTCTAAAGCGTCTAGAATGTACTTAATATTTTCCTTTAGTGACTAAGAGAAAACCTTGAACGCCTAAATGACACATATAAAACTATTTATGTGTTCAAGCCTTTTGTTTATTGCATGCTAAATCAAGGTCACTAACCATGAAAACAATGAAAATCACATTGATTTTAGGAACAAGGCCACAGATCATAAAGTCTGCTCCCCTAATCCACATAGCCGAAAAAGACCCAGAGATAAATTTGCAGATCGCCCACACAGGACAACATTACGACTATGAAATGTCCAAAGAGTTTTTTGAAGAATTAGACCTCCCAGACCCAATGGTCGATCTGAATATAGGATCCGGCACACACGCTTGGCAAACTGGCAAGATGATGATCGGACTGGAGAAATTACTAGTAAAAGAGAAGCCAGACATGGTGGTTGTGCCAGGCGACACAAACTCAACTATAGCCGGCGCCTTAGCTACAGCCAAACTGCACATACCAGTGGCGCACATCGAATCAGGTGCCAGAAGCTACGACATGAGCATACCTGAAGAAATAAATCGTCGCCTCACGGATCACTGTTCAACCCTTTTATTCGCACCAACAAAGAACTGCGCTAATAACTTATTGAAAGAAGGAATAAATGAAAAAAATATCTACCTGGCAGGAGACACAATGTACGACTCTTTGCTAAAACACCTCCCAAAGGCTATCGAAGAAAAAATCTTGGACAAATTAAACCTAGAACCCAGAAGCTATGCAGTTCTCACAATGCACAGACCAGACAACGTTGACTCTCCCAAAACACTAAAAAAAATCATAGAGACCATGATGAAAATAAGGGAATTAGTAATAATTTTTCCAGTCCACCCACGAACTATGAAAAGAATAAAGGAAGCAGGTCTGCAAAAAAAGATACTTAAAGAGAGTAACATCAGGCTTATTAAGCCAGTAAAATACCATGAAATGCTTATGCTAATGAAGGAAGCAAAAATAGTTTTCACCGACTCAGGTGGAATACAAAAAGAAACTTTCTGGCTTCAAACACCATGTGCTACGCTTCGCAATCAAACGGAATGGACCGAAACAGTTGACTTAGGCGCGAATGTTTTGGTGGGAGTTAACCCTAAAAAAATATTATTAGAGACGGAAAGAATTTTAAGGAAAAAAGAGACGAAAAAAATGCTGAAGGAAAAAATCAATCCTTTTGGAGATGGAAAAGCCTCTGAAAAAATACTTTGGACCATTAAAGAATTTTGGTCACGTTCCAAAGGGGGATGAAAAGGTTTGAGAGTCCTCGTACTATCTGTGCATACCGATGACGCCATCCTTACAACAGGCGGTACCATTTCAAGAATATTGGAAGAGGGAGGCGACATCTTCTATGTTGGCTTGAGCATCGCCGAGGAATCAGTCCCTAAAGGTTTTCCAAAAGACGCGGTTGAGAAGGAATGTCGAGTTTCTACTAAAGTATTAGGAATAGACCCAAAAAAACTTTATATTGAAAGGTTTCCAGTTCGGAGATTCCCAGAGTACCGCCAAAAGATACTAGACACCATCCTTAACTTTAGGAATAAGATAAGGCCTGACGCGGCCTTTATTCCCGCAACCACGGACATACATCAAGATCATGAAGTTGTGAATCGAGAATCGATCAGAGCGTTGGGGAGATACTGCTCCATTTATGGATACGATTTCCCCTGGAACAGTCTGTCCGAGGCGAAACTGAATCTTTTCTACCAATTAGAAGAAAGACACATCAGAAAAAAGTTAGAGGCGCTAAGTTGCTTCAAATCCCAGATTGTTAAGAAAACCGGCTATTTAACAGAGGAATATGTTAGGAGCCTTGCAATTGAACGAGGCAATAGGATTGGAGCAAGATACGCTGAGGCATTTGAAGTCATCCGGGACATCAGGAGGAAGCTTAATGAAGAAATTCCCCGACGTTGAAGAACTTGTTCTAGGTGAGAATGTTAAGGTAGAAGAAAACGTATCCATGAAAGGAAAAAAGATAGTTATCGGCGAAGGGACCACCATAAGACGTGGAACAATAATCAACGTTTCGGAAAATTTAGAGATCGGTAAAAAATCGCTTATTGGCGAAAAAAACCGAATAATGGGACGCGACATTTGGATAGGAAGAGAATTCTACTCCAACCACAGCGCCGAAATCGGAGGAGGAAGCTGTTTCGAGAAAACATCAAAACTTACTGTAGGTTACTGGTTCCATCTCGGATCCTATAGTATGATAAACACAGCGATGGAGGTTAAAATCGGTAATGAGGTCGGGATGGGGCGCTTTACAAACATCTACACTCATGGGGCATATCAATCAATTCTCAAAGGATTTCCAGTCACCTTTGGACCTATAACAATTGGAAACAACGTTTGGATACCAGGTGCTACTATAAATCCAAACGTTACGATCGGTGATAATGTGGTTATTGGGGTCGGTTCATTAGTGTTAAACGATCTCCCATCTGGCTGCTTGGCTGCTGGATTCCCTTGTAGAATCATTAAGGAAAACTGTTATCCTCAAAAATTATCCTTAGAAGAAAAGCTCAAGATTATAGAGCAAATTAACAATCTATGGGATCTCGGGATGAAACATCAAAAGGATGGCATATACAAGGTGGATAATGCCCACATCGATTTTGAGAAAATGCAGTTCACAGGGAATTCCTCTAAAAAGAGCGAGAGGGCAAGAAATATCCTACGTCGACATGGAATACGCTTCAAGGTAGATGTTGTAGACGGGGAATACAGGGAATGGTTTTCATAATAGAGAATAAGAAATCAATAGTTTTAACTAACTTCTACATTCCTCATTAAATTTAAGAAAAATTTGAACGTCTTATCTGATCTTGTATACTTCCTAATTTCAATTTCACCATTAATAACATCATTGACAAATTCCTTGCTTGGATCCCGATTTTCTAACATAAATTTATTTTCAATTAACCACTTATCCACTGTTATCAACTCCTCTGGACCCGCGCGAGAGCGCATCGAAATAACTTTCTTCCCCAATACAACAGCCTCTCTATTCATGGTTCCACCAGCACTTATCACAAGGGACGAGTTTGCTATTACGTTTGGTCCATCTAAGGCTTCCGTTGGAATGAAAACGCTATTGCCAAAGATTTTTCTGTAGAGAACATTTTGATCAGGCGTTCTTGGTATTAAAATTATGGAGTAGTCCTCTCTCAGCGTTTTTATTAGTGGAGTGAGAAAATCTGTTTTTTTGATGTAGACGGCTTTGGATGCTTCTGGCCTAATTAGAATAACAGGTCTGTCAGTTTCTACACCTATCTCTTCTAGATATCTTTTGTTCGGTTTGAAATCCCAAAGATACACCTCTTCTTTTAGCCCAGGATATTGGATGATCTTCTCTTCTTTTGCTCCCATTTTCACATAGTTTTCTTTCGGAACAATTTCAGGGATAATCACTTTATTCGCAAATTTAACGCTTGGAACAATGACTTCCCCTGTCTTATCTCCATCTAAAGTCCATAAATTGTAAATTCCAGCAAAACTTGAAGCGATGCTACAGTAGGGTGAGCCGTGACTGATAGAAAATGATATCCGGCTTTTCTGCTTCATTATCTCCTTCCAAAGAAGAAAAGACCTAAAGAATAAACCGAAGGCTTTTCTGATCTTATTTTTCCCATAATGTTCTCCAATAATTTTGTAGTCTAATTTCTTCTGTTCTAACAGTTCAATTGTTTGCTGATAAGGTCTGGCAGTAATCAAAAATTCCGCTCCTTCCTTTTTTAATGTTTTCATTAATGGTTCAAAGAACAGAACATGAGGGCTATTTGTCATATCTATCCAAATTTTCTTCGACATCTTCCTATACCCCTACAATTCTAGTCGCATCCTTTTAGAGGCAAGAAAAGATGAGGATGATTTTTCATGAAGCATTTGAGCTAACCAGTATATGTAGCTGGCGTGTCTCAAACCACCAGCTAGAATCGAGGCGTGCTCTTGCACCTTCCCTCCCTAACATTTCTCTCTCCCTTGGCGGTTATTATACTTGTCTTTTTTCCTCTGAGGAAGCTTTGTTGGTGGATCTCACATACAGAACATGCTAGAAATAGAGAAGCAACTCAGAAAACATTTTTAAATAGGGTGGAGGATGCTACAGGTTTAGAGGCGTAAACATTGACGGAGAAGAGTGTGCACGGGCTCGTTTACGAGTGTGTGAAGTGCGGCGCCAAGGTGTTGACCGACGAACTGGAGCTGAGAGGTGGAGGAGTTAAGTGCACCATCTGTGGCTATCGGATTCTCAAGAAGATAAGGCCTCCCGTTGTGAAACGCGTTACCGCCAAATAATTTTCACCATTTACTCAACCTATAGGGAATCCCTATTTTCATGAGAAACTTGTGGGTGTTGGTCCCTTTGGTGTTTAGTTTAACAAAGTCGGCTAGGTCCTTAACGGTGTCTATGTCTAAAGCAACTCCCGGCAGTTTTGTTGTGCGAAAGCTTATTGCTCGCTTTGAAGCCTCTTTGATGTATCGTGGAAAACTGTGCTTTCCGTAAAATGTTGGAAGGGTGTCAGGGGGAGTAAGCAACAACGCATTGGTTCCGTCTCCGCTTCTAGAAGGCGATATAACCATGGCTGCTTCTTTGCCTAATGAGAAAATCCTGTTTAGCTCTCTAGGTGTGACTGATGGAATGTCCGCGGGAAGAATAATGGTGGACTTTGCCCCGTTCTGGACGCACCAATTAATCGCCTCAGAAACTGCTTGATTTAAGCCGGGCTGACTCTCCATTAAGGGAACTACGCCAAACCTTTTTGCAACTTGGAGAACCGTTGGATCCACACTAACCACAACAGTACAGAAAATACATCTCGTTGTTCTTACAGTCACCAGCACATCCTCTAACATTTCGAGGCAAAACTCTCTCCGTTCATTATCAGATGAAAGAGATGAAAGCCTACTTTTGGCCTCATCCAATTTTTTGACCGGAATGATTGCAAAAGCACTTACCGCTGCTTCCTCGGTTTGAACTTAGCATAACCACTTCCTCCGCCTTCTATTTGTATAAGTGTTTAAAAGTATAAAATATTAAATTTAGGAAAATCTATCTTGATTTAACCGACTTTAAAGCCGCCCGAGCTAACTGGACTTTGTCCCGTGGACTCTTCATAATGGTGTTTGTTACAATCGCTTGTAACCCAAGTTCTTCAATTCGCTTCTTTTCTCTTCGATCAATGTTATCAAAAATGAAAACGTCCAGAAAATCTCGGTAGAGATAGGCAACTGAATAGGCGGAAACCTCTAACCCTAAGCCTTGCATTAGCTTGTCCGCGGGTCCTTTGATGGGAGCGCCGCCAACAATTGGGCTTATTGCCGCCACCTTCGCCCTCGTTTTCCCCAATCCATCTCTTACACCTTTTACGGAAAGTATGGTGCCTATGCTCACAATCGGGTTGCTGGGACAGACAATGATTGTGTCAGCATTTAGGATTGAATCGATAACCCCGGGAGCAGGTTGCGCCTTTTCAGCGCCTTCAAACACGACATCAATTACCTTGTCTTGTGCGCTCCTCTTAACGAGGTACTCTTGAAAATGGACGGTATCTTTGTCTGTTCTAATGTGGGTTTCGAACTTATCGTTGGTCATTGGTAAAAGTTTCACTTCCAGTCCCAAGGATTGACAAAGTTTACTGGTAGCCTCAGACAGAGAAAGTCCGCCTTTTAAGAGGGAAGTTCTGTGTATGTGAGTGGCGAGATCTCTATCGCCCAATTTAAACCAGGTTTCATATCCATACTTCTGGAGTAATTCAAGGCAGTTGAAAGTGTCTCCTCGAATCCCCCAGCCCTTTTCTTCGTCCACGATTCCCGCTAACGTATACATGATTATATCAAGGTCTGGAGAAATGTGTAAACCATGAAGTTGAATATCGTCGCCTGTGTTAACTATCACTGTCAGCTCTTTCTCTGGAACGATTTTAATTAATCCTTGAAGAAATCTCGCAGCTCCAACGCCTCCGGCTAGCGCTGTGATCAACCAGCTTCCCTCCAACGGTCTTGATAAACAATTTTTTGTAAGGGCTTTCTAGGAGGCGGCTCAAGCCGCTCAGCTGGGTATCCTAACGTTACTAATACTTGAGGTTCAACGCAGCGAGGAATCTTTAGGACCTTTCGAACAATATCTTGGCAAAATAACGGTGCACAGAACCAACATGAACCTAGCCCCTCAGCATGAGCAGCCAAAAGCATGTTTTCAATAGCTGCCGCCACACTTTGAACAGCCATAATATACTCGATTTTCTGTCTCCGCTTATCCGGATATCTGTCCATATCCTCCATTGTTAGACATGCAACGATAAGAATTGGTGCGTTTGTAAACCGCTTGACAGAAGTTTTAATAAGGCTTTCACGATTTTCCCGTGGAACACCATTCTTACTCATATCTTTGTCCCAGCGACTCGCCATAGCTTTAGCCAATTTCCGCTTCACATCAGGATCTCTAACCACTATAAAACGCCAGGGCTGTGCGTTGTGAGCTGACGGAGCCCATCTAGCCGCTTCCAAAATCTCGAAAAGAACTTTGTTAGACACTTCTCTTAAAGAATAATCTCGAACACTGCGTCGATTCTTAAAAAGATCAATAATACTCATAGACCTACGCTTCCCAGATGATTCACGCCTTCAAGCCATATATTAATTACAGAGTTACATACAATTTAAGCACCCTCCTACGTATGGAGAGGAAAAATAAAGATAGGAACTTTAGTAGCGATTAAAGACTTCACTTAGAAGATTTCTTTCTCGCCTACCTTTCGGAAAACCTTGCCCCTAAGCTTCACCGCTGGAATCATTGCTTCTTCAGGCTCCGTTTCTGTGGTTTTTCGCTTCACGGTTTCTCCACATATTCCTCCGGGCAGTAATCTTCGTCTTGCGCACATTGCGTAGGTGCAGTTCAATGTCTCGCACTCCTCTTCTGTCCATCTGCACCACACCGTGTTTCCGCGGTATGAAACAGCGTTTTTTCCACACCGAAACAATTTACAACTTGGGAAACATTTTTTTGTTTCAGTCAATGTCGGCACAACCTGCTTCGAAACAAAAGTCTTCATAAAAGGATGCTATGTCTCACTAACCTAGGCTTGAACATAGTGTATTATAAACTTTCCTCTTTAGGATTTTTCTTTCTCCTTCACAAATCTTCGTAAAAGCCTTCTATACGTCAGGGCTAAACCGAACACGATAACCAGCAAGCCTATGGAAATGTATACAATCAGCTGGCTGGTTTCCACAGGATAACCAACAATCATCGTATACTTACCTATCTTAAAGAGAATCTGCTTTGACCCATCCAAATAGAGATGTCTAATCCCGCAGAGTTTTCCCGCCACGTAAACGGAAACCCGACAGTCACCACCAACAAGACCACGTAGCGGGGCGAACCGGGCGAACCCGTCCGACACTGTCCGCAAACTATCTATTTTCACCCACTCTTCCCCAAATTTTCGCTCGACCTCCACTAGGGCGTTGGAAATAGGCTGTCCAAAGTAGTCAAGTGCTTGCACGTAGAGGTTTACGTTAAAAATACTGCATTGAATCTCAACGAACAATCCGTCTTCGATTAGATCAATCACGGTTTCGTTCAAAACGACCTCTCTTTCCAGCACCGCACTGTAATTGTACACGTTAACCTTGTATCGTCCAAACGTGGCGGTAAGGTTGACGTTGCCCTGATCGTTTGTGGTTCCCCAATCCGCGAGAACCAAGCTGCTCCATTCGGCTAGGCTGACCTGAACGTTCGGGATGGCTTTCCTCTCCGAATCGAGCACGTGAACGGACATGGTGTACGTCGGGCAGGTTATGGTTAGGTTGACCCAACTTGTATTCATCGTGGCTGGTAGTTTATCCATTGAGGTATTAAAGAAAAGGAAACCGTGCCGTCGGGCCTCAACTGTGTAGCTAATGTTAGTAGGCATGTAATACGTCTTTATAATTCCCGTGCTATTTGTTTCGAACGAGCTCGTTGTTTCGTTGTACGTTAGGGTTACGTCAATGAAGGGGAGGGGAGGACTAATCGCTATGCTTAGATGGGCAATCCAACACCATAATGTTAGTGTAATGTTTCCTTTAATGCTCTGGTTGAATAGGGTACCAACCAGCACGTACTTCATAGGCTGTATTGCCCAAGAAGCCTCGAAAGTATAGTTACCGCCTTCAACCGAAAGTCTTGCTAAGCCTTCATCATCAGTTTTATCAGAATCAACCCACTCTCTTGCTGCATTGTATACATCAACCCTTACGTCGGCCAAGACCTCCTCATCAAGTTTTTTGGTCAGAACTTGAAATGGTATCTTGACGATTGTGAAATTTTGAGCGTCAGGTACTGGCTTAACGGTGCTTGGCGTAGTAGAGTTGGTTACGGTTACGGTGTACAGCCCCATTGAGGCGTTATCCGGAATTTCCCAGCTAGCCTCGATCAGCGAGCTGACCGCTGATACGTTCTCAGAGAAAACGATTTTTCCAGCGAATGTTATGTTCACCCATGCGCATTCGTTGGGTTGGGTATAATTTGCGGCGCGAATGTTTACAATCTGGAACCTGTGGTATTCAGTGGCGTTTGTTAAGCCGACCGTGAAGTTTCCGGTTTTGAGGGTTCCGTTGAAAGCGATGTTGTAGGTGCCTGTGTAGTTTGTGTGGGCGCCAGAGCTAAAGTCTGTGGGATAAGTTCTACTTCCGTTTCCGTAGCCAGTATTCGTTGTGTTAGTGAGCTGGAGCGTATCATTGTAGTAAACTGCACCTGAAGGGTCAGTTACGGTGATGTTTGCCCTATAGACTGTGTTTTCCGCTCCTCCAGTTACTTTTATCCAGATCTCTGTAAGCTCTCCCTCTTGCAATTGTTCTGGCTTTGTTGGTACAACAGCTTCTATGTAGTACGCTGTTTCAATAGTGAACGTAGCGGTGTCGTTGGTATTTCCAGTCACGTCATGCAACTTCACAATATAGTTACCCCTTGGGCGATGAGGCACGACAAATGTGTCATTAACAGCTCCGTCCACAGCTGTTCCGTTTTTCACTTCTTCTTCGTCAAAGAAGATCGTGTATGATCCGTTCGTGGTATCGATTTCTCCGGTGACTCTTACGATTGTTCCGACGGGTCCGCTGTTTGGTGAGACAGTGGCTATCGTTGTTGGGGTTGCGGTTGCTTGTGGAAGGAGCGACGCGATTATCGTTGTTGTGAGTAGCAGTGTTGCGAAGGCTGCAGTGATTTTGCCTTTATCCAAGTGTTTCCCTCATTCTCAGCTTTTCTTTGGTGCTTGCTTTCTATCCTTAAGATGTGGGTGTTTTAAGCTTTATCTTTTTCAATCTTGTATGCTTCCCGTGGGTCAAGTAACTTTTAATTAGCTACGTTACCTCTTCTAAGGTAGGAAATGATTGAATTGAGAAGTTTGTTTTCGGTAACGTTTTTCTTGATGTTGGTTATGTTGAACAAACGACAGGAGTTCTTCTGTTGCTAAATAGAATGAGGTTCTCCTCAGCCCAAATTAAGGCGTTTATGAAAGATCTTTTCGTCCCTTTCTCTCTCGTCTTACCGGTCCTCTTGCTTTACATTTTCGCCCCAAACTCGTTTCAGTCCGCTTGGAAGGGTCGGTTTCCCTACATTTTCTTCCTATGGCTTTTCTTCCTAGAACTCGCACTGACTTCGAAAAGGCTCCCCCAGAACATGCTTGGCTCGTCAAAATGGGTGAGGACTCTGGTAGCCGTGGTAGCCATGGCTGCTCCAACCATCTACGCGGTAGCCACGTTCCTCTTCAAGCTGAACCAAAAGATCGTGGAGTTGGGAAAGTTGGTTGGAGTGCCATACAAGGTTTACGGCGAATGGTTCTTGCAATTTTCTTGGCCCCTATCCTTTGAATATTTGGTTTTCACTGTTTTCTTCGCCGCCTCTGTGCTGCTCACGTATGGAGTCAAAGGGTTAAGGCGATTCTCGGTCTCCCTTTTCTTTCTTGGAGCAATGGGATCGTCCTATATGGTTGACACGTTCTACCCTTTCGGAACCCTTATAGCACTGCAGAGGCTTGTGCCCCTCACCGCCTCGTCAGCAGCAAATGTCCTTAACTGGATGGGATACGAAACGCGGTTGTTTCACTTCGGTTTTACGAGACAAGTGGATAGCAGAATGATAAAGGAGGTTGTCACCATTATCCGGGTTGGAGGGGAAGAGCCACAGCTGATGTTTGCTATTAACTGGCCGTGTGCTGGCGTGCACAGTCTCTTCATATATACCTTTGTCATCCTGCTTTTTCTTAAGGAGGCTCCTCTCTCTCTTAGACGGGAAGTAGTCTGCGCTGCCATTCCGAAGGGGCTTAAGTTCATGGCTGGAAGTAGGAGGTTGTCTTTTCTGATGCAACGTGAAACAACTCAAGCTGTGGTTATGGCTGTTGAGAAGCTTATCGTTGACGTTCTTAGAATGATGCCTGTCTTAATAGTCGTTGTTGTTGGAGCTGTTGGCACGTTTATTGTTAACGTCTTGAGGATAGTTTCCATTTTCATAATAGGGGTTAACGTGGGAGAAGAGGCTGCAGCGATGTTTCACAGTTATTATGGAGAATTCTATTTCATAGTTTGGATATTATTCTACCTTTTTGCGATCATTTACGGCTCTAAAATTTTGATAAAGCTGCGGAAGGTTAGAGACAGGCTGTAAAGGGTGTGACTAAGGATGTTACTTTTATTTTGGAACTTGAGAGTATTTTGGAGGAAGTTCTTAACTTTAAAAATGTCGCTGTTCTTGGATAGGTTGTTTGGTTAGTTTCTCTCTTATTAGACCTCTCTATAGCCTCCTTAGGTAGCGCTTGTTTTCTGTTCTGGTGGGTTGACAAGAATCGTGGTCTTAGCGTTACAGTTTAATAGAAGGTTTTGAGAAACTCTTGAATTGTTGAAAGCAATTTATTGTGATATAAAAGAGAATGGAGAGAAGGTTAAAAGAGTGAGGAAAAACTTGTTATGGATAGCCCTAATCGCGCTGCCTATCCTCAGCGTGCTCAGCGCGCTGATTGCGCTCAGCATACTCAGCATGCTCAGCGTAAACAACACAAAGGTTTCAGCTGTTGAATACCCCGGTATCTATGTAGAACCCTCGTCGACCGTGGGCTTGACCCCGGGCAGCAGCAACTATACAATCTCAATAAAAACGAACTATACAGGAAACGACATTCAGAGCTGGCAGTTCACCCTAAGTTACAACGCCAGCGTCCTAAACGGCGTAGAAGTCACTAACGGAGACCTCGTCACCAAAGAAAAAAATGCCTCGGCCACGTTTATGCCGGGAACTTTCGACAACACGGGGGGCAAACTGTCGCTGACAGCAGCGTTCTTCTTCTTCATCTCTGAGCCGGCTCCCATGACGTCTGGACCTGGAACCTTAGCTACAGTAACTTTCACAGTGGTGGGCATAGGAGAGTCAAACATGACCATTGGACCTGAAACGAAGCTCATTGGATACACTGAAAGCGGATACGGAGATCCATACAACATCGTAGATGCAGGGACCATGCCCGACCACATAGGACACGGCTACTGCAAAAGTGAGGGGGAGGCGATATAACGGAAGTTTTAATTAATTGAAGCAAATTACTATGAATAGAGAAGGGAGAAGGAAAATGCGTGGAAAATGCCAATTTTGGCTGCACCTTATTCTCATTGTTTCACTTACCATCAGCACAGCCTTAATGAGTCCAGTTACCGCCAACCCCACTGCCACACTTTCCGTGAATCCCCCCAGCATCATAAACGCAACCAAGGTGAAGGGCACCACCTTCACCATCAGCATAAACGTAGCAGGCGTCATCGACCTCTTTGGCTTCGAATTCAAGTTAAAATATAAAACATCTGTTTTAAACGCCACCAGCGTCACCGATGGCGGCTTCTTCGGTCCTGTAATAGATGATGACTACATAGAATGGGTAAATGAAATAAACGACACCATAGGCTACGTATGGTACGGTGCCAGCCAAGCCTTGTATGAGGTCGACGGGGTGAACGGAAGCGGAACTTTGGCGACCATCAGCTTCACTGTTAACTCCCTGGGCGGATCCTGTCTATACTTATGCGACACCAAACTCAGCGACTTCGAAGGACATCCGATCGCCCATGAGGTATACGACGGCCACTTCGTTAATACTCAAGTGCACGATGTAGCCATTACCAGCGTCACGCCCTCCAACACCTTGGTGATGCAGGGACAAACCGTCAATGTCACTGTTGTTGCTAGAAACAATGGCAACTTCACAGAAAGTTTCAATGTCGTTGCCTACGCTAACGCAACTGCCATCGGAACGCCAAAAAACGTTGCCAACCTAGCCCGAGGGGGCCGAAAAACCCTAAACTTCACTTGGAGCACCACCGGCGTAACATTAGGCAAATATATCATATCAGGCAACGCCACCACAGTCGGGGGCGAAACAGACACAACCGACAACACCTGCAATAAGGCCTATGACTTCGCCAAAAAAACTTACGTTTACGTCACTATAACCGTCATGAAAAATCCCGTAGCTGCTTTCAACTATTCGCCGACATCTCCAGTCGCTGGCGAAACGGTAACCTTCAACGCTTCGGACTCGACTCCTAACGGTGGAACCATCGACTACTACCGTTGGAATTTTGGAGATGGAAACCTCACTGGATCAATCCTTCCAGTCACAACCCATATTTACACGCAACCCGGCACCTACAACGTAACCTTAACAGTCGAGGATAGCGAAGACTTAACCCACAAGACATGGAAACTCATCACTGTTTACTTGGCTGACGTATCTGTGACCGGCGTTGTGCCTTGGTTCAAGGGCCGAGTTATGAACGCGGTGTACAGAGCGTGGACAATTCAAGTTAACGTCACTGTGCACAACAATGGGACTGTGCCCATAAACTGCACTGTTACTGCCTACTGCTTCAACGCCACTTTCACCTACCAAATAGGAACACAAACAGTAACCAACTTAGATCCCTGCAACAGTAGGACTCTGACGTTCAACTGGAACATCGCACCTCTCCGGGCAAACACCACCTACACTTTGAAGGCTAACGCCACACTTATTGGACTTCCCGACATCAACCCTGCCAACAATCAATTCGTCTACGGCCAGGTGAAGGTTAGGCTTTGGGGTGACGTGGACGACAACGGCGCAATCAACATCTTAGACCTGAAGAAGGTGAAGTTAGCCCTCAGCCTCCTTATAGATGAACCGTTCGCGGACTTAGACGGCGACTGTGACGTTGACATCTTAGACCTGAAAAAGGACAAGTTGATTCTCAGCGGCCTCATCAGTCCATTCGGTCCATAGCAGCATCCATTCTCCTCATCCCTCTTTTTTTACGTGTGCGCTGTACCCACATGTGATTTCTGAAAAGGCTTAACTCGTAGGCGCCAAGACCTAGCGCAAATCGTGCTTGTTTCAATAATACTCGAAGTTGAGCCGCTTCCAACGTTTGTGATTCTGTAGCTTCCAGCAACGTCTGGATAGAAATGTAGTTTACTGTTGTAATTCGGGTCTTGGCTTGTTTCTTCCACAGCATCCCTTATTGTTCTTTCTTCCACAATCAGGCTTTGGAGCAAACGAATTGTTGCTTGGTCTGTGTGATTTACGCCTACGGGTCCGTCCCAACCTATGTAGACCTTGGCCCCTTTCTCGATGAAAGCTTTGGCCATATCAATGTATGTTATCCTCTCGCCCGTGAGCTCGTTTACGTAGCCTAATCCTTCACATCCCATCATGATTATTGTAGTGTTTTCAAATCTTCCTTTCATGCTTTCCTCGACAAACTTTGGAACTATTCCGAAGTATTCGGGGCCTCCCTTAGTGAAGAAAGCTCTTACAAGTCGGTCATTCTCTACGTCATCAGGGTACTTTCTGTATGTGTCTTCTGCCCCCAAGTAACGTTCAGAGGTGAAGAGGCCAAGAATATCAACGGTTCCATTTTCCGTTTTCATTATTGCTGAGTGCACTCTTAGAATTATCAAACGAGTGCCATACGAAGGGAGATTTCTGTAAAAGTCAACAGTGACCTTTTCACCTTTGTAATAGGCCCAAGTTAGCCCGCCCTCCTCTAAGATGTCTATACACGTGTCGACGAAAGTTTGATTGGGCTGCCCTGTGAAGCTTAGATGGTCAACTATTGCTGCCTGTGGTGGCGTTGATTGGTGTAGGGAGAAATAAGTTAGAAGGTATATGAGGATGAAGGCGACTGAGACTGCGATAACTCCGTAGGCTAACTTCTTTCTGCCTTTCCCTTTTCTATACCCTCTTCTTCTGCTCATAATAGAATGATTCTCCGCCTGGCAGTGGAACGTTCGAGGTTCCTATTAGAATATTTTAGTTCCTGCGTCTAATTAAGATAACCACCAGAGCCATGGCGACTACAAAAGTGAGAGCTAGGCCTACCCAGGGAGCTAAGCCCATTGTTGAGACTAGCAAACAAGACTTGTCTATTGGGGCGGCGTAGCCTCCCACGGCTGGAGGAGCCACTCTCTGATAGTGGGCTGTGGCCGTGTGAGACATGTCCATGGTCACGGTTATTGAAGCTACACCAGTTCCCTGAGAGACTCCATCAACATCCCAATTGAGGAAGTTATATCCAACAACTGAGGGTGCGGTGAGAGGAACGGTGGCTGTGACATCATACCAGCCTTCGCCTGGAATAGTTACAATGCCAGAGGGGTCCGTTCTCACGGTTAAGTAGTATTGGGTCTTGTAGTTTCCGGTCACACTCCCAGATGTTGTGACTGCGATAGAGCCGCTTCGCAACGACGATAGGCCGGTTGTAGAAGTCCAAACATATTGTTTGGATTTTGGCGTCACAACTAATGGTGACTGGAAAGTAAACGTGTGGGAGGAGCTGTTGTCCCACCAGAACCAGGTAGGCAGAGAACCTCTTGGGTAACCAGTGCCGTCAATGACGACCACCGTGCCCGTGAAGTCTGAGCCTACCCCAGATTGATTGAATGTGATTTTATATTGAAGTCGGTAATTTGCAGTTGCAGTTTTCGGACCATCCATGAATACTGTGGCTTGGTTACCTATACCCGTCGGTGTTGCGCCTGTCCACGATCTGAAGTCATACCGAGACTGACCAACGACTTTATCCACGTTTTGAACAGCGTCCACGGTGGCTGTGGATCCGCTGTTATACCATCCTTGTCCCGAGACAGCTGCCGGATTAAGTGTTAATACCTCAGCAGGGTTTGTATTCACGGTTAGGAAAAACTGACGTGTCCACGAAGCTGTTTGAGTTATGGGACCATTCATAGTTACAGAAGCTGGATTATTAAAGGTGGAATAGGAGCCGTTTCCAGTACCAGTCCATCCGTTCCAGACGTATCGCTCTTGACCTGGGGGATAGACCAAACTTGGAGCGAAAGCTTGGATAGGTACCACTGAGCCTGCATCATACCAGTGCTGGCCCACTGACGGATTCGTTGTGCCAAAGTTCGTCGACATAATTAACCTATATTGTTTGACGTAGTGGGCTGTTGCCGTATGGTTAGCATCCATGTGCACAGTTATTTTTAAGGTTGTAAATACGTTCCCATTAACCGTCCAATTAGCGAACCTATACCGCTGGCCATTGACACCAGTGGCGTTTGGAACAAACTCTGGAGCTGTTAAATTCACATAAGTACAGTTGCCATACCAGCCTTCACCCGGAATCGTCACAATGCCAGCTGGGTCTGTCTGAACAGTCAAATAATAGTTTAGCGCCGAGACCGCTATCATCTCCCACGTGGTGTCGCTCTTGTCTTCACTATCAGTAACAGTCAAGGTCACGTTGTAGTTTCCAGGCGCGGTGTAGTGGTGTGTTATGATTGGTGTGATTGGTTCGTTGTCTCCGATTATGGTGATGTTGCCGTCTCCGAAGCTCCACGTGTAGCTGATTATGGTTCCGCCGTCCGGTGTGGAAGCTGAAGCATTGAAAGTCACTGTTTCACAAACCAGCGGAGATGTTGGATAGTAATCGAAGCTGGCTACGGGATGTTGGCGGACGTGTATAGTTGTACTTGTCTCGTCTGTCAGACCGTCGTTGTCAGTGACCCTTAGCTTTGGATAGTAGTATCCATATGTGTCATAGTGGTGGTATGCAATTGAATTATTGCCAGCATCGAAATCGTAGATACCGTCGCCCTCCCAATCCCACTCATATTTGACAATAATACCGTCAGGGTCGTAGCTACATGAGGCATTGAAGGTGACCGTTTCACACACATTTGGACAATCATTGGAGACAGTGAAACAAGCCACAGGAGGAATTAGGACGGAAAGAGCGCCTCCGAAAGTTACGTCATGCGAGAATGAGTTGGAGTTGCGGTCTCGCGGATCAGTTGAACCCCTTACTAATGTGCCTTGCGCGTCAAAGTGAACCTTAAAGCTGGCGTTCATTATAGCGCTCGTCGTTATAGTTACAGACACGTGTGCTCTGAAGGCCCAGTACGGGCCATATGGATCACCAGGAATTGTATAGTATCCATGGTTAGAAGTTATGTTGCCAAAGGGAGCCAGAGCATACCATGTTGGATAAACGCCATGACGCGAGAGGGTGCCGCCCCCTGCTACAGCTGGCCAAGTAACTTCTCCAGAAGTAAATGTGGTTATGGTGGTTGGTCCTATAGTTATGCTGGCTACTTGAGCTGTATCATTGACTGCTACAGCAAGATAAACATCGTATGCAGGGTCCCTCATGTCGGGATTGCTTATGGCGTCAATGTAGAGGTCAAAGCTGACAGAGCCACCGGGCGGGACATTGCTACCTACAACCCAGCTTTCATGTATCCACGCATCAGAGTGTGAACCAACATATGAACCAACATCCGCCCAGAGGCGCAGCAGACTCGGGTTAACGATTGTTATTGTTTGTGAAGTGGAGCTTGCTAGACCTTCATTATCGGTAACTGTTAAGGTTACTGTGTAGTTTCCACAGTCTACATACGCATGTGTTATTATGGATGTTGTCACCGTTGTGATGTTGCCATCTCCAAAATTCCATTTGTAGCTGACAATGCTACCGTCTGGGTCGTGGGAGGCTGACGCGTCAAAAGTTATAATTTCTTGTGCGTAGGGGACGGCTGGTGAGTGTGTGAAAGAAGCTACTGGTGCTTGGTTAGGATAGGTAAATATTATATTCTCTATTTTGGTTTGGTCTGCCAAAGGTAACGTACCGTCATCAACCAAGAAACGAGCATATTTTCCGGTCTGCGAAGTTGTAACCTCAATGTAGTATGCCACTTCCAAATAGTCTGTCTGGTCAACAACTGTATAACCAGGCCAACTGTATGTTCCTGTCAATGTTTCCCAAACATTAATTCCTGATATGTTCGGTGAGTTTGCAACATTTGTAGCTATCGTTGCCCTTATCGTGCCATCGCTTTTCCTAATCAATACGTTAACATCGGCGTGCGCGACAACAGAGGATGCAGTTGAGCCTCTCGTGACCCTATATGTAACAGTCCATGTTGAGGCTGGAATCGAAACGATTCCATTTAATGAATAAACCCATCTGCCCATCAACTTCCTACCAGTTGATGCCGCTGACGCGTTTAATATAATTGCGGGACCATCTGCAGACGACAATTTATGTAAGTAATAACTACTGCCGCCTATCGTTGTTGTTTCTGCATGGGCGTATAATGTATTGATTGAACTACCGCTCTCAACTTGTGTCATAAAATAAGGAGAGACAATTACTAGAACCACTATTAAAACTACTGTAAAACGTCTGGCCAGACGTGAGGGTTTCAGAAATCGTCTCTCCTTTCTCTTCGCGGCAATAACATAATACTGCTAATCCATTTAAAAGGTTTTCTGGAAGTATCTTCTATGCGCCGAATTAAACCGTTTGAATGGTTAAATGAGGGCTTGTGAATTAGAAAAAATATCTTACATGATTTTTGGATAACCAGTTGAGTTCTGATTTATTGATTTATGACAAAATGGTCGTTTTGACCGTTTCTGTTTTGGCAGCATTACTACTATATAGTAAGCTGTTAAAAATCAAGGCTTTAATCCTTGTGGAATACGACGCCTGGTGTAATTTCGTCTCAAGAGGGGCAGTCCAATTAAGAGTATGCAAAGTGCGGCTAGTATCGCTGTCCATGTTGGGAACTCGGGGATAACCGTGTATACATAGTATTGTCCTACGTTATCTTTTGTGGCGGTGTTGCCGGCGTTGTCGTGGGCGGTGATGCTGTACTGAACCCTTGTTCCGTCTATGAATCCGGGGATTTCTCCTTTGTAGGTGTTTCCTGTTGTTTTGTTCATCTGGACGTTTGCCCATATTGTCCATGTTTGTCCTCCGTCTGTACTGCACCTGTAGTATAGGATTACTTCGCGTACTCCTGATTGGCCGTCGGTCACCTCAACTGAGACTGTCACTTTTTGATTGGGCTGAACCATGTTTTCTGGGGGGTTTTGGGATGGGGTGCCGATGGATGGTTTGGTAGTGTCCAAGACTATAGAGTCAGAATAGGTTTGTGATTTCAAGCCAGCGTTGTCTTTAATCTGGAAATATACGGTTTTTGTTCCGTCGCCTGTTGTGAGGTTCCATGCCTTTGGGGTTGTGTATGGTTGCCAAGGCTCAGTGTCCCATACACCGTCATTGCTAAATCTAACTTGGTAGACGCCGGAGGTTGTGTCGGTTGCGGTTAGAGTTAGTGTCACTGTGGTTGAGGTTGTGTAGGCATCGCCGTTATTGATTGTGATGGAGCCAGAAGGAGCAGTTTTGTCCAGTTTTATGTCAGTCAAAATGTGGTGGGGGATCTCTTTATTGCCAATGTTGTCTATGCTCCAGTATTCCAACTTGTTATCTGCTCTTTCAGTGGTTATGAGGGGCTGTCCGTCTGTGCTTACAGTTTTAGTTGGGCTATCGTTAATTTTGTAGTATGTTGCTTTTACTCCGCTTTTGTCGTCTTTTGCAGTTAAGGTGACTGTGAAGTTTGCGGTGTGCCATAGTCCGTCATAATTGTCAGTGGTGGTTGGTGGGGTTATGTCTGGCCATTGATACATTAGGGGATACATATCTCGATTATCATTGTTAATGGGGTATGGTGTATCTCCTATGCCATCGCTTCCAGTCTCATTTTGGTAGGGGCCGCTGTACAGGTCTGTACCCTTGTAGTCGCTCCAGTAGTTGCCGCCGGAAGGATAGCCATCATCCCACGTGTTCACTTTCTCGCTGCTCGCTTGGTATGTGTTGTTGATGAGGTTGTTGTGATAAACGGCGTTGTTGTCGCAACACCCTAATATGTAAATACCGTTTTTGTTGTCTGAGACGGTGTTGCCGCTAATGATATTCTCGTCTGAGTCTGCCTGTAGGGTAATGCCACTGAAAAGATTGTTTGAGATGGTGTTGTTGCTAATGATGTTTCTGTCAGAAGAGGATGATCCTACACCGTCTTGGTTGTTTATTATGAGGTTGTTGTTGATTTTGGTGTCGCTACAGCTTTGTAGGATGATGCCTTGGAAATTGTTTGTTATGATATTGCCGCTGATGTTGGTGCCGTTGCTTTCTTGTAGCCATATGCCGTCAAAATAGTGCCATACGCCGTCAACTTCCTGTATCCCATCTCGTATCGTGAACTCGCTGATGTTAACGTGGTTCGCAGTTACGTAGATAACGTGGTAGGTTCCATTGCTGCTAATAATGGTGGTGCTGTTATTTTCTCCGATAAGCGTAAGCGGCTTGTTCACAGTCACGCATTCATTGTATGTTCCTGGAGCCACTTGGATTATGTCTCCGGGATTCGCTGCGTTTATAGCAGCTTGTATTGTTTTGTAATCCTCTGGTACCTCTATTATTTTTGGCTCTCCTTCAACTGGAACTATGAATTGTGTTCTAAACATCGTGGATAGTAACGTTACTAATAGAATGGACAGCAAAGCAGTTTTGGAGCTCATGTTAATCTATGTTGAGTTTTAGCGGACCAGACATTTAAGTGATGTGTAAGAATTTTCTATATCTCTTTTCTCGAAATATTCACGTGTCAGAAATACTGTTTGCATGCGCTCGCGACACTCGATCTGTTCCTATAGACTTTTGTAATGTGATAGGTTGCGAGTTATTGGAGAAACGTAACGATTAAGGAAAGGAGAATGGTGAGTTTTTGCGGGCGGTTACGTTGTCTAGGATGGGCTGAAGAATTTTACTTTATTCAGAAGTGAGAGTATGTTTGCGTTTCTTTGACCAAAACTTCTTTCCTAGAAGGGTTGCAGCCAGGGTTGTGATTAGGAGTATGGGCGTGACTGTGGATGTTGGGAACTCGGGTACCACCGTGATGGAGCCGTCAATCACTGTGTGGGGAATCTCATTTCCGTAAGAATCGCCAAGCAACGTGTCGTAGAGGTCTAGGGTGCAGCTTCCTTTAGCTGTGGCGGTAAAGTTGATTGTCACTAGCGGAAAGCTGCCGTTGAGTCCTTGTCCCAGTAACGCTTCAACTAGGGCGCCACACCATACCCGGCCTATTGTGTCGTTTATGGGTGCCCAGTTGTTTTGGTCATCAATGGGTACCCAGTCAGTGTTGTTTTCAGTGTAGGGGGTTGGGGACACAGATATGGCGTCTAGGATGGTGGTGTCGTAGTTCAGCTTGAACTCCCAAGCTCCCAAATCAGTGACGTTGTTGACGTTTACGTCTATGGTGAAGCTGCGGCCTGGGCTTTCAGCTTCGTATTCTCTAGGATTTAAAGAGATGTAGGGCGATGTGGCGTTCACTTTCGCTGGAATCATGTTCGCAATGAGTAGTAGGATTATGGGTGCGTACGTTGCGTTCTTTCCCATCATTTTTAGATGCTTATTCAAATTTCCACCACATATACTCTATATGAGACCACTGTAGGCTAACTTAACCTTCTTCAAGTCTAATATGTCAATGTCACCGTCGCCGTCTATGTCCGCCATCGGTTCATCTATAAGGAGACTGTAGGCTAACTTAACCTTCTTCAAGTCTAATATGTTGACTTTGCCGTTGTCGTCAACGTCGCCTAGGGGCCTTACCTTTACTGTGCCATCGATGAGTTGGACTGCGCCGGCCGTAGCCTTCATAGTGTAGTTGCCTGGAGAGACGCCTGTTGTGTCCCAAGTGAAGCTTATTGCGGTCTCTCTTAGAGGAGCAAGTTCAGATACGGTTTTTGTTCCTATTAGGTAGGTGGCGGTGGCGTTGAAGTAGTAGGCGGTAATGCGGAGGCTGGTTTCAGTGAAGTCGCCCTCATTTTTTATGGTGGCAATGATGGTGATGTCCCAGCCGGGATAAACATGGGTGACGTCGCTGCGCGGGAGTAAGTGTGTTACGCTGGTTATGGCTATGTTGTGCACTGGAGTCCGGGGTTTCATGAGTGGGTACCAGTCTACACTTAGGTGGGGGAGGAGGGTGTCGCCGACGCCGTCGCCAGCAATCCTGCCGCCAGTTCCATTATCTGCGCCGGTGTAGTCGCTCCAGTGGTTTCCCTTGCCCGCACTGTCGTCCCATGTGTTTGATGATTGATAGAGTTGGACCTGATTTGTGTTGTTGATGAAGTTTTTGTGGCAGATTATGTTCTCGTTGCTGTTTGTCAGGTAGATGCCGACCATGTTGTTTGATGTTGTGCCACTAATAATTGTGTTGCCGGAGGATTGGACTAGGTAAATTCCGTATTCGTTATATTTGGTGTTCACTCTTTCTATGACGGAGTCACTTGTGAAGGCGAATAATACTCCCTGAACGTTCTTTGTTAGGTTTAGGGCTTTTACTGTGATTCTATTTGAGTTTACAGCAGCAACGAAACCTGCGTCGGCTGGAACCTGCTTATCGGCTTGGTTTTTCCAATAGTAGAGGGGTTTTCTTTCCACTGTGTTTGAGGTGTCTATGTCATGGTTGAAGTCTGAGATGGAGTTGCCTAAGACTCCAAAGTTGTATTTGTTACAGATCATGTTGTTTTTTCTTAGGGTGTTGCTGGTGGAACGGTTAAGGTAGATGCCGTAGTTGTTTTTTGATAATGTGTTATCGAGGATGGAGTTGCTGTTGGATGAATGTACGTTTATGCCGTACCAGTTTGAGGTTATGATGTTGTTTTGGATGGTGCAGCCGCTGGAATTTTGTAGTGAGATGCCGCTGTCTTGGGATGAGCTGCCGCTGTTCTGTATTTTGAAACCGCTTATCTCAACGTTGCCAGCTGCTATGTTGATAACGGTTCCGGTTCCACCTCCGTTTATAACGGTTTTGCTTGGGCCTGTTCCAACAAGTGTTAGATTCTTAATTATAGCTACATTTTCATTGTAGGTTCTAGAGCATACTATAATGGTGTTGTTTGTTGGGCTCGCCGCATTCACAGCACTTTGTATTGTGGGGTAATGGTTTGGTACGCATATTGCCCTAATTCCGAATGCTGTGCCGCTCGTAATGTGATGTGTTGGGTAGTTGAAGCTGGCGTATACTCGGTATATGCCGTTAGCTGCGTCAGGGGGCAGTTTAAAGGTTAAGCTGTAGTTTCCTGAACCTTGTGGAGGAGCTCCTGCCCCGCCTCCTCCCCCGCCCCCAGTAATACTGAAGGTTGCTGACTTCTCAGGGCAGTAGGGGACTCCGCCGTCTTTTGGCCAGTCGGTGAGGGCACAGGCGTACACCATGCCAGCACCAACGTAAGCCCATGTCGGAAGGAAAATTCCGGGTGTTACAAACCCTGCTGTGTAGTTCGGACCTATTAATACTTTTAGCGACTGGGCAAGAGGCAGGGGAACCATGTTTCCGTCATAGGCGTTAACTATTATCGTGACGGTTTTCCATTCTGTGCCGCTGTTTCTTGCGGTGGCGTTGAAGTAGGCGTGGCGTCCTCTTTCAAAACTGTCTTTGCGGATGCCCCAAGTGTCGCATGGATACAAGTCAATGATTTCAATGTCTCCGGGCGGAGGCATAGCGATTGTCTGCACGGTTCTCATAACTATGCCACGATTATTTGGGTCATCTACTTGTAGGGCCACCAACCCTTCGGGGGGCAATGTCAGATTTCCGTGGATTTCAATGTTTTCTCCGGGGAGGTAAGTTGGTTTATCCGTCGCCACAGTGATGGGTTGGGTCACAAACTCGTAGTTGCCGTCCTCTATCTCATGAGCGACGGGGTCTCCAGCCCAGTCTCCGATCACTGTGCCGTAGAGGTCTAGAGGGCATGACCCAGACTCTGCGCATGTGGCGCTAAAAGTAATTGTTGCCAGCGTTCCGCTTCCCTGGGTTGTGGAGCATATGACAGAGATCCGTACGTAGCCTTCTGGATCGTGTATTTCTATTATGGACTCTGGGTTGGGAGGGAAGGGTCCTACAGCGGCGTTTAGGGCGTCTAGGAGGGTGGTGTTGTAGCCTAGCTTGAACTCGAAACAACCCAGATTGGTAATGTTGAAGATGTTTATGTTGATCGTGAAAGTTTCGCCTAACAGCGTGGCGTAGTATGTTGGGGGGTCTACGAAAAGTTTGGGAAGCGGGTTTGCGTTAACGCCAACGCTAGCAATGCCCATGCTGAGGATTAGCGTGACAACTAGAAGTACGCATATCGGTTTTTTCCATTTCACGATGTTCTGCTCCTGCTCCTTCTTGATGACCTAGGAGCCTTAAGTGTTATAAGCATTATATCGCTTCCGTAATATTTCTACCTTCGGAAAGGCAGGATAAGAAATAAAAAGGGGGGATGGAGAGGTCTTAGCGGTTTGTTGCTTAGCCACGCCACTCGAGTTTGAAGGTTTTGCTTATCTCAGGACAGTAGGCGACTCCGCAGAGTCTAGGCAGTGTTGTGAAGGCGCTGACGTAAAGCTTCCCTCTAGTTCCAACGTAAGTCCATTGTGGGACGTGTATGCCAGGGTATATTTCAACATACATGTGGTATGGGTTGCAGTACCTCCCTCCAGGTACCGTAATAGGTACAATGACCTGGCCGATGGGAACATCGCAGTCGTCGTAGGCGACGGCGACTAACGTCACGTTCTTCGGGATCCACATGATGTTTTTCAGCTCTACTCCAATCGATATCCAGTCGCATGGTGCATAATATGTGTCCTTGTCTGTCAATACTAATTCGAGCGTTATCACATAGCCGACGTCGAATGGCATCCTGTCTTCTTGCTTAACATCCTGTATTTTTGCTGTGGCATAGGCAATCCATTTTCCGAAGTTTGATACTTCGCATGGGGTTGGTATTCTGAACCATATTCTGGCGATGCCGTCTTTGTCTGTTTCAGCAGTTCTATAGAGGACGCAGGAGTTCCTGTTGTCGAGCACTTCGAAGGCAACGAGCACATGCATTCTCGGTGCGCCATTCCATGTTACTTCTGCGAACAAGGTTACGTTAACGTCTGGACTTAGGGCGTCGCAGGGTTCGTTAATTCCTATTCCTACGTTGGGTGTTACTTGGCCACACCACCGGTTAGTGCTGGTGTAGAGGTCAAGTCTGCATCCGAGTGGTTTAGTTTGCTCAATTGAATGCATTACGGTGTCATTCATGCCTTCTGTGTCAAAGACTGTTAGGGTCACGTTGACGGTTCCAGCATCGTCGCAGTGGAATTTCATAGTCGACAGATTCATTGCTGTGGTGTTTGTTGCTGGTCCTGAAATTTCCCATTCCCAAGCGTTTATGGATCCGCCGTTGGGCGTTGATGTGTCGGTGCATGTCACCTCTTGACACACGATTGGAAACGTTGGGACCCATGTGAAGCTGGCAACTGGTGCACCTGCAATTTGCTGTCCCCTCGTGTATGAGTAGGAGCCGTCATCTATAACATCCACCGTAATGGCCGCTCCGTAGGAGTCACCGATAACCACGTCGTAGAGGTCTAGGGCACAGCTCCACGTGATGTTTGCTGGGTTTGGAGGAGATATACCACGCGGTGGTGCAACAGCAATGTGGAACTTGATCTTCAAGAATTCAGCGTTACCGTTGCGTCCCTGTCCAGGCGCTACTGGAACTAGGGCGCCACACCATACTCGACCTAGGCCGCCACCTATTGAGTCATTTATGGTTGGAGCTTGATCGGGATACCAATTGCCCAGTACATCGGTGGGCACAAAGTCAGTGTTGTCTGAAGTGTTTGCGGTCTTATAGACGCGTATGGCATCTAGGAGGGTTGTGTTGTAATTCAGCTTGAAACTCCAAGCACCCCAGTCAACGACGTTGGTGATGCCTACTGTGACGTTGAAATATGTGCTCACTAGGGAAGGGGCTTCACTATAGAATGCATGGTCTGTCGCATAGACGGTAACTGTTGGCGATGCACTTACGTTGCTCACGTTGCTTCCTATTGCCAATACACTGAGCATAAGCATTGTAATTATTGGCATTGATAATAGTTTCTTTCGTGTCAACTATTTTCCTTCTCCTTTCTCCTTTTTTCAGCTTAAGCTGATGTATTTGCAAGCTATATTGTAATAGCTTCTCTAATTTAAGCTTTCTGGAAGCATTTTCTATGCGCGCACATCCCACCAATCAGGACCATTCTGGCCTTTCAACCTAGCGAACAAAGAAGCAACAATCCGTATTTTTTCTGCAAGTTACCTTCTTCAAACACACAGATGCGCCCATGGATGAAGGATAGCCTAACACAATTTTTCCTAAAAAAAAGAGGGATAAGGAGGATGGATACCGCTATGGACCGAATGGACTGAGGAAGCCGCTGAGAATCAACTTGTCCTTCTTCAGGTCTAAGATGTCAACGTCACAGTCGCCGTCTAAGTCAGCGAAGGGTTCATCTATAAGGCCGCTGAGGGCTAACTTCACCCTCTTTATGTCTAGGATGTCGATTGCGCCATCGTCGTTTACGTCGCCCCAAAGCCTAACCTTCACCGGGCCGTAGATGAACTCGTCTGTGGCGGTGCAAGGACAGGTGGCGTTAGCCTTCAACGTATACGTAGTGTTTGCTCGCAGAACCGCAACGTTCCAGTTGAACGCTAGGGTTATGGTGTTGCAGGGAAGCAGATTACTCACATTTTGTGTTCCTATCTTGTAGGTGAAAGTGGCGTTAAAGCAGTAGACGTTAACAGTGCAGTTCAGAGGTATAGTGCCATTGTTATGCACAGTGACGCGAACTTGAACTGGGTTTGCAGGGTCTGTCCACGCCCTATATACCCCGTTAATAACTCGGCTCTTGAACCAAGGCACAACGCTAGTAATGTTTACACCGCAGACTTTCTGGGTAACCCACATGTCTGTGCTCAGAGACTCTACATGGAACTCCCAATATTCGCCTGTCTCTTTGTCTATCATTGTAATTAGATCGCAATAATCGAGGATGCCATTACGGTTGGTGTCATACCAGTACCATAGATACCATTGCCTGCAGTAGTCTGGGTTAACCTCGTGCCATTGAGTGTAGTTGGGGTCCATCCAGTGGTACTTCTTGAACTGCTGGAGGGAACCCTCAAACTTCACGATGTGTTCCTCCCCGCCCTCAGTTGTTAGATTCATGGCAACCGTCAATTTGTCCACATGATACCAAGCCTCAGCACCAGGTATGGGTTCATGAGTCACAGGATCTTTAAGCGTCAACAGAATCTGATCAGAGGGACTGAGGAAAGGCCGGTCCGTCCAGTCAGCTAGATGCCATTCTCGGCCCTGTTCTGGCCAAATCTCATGCCACTTGGTGCACACAGGACGATGTATGTGGTCCATGGCCTGGAACTCTTCAAGCGTGCCAATGAACTCTAGGTAGTACTGTACTGGCGCGGCTTCTATTGGGGTTAGCTTCAGGGTAACTGTCACATTTTCCACGTGGAACCATGTTGTAGGTCCTGAGTTTGGATACATTGGCATCATGTCAATGTAGTCACAAGCACTGAGTTTACCATCTCTGTTATCTTCCCAGCTGGTTAGATGCCAACAACGCGGTGTCTTCGGCGGTCCAACTTCGCTATTCTTAATCTCGTTCCACTTGCTGCTAATGGGACTCTTCCACACGTTTTTTTTGAATATCCAGTAGCCACACTCATAATCTAACCAATACACTATACGTGTTTCTAAGTCCTTTACCACAATGTCGATTGTCACTTCATCCACTTCGAATGTCGTCCTATTCATCACAACCCTGTCTTCGGGGCTGAGCACCCTGCCAGGTTCCCAGCTTGTTAGATGGTAGTAGCGTGTTTTGAGTGGGTGGAGCTCGTGCCATTGGGTGCATGTTGCGTTTCCGAGGTCTACCACTTTTCTTGGGTACAACTCTAGATCCTGTGGGGGTGGCGGTGGGGGTGGTGCTGCCTTTTGTAAGGTAAGCAGAGCCCATTCAGTGGCTAGGATCAGTTGCCCATCATCCCATATGCAAAGTGGCCAAGATCCATCAGCGTTTTGCTGGGCTACTAGCACATTGGCAAAGTCAGCCTGCCAGTCAATTCCATCAATCACGGCTATACCAAGTATCTCTAATCCCTTCATCGTGGTGTACATAGCTTGATAGCTGGCTGGTGGACTGAATGGGGGAGTCAATGGATCGGCCTGTCCTTTCCACCCTGGATCTTGATTAGCGTCATTCCAATGGCGGACAAGATAGTCGACGGCATCTTGCACCCTTGGGGTTGCTGCGGTATCACCGTAGAACGCCATCTCGAACAGCAAGTTGCCGGTCTCGAGAATGTTAACCCACTGCCCAGGAGCACTGTAACCAGATCCCCCATCGTTGGTGTCCCCGTCAACATCATTTTGAATGTAGTCTATCCAGATGTTTAGCTCGCTCCTTACAAAGGCTGGGATCGTACACGCGAATCCAGTTTTACCGTCTATAGTGGCTGCTTCGGCGTAGGCAAGACCTAACACTGCGTATCCAGTGTTAGAGTTATCGCTCCAACCCGCATGGTTCTCCCAGTATCCCCAACCTCCTCGCTGCAAACCTGCGTCATTCTGACCAAAGGCGAGATAGTCTACAGTATCTTGTACGACGTCTTTGTAGGTCCAACCGTTTACTGCGCTGCCAGGAACGTTTACTACCATTTCTGGGTGGGTACTAGCTGCGATAGCCATCATTGCTATTCCTGTCTCATACGTTCGAGTGCTCGGGTTAGAACCAGGAGAAACAAAGTAGACTCCGATGCCATCACCGTCAGTATCAGGATTACCGGCAGGCTGCACTGAGATGGTCATGGTGTACGCTTTAGCGAAGATGTAATCTAGTCCATTCCTGACTTGTGTATAATATAGATAGCTTGGGTTGAGGGGGTCTGTACAATTATGTATTGCGTGTGTCTCGAATTTCAAGACTGCGAAGCCGGTTTTAGCAACCTGATACGTTGTCCCCCATGATCCATCGATATTTTGCTGTGCCGCCAGCCACGTCATCCCATCAGCAATGGTAGTTGCTTGCACGCCCGTGGTCATGTTGTAGTTGACAAACACTAAAGATGCAGTCAGCAAAGTCAAAGCAAACAGCGTAAAGACTTTACTTTTGTCAATTTTCATCATAAATCTCTCTTCTCCTTTTTCTCTTTCAGTGTATACTAGTATATTACAAGGTTGCAAAAAAGCCTTGTGGAACTATTCACTCCAATAAAACAGCGAAGGCAAATACTAGAGACGAACGAAACAAACGATAAAAACCCTAAAACCCATAAGTTAGACGCGTTATCTTAAGTGTTTTTTTTAAAAAAAGAGGGGGATAAGGAGAATGGATGCTGTTATGGACCATATGGACTGATGAAGCCGCTGAGAATCAACTTCTCCTTTTTCAGGTCTAGGATGTCGACGTCACAGTCGCCGTCTAAGTCAGCGAAGGGTTCATCTATGTAGCCGCTGAAGGCTAACTTAACCTTCTTTAAGTCTAAGATGTCGATTGCGCCGCTGTCGTCAACGTCGCCCCAAAGCCTAACCTTCACATTGCCGTTGATGAATTCGTCTGAGGCAGTGCAAGGACAGGTGGCGTTAGCCTTCAAGGTGTAGGTGTTTTTTGCTTTTAGAACCGCAACGTTCCATCTGAACGTTAGAGTTATGGTGTTGCAGGAAGGCAGGTTACTCACATTTTGTGTTCCTATCAGGTAGGTGACGGTGGCGTTGAAGCAGTAGACATTGACAGTGCAGTTCAGTGGTAAAGTACCATTGTTGTGCACAGTGACGAGAACTTGAACTGGGTTTGCAGGGTCTGTCCATGCTCTATATACTCCGTTAATGACTCGGTTCTTGAACCATGGCACAACGCTGGTGATGTCTACGCCGCAGATTTTTTGGGTAACCCACATGTCTGTGCTCAGAGACTCTACGTAGAAGTCCAAAATATCGCCGGTCTTTTTGTCCATCATGAAAATTACATCGCCGGGACCAAGATAGCCGTCGCCAGTCATGTCCATCCAGTCCCATAGATACCATTGCCTGCAGTATATTGGGTTAACCTCGTGCCATTGAGTGCCAAATGGATCTCTCCAGTGGTACTTCTTGAACTGCTGGAGGGAGCCCTCAAACTTCACGATGTGCGTCTCCTCCAACGTGCGTGTTAGGTTCATGGCTACTGTCAGTTTGTCCACGTGGTACCAGGCTTCAGCACCCGGTATGGGTTCATGAGTCACAGGATCTTTAAGTGTCAACAGAATCTGATCAGAGGGACTAAGGAAGGGTCGGTCCATCCAGTTCGTTAGAGTCCATGTTCGGCCCTGAACTGGCCAAATCTCAAGCCACGGGGTGCCCCATGGGTAATGTATGCAATCCATAGCCTTAAAGTCTTGAAGTGTGCCCAGGAACTCTAAGTAGTACTGTACTGGCGTAATGGCTTCAACCTCAGTTAGCTTAAGAGTGACTGTCACTTTTTCCACATGGAACAACGACCAGTATGGTCCATATGGATACATCATAGTCATGTTAACGGTATCGCAGTAACTGAGTTCACCATCTTGGCTGTCATCATACCAGTACTTTAGATGCCAACAACGCGGCGGGATTGGTGGCTCATGGGTGATGCTATTCTTAATCTCGTGCCACTTGGTGCAAACGGGTTCCTTTGGATCAAAGGTCCAATAGCCACACTCATAATCTAACCAATACGTTATTCCTGATGCTAAGTCCCGTACCACTAGGTCAATTGTCACATCGTCCACTTCGAATGTCAACCCATCCATCCAAACCCAGTCTTCTGGGCTGAGCACCCTGCCAGGTTCCCAGCTTGTTAGATGGTAGTAGTTGGTTTTGCTCGGGTGAAGCTCGTGCCACTGAGTGCTTACTATGTATGGATCATAGAGGTCTACCACTTCTCTTGGGCGCAACTCTAGGTCTGCCTCTCTTGGTAGAGGCGGTGGCGGAGGCAGCTCCCTGACTTCTTGTACGTTACCCGTAGCCCTGTTGTCACCTGGGTCATTGTCAATGGCGATCGTGGCGTTTGCACTCACTGTGTAGAAGCCATAGGGAACACCTGCTGTGTTCCAATTGAACGTTAAGGTTTTTGTTTCCCCTACATTCAGAGTGGTTGTTTGTGGTGGTGCAGCTTGGTATCCATCGTAGAAGGCATAGACAGCAACAGTCTCATTGAAATCGCCTTCGTTTCTAACAGTTACATCAATCGGGTCAACCTGTCCCTGATAAACCCAAGCAAGCCGTGATGCAACACTGACGACAGCTACGTCATGAACTGGCACCACTTTCTCCGTAACAACAATGTCGCAGGCAAGTTCCTCCACGTGATACGAACGTTTTTTTTCATCCTCATACAACACATCGATTTCGTCACAGAAACTAAGCACTCCGTCACCGTTGTCTATCCAGGCCCACACATGGAATGTCTTGCTGAAATTCTGAGGCGGATAAACCACATGCCAGTCAGTGCAAACAGCATTCATTATGGGCTCGAAGAACATACGGAAGGGACCCTTAAACTCGGCGAATAGCCTCGGCGGTGCTGGTACGCCAATCTCAGTTATGTTCATGGTGAGAGTAACGTTGTCCACATGGTACTCCATCACGTCTCCAGTCACCTTGTTGGTCAAATTGATCTGGTCAGAGCGACTTAACATATCATTGAGATCTGTGTCTTCCCAGTCGCTTAGATGATACCGATTGCTGAAGCTCGGGTAAAGCTCGTGCCACTGAGTGCAAACAGGCTCATAGAAGCATTTCTTGGTGAGGATGATGTCGCAGGCAATTTCCTCCACATGATACCAGCGTGGTTGCACTTCACCATCGTACAACACAGTGATTATGTCACAGAAACTAAGTACTCCGTCACCGTTGTCCCCCCAGCTCGTTATGTTGAAACGCCTAGAATGATATCTAGCCGGATAAACCACATGCCACCGGGTACTCAAAGGATTCATAATGGCCCTATACATTACGTCTAAGGGACCAGCAAACACAAGCTCTGCGTATAACTGTATTGGCTCTGACACATACCACTCCTTTAGGAGGATTGTTAGTGTCACCCTGTCCACGTGATACGACTGAACCGCGGGTTCCTCAGATCCAAAAGCGTATACGTTTCCATTGTCGCTGCCAACGAACACCTTGCCACATGCTACAGCTGGAGAAGGCCAAATCCTGCTTTTTGACGTATTGTAGCTCCAGATGAGCGCGCCAGTGTTTTCATTTAGAGCATATAGTGTGTGATCGAGGGAACCAACGAAAACCTTGCCATCTGCAACCGCAGGTGACGACCATACAGCCGCTTTTGTTGTGTAATTCCAGATTTTTGCACCAGTCGCAGCGTTAAGGGCGTATATATTCTGATCGTCAGAACCAATGAAGACCTTTCCTCCATGCACAGCCGGTGTCGAAGTTGACCAGCCTGGTCCATCTGTTCCCGCTCCAATGACGTTTAGGAAAGTGTATCTCCATTTCAGGGCGCCGTTGCTCTCCCATAAGGCGATAGCCTCGCCTACAACTTTGGCTCCTGTGGTTATATTCCAAGCGCAGATGCCAAAGTAGACTTCTAAGTTTCCATCGCCGTCGCCGTCAACAACTGTTGCTCCATTCATGTTCACCATCCCTGCTATTCCTGGCACCGACAGATGGTAGTTGTAGGTCCAGATTATGGCGCCGGTGAGTTCATTTAAGGCAACTAGAGTGGGGGAGGCAGTGTTGGCAACATTGTGGGTGCCACTGAAAACCTTGTTATTCGCCACTGCTATTGGACTGTTAGGCTTTCCTCCGACGAATGTGCTCCAGATGAAAGCCCCGTTAAATGCGTTTAGACAGTGTATCCAACCGTTGCTGTCACCTATGAACACTCTTCCAGCATGAACTGCCGGAGAGGACCAATGCCATGGCCCGGCACCTATGGAGACACTCCAGACAAGAGCACCAGTTGCGGCGTCTACAGCATGGATGATTCCGTCAACAGAGAGGAAGTAAACCTTACCATAGTAGACAGCGGGCGACGACATTATTGGTGCAGCTGTTGTGTAGTTCCAAATTGATACTCCTGTCTGAGCATTCAATGCGAAAAGGGTAACATTAGAGCCGATGTAGAGCTTTCCATCCACGATTGCTGGAGATGAAGCAACAGCCGCACTGGTATTGTATGTCCATAGTGTAGTATTCGTGTTCGGGGCAGTGGATACCGAATATCCGCTCAGAGCATTGTCATGATGGAACTTTGGCCAGTCCACATGCAAGTCAATTTGGTCTGAGGGACTGAGCTTATGATCTTCGTCTGTGTCTTCCCAGTCGCTCAGATGGTAATATTGGCTGAAGTTCGGGGAAAGCTCGTGCCACTGACTGCAAACAGGGTTGTAGAGACATTTCTTGGTGAGAATGAGATCCGTGGTCAACTCCATCACGTGGTACCAATGAATTATTCCAGGCTCCTCATCATCGTACTGCACGTCAATCTCGTCGCTTGGACTGAATTCAAAATAAGGCTCACCGGTGTCATTCCAGCTCCATATATGGAAGCGCCTAGAATAGTTTGGGTGAACCACGTGCCAGTGGGTGCAAATAGGGTCTTTGATAGGTGTAGGAACCACCCCGGGAGGCATCTCTAATTCGGCGTACAGCGGTGGTGGTGGTTCTTTTGGCGGTTCTACGAGCTCTTCTATGAAGATTGTCCAAGTAACCCTGTCCAGATGATACCAAGTCACCTCTCCAGTATCGAAGTTCGTCAAGTCAATCTGATCGGAGGGAGTGAGACTACTGGAATTGTCAGTGTCTTTCCAGCTACTTAAATTGTAATAGTTGCAGTGTTGCGGGTAAAGCTCGTGCCACGTGCTATTCAACGGTTTCGTTGGATCAAACGTGCCAACAGGGTGTATGTGAACAGGCTGAAGAGGCTCTTCCTTGTGGAGATGCACAGGCAAAAGCGGTTCTTCCTTATGCAAGTAACGAGTAACAGGTATCTTACTTTGGATCGGACGCACATTGTAGTTGACAAACACCAAAGAGGCAATCAGCAAAGTCAAAGCAAACAGCGTAAATACTTTATTTTTGTCAATGTTCATTCTAACTCTCTTCTCCTTTTCTCTTTCGGTACTTACAACTATATAGCGAGCTTATAAAAAAGCCTTGTGGAACTATTCACTCCAATCAAAAACAGCGAGGGCAAATACAAGAGACGAACCCGTGCATGATGGGGAACTTAACAATTTTCTAAAAAAGATGGGGAAAGAGGGGGATATGTCACTATGGACCATATGGGCTGAGGAGGCCGCTGAGAATCAACTTGTCCTTTTTCAGGTCTAGGATGTCGGCATCACAGTCGCCGTCTAAGTCAGCGAAAGGTTCATCTATGAGGAGGCTGAGGGCTAACTTCACCTTCTTCAGGTCTAAGATGTTGATTGCGCCGTTGTCGTCTACGTCACCCCAAAGCCTAACCTTCACCTGGCCGTAAACGAATTCGTCTGAGGCGGTGCAAGGACAGGTGGCGTTAGCCTTCAAGGTGTATGTGGTGTTTGCTCGAAGGACCATCATGGTCCAGTTGAACGTCAGAGTGACGCTGTTGCAAGGAGGTAAGTTGGTTACGTTTTGTGTTCCTATCTTGTAAGTGAAAGTGGCGTTGAAGCAGTGGACGTTAACAGTGCAGTTCAGCGGTATAGTGCCATTGTTATGCACTGTAACGTTAACTTGGATTGTCCACGCCCTGTACGCAGCGTTCATAACTCGGTTCTTGAACCAGGGCACAACGTTAGTAATGTTCACACCGCAGATTTTTTGGGTAACCCAAATGTCTGTGCTTAGAGACTCTACGTGGAAGCGCTCAGTCCAACCGGTCACTTTGTCTATCATATAAATGTAATCGCAATAGTCGAGCATGTCGTTGTGGTTAGTGTCTTCCCAGCTGAGTATGCACCATTGTCTGGAGTAGTTTGGGTTAACTTCGTGCCATTGAGTGTAGTTGGGGTCCATCCAGTGGTACTTCTTGAACTGCTCGAGAGAGCCCTCAAACTTTACGATGTGCTCCCTTAGGTCATACGTGCTTGTCAAATTCATGGCTACTGTCAGTTTGTCCACGTGGTACCAAGCCTCAGCACCCGGTATGGGTCGGTGAGTCTCAGGGTCTTTGAGCGTCAACAGAATTTGATCGGAGGGACTGAGGATTAGGCTGTCTTCCCAGCTGCTTAGATGCCAGGCTAAGGGTCCAGGTTGGGGGTAGATTTCGACCCACTCGGTACATACAGGATTCGCTAAATCAAACATATCGTAGCTTATCAAAGACTCTAGGTAGACAGGACCATCAGGTGGCGGCGGCCCTACGCGCGGTGATTGCTTCGGAGTTAACTTTAGGGAAATTGACATGCTGCCCACGCGGTAGTGTTCGACAGGTCCTGAGTATGGAAACAAAGGCTTCATGTCGATTATGTCGTCGCCTATACTGAGCTTTCCGTCACCATTGGTGTCGTTCCAGTTGGTTAGATGCAGACAGCGAACGGGACCTAGACTTCCGTCAATTTGGTTCCACTTGGTGCAGATGGGGTTCCTTGGGTCGAACGTCCAGTAGCCGCACTTGTACTCTACGAAAATCGGTTGTCCTGGTGGTATTGACGAGAGCCGCATGTTAACTGTCACCTCGTCCACTTGGAACCAATACTTGACGTCGAGGATCAGCCGCCACGTTCCAGGAGTTACTTCATAGAAGCCCGCAACGTGGAACCAAACCACCTCTCCAGTTCCGAGGAATGTCATGTCGATTTGGTCGAATACACTGAGCATTCCGTCACCATTGGTGTCTTCCCAGCTGGAAAGATGCCACACTTCGCCGGTGCCCGGATCTCGCCAGTCGCTGCATATTGGAGCCGCTGGATTGAAGAGTGATGCGTTCTCGAAAATTATCCATACGGGCGGAAAAGTGACATACATGTCAATTTGGTCGCCGGGACTGAGAACCTTGCCAGGTATCCAGCCTGTTAGATGGTAGTAGTTGGTTTCACTCGGGTGAAGCTCGTGCCATTGGGTGCATGTTGGATTTCCAAGGTCTTCCACTGTTCTTGGGTACAACTCTAGGTCCATTCGATATTGGTCGACCCGCCCGTCCTCTGTTAGATGTGGGATTGATCTACCCGTGTCATTCGTGAGTTCGGTATCCAAAAGACTTAAAGCACATCCACCTGAACCTTTGCAGCGAAAAGTGACTGTGGCTATAGTTCCGCCTCCATACGGGAAAACCTCCCATTCGCCAGTAGTAGTATTTGGAAGTAACAGCTGGCCGACCAGTATGTGAGGTCCATAAACGCCGTCTGGTTCAACCCAGCTCCCGAACCAAGTGCCGTATCGGTTCCATCGTGGATCGCGCAGAAACTGCCCTTCAGTCACACGCAATACTTCTAAGAGGTCTGGACTATACGTGAGTCGAAACCGAACAAACACAAGACGCATTTCAGCAGTAACGTTGCGTACGCTTACGTTGATGTCAAAAGTACTGCCGACAACGGGTGTAACTGATGGAGGATCCACATAAAGCGTCGGAGGCGGCTCCCTGACTTCTTGTTGGCCGTCTGAAAGATAATTGTTGCCCGGAACGTCATCAATGGGAATTGTGGCGTTTGCGCTGATGGTGTAGAAGCCTAGAGGCACGCCTGCCGTGTTCCAATCGAAAGTTAAGGTTTTTGTTTCTCCTACATTTAGGCTGGTTGTTATTTTTGGTGCAGCTAGATTCGTGTCATAGAAGGCGTAGACGTCAACGGTTGACTCATTATAGTCGCCTAGGTTTGCAACGTTTACTGAGATGGGGTCAATTTCACCTTGATATACCCATGGATACAGGGATGAAACAGCAGTTACGGCTACGTCGTGGACTGGCGGTATTTCCTTAACAACCATGTCGACGGCTACTTCTTCAACGTGGTACCAGTTTGCCCCTATCTGGATTTCATCGCAGTGATCGAGAACGCCGTTACAATTGTCTATCCAGCCGGTTATCGGAAAACTCCCGCTACCCGGCCCCACCCACCATTGCGTCCAACGGCTGCCGATCGGGTTTGTTTTGACTTGATACATTTCTTCAAAGGGTTCCGTACACTCAATGATGTATAAGCGTCCTTCTCTTGTCATGTTGATGCTGAGGGTCACGTTTTCCACGTGGTATTCTTTTGTTATCAGGCCAAACGTCAAGTTGACTTGGTCGCAGGGGCTGAGAACGCCATCATGGTTGTCTTCCCAGCCTACACAATGATACTGGTTCCACAACTGTGGGTATAACTCCCACCAGTCGGTGCCCACTGGATTTCCGAATTTTTGGTTAAGGATAAGGTCGTAGCTCATACCTTCAATGTGATAATATTCCCTTCTCCCACTGGTCATATTTAGCAACTTTATGTAATCGCAGGGATCAAACACTCCGTTGCAGTTGTCGAACACCGGGTCCATTGGGTCCCACGATGTGAGATTGTAGTGGTTGCTGTAGTTTGGATAAACTTCGTGCCACAAGCTGTACAATGGATTTTTAAAGACTTCATACATTTCCTCAAATTGGTACGTTTTTAGTTCAAGGAACATCCATTTGCCTGTGATCACGTCCGTAACATTGATGGTGACAGTTACTCTGTCCACGTGATACCATGTAGTCCAATGTATCATTTCGATTTGGTCGCTGGGGCTGAGCCAACCGTAGGGTTTGCCTGTGTCTTCCCAGTTGACAAGCTCGAAATCGTACAATGGGTCGTAAAATGGGTAAAGCTCCTGCCACCATGTGCCAATGGGTTCCTTCATCTTCCACCTTAAGATAAGGTCTGTAGCCACCTGTTCAACGTGCCACCATGATACCTTTCCAGTCTTCACATCAGTCAAGTCAATTACATCGCACGGATCGAGAACTCCGTTGGTTACGTTTTCCATCCAGCTCGTAATGTTGTAAACGTAGCTATAGTTCTGCCAAACCTCATGCCAAAGACTGTGTAACGGACGATAAATGATGTCTGGGTCATATTCTGGCCACTTTAACTCGATTGCCTTCGTGGGCTCCGCTGGTCCTGGCCAATCACCGTTGCCCGGGTGCGGGGGTCCTGGCAACGGTGACAAGAGGATGGTCACTGTTATTCTGTCCACATGGTACCATTCAGTCTGGTTCATTCCACTTGGTAAGGTACGGTTCATGTCGATCTGATCATTGGGACTAAGCTTATCATATCCTGGATCACCGGGCAGCTGCTTGTCAATCCAGCTGGCAAGGTGCCATTTATCGCAGTAGGTTGGATAAAGTTCGTGCCACCAAGTGCATCTGGGATGGGATAGGTCGATTAGGCCTTGTAACGAGTGCATGTGAATTGGCTTTAAGGCTATGCTCGAGTGCATGTGCACGGGACGAAGAGGTGGACCATGAAGGTAAATAGGCTCCACAGGTTGTGTGATAGCGCTAGCGGGTACATTCAGGTTAATTGCAACCAAAGATACAATCAGCAAAGTCAAAGCAAACAGCGTAAACACTTTACTTTTGTCAACTTTCATTTTAATCATCTCTTCTCCTTTTCTCTTTCGGTGCATAAAACTATATAACAAGGTTATAAAAAAGCCTTGTGGAACTAATTTCTCTCTCCTATAAGATAGGAAAGGCACTAAGCGAAGAAACACTTTAACCAATAAGCAAGACTCATCTACGGCTTTTATAATAGGCCGCTATAAATCAACTTTACCTTCTTCAAGTCTAAGATGTCAATCACACCGCTACCATCTATGTCCGCCAACGGTTCCACCATAAAGCCACTGTAAGCTAACTTAACCTTCTTCACATCCAAAATGTTAACTTCGCCGTTACCATCCACATCCCCTCTGACTCTAACTCTTATGATGCCATCGACCATTGTGTTATCGTCTATATTAGTTTCGCCAGGAACCGTGCTCGCCTCCACCTTTACAGTGTATTCACCCTCAGCAACGCCTGTTGTACCCCAGATAAAGGTCAGAGTTCTGGCTCCCGGAAACACGGTGACAGCATACTCCCCTATGGTACTATTGTCAGAATAGATGGTGACATTAAATTTCTCAACGAAAACGCCCTCATTTTCTACTGTGACATCGATGGCGATATCCCAGCCAGGATGCACCTCAGTCAAACCATGATGTCTGTCACTGGCCCTCACACTAGTAATACCTATCTCTCTCGTCTGGTTATAAACGCGGGGCGTCTGAAGAGTGGGGTCTCCAAGTATGGTCATGCCATAATGAAATTCTGGGTAGAGTTCACCGTATTTTTCAAACCACTCCTTGAAAGCTTGGCCAATACATTTTCCCTCACTTACAGGTTTATAAAAATCTGAGTACCTTCCCATCGAGCCTGGCTTAGTGCAACCAACCACTAAAAGACCATAGGTATTCGCAAATAAGTATGCCCCGCCTATGTAGTCTGTCGTTAAATTCCTGCAAGTAAAATCTGTGCTATCACATGCCAAAAGATTATAGAAGAAGGCACGAGGGTCAACAGACCGGACCTCTGAAGAGAAGATATAGGTCCAACCTCCGGAAGTTTTGAAGGCATGTTTCTTAAAGTTACCGTGGGACTCAAGGTGTAGCCATTCGTAACCCAAGGTATCATTCAGCACATTCTTGTAATGCGTAGCATTAGTAGTCTCCCGATCTATTACCAGAGTTGTTTCATTTCCATAAATCATGCGTAAAGAACTGTTAGCCTCATCAGCGCCCGGGACCAGAAAATCGTCATCAACGTATGCTAGGCCCCGCCTTGGTAAGGTTAGTTGACCAGTTCTAAAACGATGATTTTTGTTGAAATAATTGATAAGTAACTCAGTTTCATCACCAGGAACAGTGGAAGCAAACAGCCTTCCAGACCATATCTCGAATTCCAGGTCTCCGGTTTCGTTAGTGTGCATATCGTAGATTTTATTCCCGTCAGAATCCGTCCATTTTCCGTCTAGATCCATGTAAAACTGGTCACATGGAAATATGTACACGTATCCCTCAATTTCCATTTCGTATCTTGCATAGGGAACATTCCCTACCAACACAACCCCCGCTATCTCGCGTTTTAACGCCTCATCTTGTAAAAGCTTTCTAATACCCTCAGCAGTGTTTGGAAGGAAAGGCCAGATAACATTGCTTCTGATTTCTACTGAAAAACCAGCATTTTCAAGGTCCTGCTTGTAAGTTGATATAGCGGGTTGCAGGAGAGAGTAATCATAACTCCAAACCAGCACATAGACGTAGGGATTGGTTGGTGGCGATTGGCAGTAAGTTGCGTTAGGCACTGTAACTGAGAATAATAGTAGGGAAACAAGGGCCATCAAAACAAACTTCTTATCCATACTTATGTATTGGTTTTTACGTTCGTTTAAAGTATTTGTTTATGGCATAAAATCTGTGAAACGTTGATGATCCTTCAGAACCTCTAGCATTTTAGCTGGTTTTTGGACTGTTTGCTTAGAGTTAATGGATTAGACTTATAGAAGATTCTTCCGCAAAAGACAAATGTCAGTCTTTGCAATAAAACACAAATATCAGTCTTTGCAATAGTTATTATGAAAGGGGAATGATGAATGAAGTCTAAAGTGATTGTGGGGATGATACTGACACTACTTCCGATGAGCCTGTTGATATTGACATCTAACTTTCAATCAGTTAAAGCGGGGTCTACTGTGGTTTCTCTGAACCCCGTGGATTCTACTGTTCAACTAGGTGATAGCTTCACGATTGACGTAAACCTCACCGATGTTACTGATTGGGGAGCTTGGGAGTTCAAGCTAGGCTACGACACCGCCATCCTAGACGCCACATACGTCTCTCCAACCCCAGACACCATAGACAACACTGACTGGGTGCCCATCGACGCGCTAGGTAGGTGGTGGCCAGATAGACCTCCAACTATAGATGACACGATCGGTCGGGTATGGTGTGGCGCCCTAGTTCCAGTACCGTTGGGAGGGGGACGCAATGGTAACTTTCGGCTGGTGACTATCAACTTTACCGCCACAGGGAAAGGGAGCTGTACTTTAGATCTCTACGACACGAACCTTGGCAATTCTTATGGAGACCCGATTGTTCACACAGCGATTGATGGCTCCGTCACCGTCAAGGTTATTTCAGAAGACAACATCCCCCCAACTTGGTCAAACGCGGGAACAAACAACACCGTAGGTGGACAACCTACCCGTTTCCACGTTAAATGGACCGACAACGCTGAGTTAAGCGGCTTCATTTTTGGAACGAACAACACAGGAACATGGAGAAACGACACGTGGACGCCCATGGGTGGAACAACCAACTGGAGCAACGTAACCAAAATCCTGAGCAGCACTGCCAGCCTGGTGCAGTGGAGAGTCTGGGCAAACGACACATCAAACAACTGGAACGACACTGGAATACTCTCACTGTCTCTTCTTCAACCTCCACACGCCGAGTTCACCTACTCACCCTCAACTCCATACATTGACGAAACCGTGACCTTCGACGCCACATCTAGCTATGATCCGGACGGCTACATTGTTAGTTACGCTTGGGATTTCGGAGACGACACCACTGGCACTGGCAATGCTACAACTCACTCTTATGCTGACGACGGAGTCTACACGGTAACCCTCAACGTAACCGACGACGACGGGCTAAGCAGCACAACTTCTGCAAAAGTTACGGTACTTAACAAGCCTCCGATTGCGTCGTTCACTGAGAATGCCACCACAGTGCTCACTGGCGAAGCTATCTCGTTTAACGCTTCGGCCAGTTATGACCCAGACGGCACTATCGTCAAGTACTTCTGGGACTTTGGCGACGACACTAACGCTATTGGTGTTACAACCAGCCACTCTTACGCTGACAACGGAACGTACACAGTAACCCTAACAGTTACCGATGACGACGATGCAACTGACACAGCCAGCTCAACCAAAAATGTTTTGAATAGGCCTCCAGTAGCCGACGCTAACGGTCCGTATGTAGGCTATGAGGGGTCTCCTATCACCTTTGATGCCAGCGGCTCCACTGACGTGGATGGAACGATAGTTCTGTATGAGTGGGATTGGGATAATGATGGCAGCTATGATGAAAGCACAACTTCGCGTTTCTTTAATCACATATGGCCCGACGACTTCTCTGGAACAGTTGGACTCAGAGTAACGGACGACGACGGACTAACCGACACAGCCACAGCGTCGGTAACTGTCTATAATGTTGCTCCCACCGTAAATGCTGGTGCCGATCAAACAGTTTACGTGGGACAAACTGTGAACTTCACTGGCAGCTTCACAGACCCGGGTACCAACGACACCCACACAATCTTCTGGAACTTCGGAGATGGAACCAACACAACAGATACATTGACGCCAACACACGTGTACACCGAGGTTAAAGTATACACCGTAACTCTCAAAGTTACTGATGACAACGAGGGAGTTGGAACAGACACATTAACCATCACTGTCTTGCCGGTTCCAGTGCACGACATTGCCATCATCGATGTTGTTCCACCATCCATCCTTGAAGTGGACGTGGGTGACCCTGTTGACATCAAAGTCATCGTCAAAAACGAGGGTAACGTTGAGGAGTCGTTCACTGTCAACTTATACGCTGGTGTGAACCTTATTGGAACCAGAACTGAAACCTTAGCTGCGGGATCTAACGAAACTTACACTTTCACTTGGAACACCGCGGGCGTGGCTCTGGGCGAATACACAATAAGGGCTGAAGTCCCATCCGTCACTGGAGAGATCGACACAGCCGACAACGTCAAGACCACCACTTGGGGCATTGACATCATACCGGAGTTTCCCTCATGGATAGCATGGGTTTCAGTCATTGCAATAACATCATTAGCAGTGTTCTTTGGCTCTAGGAAACTACAACGCAGAAAACATACGCGTGCGGCGGCGCGTGAACTCACTGAAAACTAGAAGCCCCAAGATTCTACATATTTTTTCAAGCTTTCTTTCCACCTTGATAAGTAGTAACCAGACATATTCCTTGTTTGAGAGCTAATCTTTTATTATGAAAAACCTTCAAAATAGTGTGCTGATCCAATATGAAGATTGGTCTGTTAGCCCTCCTATCACTGCTCTTGTCGACAGCACTGGTTGTGGGGTTCATAAGACCAGTTGCAGCCAGCCTACCGGTCCATAACATTAACACGGGTTTGGATTATGCAACAATCCAAGAGGCAATAAACGCTCCTCAAACTTTAAATGGACACACGATTTTGGTTGATGCTGGAACATACTATGAGCATGTGGTTGTCAACAAGCCGTTGACGCTTAAGGGAGCTGATAGCGACATCACGATTATTGACGGCAGTGGAACAGGGATAGTTGTTCGTAGCAATGTATCTGACGTTGAAATTAAGGGATTCACAATACAAAACGGAGGAGAGAGCCCACAGAGCGGTATACAAATAGCGAGCTGCATAAGAAACACAATCCGCGATTGCGTAATAAGAAACAACGGTTTGGGTATATATCTACATAAATCCAATGATAGTGTTATTGTCGGCAATAAAATAGTGGACAGTTCTTGGGTAGGCATTTATGTTAGAGATAGTAACAATAACGACATTCATGATAACATAATAGCAGACAATGTTTGGTTGGGGGGCATATATATTGCTACTCTTTCTTCGACTTTTAACAAGCTCTGCCGTAACAACTTCATCAATAATTCAATGAACGCACAATCCTTAGGCTCGAATACCAAATGGAACAATGGGGCGGAAGGCAACTACTGGGATGACTATTCAGGAGTGGATTCCAATGGTGACGGCATAGGAGATACATCATATACATTTTTCAATGATGTAGATGAATATCCTTTAATGGAGCCATGGAGCCTCTTCAGAACATTCCCTGTCCCTTGGGACGGACAAACCTATTATGTCACTACCTTCTGCAATGCTACGGTTGCTTCATTCAGGTTCAATCAATCACTGTCGCAGATAAGCTTTAACGTTACTGGTCCACCTGAGGCGATCGGTTTCTGCAACGTCACAATTCCAAACACGTTACTAGGGGGAGAATTCACAGTGCTCGTAAACGAATCTTCAATATACTATATTCTAAACTCTAACGCCACCCACAACTCCTTATACTTCACCATAGAATTCCAAAGCACCAGCAAAGTCCAAATCACAGCCACCGAAGTAGGCAGTATCATAACGGTCAGTGTAAACCCATCAACTGTGACTGTTGGCTCCGAAGTGACCATCAACGGAACCATCACGCCTGTCAGACTTGGCGTTAACGTAACAATTTCCTATAGACTCTCTAGCGGAACATGGAGCACGCTAGCCACGGTCAAAACCGACTCGAACAGCCGCTACACCTACATTTGGACAACAAATGAAACAGGCACATACAAAATCAAAACCAGCTGGGAAGGCGATAGCAACACCCTGCCCAGCGAAAGCGAGACACTGACCATAAAGGTTTCAATGCCACAAGTTGTTTTCCCCGTTACCGTAGACGGACTGCAATTCAATGTTGCTATAGAGAGCAGCTCAACTGTTTCCGACTTCTACTTCAGGAAAGAGGCGATGGAGATTAGCTTCAACGTTACTGGTCCAAGCGGCACCCTTGGCTTCTGCAACGTCACCATCCCTATGGACCTGATGAAAGGACCATGGCTTATCCTTGTAGGCATCGTAGAGACAAGCTACAACCAATCAAGTAACGGAACCCACACGTTCCTCTACTTCACATACACGCACACAACCCACAACATCAAAATAAGAGGAACATGGGTCGTACCAGAGTTTCCATCGTGGATAGCATGGATTTCAGTTATTGCAATAACATCATTAGCAGTGTTTTTTAGTTGTCGGAAACGACGATGTAAGTTTCCATAACCCTCCACAAACGAAAACCACTTAAAATACCACTACGCTAAACCTTTCCTGCGCAACACAACACGTCTATTGTTCAGAAGTATTCATTAGACCAAAAATCACAACTCCATGCATGCACAGCGCCGTATACGTATCTTAGTTTGGCTTCAAAGGTTGTGGGCGATGGCTGCTTTTTGTCCTCGGTAGCCTCAGGTGGTTATAACCGTGTAGTTCCCGTAAGGATGTTGACGTTTAAAAAAAGAGGAGACACATCTACCGCGGCGCGTGTTTTGTTGCGCCGACAGTAGAGTCATCTAGAGGAGCCCGCTGTAAATCAACTTCATCTTTTTCAGGTCTAAGATGTTGATTACGCCATTGCCGTCTAAGTCCGCCAACGGTGCTTCTATAAGGTTGCTGTAGGCTAACTTTACCAATTTTATGTCTAAGATGTCGATTTCGCCGTCACCGTTCACGTCACCCACAGCCGCAATTACAACCCAACCGTCGACGCGGGTGTTGTCAGCTTGATCTGGCACTGTTTCGCCTGGGACTACGCTGGCTCGGGCGGACATGACGTACTTGCCCAACATAACGCCCGTGGCGTTCCAGCTGAACACCAAGGTTGTTTCTGAACCTGGAAGCAAGTTTGTGACAGACTTTGTTCCTACACTAGTGGCGTTGTAGTAAACGGTAACGCTGAATGACTCGACGGCAGTTCCTTCGTTTTTGGCAACAACAGTAATGTTAACTATATGTCGCTGGTAAGCTACGGTCCTGGAGGTTGTAACGCTCATTACAGCTACATCATGTACGTAGAGGAAAGTGTAAACCGTTATCAGTTTCAATAAGGTGTCGGTTAGCCCATCGTTGTCGGTTACCGTCAGGGTCACGTTGTAGGTTCCTTCCTCCGCATAAGCATGGGTTACTATCTTGCTGGTGGCATTTGCTCCATCTCCGAAGTCCCACCTGTAAGAGACGATGGATCTGTCAGGGTCATAGCTGGCTGAGGCATTGAAGGTTACTGTTTGACCAACGATTGGTTTGATCGGCGAATGGGTGAAGTCGGCCACAGGGGCTATTAAAACCCTAACATACGCGCGCGCGGTATCGGTTAAGTTTTCGCTATCTGTGACGGTTAGGGTTACGGTGTAGGTTCCGAACGTTTTGTAGACATGCGTTATGGTTGGAATTATGACTGCGGTGATGTTGCCGTCGCCAAAGTCCCACCTATAGCTAACAATGGTTCCACCGTTAGGAGTCGAGAGGGAGGCGTCAAAATTCACTGTCTCATTCACCAGCGGAAGTGCGGGTGTGTACAAGAAGAAAGCTTCGGGATACTTTATCACTGTCACTACAGCCCAAGCGGTGTCGATTAAGTTTTCATCGTCTGTGACCGTTAAGGTTACGTTGTAGTTTCCCGTCGTCGCATACGCGTGATTCGCAATTTCATCAGTTCCATTAGTTCCATCTCCGAAATTCCAGCGGTAACTAGTGATGGTTCCGCCCTCTGGAGTTGAGAGCGATGCGTTAAAAGTGACTGTTTGGTTCACTAGTGGACGTTCAGGTGACCAAGTAAATGCAGCTACTGGATAACCTCTAACCAGTATGAGAGCCCAAGCTGTATCGGTTAAGCTTTCGCTATCCGTGACAGTTAGAGTTACGTTGTAGGTTCCGAACGCTGCGTAAGCGTGACTCATAATCTTGTAATTTCCTGAAGTGACATTGCTATCCCCGAAGTTCCAGCTGTAGCTGGTGATTGTTCCGCCTTCTGGAGTTGAGAGCGAAGCATTAAATGTGACGAGCTGCCCTACGACTGGAGATACTGGCGAGTAGGTGAAAACAGCCACGGGATACTCTCTAACTGTCACGATTTGCCATGTCGTGCCTTTTTCTCCTTCGTCGTCAGTAACTGTTAGAGTTACGTTATATGTTCCGAACGTTCCGTAGTTTTTAGTCGCAGTAGGTTCATCTATAGTGAAACCTGTTCCATCGCCGAAATCCCATCTATACGATTTTATGGTTCCGCCATCAGGGTCATAGCTGGCTGAAGCGTCGAAGATTATAGTTTGGCCGAAAATTGGAGCCGTAGGCGTGTAGGTAAAGGCAGCCACTGGAGGGACAGATGCAGCCGATGGATATACTAGTAGAGCGACTGAAAATATTAGTGCCGCTAGAAAAGTTGCCTTCTTTCTTCTAACCATTTTTAGTTCTCCTTTCTCCTTTCACCTTTCAACAAGAAAGAATCTAATTCAAGAAATTTAAACATTCCTTAATTTATCTTCTATATTAAACATATAGAATCGACTGAGAACAAGTCCTTAACTGTTCCAAACACTTTAAACCATGTTTTCAGAACAGCTTGGGCATCAAAATATAGCATCAGAAAAAAGGGAGGAGATACTTCTCAGGTTTTAATGAGCGTCGCTGTTGATCATAGGTAGCCGCTGTAGATCAACTTCATCTTTTTCAGGTCCAAGATGGTTATTTCACCGTCGCCGTCCAGGTCCGCCATCGGTTCATCTATGTAGCCGCTGTAGGCTAACTTAACCAACTTTAGGTCTAATATGTCGATTTTGCCGTCACCGTTCACGTCACCCCAAAGCCCAACCTTAACTTGGCCATCGACCTTCTCGTTGTCGTCAGGGTTTATGTCGATGCCCTCCAAGAGGGTGGCGTTAGCCTTCACAGTATAGCTTGTGTCTTCCATCAACCCTGCGAGGTTCCAGTTGAACGTCAGAGTCATGTTTTCGCCGGCAGGCAGATCAGTTACGGTTTGTGTTCCTATTTTGTGCCAGCTAGAGGAGTCCGCGAAGTAGGCGGTAACATTGAAGCTTGCGGTTTCGGTACCGTTGTTTTTAACAGTAACGTTAATTTGAATAGTCCAGGTCCAATATGCTTCGCTAGCTGAAAGCGCAACATCGATCACGGCTACGTCGGAGAAGAACACAACCTCGAAAACTTTGACGGTTAATGTGTCTGTTCCAACTCCTCCGTCGTCGTCTGTAACGGTCAAGGTTACCGTGTAATTGCCAGCCGCTGTATAGATATGTGTTGGCGTTAATGTACCTGTTGTGTTGGTTCTATCCCCGAAGTCCCAGAAGATAACGTGGGTGTCGCCGGTACCTGGATCTGTGAAGCTGCCAGTGAAGTTTACGGTTCGTCCCATGTACGCTGTTCGATCTGGACCAGCTTCAACCGTGGGAGCAACATTGTTTACTGTTACTGAGGCTGTGTCTGTGTCGGTTAGTCCGTCGTCGTCCGTTACTCTAAGTCCAACTGTTCCAGCATAGTCGTCGGTCCAAGTGTGGTTAATGAAGGGCGAAGTGGTGCTTTCGTCGTAGGTGCCATTATTGTCCCAATCCCACTCATAGAGAACTATCGTTCCGTCCACGCCAGTGGAGCCGCTGGCGTCAAAGGTTATAAGAGAACCCTCATAGCCTGAGTAAGGACCGTTAGCTTCAGCTACTGGAGGCCTGTTTGATACCGTTTTGATGGCTGACGTCGAGTTTGTTGCGCCGTCATTGTCTGTTACGGTTAAAGTTACGTTATACACGCCATCATCCGCGTAAGCATGATCCACTACAATACCTGTAGCGTTAGTTCCGTCTCCGAAGTTCCAGAAGTAGCTAAGAATAGAGCCGTCTGGGTCGTAGCTGGCTGAAGCGTTAAAGAAGATGACTTCGCCGGTGAGCACGATAGTGGCGTTCTCGGTAAACGAAGCAACAGGAGACCTATTCAAAACAGTTTTGGTGGCGTTGGCTGAGTCGGTTACACCATCGTCGTCTGTAACCGTTAAGGTGACCGCGTACGTTCCGTCGTCCGCGTACGAGTGGGTGGTTGTCCTACCAGTCCCGTTGGTGCCGTCCCCGAAGTCCCAGAAGTAACTGGCTATCGACCCGTCGGGGTCGTAGCTTGAAGAAGCGTTAAAGAAGATAACCTCACCAGTGAGTACAATAGTGGCATTCTCAGTAAACAACGCTACTGGAGGCCTGCTAAGGACGTACTTGATTGAAGTGGCGGTGTCGATGGCCCCGCCGTCGTCAGTTACGGTGAGGGTGACGGTGTAGTTTCCATCGTCGGCGTACGAGTAGCTGGTCGTAACGCCTGTAGCGTTTGTTCCGTCGCCGAAGTCCCAGAAGTAGCTGGCGATTGTTCCATCAGGATCATAACTGGCTGAAGCGTTAAATGAGATAACTTCTCCGGTGAGCACGGTGGTGGCGTTCTCAGTGAACAAAGCTACTGGAGGTAGATTCTCCACGACGAACTTTGTGGCGCTGGCTGATGCGGTTGCACCATCGTCATCCGTGACCGTGAGAGTAACGGTGTAGTTTCCAAGCGCGGTGTAGTAGTGAGTGGTCGTCATGCCTGTCGCGTTGGTTCCATCTCCGAAAGTCCAGAAGTAACTAAAAATAGAGCCGTCAGGATCATAGCTTAACGAAGCGTTGAAGCTAATTGTAACGTTAACATAGACACTTTCCGCGGACTCGGTGAAAACCGCAACAGGAGACCTGTTCAAAACAGTCTTGGTGGCGTTCACTGAATCAGTTGCGCCATCATCATCGGTAACCGTAAGAATAACCGTGTACGTTCCATCGTCCGCGTAAGAGTGAGTAGTTGTAACACCCGTAGCGTTGGTTCCGTCACCAAAGACCCAGAAGTAACTAAAAATAGAGCCATCGAGGTCATAACTGGCTGAGGCGTTAAATAGGATTGTTTGGTTGGTGTAGACGGTTTCAGCGGACTCCGTGAATGATGCTACTGGAGGCCTGTTTAACACCGTTTTTGTTGAGCTGATGGTGTCGGTTGCTCCGTCGTCATCTGTCACGGTTAAAGTCACCGTGTAGGTTCCATTATCAGAGTATGAGTGAGTGGTCGTCATGCCTGTCGCGTTGGTGCCGTCTCCGAAGGTCCAGAAGTAGCTAAAAATAGAGCCATCGAGGTCGGAGCTGGCACTCGCGTTGAAGCTGATTACCTGGCCAGTTAAGACAGTTTCAGCTGACTCTGTAAATGACGCAACAGGAGGCCTGTTCCGCGCTGTTTTGGTTGAGTTGGCTGAGTCGGTTGCACCGTCATTATCGGTTACGGTTAGAGTTACAGTATAGGTTCCATTATCAGTATATGAGTGGTCCACCGCCACACCTGTTCCGTTATTTCCGTCGCCAAAATCCCAGAAGTAGCTAAGGAAGGTGCCGTCAGGGTCATAGCTTAACGAAGCGTTGAAGTGAATAACCTCTTGGGTGTCAACTATTTCCGCAGACTCTGTGAAAATTGCAACAGGAGGCCTATTTAGCACGGTCTTAGTGGCGTTGGCTGAAGCAGTTGCACCGTCGTCATCAGTTACGGTTAAGGTGACGATGTATGTTCCATCATCTGAGTATGAGTGAGTGGTTGTCATACTAGTCGCGTTTGCGCCGTCACCGAAATCCCAGAAATAACTCACAATCGTGCCGTCGGGATCAGAACTTGAAGATGCATTAAATGAGATTACTTGGTTGGTGTAGACGGTTTCCGCAGACTCTGTAAATGATGCTATTGGGGGTCTGTTTGAAACCGTTTTTGTTGAGTTGGCGGTGTCGGTTGCTCCGTCGTCATCGGTTACCGTTAGAGTTACGGTGTAGGTTCCGTTATCAGAGTATGAGTGGGTGGCCGTCATGCCTGTCGCGTTGGTTTCGTCTCCGAAATCCCAGAAATAGCTGGCGATTGTTCCGTCAGGGTCGGAGCTGGCACTCGCGTTGAAGCTGATTACCTGGCCAGTTAAGACAGTTTCAGCTGACTCTGTAAATGACGCAACAGGAGGCCTGTTAAGTACTGTAATGTTTGCAGAAGCTGTGTCCCACAGCCCGTCATCGTCGGTTACGTTGAGGATTACCGTGTAAGTTCCATCATCCGTGTAGGAATGGGTTGCGATATTGCCGGTGCCGTTGGTGTCGTCTCCGAAATCCCAGGCGTAGCTGACAATATAGCCATCCGAATCATAGCTGGATGTGGCGTTGAAGGTTACGGTTTCGTCAGTGTATGGAGTTGTGGGGGAGTAGGTGAAGGAAGCCACGGGAGCCCCTGGGCTAACAACCATCTTGTTGGCTGACGTTGAATTCGTTGCACCATAATCATCCGTAACGGTTAGAGTTACAGTGTAGTTTCCAACCTCAGAGTAGGAGTGGTCCACAGTCACTACATTAGTGAAGAAGCCATGTTGTATGCGGTTGGTCATCGTTCCGTTTATTATGTCGTATGGGTCTCCATACCCGTTTCCAGTGTATCCGATGAGTTTCGTTTGGGGTCCAAGAGTTATGTTTGAGGCCCCTATGCCAACCACAGTGAAGGTTACGGTGGCTAGGGTTCCGGGTCCAGAGGTTATGGGAGCTGGCTCAACGATGAAGAAGAAGAAGGCTGCTGTGAGGGACAGTTTGCCCGCGGTGTTGTTGAAGGTTCCTGCTATGAACGTTGCATTTGGATGTTTGGTTGTGGTGATGAGGTCTCCGTTAGTGACTCTTACGCCGTTTAGGATGCTCGAGTTATAATTTAGGGTGAACTGCCAGCTCTGAATGTCGCTGCCGGTGTAATTCGTGTAGATTGAGACCGTGTAGTTCACTCCAGGCGCAAATCTTGTGTCCACAGTACTTGTGGGGACAACCGCAATGTATGGAGATGTAGCATAAACAGAGTAGTCTACGATCAAAATGGTGGTGTTGGTTCCGTCGCCGAAGTCCCAGAAGTAGCTGACAATATAGCCGTCTGGGTCATAGCTGGCTGAAGCGTTGAAATGGATAACATCTCCGGGGTTAACGGTTTCTGCGGATTCTGTGAAAATTGCTACTGGAGGCTGGTTAGGTACCGTGACCAGTGAGAGTATTCCGGTGTTGTTCCAGTTGTTGGATGTGTCGTTTGCCCAGACTCTCCACCGGACTAGAACGCCTAGGGAGCTGTTCAGGATTTTGGTTACGTTGCTCCAGTTGGTTGTTCCGCTCATCGGCGTCCACGTGTCGTTTGCCCACGTTCCGGTGTTGTTTGTTCCAAAAATGAAGCCGCTTAAACCAGCGTTGTCGGTCCATTTAACGTGGAAACGGGTGGGTTGTCCACCTTTAGTGTTGTTTGTTCCAGCGTTTGACCAGGCTGGAGGAGTTATGTCCGGTACACGATAGGTGACGTTCCAATATAGATGGTCTTCTAATAGGCGGTGGGGACTTGATTCGCCAGAAGTGTAAATTCTCACTTTCATGTAGCCGGTGCTGTTGATCACGTCGCTGAATCTTGAGGTCCAAGTCTTGTTCCAAGTGACTTCGGTCGTTCCCACAGACCCACTGTTTATGTTTGCCCAAGCGTTAGCGGTCCAGTTGAACCACTTCAGATAGGCAGTTACAGTTCTGTTGAATTTGAAGTTGTCTTCCAGGAAAATTTGAGTTACGTTTGCTATGAGCTGTACGACTTGTTCTGAGGTGTGGCGTACGTCCACCTCATAAGTGGGTATGGTTGCTTGCACCTCAACTCGGTGGTAATCCACATACCATGTAGTGGGGTTTGCGCCTCCTCCATAATCCAGAGACTTGGCGCTTAGCCTCAGATTATCGATCTTGGTCCAGGTCCATGAGATAGAGCCAGTGATGTCCCAGTTATACGTAGCCTGAGTGGTGGTAGTGTGGATTTCTAGGTAGTACCAAGTTGTTCCCGCATCTGGGGAAAACCCGAGTTCGAATTCAGGGCGTGTTTCGTCGACTTGGACCCAGCAATCAATTTTGATGACTACGCTGGAGATGGTTCCGCTGATCGTGTGGTTATCCATGTCTACCGAATACACCTTGTTTTTAGTCGCTACTGAGGCATAACTTGTGTCGTCAGCGTCAATATTCGGAACGTTCGACCACCCTCCGGAAGAGACGTTTGCGCTGTAGGTTAAGGTTTGGCTCTGTGTTACAGTGACGGTGCCGGAGGCAACAGCATAGTAAACCTGATCGTTGGCGTCTAGGTTGCCTGTGCCGTTTAGCGCTGTGCCCTTTACAACCGATGTACTACCCTCATGATAAGTTGAAACCTCAACAAGCTCAGGGTTTGTATAAGTTGGGATGGGCCCCAACGTTAGGATGGCTAGAATCGCCAAGACAAGTAAACTGATGAGAAAGAGAGGTCTAACCTTCTTAAGCACATTCTTGAACACTTTAAACCCTTCTCTCCTTTCAGTATATACAAAGAACAATACCTTTTAAACTTATTTAAAGATAATGGAAAAAATGTCTATAATAAAACCTAAACTCCTACAAAAGATTCTACGTGAAGATTATGGTTCCTCACCCACCTTGCGATTGCAGTTTCCCCATCTTTCAAAGGGGACACATCCCATAAAACAATCCTTATATACACAATAACAACTTTACTAGAATTCTCATTTACAGAAGGGTTAACCATGATAATAACCGAAAAAAAACCAATAGAGGAGATAAAAGAGAGCCTAAAGGGCACCAAAAAGGTCTTCATCATGGGCTGCGGAACATGCGCAACACTCAGCCAAACTGGCGGTGAAGAACAGGTCAAAGAAATGGCGAAGCTCCTAAGCGACAAAGAGATAGTTGGGACAGCATGCATTGAAACTCCCTGCGACAAGAGAATTCTCAAACGTGATCTCAGGCCCGTGTCAACGTCTCTAAAATCCGCTGACACAGTTCTTGTGTTGTCTTGTGGAGTGGGCGTTCAAACGCTCGCTGAACTAACTGGAAAGATGGCTATACCTGGTCTCAACACCAAGTTTATTGGAATGACTGAACACATAGGAGCTTTTTATCAGCGTTGCCTAGCCTGCGGCGACTGTATCCTCGACGAAACCGGCGGTATATGCCCAATTTCAAGGTGTCCAAAAGGACTCCTTAACGGACCATGTGCAGGCCACATGGACGAAAAATGTGAAGTAGACCGCGAAAAGGACTGCACTTGGGTACTGATTTATAAGCGGATGAAAGAAAGCGGGCAGCTGGACAAGTTTAGAGCTTTCAGAAAACCGAGAAACTACCAGATTTCAACCCCACCCCAACAAATCGTTTGGAAGTAGTGCAAAATGAGTTTCATTAGCTCCCTCGAGAAAAGTTTAGCAACATCCAAGTTTACAATCACCGGAGAGTTAACCCCACCCAAGAGTGCAAGCATCGAAGACCTCCTAGAAGGCGCTAAACTAATCAAAGATGATGTGGTGGCTACAAACGTAACTGACAACCCAACCAGCCGCGTGGTTATGAGCACCCTCGCAACATGCCACCTAATTGAGAAACAAACAGGCCTCGAAACCATCTACCAAATAACATGCCGAGACAGAAACAGACTAGCTTTGCAATCAGACATCCTAGCAGCAAATGCCCTCGGAATCAAAAACATCCTAGTTCTGACAGGGGACCACATAACCTTAGGCGACCATCCAGAAGCCAAGCCAGTTTTCGACCTCGACTCCGTTCAGCTTCTATGGACCATAAAAAGAATGCAGGAAGAAGGCATAGACTTAGCTGGAAAAAAACTGAAAACCCCGCCAAAATTGTTTGTGGGCGCCGCCGTAAATCCAGGCCTCAACCCCATAGAACCAGAGATCATTAGATTAGAGAAAAAGGTTGAAATGGGCGCCAAGTTCGCACAGACCCAGTGCCTCTACGATCCTAACGTCTTAGAGAAGTTCATGGATCAGATTTCCCACTTGAACGTGAAGATTTTGGTCGGAATCACCCCACTGCTGTCTGCGGGTATGGCCAAATGGATGATTACAAACTGTCCCGGAGTAATTATCCCCGAAGAGATGATTAAACGACTTAAGGAAGCAGAGGACAAGGTGAAAGAGGGAATAAAAATGAGCGTGGAAGTAGTTTCAAAGATCGCGCCTATGAAAAGAGCAGGGATTCACGTAATGGTCCCTGAAAGACCGGATTTGGTCGCTGAGACAGTGAAAGCCATCAAGGCTTCAGGAGTAGTTTAGTTAAAAAATTATTCAAGTCAAACAAACTCTGATAGGCTTCGCTGCTTAACCCTACCCTTCTCCAACAGCTTTTCTTTCTCTCCCTCGAAAACCACGAGTTGACCATAAACACCGTCGTAGCCAGGTATAACCCTCACCTTTCCCCCTCTAACTCGAACGATAGCATCAGCGACCTTCGGGTCAACAATTTTTGACATCTCTTCTATTGGTGCATCTATCAGCACGGTGTATTCGTCGCCGAACCTTTCCACAAGAGCATTGTATACGTTCCAAACCTTTTGAACGCCTGGATACGTGGCTCCCAGAAGTGTGGAGATGATTTCGGAAAGAGGCAGAAGATGCACGTATCCCACGGAGCCTTCAGGCCTAAAGCCTATAGGTCGATCCGCAAGCTCTTCTACGCGTTGTTCCACTCCTTTCGTGAGTCCTCTGCGACAGACCGGACAACGACCTCCCAGCTTTATTGCCTCTTGAGGAGAGAGAGAAACCTTGCAGTTTCGATGGCCAGTCCAGTGGTACTTCCCATACGCAGGGTCCGTTTCGATGGTAAATCTGAAGCGCCCGTCCCTTTTCCGTGTAGCATCAACCACCTCCTGATACGTCAGCCGCTCAAGCTCAAACACGTTGGCTTCCCTCCCGATCCTCCACGGCCAAGCGCTGTGACTGTCGCTGTTTGAGATTAATGCAAACCTGTCAAGTGTGCTCAATCGCCAGTTCATGGGCGGGTCTGAGGACAGCCCAGTTTCTAAGGCGAATATGTGTTTCGTCGTGTCTTGGTAGCAGTCTTCCACTCGGTCGAACCCACTGAAGGCGCCGAAGATGCTGAACCAAGGAGTCCAAGCGTGGGCAGGTATCACCACATTTTCACCTGAAACCTCCATCACCTCTTCTACAAGTTGGGGCGCGGTCACGTCCAGAACTGGTCTGCCATCAACAGTGAGGCTTCCGTATCGAGCCAGCCGCTCGTTAATCTGGACCGCTGTCTCTAGGCTCGGGGTTAAAAGAACGTGGTGAATCTTCTTAACGTGTCCTTCAAAGGTGAAGATTGTGGAAACTTCGCCCGTTATCATGTAGTGAACGGGAGACTTGATGTCTCTAGCTGGCTTGTAAAGACTTGCATCAGGCACCTCAGCTAGGTCTTCCCTCAGTTCCTTTAGCCACCTTGGATGCGTAAAGTCTCCCGTGCCAACGAGGTTCAAACCCTTGATCTGAGCGAAACGATTGATCTCCTCTATGTTCATCTGTTGGCTTGTGGCGCGGCTATACCTACTATGAACGTGGAGGTCTGCTATCACCCTCAACTTTTCTTTCACCCTTCTCACCTATGTACTTTCCAAGAACTTTCTCCCAATCAATTTTGAACATTGCCACGAAAATAAAAATCAGTATTACAGCGGTGATTACACTGGTAATAAGTTCTATCTCAAATGTTCCCTTCCCAAACACACCACTGAGGACATCGTAATAGAGTTTTCCTCCATAAGCAAGAATAGAACACATCAACAATTTACCGAAAAAACACGGAATAAATGCCCTAACAAACTTGTAGCGCAAGACCCCTAACGGAATAAAAAGGAGATCATCAGGCAAGGGAGTTAAAGCAAAAAGAAAAATCACGACGGGTCCGTAGCGATTCTCAAGGACCCTCACTATAAAATCGATTTTCCTCCGTCGTTTTTCACTTATCACAGCCCGCCCATAATATCCCAAGAAATATCCAAAAAGTTCGCCAATGCCAGAACCCAAGCCACCTGCAACCGTGAGAAGAAGTGGATCCATCACCCCCTTCATACCCAAAGTAAGTATGACAAAAGTGTAGGGTATAGGAATAATTATTGACATTGCACCAACAAGGCTGATGAGGAAAACTCCCAAGTAGCCAAATTGAAGCAGGTAGTTAATCCAGTCCCCTGCCATGCTAGCGAATTTACGCTGTTTTCCCTTTTTTCATTTGCGTTGCTTCGGAAACAGGACTATGACCCTGACACAGCCCACATCTGTGCTTAAACTTCTGAACTCCCTCCTGTTACCCGAATAACCCTCGTCGGCGTCACTATAATATCCACAGAGACATCCCACTCTTCTCGAGGAATCCTCTCCACAATTTGAACATCGTGCACCGTTGTGACCACATGAGTTTTAGAGGTCAATCCGCCTGAATTCTTTAAGATGGCGTACTCCTGGTCGGAGTATCCTGTTCCCTTTCCCAGTCTCCCCCCATCTGAAGACAACGCCACAGACCCTGCTACAAACAGGTCAACCCTCACCTCTGATGGCTTAACAAAGCGACCGTGTTTGAAAGCTCCACGAATTGTGGACGCTTTAGAAACGCTGTCTTGAGGTATCGTGTTCGGCTCTAACAAGAGGAATCCTTTCCTCAGTCTTGGCGTAGCCATAACAACGATTTTGCCGTCCCTGAGAGCAGCCTCTCGAACTGGTCTCTGCGGAGAGTCGGGATTGCAGAAAATCATCCTTGCCGCTTTGTATTCGGGCAGTTCTCTCAGGTTCTGAGCAGCCTTTTCAGCTCCAACGAAGTTGGGTATTCGATGGAAGATGGGTCTGGGAAACGCGGCAATTCCCCTCTCTTCCATGAGACGCCAAACCCTCATCCGAATGTCTTCTTTAGCCAAGTCAACGTTTCCCTTCTCAGCGGTGTAGACTGGAAACTAGGCTCCAAATTTTTTGACTTTTCCCAGAAGGTTCATGAGAGTCGGCATAAGGTCAACGCCTCTCATTCTTCCAAGTCCTCCTCTTGCGCAAGCCCTCTCACTAAACTCTCTGACATCGTCCGTGCGCACAGAGGGTCCTGTTATGGCAACTGGCACTGGGTCGCCCTCGTGCTCTCCTGTGAGCAGAGAAGTCGTGTGGTCGGCTGTAACAGCAACAAAGGTTTCATCCATGTCCACGCCCTTAACAATCTGACCCACCATACTGTCAATTTTTTCTATCATCCTGACCTTTTGCTGAGCCTTGCCATCGTGACTCGCAATGTCAGTTGCCTTCACATGCACCAACACAAGATCGTAAGATTTGACCGCCTGAATGGCAGCGTTCGCCTTCGCCTTAACGTCAGTGTCGTAGGTTCCCGTGGCACCACGAACATCAAGAAGACTCATCCCCGCTGCTTTGCACACCCCTCTAACCAGGGGCATGGCAGTGATGGCGGCTGCTTGAATTCCGTATCGAGATGAAAGTGTCGTCAACTCTGGCAGTTTTCCGGCGCCTCGGCACAAAACGATATTCGCTGGAAGCAAACCCTTTTTCTTTCTCTCCTCATTTACGGGATGACCCTTCAGGATTTCGTGGAAGCGTTGCAGGAGTTCTCTAACAATTTTTGCTGTTTTTTTGGCTTCAGCAGTGCCATCAAGGGGGTGAACCTCTGAAACGCGTTTTCCAACTTTTTGCGGGTCAGAGTCTGACACCATTGCGGATAAGCTAGATCCTCTAAGTCTCAGTATCGCACGATGTTGCACAGTATTTTTGAAAATAACCTCAGCCTCTCTGAGGCTTACTTTTTTTAAATCTCTCGCGAGTTGAGAAGCGTCTTGTGTTTCGATTCTGCCCGCTCTTCGGTCCACTACTTTATAATTGTTGTCAATCGTGGCGAAGTTGCACCGAAAAGCCACATCATCGGGTTGAACTTCAACTCCAGAACCTAGAGCCTCTAGCGCCCCCCGCCCGGCGTACACCTTGAAAACATCGTAGCCGAGTAAGGCGAGATGGGCCGTGTCGCTTCCCGGAGGCACGCCGGGGGCGATGGGGTCCATGATGCCGCAGACGCCGGTTTCAGCCACCCAGTTGAGTGACGGCTTCTTTGCCACTTCAAGTGGGGTTTTTCCTCCAAGTTCCCGGACAGGTCGGTCAGCCATACCGTCCCCAATAATTACAATGGCTTTCATACTTTCATCCTCGTCAAAGCAATCCCTTAAATAAATGCGTTAATTAGAGTTGCTGTCAAATTATTTCTTTATGTTTTACTAGTTACTTCTTTATTTTTACGAATGGTTCAAGTGTGACGCGTGCCTTTCTTTTTTTCCCTCTTATATCAACCTGAAGCGTAATGCCTTCTTTTGCGAAGTTTTTCTCGATATAGGCAAGGGCTATCCCTCTGTTTATAGTTGGAGATAGATTTCCACTTGTTATTCGGCCGATTAGTTCGTCATCTTTCCATACGTAATATCCGTGCCTGGGCACACCGGGCTCCTCCATAATTAATCCTACCAATAATTTATGGACTCCCTTCTTCATCTTCTCTTCTATTGCATGCTTTCCAATAAAAACCTCTTTGTTCATATCAACGAAACTCATTCTGTTTGTTTCCACAGGGTTAACGCTTTCATCTTCATCCATTCCATACAACAAGAAGCCACATTCAAGTCTTAGCAGGTCTCTTGCTCCTAGGCCACATGGAGGGATGCCCATGTTGGCCAGGTCCTTCCAAATTTTGAAGACCTCTTCTCGAGATTGATACCAAATGTATAGTTCGTATCCGTCCTCTCCAGTGTAACCACTCCTCGAAGCAAGAATCTTTGCCTCATTCTTTTCGATGAATTTGGCTGAAAACCATTTTAGGCTTTGCAGAGTTTCGTCAAACTGGCTTTTAATGTAGGCAACGGTTTTTGGTCCCTGAATTGCCAACATTGCCGTTGCATCGCTTATGTCCTCTATTCTCACTTGAAAATTCCTCCCATGTTTTTTCAGCCAATTATAGTCCTTTTCTCTGTTTATGGCATTAGTGACTACGAGAAAATCATCGTTGCCAAGTCCATAAATCGATATATCATCAATTATTCCACCATTTTCACTGCAAATGAATCCGATCTTCATTTCAAGATTTCTTATTTCTAGGATATTCACGGTGGTTGTTCTCTGAAGGAGTTCTTCAGCATCCTTTCCCTTGACATGAAGTCTCCCCATATGGGAAATATCGAATATTCCCACGTTTTCCCTCACGGAGTTATCCTCCTCATGGATTCCCTTGTACCATAAGGGCATATTCCATCCTGCGAACTCTCCCATGGTCGCCGCAAGCTTAAGGTGGATGGGGAAAAGAACTGTTTGTTTAAGCACCACGACTTCCTCTTTTGTGCATTCTCCAACTTAAACAAAGGGTTTTAGGATGAGAAGCCTTCGCCTCATTTATTCTACCAACAGAAGTGTTGTAGGGCGCCCCAAGAACCTTCATGGGCTCATTATACGCTTCATCTATTATCTCCGACATAATTTTAGCAAAGTTGTCAAGTTCTCGCCTAGTTTCGCTCTCGGTTGGTTCAACCATAAAAGCCTCATCAACTGTTAATGGGAAATAGGTTATGGGCGCATGAACACCATAGTCAAGGAACCTTTTCGCCACATTTAGGGCTCTTACGCCAGTATCTTTAGCCAACTTTGAGAGACTCAAAACAAACTCATGTTTCCGAGGTTCCCCGGAATCGAAGGGAACAGCAACGCCTTTGAGCCCACTAAGCTTGCTCAACAGATAGTTTGATCCTAAAACACTTGCTTCGGCAGCTAACCTTAACCCCTCAGCCCCCATCATCAAAATATACGCGTAAGTTTTCACATAAACAGAAAAATTACCATGGAACATCTTTATTTTGCCAACTGCCTTTGGCCTTTCGTAGTCGAGATAATGAGAGTTGGTCGCTGAGTCGTATTCAACCGTTGGCGCGGGCAAGAATTCTTGAAGTTGTTTTTTGACTCCTACAGGACCTGCTCCGGGTCCCCCTCCTCCGTGCGGGGTTGAAAACGTTTTATGAACATTTAGATGGACTATGTCAAAACCCATATCGCCTGGTCTAGCCTTTCCCATAATTGCGTTTAAGTTTGCTCCATCATAGTATAGCAGACCGCCTACATCATGGATTGTTTTGACAATTTCTTCGATGTTTCTCTCGAAAATGCCTAGTGTGTTTGGGTTTGTGAGCATTATACCAGCTGTTTCTTCGGTGGCAATTTTCTCTAATTCTTTAATGTCTACACATCCTGTTTCGTCACTTTTGACAACCTTTACTTCGAAGCCAGCCATCTCAGCACTAGCAGGGTTTGTCCCATGAGCTGAATCAGGAACAATTACGTTTCTCCTTTTTTCTCCATGTTCTTTGTGGTATGCTTTCATCAGGAGGCACCCGAGGAACTCTCCTTGGGCGCCTGCTGCTGGAATGAAGGAAAACTTATGCATGCCCGTTATTTCGCAAAGCATTTTTTCGAGCTTGTATAGTAGTTCGAGATTTCCTTGCGTGGTTCTTTGATGTTGGAGGGGATGAACATTTTGTACGTTTTCCAAAGAGGCGAGTTTTTCGTTTATGACTGGGTTATATTTCATTGTACAGCTTCCTAGAGGATAGGCGCCAAGACTTACGCTGTAGTTCATTTGACTGAGCCTTGTAAAATGCCGAATAACTTCAAGTTCACTCACTTCAGGCAAATTTAACTCCTTTCTACGCATTTCTTTCGGTATTTCGTTCAAGGCTACCTCTAATTCTGAGGATGTTTCCTTCTCTAGCGGTGGAAGTACGTGTCCAAGTGCTCCTTCACGACTGATCTCAAAGATCAGTGGTTCATTCCACCTGCTTTGTCTATACATTATTTTTCACCTCAAAAGTTTGTTAAGCGCGTTGACGTAGTTGTCGATTTGTTGTTTGCTATGCAGCTCGGTAACGCATACAAGCACTGATTCTCCTAGCTCTGGAAATTCTGGTACAAGGGACTTACCCCCACAAATCTTATGCTCCAAGAGTTCTTCCAACACGTCGTCAGCTTGCCTACGTTTAAAACGCATTGTAAATTCTTTAAACTGGGGTGCCTTGAATACAGGCACATCAACTCCATCAATTGAACTGAATTTCTTAATTGCGTATTTCGTCTTAGTCAGGATGTGTTCGCTTAGCTCACGAATGCCGCTTTTTCCAAGAAGTGAAAGATATACGGCAGAAGCAAGGGCGCATAGGGCATTGTTAGTGCATATGTTAGAAGTTGCTTCTCTTCTGCGAATGTGTTGTTCCCTAGTTTGCAAGCTCATGACAAAAGCTCTTTGCATTTCATCAATTGTTGTAGTCATCCCTATTATTCTCCCAGGCATCGCTCTAATCATCGCCATATCGTTTTTGCATGCTAAAATTCCAAGTAGCGGTCCTCCGAAATTCACCGGATTTCCAAGTGGTTGCCCCTCACCTACCACGATGTCAGCTCCGTAGTCGCCTGGGGGCTTTATGATTCCCAACGATGTTGGATCAACTCCCACGATGAATATTGCACCAGCGTCATGTGATATCTCAGCTACTGCATCCACTTCGGTTTCTAAAAAACCAAGATAGGATGGATTTTCCAAATATACTGCGGCTGTATCTGAAGAAACTTTCTCGTTAAGATTTTCCAGCATAATTTGTCCATCCCGTCTTGATTGAGTAACTTCAACTGTCTTCATTCCAATTGGATCAATATACGTTTGTAGTACGGCTCTTCTATCGGGAGACGTGAATCTTGGAATAACCACCTCATTTCTTTTAGTAAGTCTCTTAGACATTCTTCCGGCTTCTCCAAGGGCAGTTGCCCAATCATACATTGAAGCATTAACCACGTCCATCTCTAATAGTTCCGCCATGAGGCTCTGATACTCAAACAATGCCATGAGCATTCCTTGACTAGCTTCGGGTTGATATTGGGTATAGGAAGTCAAGAATTCGCTTCTGGAAATTATCTCTGAAACACCTGCCGGAATATAGTGAAGCCAAGCCCCAGCGCCTACGAAGACTGACATATCCCGATAGGAAATATTTCTATCTAAGATTCTTGATACACGCTCAAAAGTTTCCAATTCTGAAAGGGGACCTGCTAGGTTCAACTTCCTTTTAAGCAGGAATTTAGTAGGTATATCTGAGTATAGGTCTTGGACGCCTTTGATTTTCAATTCACATAGCATACTTTTCCAATCGGTAATGGTGGAGTTTGCGATAAAGGGATGCGAAAAAACCTTATTTTTCAAAGTTTCTCTTCCATAAATACGCCTAAACATATTTTAAATGCTTCTGTAAGGTCGTTTTTATTTCGTTAACACTGGCGCGAACAAGAGTAGGCTCCTTCGATATTCTTCTTGCTGTTTCGGGGTCTTTCAATCCACTTCCTGTTATTATGCACACCACTTCTTCTCCTTTGTCAACTATTCCCGTTTCGATCATCTTCGAAAGACCTGGTATGCACGCAACACCTGAGGGCTCCGCAAAAATTCCTTCAAGTCGCGCCAACCATCCCATCGCTTCTAAAATCTCCGAGTCAGAAACGTGTTCTGCGTATCCATCTGATTCCCTTAAGGCTTTGATGGCTAGAGGCGTGTCATAACCCCATCTGCCCACCAAGCCCTCAGCAATTGATTTCTCACTTCTCGCTAACGGTAGAGCTGTCCCTTCCTTGAACCCCGTGACTATTGGCGCGCCTGCTTTTGGCCCTGTCGCCACCATCCTAGGCACATTTTCTATCAAGCCTAGATTTCTCAACTCGTTGAAGCCTTTCCACATTGCGTATAGGTGGGTGCCGTTGCCAACGTTGTCTACGACCCATGCGGGCGCTCTCCATCCTAACTGTTCACATATCTCATAAGCAATGGTTTTGTCGCCCTCCATCCTGAATCTGTTGTATCCGGGACCAGACTCAAAAATGTCTAAACCCTCAAGTGCTTTGATGTAAAGTTCAAAAATCTCCTCATAGATCCCGTCCATCAACAACGTTACAGCACCATATAATGTGCATTGGGAGACCTTTCCCTTAGATGTGGTTGCTGGCATGAAGACGAAACATCCTAAGCCGGCTCTTGCTGCATATGCAGCTAAGGATGCCGCGGCATTCCCAGAAGACACGCATGAAACGTATTTTTTTCTAAACTCCAACGCTTTGTTTACGGCTAAGACGCCTTCGCGGTCCTTAAATGAGTGTGTCGGATTTAGAGTTTCATTTTTTAACCACAAATTGTTAAGACCAAGTTTCTTAGCAAGATTCTTAGATTTTATTAGGGGAGTTCCGCCTTCGCCCAAGGTTATGATGTTTTCTTCATCAAGGCCTATCAGCTCTCTGTACCTTAGAAGGTTGAATGGTCTCTTAGCAAACAGCTCTTTACTGACAGATTTTGCGAGCGCCTCATAATCATACTGCACTTCAGTGATGCCTCGAAATACCGAAATCTCCCTCACCTTTTCTAAGCCGCATTTTGGGCAAACAAAATATTCAGGTCGTAGAGGAAAGAGCTCTCCACAGTTCACGCATTTCAAACCGGTTGCATACATCTTTTCTCACAACCTTTTGTAATTTCCTGTTATCGTCGGTACTGGCCGTATTTAATGGCTGTATCTATTATGGCTCTAACATTTTCTGGTTTAGCGTTCCAAGGAGTCTCACATTCAGTTGAGAGTATGTAGCCCCCGCCCCCAGCACAATCCTCTATAAGCTTTTTGCAGTATTTTTCCACGTCTTTGACGCTTCCATAGACAAGCAACGAAGCTGGAACATTGCCGTAGAGACAAAGTTTGTCTCCTAAGACTTCCTTTGCCTTTTTCATATCCGTCTTCTCTAAGTCAAGCAAGACTTTTCCCTTCGGCAACCCTTTCGTAAAATCCTTCATAACGTGCAATGCCGAAGTTAAATCTCCATCCATATGGACATGGGCTTTGTATCCCCTTTTTACTATCATATCTACCCCTTTCTTTAGGGTTGGCCACACAAATTCTTCAAATACTTTAGGAGAAACGTAGGGGGGTCCTACGATACCTGCTTGGAAAAAGATTTTTTCAGCTCCTAGAACTTCTCCGGCACCCATGATAGTCGCTTGTCTTAGCGCGTTAATGATCTCATATTCAAGTAGCCACTCACACATCTCTTTCACCTTGTCTGGTTGCTCAAATAAGTCTCTTGCTAATCGAGCAAAACTTCGATAATAAATAACGAGTTCAAAAGGAATGGTTGCTCTTCCACCCATTAATAGGGGCACTTCATATTCTTCGACGTATTTTCGCCATGCATCCGCGTAGACCTTCGGGTACTCAAAGGTATAGTAGAGGACATCGCCAATGCTTCTTTCAAAGACATCTTTACTAATTTTTTTGTTAAAGAGTATAATGGAGAAGCCTCTCTCCATAACGTCGTCGTAGTCTTCGACTATACATTTCTCGAAGAAACTGGGGATGTTGCCTTTCGGAGGGAAGTCGTCATATATTCTCCAGTGAAGGGTTACTCTGTCCCAACCGGACTTCGGCCACAGTGAGAAGTGGTCAAGGGTTGTTATATTTGGGTCTACTTGATCTCCGTCACCTATTTTCTTTCTAGCCCTTATGGTTGCTTGAATAAGCTTTTCGGGGTTAGTGAACATTTCACGTATTGATATGTCCCCTTGATATGCTAAAATGTAGCAGTTTAAAGGGTCAGATGGCACTCTGTCAGCTTCTTTTAGATTCCATGCCGCCTCAATCCTTTCATACCTCGTCATTGCTTCTTCCATGCTATCTTCCTCTTATGTAGCTTTCAGCTATCTTCACACCTTCAACAGCGCTTGTTGTCGACGCGTCCGCTCTGATCTTGCCTTTAACCCATTTTTCGCCTACTATGCCGCCGCCGACGATTACCTTAACTTTTTTCCTGACACCTGCTTGCTCTAAAGCTGCGATGGTTTTCTCCATCTGATCAATGGAAGCCGTAAGTAAGCCAGACATGCCCACTATCTTAGGCTTATGCTCCTTGATTTTCTCGACAAAAACGTCTGCAGGGACATCAACGCCGAGGTCTACAACCTCAAAGCCAGCACACTCCAGCAATGTCGCAACAATATTCTTGCCGAGGTCGTGAATGTCGCCAGCAACTGTGCCGATCAAGAATTTACCTTTTTTACGGACACTCCCGTAGCGCTCTCTAATCTTGGGGGCGATTAGGGCTGCTGCGTCCTTGAAGATCTCCCCGGCCATGATTAGTTGAAATAGGAAGTATTTTCCCTTCTCGAAGTTATCTCCAACCAACCCTAGTCCTAGACGAAGCTCTTCAATTAATCCTAGAGGGTCCTCGTTCCTTTGAATTGCATCTTTTATGGCGCTTAAAACGGAATCCTTGTCTATTGCCGCTGTGGCGTCAGCTATTCTTCCCAAGGTTGTTCACCTTTCTTCCACAAAATTTTTAGAAGCAAGAAACTCCATGGAGCGTACTTCAACATTTTGTCTGCGTGCTTTCCGAACATACGCTTTGCCAAAGCGCGATTAAACTCCTCATCTGGAGGAGGCTTCAACTTGTACTTGTTCCCCAATCTCTCACCTCAAAGGCATGCTTCCTATGAATGTCTTCTAAATATAAACTTGCTTGACATTCGTTAGCTAATTAGATTCTTTCACCACCTCAAAATTTTGAGAGCGCAAGGCTATCAGAGGTAGGAAGGGGTCAAAATCGAGCGTTTGATGCAGAAAGGCGTGCGAGATTGGTTTGGTTGGGCAAAATTTGCATTAATAGGGGTCAATTATTCCCAATGTTTACAGAAAATGTTATATTGACGGAGAAAGAAAAAAGGTGAAAAGGAGAGTAAAAAATGGCTAAAGTAGAGTTTGCATTTCCAAGAAAAGCAACTGGACTGGTGAGAGAACTAGGTTGGTGGTCAGCGTTCTCGGTGTCACTGAGCTACACTATTGGCAGCGGAATAAACTACTGGTCAGTACAAGCTGCCTATTGGCATCCTGGGTCGATCATTCCCGTTGCGTATATTATAGGAGCTCTGCCAGCCATATTCTTGGCCTATGTAATCACAGAAATGGGAATAATGATGCCGAGGTCTGGAGGAAGCTACATATATGTATCGAGAGTGTTGGATCCGCACGTTGGATTTGTTGGGGACTGGCTTTACTTCATTGCTAACAACTTCGCCACGGGATTGTTGGCCGTCATTGGCGCAGGATTCTGGGTTAAGGTAGTTAATCTAATGGGCGTAGCCACTGGCAACGAGGCTTGGATTGCGTTTACACTAGACAACACGGGTTTAGCCATTATAGCATGCACCATAATTACGCTCTATACATTGTTGTCATTGTTGGGTATACGCATATTTAGATGGTATGTTGCGGGATTGGTTGCCATAGGCATCGTTGGAAGCTTCCTAGGAGTGGGCGCAACCCTCTACGGAATAGCTAATCCAGAACGCGTTAAAGAAACTTGGAATCTAACGTACGGTGCAGGATCATGGGAAGAAGTACAGCAGGTAGCGATAGATAACGGTTGGGAGGATTATATACAAAGCTCGACCGCTGAAGCTGGCGGCGCTGGAGGAGCGACTATCCTCAACTTTGTAGACACCTTCTGGGCATACTGGGGAACTACAGCAGCCTGCTATTTCGGTGGAGAAATGAAATCGCCAAAGTCAGGTTTCATAGTGGGTGTCTTTGCTGCCACAGTATTCGTAATGTTTTGGTATGTTCTAACCGTCATTGGTGTGTTCACTGCGTACGGTGACTTCGTCAGCCAATACTGTTTCGTCTACGGAGAGGGATATACCGATCAACTAACCACTATGACAGCCATGGATCCGAGCTTACCGTTATTCACTGTGCCATTGGCACATGGGACGTTGTGGCTCCAAGCGATATTCGCCTTTATTCCAGCCATGTGGATTTCTAACTGTTCCGGTTCGACATTACTTGTAGGTCCAAGACAGCCGTTTGCGTGGTCGTTCGACAGGTTCTTCCCAGGAGCGTTTAATCGTGTGAATGAACGTTTCCACTCACCACACTGGTCGGTTATCTTAACAGCCATAATTGCCTACACATTTGTACCATTGAGTCTTCCTCCTAGAACCTTCTTCGCAATGGTGGATGCAACGTTCATCTTTATCATCAGCCAACTCCTCATCGCCTTCGCAGCTGTAGTAGTACCGTATAGGCGTCCGGACATGTGGGAGAGAGGGTTCAAGGCTACGGTGGCTGGTATACCCGCAATATCCATATGTGGTGCTTTAGCAGTTTTGTTCTGGGTCTGGGGACTAGCAGTAAGCGCAGCATGGCTAGAGGCTTGGGGCATGTTGTATTTGGCTTTCTGGGTTTTCGTCGGCTCTCTTATATGGTTCGCATACGCGGAACGTAACAGAAGGGTCGGCATCAAGCTACAAGACATTTACGGCGAGATACCGCCAGCATAGACCGTCAAACACCCATTATTTTTTTTCTTTACTCCTTTCTACTATCGCTAAGTAATATCCACGCAAAATGCCTGGTTTTTTAGTGACTTTTATCCCTTTATAATCTGTTCTATGTAATTTCATTTCATACTTTTCAGGTTTCAACCCATATTTCTCAATATTCTCTTTTAGTTTATCAATGTGATATTGAACAGTTTCCTTTAACCGCTTTTTTGCAATTTCCTCCTCCTTAACACTTTCCTCACCAAATTTCTTGATCTCATACCTAGTCAGACTCAATATGAGCAGTGAGATGTCGACAACAATGAAAAGCAAAATTATGCTAGGCCATGATATAAGCAAATTTAACCAACGGAATGTGGAAGGAAGCTCTATGTTTCTCTGCCATAAAAGAGCTATCGCAACCACGATCATAAAGTACACTATGCTGACAAATTGTAAAATCCTATTCACCCTCACCATAATCTTAATTTTCCTCGACCGCCCCATTTTGCTTATAACTTTCTGCGTTTCCTTGCTAAAGTACCTCCAGTGTGCCTTATCCATCCCAACCGCTTTAGTTTTCTTTAAAACCTGTTTTGGGTCGGATACTATTACACTCCTAAGCCCATCGTAATAGCTAACGAGAGAAGCTAGATCACCTGATATCTTCTTAGCTTTTTTAACGTCTTTTGCGACCTTTTTCAACGCCTACTCCCCCACTCTACTTCATTATTGTTACAGAAGGATGTTATATAAAACAAATATGAGCGACATGAGACTATAAGACTTGCTTTAAAAGTCTTATGAGTTAGAGTTTTATAATCGTACTTCCTTGTACCATTTCTTCTTTGTTCCAGTTTCCGCTCTTTTCGTCCATTCCTTCGTTTTAGGCTCTTCATCTATGCATTTCATTATTTGGTCAATTTTAGACGTTACATCAGCAGCATCCTCTTTAGAAAGCTGCTTAAACATTGGAAGGGCATCTTTAATCTTCTTTAAGTTAGTTGTAGCTGTATACCAAAATCCCCAATCGTTTGCAAATAATCGAGCCACATATTTTGCATTAATCGTCTCTGGCACATCGCTGTCTCCGATTTTATGATCTCTAAGCAAAACTATAACATCCTTGGCGTCTTTCTCGGTGAACTCCACTATCTCTAGTTTCGTCAACAATAAGTCGACTAATGACGCTGTAGGGGGATCCAAATCAAATCTGTTTCGAAAATCTACCTTGTGGCACAAATCTAACTCGTCATAGAAAATGTCTAGATCCACTTTTCCTCGATAGACCTGGCGATTTCGAGTGCCAACCCCACTTGTAAAGAAAAAGATGTAGGAATCGAACTTCCACCCTCTTGCCTCAAAGAACTTTCTTACATCTCCCCTTTGCTTATCTAGCCCTACAAAATCGATGTCTGGAAATTCCTGTCCCTCAATTCTCTTTAACCTCTTATGAAGATCCACTGCCTTAGGAGACGAATGACTCCTGATAGCTGGACCACCTATTAGCCTTAATACAATGCCTTCCTTCTTGGCTTCTTCCACGAGGTTAAGAGCAATCTTCACAACTTCTTCAGATGGAACTTGCTTCTTTTCCCCTTCTTTTTCCATTTTTAACCCTCTATTTTCCACCATTTACCAACGCCATTCTTGTCCAAATCAATAATAAAACCTCTAAGTATACCTTCACTGTATTCGGAGCCGGGGTTAATTACTAAAGTTTTACCAATCTCATCTGAAGCGTAAGCCTCGTGAATATGACCATGTAAGCCTAGCATGGGTTGATTTTCATGAATGAACCGGTATACGGACTTGCTACCCACATGCTCGTATATAATCCGTCCCAAGAACACGACTGGCTTCAAAGTCTTATCCAATTTTGGAGCCAAGTCCAGCTTTGTCCCGCAGGGAGGACAATGGAAATTTAGGATTACCCTATTCCAATCCATAGAGAACTTGTCTTTTAGTTTTTCTAACTTTTTCCACAGTTCCTCCTCTGATGCCTCGCGTGGAGTGTCCCATGGAGTTGGATTAACCCAATCAAAACTAAGCATTTGATAATCAAAGCAGAGATTGACAACCTTTTCAAGCGGATATATAACGCGATCTTCATGAGCCTTTATTATCTCATCTATTTCAAAAGAATCGTCATTTCCAGGCATCACTACAACCTTAACCTCCTCCGGCAATTTCTCACCAATCATATCAAGCCATCGTTCCATTCTTTCCCTCATATATTTTCGAAATAATTTGGTGACTTCTTCAGGATTTTTCATAAGGTGGTCATACTCGTCTGGTGTACAAACATGGGTGTAAAATCCACTAAAGGTGATTTTTTCTACTAATTTTTTGAGATCCGCTTCGCCGCTAGCTTCAACCCATCGCCCATAGACCTGCGTCTTGTAGTGACCCTCTTTATCCTCAACGATAGGAACGATAAGCTTCCCCGTCAAGTCGCCGCAAAATAGCAAAATATTTGCTTTATGCACTTTTGGAATGGAAAGCCATTTCCGCCAAACAACCTCACTTCCATGTACATCCACAGCGTGAAACAGTCTTACTTTTTCCACCATGCTCCACACCATAAACTCTCTTTATCTAGCGCACTCACACATTGTTCACTTCCATGCCCACGAGGGTGAAGAGGATTTCATTTTCATTGCGCGTCTATTAGATACTTGATTGGTGTTTTATATTTAAATCGGTTTTTACGTATGAACCGTAGGTTTGTCTTAATAATCTTTATTGAAGAGCGCCGGCCGAGGAAAATCCAGTCCACCTGAAAAAAATGTAACTACGGGTCACATTAGCTTTTGAAGACAACCTAGAGTTCAATCGTATCTCCGGTCCTCAAGGGTTTGCAGAGATCTCCAAAGGCTTCAACTAGTCGATGGATGGCTTTGGATCCTGTGCAGTGGCACGGCCCAACAACTTCCGGATTAATTTTAAGGAGTTCCTTCACGGTTAGCTGAATCCTTTTGCCGCCCGCACCTACCAGGTGGAAACCTCCTAGAATTGCGTAGACTTTACTGACGCCTGTAACCTTTTGGGACATTCTTATCGTGTTTATTATGCCTGAATGAGCGCAACCAGATATGATCACCAGACCTTTTCCCCCAAGATTTATGGTTAACGCTTGGTCGTCGGGCATGAGATCCTCCTTGAACGTTTCTTCTTCTATTGCTAAGAAGTCTTCGACCTTCTCGTACGCCACGCTTCGCTCTATCTCGCCGCTGGTCATGACCCCCTTAGCCATGGTAACTGGGTTCCTAGCCAGCAACAGCACTCCGCCGGAGGCTTCCACTTCGGATGGCTTGAATGGTGAACCTATGTACTTGAGGTTTGGATCGAGCTTCAGTTTTAAACCGAAAACTTCTGGGTGGGCCACAACAGGAACCTCTTTACCCATTTGTTTTAGGACGCCTACTAGGCCGCCTGTGTGGTCGTAGTGGCCGTGGCTTAGAAACACCACGTCTATCTTGGTGAGGTCTACACCCATCGTGTCGGCGTTGTGCAGCACTAGGTCTGGAGAAGGCCCAGTGTCCATCAGCATAGAAACCTTGTCGCCATCTCCCTCTGCTTCTATTAGGAAGGACAGCCCATGTTTAGCTATAACATCTCGCTGAGTTTCGCCAACCGAGTCTTCCACAAGGACAGCCAGCTTCAATTTCCTAATCAACTCAATTTCCTCATTCGCTTTGGGGCTTAACTTGGAGATAGTTGAACGATAAGCAGATATTTATTGTTAGAGGTTGGAGAATCCCTTGATAGTAACGTGCCGTTGGACATCAAACACATCCCAATTAAGTCAGTGATCTCCAATAATTTGTATAAGGGGGCGATTTACATGGGTGAAAGAAGCGAATTAAGGTTTATCGGCTTAGTGGAAAGCTCAGGTGAGCTGTCAAGGGTGAGAATCTTTCCAGAATTCTGTGTGGGACTTGAGGGCCTTAACAACTTTTCACACATCATCATCCTATACTGGTTTCATTTGCGGGATAATGAAGAGGAGAGACGCACCCTCCAAGTGGTTCCGAAGAGACACCCTGGAGCACCGCAAGTTGGCGTATTTGCTTCTAGGAGCCCAAGTCGACCAAATCCAATTGGACTCTGTGTTGCGGAGCTAACAAAAATCGAGAGTTGCGCTCTATTGGTGAGAGGGCTTGACGCCTTTGAAGGCTCGCCGATAATAGACATTAAACCGTACATCCCCAGAGCCGACTCTATTCCTGACGCTCGAGTTCCAGAATGGACATTTCAGGGACCTCCAACATGAACAAAACATAAAGCTCTCTTGATTAATGAGCCACTTACAGCATCCAAAATAGTTATTATAACCAGATCACTCAGTTAGCCAAAGTAGAAGATGGATCACATGAAAAAAATCGTCTCTATGGGTAGAGGAGGTAGCGGCAAAACAAGTTTTGTCGCCCTTATGACAAAATACTTCATTGAGATAGGCGATACTCCACTACTTCTCATAGACGTAGACCCAGATCAAAACTTAGCAGAAATGGTTGGAATAGATTTTAAAGAAGAGGGGAAGAAGACCATATCCGAATTGCTGATTGAAACTTTTTTAGAGAAGGGAGGCACCACAGTTGGAGTTCTCCCTTCAGAAAGGATAGAAAGTGAGATTTGGTCAAGGGGATTATATGAAGGAACTTCCTTCGATATGATCGCTGTTGGAACAAAATTTATAGAGGGTTGTTACTGTCTGCCAGACGCTGCGTTAAAAAAAGCACTGGAAGGCTTAACGAAAACATACAGACATGTTCTCATCGATTCTCCGGCTGGATTAGAACACTTAAACAGAAGAATAGCCTCTAGGGTAGACGACATATTTGACATAGTAGATTTCTCCAGAAAATCCTTCAACCACGTGGAGAGAGCATACAAAATCGCAAAAGAAGTCAAGATGGACTTCAAAAATTTCTACATTGTCGGAGGCTACAGGTTTCCAGAAGGTTTAGAAGCAGAAGTTGAAAAAAGAACAAGACGGAAATATCTGGGAAAAATCGCCTACGACAGGGAAGTTGAAAATTACGGCGTCTCTGGAAAATCTTTACTTGAATTACCTTCATCATCCCCAGCGTACAATTCAGTAAAGGAACTCATGAAAAAAGCAGGATATTAATAGACTAGAACTGAATCAGCAAAGCAATCCGCATCCTTTCTTTTATTTCCTTTAACAACCCTGCTAAAGATAGCGTGTTATCTTCGGCTCTAACATTTGTCTAGGCATCGCGCCTACGATCCTGTCCACAAGTTTCCCGTTCTTGAACACTAAAAGCGTAGGGATGCTCATTATCTGGTACTGCTGGGCAACTTCCAGATTCTCGTCCACGTTTAGTTTCCCAAACAAGATTCTTCCAGCGTAGTCTCGCGCCATTTCCTCTATAACAGGGGCAACCATTTGGCAGGGACCACACCAGGGCGCCCAACAGTCAACCACCACTAAGGGGTGGTTCTGAATTATTTCTTTGAACGTTGCATCAGTTACCTCGACTGGTTTGCTCAAAGCTGGCTTCTCCTGTTTTTTCTCAGCTACGCTCTTCATCATTTCTTGCAATTTTGCCCGTTTAATCCTTTCTAGTTCCTCGTCCTCCTCGTTCCTCATCCAAACACCTCGTAGCGCTTTAACATCTCCCAACATATACCTTGCGCACAGACAGTTCTTTTAAACCTCATATTTTGGTTATCACCGCTTCGAGCCTAATTGTTAAGAACAGGAGTTAAAGAAAGAGTTTTAACATGCGCAATTGATTAAAAACACTAATACCTAAATGGCTTCAAATAGATGTGTTGCGACGGCTGATGCACCATGTCAACCTTGAAAAGGGAGAAGTGGAGTAGACGATACGGCAACTGGTTCCGCAGCGTTCTGATAGAAGCGGGCATAATGGACTACCGATACCCCATCAAGGGCTGCGGGGTTTGGATGCCCTACGGGTTCAAAATTCGAAAAAATGTTCTTCAAATTCTGCGCGACCTGCTCGACTCCACGGGACACAACGAAACGTTGTTCCCTCTCCTGATCCCTGAAACATCGTTAGCTAAGGAGTCAGCCCACGTAAAAAGTTTTGAGGAAGAGTGTTTCTGGGTCACCAGGGGGGGTTTGACGCCTCTTAAGGTAAAGTACGCTTTGAGACCGACGAGCGAAACTGTCATAGCTCCCATGCTGAAGTTTTGGATCCGGTCCCACGCAGACCTACCCATAAAACTCTACCAGATTGTAAGCATCTTTCGATACGAAACCAAGGCTACGCGCCCCCTCATAAGAATGCGGGAGGTGGCCTCATTCAAGGAAGCCCACACCTCCCACGCCACGTTAGAGGAAGCTGAGGCTCAGGTGAAAGAAGCTGTGGAGATTTACAAGAGATTCTTTGATGAAATAGGTGTTCCATACCACATCTCGCGAAGACCAGACTGGGACAAGTTTGCGGGCGCTGTTTACACGTTATCCTTTGACATGGTGTGTCCAGACGGCAGAACCCTCCAAATCGGAACCGTGCACAACCTGGATCAAAACTTTTCCAAAGCTTTCGACATCACCTATGAAACTGAAAGGGGAACACAAGAGCACATCTGGCAGACCTGCTACGGAATTTCGGGACGAGCCATAGCCGCACTCTTAAGCGCCCACGGTGACGACCGTGGAGTTGTGCTGCCACCAAATGTTGCGCCAATTCAAGTTGTGATCATACCTATCCCCTACAAGAAGGAGGAGAAACAAATCAACAAGGCTTGCGAAGACATCGCTGCAAAGCTGAAGGCGGCAAACATTAGAACTGAACTGGATCTGCGAACCGACCTTACTCCAGGGTCCAAATTCTATTACTGGGAGTTGCGAGGCGTCCCCATCCGCATCGAGGTGGGACCACGGGATGTGAAAAATAAGGAGGCAACAGTTGTTCGACGGGACACTTTGAAGAGGCAAACGTGTAAAATGAACGAGCTTATAGCGGTTGTTCAGAAGCTGGAAGAGAAGGTGACGCGGGACCTGCGAAGGAAAGCTTGGCAGTGGATGGAGGAGCGCGTTCACAGGGTTGGGAGTTTGGAGGAAGCGAGGCGACTGTTGAGGAGGAGGGCTGGCATCGTCGAGGTTTTGTGGTGTAACCGCGCCGAGTGTGGCCACCGGCTGGAGGAAGAGGTGGAAGCCCGCGTGCTAGGAGTTCCCACAGATGTGAAAGAAAAAGTGGAGGGGGAATGCGTGGTTTGCGGGCGAAAGGCGGAGCATGTGGTGAGGACTGCGATAGCCTATTAAGGCTTAGAGCAGGAGTTTGACGGCGTCTTTTCCCTTCATTCCAACCTTTATTCCCTTCTTTTCAGCCTTAGATGTAACCGCCTTGACCTCAGTCTCGAGGACATCGTCAAAGTTTCTGACTCCTTTCACCATGGCGGCAGTTACGTTAAGTTTTTCAGCCGCTTCTATGTTGAGGAAGCCGCACATCACGAAGCCTGTTCTTCCTATGATCATCACGAGTGGAGGAGAGTCTGGTAAGTCCACTCTCAAGCCGGTTGCTGTTTTGTCATCTATTCTTAATGGAGCTGTATGAATCATGCTAATCCTCCAATTATCCTTTTTTCAGAGGCTGTTTTTAAATAAACATTATGACCATAAAGTTGTGGACGGTGGAGGCGAGTTGCTGACAAGGCTGAAAGAAAGGTTTCAGCTCTGGATATCATATGAAGCCAAACTTGCTCACAGCGTAGGATTAACCCCTAATCAGGTGAGCGCCATCGGAATAATATGCGCGCTGCTTTCAGCGGTGTTATATTGGAGCTCGCAGTTTCATGAACCCACCATAATAGTAGCCACCGTCTTTCTTCTAGCCTCGGGCTTTTTCGACGCATTAGACGGCGCCATTGCAAGGATTTACGGGGAAGCCACAACCTTTGGCGGTTTCCTTGACTCCCTGCTGGATCGGTACGCCGACGCCATCGTTCTTTGCGGCATCATTCTCGGCGGACTGTGCGATCCTATCGGTCCTGTTGGTCCTGTAGCGGGATTTGCTGCGCTCATAGGCTCGTTGCTAGTGAGCTATGCTCGAGCTAGGGCTGAGGTGGCGGGAGTGAAAATGGAGGCTGTGGGTATTGCGGAACGTCCTGAACGCATAATCATATTGGCGGTAGCAAGTTTTCTTAATGTTGTTTGGCGGGAAGCGTTGGGTTGGGGAATGATCATTCTGGCAATTCTCACAAACCTTACCGTGCTCCAGCGTGTTGTTTATTTTCGCAGGTCCAGAGAAGAAGGAAGTTAGCTTTTAGGGGTCAACGCCTAAATCTTCTTCCCCGAAGCCGTGTTCTTCGTTCGTCTCTCGCCCGCACCTTCACCACGCCACGGTGCACTGCACAGGAGATACAGTAATACTTCGTCACAATTTGGCTGGGTATGTAGGCGCCTTTTTGACGGAGCTCTTTGTACAGTGAAGAGTCGACCATGGACAATCGGCGAGAAGCCTTCTTGGCTTTGTCGCGGGGAACCAGCTCGCCACAACTGCTGCACTGGACGAGGGAGCCCTTTCCCTTCCCGCCCTTTGCTCGACCTCTAGACTTGCGCTTCACAGGCATAACTTTTCCTCAACCTTACAAGATGTTGAACAGATTTATAACCTTACGCGAGATTAACCCTTGTACAGTATGTTCTTCAGCGAGGAGAACCATGTTTGATCTGGTAACCGTTGGTCACCTAACAATTGACCAGATATTCTCACCGAAAATACGCATTCCTGAACCCACGCTTGGTGGGCCTCCGACCTATGTTTCACTGGGGGCGAGAAAACTAGGCGCAAAAGTTTCTGTGATCTCAAAAGTGGGGGGAGACTTCCCTAGTGAGTATGTTAAGTGGTTGAAAGCAAACGGAGTGGATTTATCTGGACTGAAACAGGTTAGGGAAGCTTCAACCACAAGATTCCTTTTGAAGTATGGGAAGAAGGGGCGACAACTCCAGCTAAAGAGCCGAGCCCCACCCATTTCTCCAGAAGATGTGCCCGGTTCCCTCCGAGCCGAAGCTGTCCATGTGGCTCCTATTGCAAACGAGCTGTCACAGGGCGTCATCGACAAACTGCGGGCTTTAACGGACACCTTGTCTCTGGACCCTCAAGGGTTTGTGCGAAGGTTTGATGAGCAGGGAAACGTGAAGTTGGGCAGATGGGAAGAAACGCGTATTCTTCGACAAATCAACGTATACAAATCATCGTTCAGTGAAATCAAGGCTGTAACAGGGTTAACCGACTTGAAGCTGGCTGTGCAGAAGATTCACAGCTATGGACCAAGGATAGTTATGGTAACAAGGGCTATGAAAGGGTCCACATTGTTTTTGGATGGAGAACTCTACGAAATCCCAGCCTGCAAGCCGAGGGTTGTTAAGGATTTCACTGGTGCTGGAGACGCCTTTATCGGCGCCTTCCTAGCTGAACACGTTCAAGGGAAAGACCCAGCTTGGTGCGCCTGCGTTGGGTCAGCCGCCTCCTCCTTTGTTGTTGAGGGTGTGGGACCCGCAGTGTTTGGGGAAAAGAAAGAAACCTATGCGAGAGCGAGTGAGATCTATGGAAAAATGTGATTGTTTAGAAGAAATAATGTAGAGCACTGACCTATATCGTGAGCGGAGTGAAGATATCTCCCGATGTGGGAACATCTAAGGTCTGATTATGTTTTGGCTGTTTTCAGCTCTTTTTTGGTTTCCGAAGCATCGAACCGACATAGAGCCCGATGAAACCTAGCAGGAGCGCACCACCTACGACTATGAACGTGAATAAAGCATTAGACATCATCTCCCAGCTCACCCACTCGGCAGTTGACGGTTCGGCGGCTCCAGGGTACATCAGTTGGAAGTCTTCCTCAGCCATTAGACCCCAGTGTGCTACACCTGCAGGAATCACCATCGCCATCGCCCCCATAAAGGTTGCCAATAAAACTGTTATTTTAGTTATTGCTTCCCTCCTAGCTTCCCATATCTTTCCAGCGAAGATGTAGCCGCCGATCAATGCGCTAAGGAAAAGGGAGACAAAACAACCAACGTCTTGTCCCAATTCGAGCAATTCGAGCCCCAAAGCCGAAACAAACACCAGTCCTAAGGGAAAAGCGATCAAAGCATCAATCACAGCTATCGATGCCACAGCTATCACGATATCACCAAACTTCAACTTATCACCTCCTTTGAAATGAAGATACGTTAGTATGTCCTCTCCTTCAGCATTTATGACTTGTGTAAGAGAGTCTTTGACTGAATTCCAAACGCTTATGATCCCTAAGAGATTGGGATTTTGCAATTTTGATTATTTCTTTTGTTTCTGCCTTTGTTTAGAAAACAAATATGAATATTGATTTAGGATAATTCTGGAATGCTTTGCTACCTACTCGATAGACATATGAATTGCTGAAACGTAAGTCAAAGCAGTTACGTAGCGCTCTCTGGAAAGAGTTTCTTTGCTTTTTCTGTGTATTCGATAACACCCAGTTGCTTGAGGAAATCCAACATGTCATAGACTGACTCTTTCTCTACAACCTTGCCATCAACTATACGCCAGAAGTTAACACCCGTCCATGTAACCTTCTTGCCAGTAGGTGCTAATCCACTAAATTCGCCTGTGTGTGTCCCTGTACATTTAAAACGATGCCACACCCTATCCCCTTCAGCGATTATGTCCTCAATAGTCTCATGCCAATCGGGTAAGCCCTTGCTAAACATAGTTATGAATTGTTTGTATTCTTTTAGACCCCACAACTGATGTGTAGGGTGAAAGAAGTCTGGTGCTATTAACTCGTCTAGTATGGCTAGGTTTCGCTTATTCAATTCTTCAATCCAACGGCGGACAATAGCCTTATTCTCTTCTAATGATATAATACATCCCCTCATTATTCTCTTTTTTTAACATCTAACAGTTGTTGTCTTCGTGTGAGCATCTATTTCTCCAGAATGCTCTTCAACTTCTCCAGCGATTTCTCGGCCTCCTTTTCGCCCATTCTCTGAGCGAACAATTTGTCGAGGATCTTGCCAAGAATCGAGGACATTTTGTAATCATCCAGAAATGTGATTTCAGTTCCTGCCTCTGTGGGTCTCAGGGAATATGTAAGAATCACAGTGATGTTTCCAAGACCCCTAACCTTCTGGCTTCCACGACACGTGATCTTCTCGTTTTCAAGACTCTCCGTGATCTCAAAATCAAGTTCCTCCGCGTCCTTCGTAACCAAGTGAGCAGATGCACCCACTCTATACTTGTCTTTGGGTGTGCGTACTTTTGAAGTGTACTCCGCGCTCTTCAATCCTTCTCCCCCTCCCATCCATTCTGGTTGCCTGTCGAAAGCAAGCATTTCCCAGACTTTCTCAGGTGGAGCCCTGATCTGAATCGACTTTTCTATCCTACCCAAAATATCACCTCTCCTCAATTTTCAATCCTAATTATCTCTATTTGACATTTAATAGTTGTTACGAAAATATCACCATTTTTATGCGTGCACGAACTCCCCATTTTTCTATAGGATTTTCTTATCTTATTACAAGTAGTATAGTTTAATATGTGATGATTAACATTTAAAATGAAGAATCGGTGGACTACCTTGGGTCGAGTCGCTAAGGGCGTGAAATGCAGCGTGGCTGGGTGCGACAAGCCAGCAGTTCGCTCCCTCTCCAACGAAAGAGTGAGCAGCGCAGGGTTAAACGTTGGTGGAAGGGGAAGAGGAAGAGCCTACCTCTGTAAGGACCACTACAAAGAGTTCAAGAGGAAGACCCGGAAAGAAAAGATGTTAGAGCAGTGGAGGTACAGAGGTTGAGGATACTTCAACTGCACTCCAACTTCATAGAGTACGAGCCAATCGAAAAGGAAATTGCCATGGCAGAGAAGTGCGAGAAAAAGAAGAAGCGACTCGAAGAGCTCGTGGTCCTGTTCACCTGTGTTGAAGAGGGAGACGACGAGGCTGTTGCCAGAAAAGCTGTGGAGGAAGTAAGGTCCTCCCTTCGGCAACTGAAAGTTAACCGGGTTCTGATATACCCCTACGCCCACCTGAGCAGCAACCTAGCGAAGCCCACCGACGCATTAAAAGTCGTTAAGGCAATGGAGAAACACGCAAAGGAGGCTGGCATCGAAACTTACCGAACTCCATTCGGCTGGTGCAAGCAGTTCTCAATCTCCATAAAGGGACATCCCCTGGCTGAACAGTCTAAGGTGGTTGTTCCAGCCGCGGTCGAGGAAAAGGAAGTTGTCTCAAAGGCTTTGAAGGCTGAAGAGAGGTTAAAGTCCTCTTGGTTCATTCTGCAGCCAGACGGAAAGATGATTCCAGTTGAGGACTTCGACTTTTCTGGACACGAGAATCTGCAAAAGTTTGCGAGGCATGAAATTGAGAAGGTGAGGGCGGTTCAAGAAGTTCCGCCCCACGTGAAGCTGATGAGGAGGCTGGAGATTGCTGATTACGAGCCCGGAAGTGACCCTGGCAATTTCAGGTGGTACCCAAAGGGGAGTCTGATCAAGTCTTTGCTGGAGCAGTTTGTGACTCAGAAGATAACAGAGTATGGAGCCATGGAAGTGGAAACCCCGGTCATGTACGATTTACAACACCCAAGCCTAGCCAAATATCTAGACCGGTTTCCAGCTAGACAGTACATGTTGGAATCTGGTGAAAAAGAACTTTTCTTAAGGTTCAGCGCATGCTTCGGACAGTTTCTCATGGCTCACGACGCCCAATTTTCCTATCGGCAGCTCCCTCTAAAAATTTACGAGCTAACCAAGTACAGCTTCAGAAGGGAAAAAAGCGGGGAACTCGTCGGGCTCAGAAGACTAAGAGCGTTCACCATGCCCGACTGCCACGCCCTATGCGCCGATCTAAACCAAGCGAAAAAAGAGTTCCTAATCAGATTTGAGCTATGCAGAGAAGTTTTGAAGAATGGACTAGAGTTGGACAAGGATGACTACGAGCTGGCGATACGGTTCACCAGAGACTTTTTAGAAGAAAACAGGGACTTCATTTTTTCGTTGGCTAAGCAGATGGACAAGCCTGTGCTGATTGAGATGTGGGGGGAGCGATTCTTCTATTTCATAGTGAAATGGGAGTTTAATTTCGTGGACAATCTGGACAAGGCTTCCGCACTTTCAACCGATCAGATTGACATCGAAAACGCTGAGAGATATGGCATAACCTACGTGGACGAGAAGGGGGAGAGACGCCATCCCCTAATTTTGCACTGCTCCCCCAGCGGCGCCATTGAGAGATGCATATACGCTTTGCTGGAGAAAGCTTATCGAGAGCAACGGAAGGGAAACGTCCCGATACTGCCCCTCTGGCTTTCACCAGTCCAAGTGAGGGTGATACCGGTTTCCGACAGGTTCATCGGGGACGCTGAGAAAATAGCGGACGAAATTGAGAGAAACTGCATACGGGTTGATCTGGACGACCGACCCCTGACGATTCAAAAGAGGGTTAGGGAGGCTGAAACCGAGTGGGTCAACTACGTGCTCGTGATTGGGCAGAAGGAGATCGAATCCAGCATCCTCCCGATAAGGGATAGGAAAGTTAGGAAAATCAGGGAAATGCGGCTTCAAGAGTTCATAGGTGAAGTGGAGGAGAAAACTAGAGGTATGCCGTTTAAACCTCTAACGCTTCCAAGACGCCTGTCTGAGAGACCCAAGTTTTTCGGGTGAGTGCCAAAAAATATATCAAAAGTCCGCTGGAATATTGTAAGGTTCTGGAGGTTCAAGCGTGGAAAAGGAGCTTCTCATCTACATTGACGGAAAGTTCCATCCCAAATCAGAGGCAAAAGTTTCTGTTTATGATCACGGTCTGCTCTATGGAGACGGAGTTTTTGAGGGGATACGCGCCTACAACGGCAACATTTTCAAACTTAAAGAACACCTAGACAGACTCTACCGATCCGCACACACCATAAGGTTGAGGATACCGCTAACAAAAAGCGAGATGACGCAAGCCGTGCTAGAGACGCTCAGGAAAAACAATCTTAAAGACGCTTACATTCGCCTAATTGTCACGAGGGGTATAGGCGACCTCGGACTAGACCCAAGAAAATGCCCGAAACCAACGGTCATCGTCATTACCGAACCATTCATACAAATATATGGGGCGGAAGTCAAGGAAAAGGGCATGACAGCAATAATCTCTTGGGTGAAAAGAGATTCTGTGGATGCGACCAGCCACGAAATAAAGTCGCTGAACTACCTGAACAGCATACTAGCTAAAATTGAGGCAAACAATGCTGGTACAGACGAAGCCATATACCTAGACAAAAATGGCTTCGTTTGCGAGGGAACCGGCGAGAACGTATTCATGGTGAAGGAAGGCAAAATTGTCACTCCTCCCATTTCCACAGGAGCCCTAGCCGGGATAACGAGAGAGAGGGTTATGAAGCTGGCAGAGGATTTAGGGTACACCGTGGTGGAAAGGAACATCACGCCAAACGAGTTGTTCAACGCAGACGAGGTTTTCTTCACAGGAACTGCGGCGGAAGTTGTGGCGGTGAGGGAAATAAACCGGAGGATTATAGGCGAGGGGAAACCCGGACCAGTCACGAAACGGCTGATGAAAGAATTTGGCAGGATTGTAAAGGACCCGAAAGAGGGAACTCGGATTAGTTAGGCGGTTGCTCATGAAAGTTCTGTTGTTAACGGAAAAAGACATTGAACAGCTTTTGTCCATGGACGAGGTTATGGAGGCTGTTGAATCAGCGTTCAGGGAGAAGGGTTTAGGTCGGGTTCAGATGCCCGCAAAACTCTTCCTGTCTTATCCTAAGTATAGCGGAGACTTAAGGACCATGCCCTCATACCTTGAGCAACTGGACGTCTCCGCCGTCAAAGTTGTTAACGTCCACCCTGAAAATCCAAAGAAGCACTGTCTCCCCACAGTTATGGCAACCATCATCTTGGTCAACCCGAAAAACGGCGCACCTCTAGCAATCATGGGAGGTGCCAGAGTCACCAGCATGAGAACAGGCGCAGCTGGGGGAGTGGCAGCCAAGTACCTCGCTAGGAAGGACTCTAAGGTTGTGGGTCTCGTTGGAGCTGGTACACAAGCTAGGACACAGTTGACGGCTCTTCTATCCCTTTATGGAAAGCTTGAAGAAGTTAGAGTTTGGAGTCGAACCAAGAAAACCAGAGAAGAGTATGTAACTGAAATGAAAGCTACGTGTGGTGAATTAGCTAGAATGGTTTCGGTGGAGACCGTTAAAGAGGCTGTTGAGGGAGCCGACATAGTTGTGACCACAACGCCGTCAAGAGAACCCCTAGCCTCAGGCGAATGGGTTACTCCCGGCATGCACTTCAACTGTATCGGCGCAGATGCTCTTGGAAAAGAAGAACTGGACCCAGCCATCTTAAAGCGTGCAAAGATAGTTGTTGACGACTGGGAACAGGCATTTCACAGCGGCGAAATCAACGTTCCGTTAGCCAAAGGAATCATAACAAAGCGAGACGTTTGGGGTGAAATTGGGGAGGTTGTCGCTGGTTTGAAGCCTGGCAGAACATCCTCTGACGAAATAACAGTTTTCACCTCCACCGGACTGGCGATTCAGGATGCTGTCACAGCACAACTCGCCTACAAGAAGGCTTTGGCGAAGAAAATCGGACAGTTTGTTGAAATTATGTGAAGCATTCCATGAAACTCTGTTTGTCCGCTTTTAGCCTTCGGGAATTGTGCGGATGTGGGATATCTCGAATCCTTGCTGAGTGTGTACAGTGATCGTCACTGTCATGCCTTGATAGTCTGCCCAGTCCCATGAACACTCAAACGTAACCGTGGAGCCCGGGGTAAGCGGGTGAGGAAGGGTAACATTCAAGGTTATTTCTTGAGCGATTCCATTTACCTTTACGGTTATCCCTGTAACATCGACATGTGTGGGAGAAGATGCATTGTTTTGGACCGTGACAGTGAAGCGCGTTGTGTCGGTGGTGTTAAACAGAACGTCGGTAATCGCTAAGACTACGGGCTCTGGGGTGACTTGAGTGTGGTATGCTGCATAACCCTGTAAGGTTTCCACCTTGACTGTGACCTCCTCTCCTTGGTAGTCGGTCCAGTTCAAAGAGCATGTCAATGAAACTGAAGCGTTTGGTTGGAGTGTGTAGGGAAGAGAAGGGGTTACATTTTGAACGGTTTCTGTATCCACTGTTATATCCGTGAGGTTGACATACGTAACAGACGAAGCGAAGTTTTGAACGGTTACGTTGAAGTGGGTGATGCTTATCGTGGAGTTAAAGACAACGTCGGTGATGACTAGTTCTACGAGAGGTGTTTTCGATTGGAAGGTTGCACCAGACCCGTCTTCAACGAAGACGTGAATATTTACGTTCTTGTCAGTGTAGTTGGCCCAGTTCCAAAAGCATTTGAAGGTTTTGGATTCAGCTATTGACAATTCACCGAGGGTAGGATATGTTCCTATGTCATCGTGAAGATTACCGTCTTCTGTAGACACTGTGATTTCTGTGACGATGGCGCTGGAGGGTGCGAGGGACGGATTGAGGAGGGTAAGGTTGAAAGAGGTTGAGTCTTGAGGGTCGAAGGTTACGTTGGTTATGGTTACAGTGGGGGCTTCGGGGAGACGCAACTCAAGGGAGACGTAGTAGCCCATGGTCCACATGTAAGATAAGACCGCGCCAATTATAGCGGCAACCAACAAAAGTAGGATGAGGATAAGTGTTGAGATGCCAACTGCGTTTCGAATCAGCTTCATACCCTTTTTCCTCGCACGAGTCCTATCAGTTAGTTGAAGGTTCATAATAAGATTTAAGCCTCTTTAACCGTCGGAACGCTTATAACGCTGAAAGAGCGGAATTGTTCCTCGGCGGGTGAGTGGGCGCCTCCCACCCGTTCCGCCATATAAACCCCGGAGTAGGGAGGTGAAAAAACGGATACGAGAGACCTAAGTCTAACAGCAATCTTCACGGGATTGTACGCAATTCTTGTCATGGTTTTGGCTCCAATTTCCTATGGTCCTGTTCAGCTTCGAGTGGCAGACTGCTTGATCCCGTTAGCTGCGCTTTTCGGTTGGCCTGTGGTTGCTGGAGTAACTGTTGGTTGCTTTTTGGGCAACGCGTATTATTGGCTTGGTCCTTACGATGTTGTCTTTGGTCCCATCGCGAACCTCATCGCCGCGAGTGCGATATTTTTGCTTAGGAAGCGCCGCTTGCTAGCGTGTGTTGTGGGGGCTCTACCTATCGGTGTCATAGTGGGCGGAGGATACCTGTGGCTGTTCTTTACGCCACCAGACATCTTTGGATTAAACATGCCAGAGTGGGCGGCAATGATGATCAGCATCACCATAAGTAGTTTGATAGCTACGGCGGTGATTGGCTATAGCTTGCTCAGTGTTCTTAGTAGGCAAAGCATAATTGAACCCCTAAAGTCTCGCGGATTAAAGGTTGCATTAGAAAACTGAAAAAGCACCAGTTCTTCCACTGCGCAAGAAGTTGACCGTGCGCGTGCGTTCAAAAGCTTGAACAAACTGTTCAAAAACATTGCATTAAATTCCACATTTTCCACCTCTTTAAGAGTGCAGGCGAAAGACGAAAATGGCAGAATCTACTCTTAGAGTTTTAACCAAAGCTTTGAAGCAGAACGCCGACCACATCAAAAGAAATAAGTCGACTGGTTGTGCACATTTCCTTGGATACCTGAAAACCTATCCAAAAGATTCTTCAATTCCAGACGAATGTCTAACATGCAACAGAATCCTAAATTGTATGTAGAGCCAAAATTAGGCGCCTCTGGAAAACTTCATTTTGAGACACTCACAGAAAGCTCCCCCTGAAAATAGGGCTATAGGGAGTTCTATTTGGATGCGTGTAGTCTAACTACAGTTTACCATAACGTTCTTATCCTAAATAAACCATGTAGGAGGTGATAGAACATGGCAAAAAGAAAAACGAAAGAATGGAATTTCATAGGAGAAATTACGGAGAAGTGGGTTAGAGAAGCTTACCCAAGTGCTGCTGTTGTCGATTCGTGGAAATATAAAGACCGTATGAACACTTTCCTTGAATACTTAGGCATGACCGATATAGAGTTTGTCGAAACATACAAAAGATCAGAGGATAAGCACGAATGGGCTAGGAAAATGGGCTTTAAAGTCGTAGCATTCTATAACGACAGGATAAGTAAGGGCTACGCAACAAACACGGTAAGAGCAGAGGTAAGCACAGTTAGGGCTTTTTGTCGCGACAATTGCACAACTCTAATAGTTCAGAGGAAAAAAATAGCTAAGGCAAAGCGAGCAATGGGCGAACATGAGTTTACTAGAGAGGAACTAGCAAAAATGTTCTATGTTGGAGACGTAAGAGACAAAGCAATACTATCAAGTGCCGTAAGCTTAGGTTACTCAGTGGAAGACTTTTCGGAATTACCGAGAGACTTAATCGAAAGCCTAGTAAACAAAGCTCTCATAGAGAAAATAGACTTCATAGGCTTTGACTACGAAAGAAAGAAAACTGGTGTAGAATCAAGAAGCCACTTAACTCCAGAAGCCAAAGATTCATTAAAAGCATGGTTTGAGTACATAGACAAAAAAAGAGCTAGCGAAGGTAAGCCCAAACCTGAGTGGGTGTGGTGTAACGGAAATAGCGGATATTTAAGCCCACAAGCCATTAACGACGTAGTCAAAAACTTAGTTGCGAAGGCTAACATAACAACAACGGGGAAGATACGTTTTCACCTACTCAGAAAATTCCTAATGAACGCGTTGCATGATTGTGGCTTTAGCGATTGGGAAGTGAAAAGGGCTATAGGTAAAGAAATCCCAACAACGGATTCGACATATTTGCAAGGCTTGAGTAGAAAGGTTACTGAAAAGTTTCCACAAGCCTATGAATACATAAGGCTTAGTGGATACGCAAATAGGAACAGCACACGAATTGAAGACTTGGAAGGAAAAGTTAGACAATTAGAAACGACCGGAGAACACCAAACACAACGAATCTTAGCCCTAGAACAAATCTTACAATATGCAATACCGAAAGAGAGAATCATAGAAGCCATAAACCAAATAATGGTTAAGCAGAGGATCAGCAAAGAAGAACTTAGGGTTCCGATAAGCGAAGACTTAGAAGGCTTGAGTGTGCAAGAGCTAATAGAGCTTTTAGTTAAATTACAACAACAAGCCTAACCCCTTTTCTCTTTTTTCTTCATAATAATCATAGTTTTGTTCACTTATAAGCAAGTACACGCTTATCTTTTTGAGGTTTGAATATGGTAGAAAAAGCAGTGTATGTAATAAGAGTAAAGAAATGTCGAGAACAAGCCGAAAAGATATTTGAGCAAATAGATAACTTAATGATATGGCTTGAGAACCTATTTCCTTCAATAAAAGTAGAAGTGTAAGGAATATGTCTTGAAACGGACATAGCCCCCTCTCCCCTTTTCTGTTTCTCGAACTAATGCGTTAGGCTATTTGATTTGGATTCATAGGCTTATCCTAGTATCCGCTTGCGCAAGTTATGTTAAAGGAACATGGCTAAGGTTCGGTTCTAACCATACAACATCGATAATCACGAAAAGGGAAGGGCTAAGCAAAAGAAGGAAGGGCTAAGCTTCTTTGACCCCCATAGGGTTGCGTTTATGCTGAGAGCCTCGAAAACAAACCCCACTTTACCATGTTCTCAGTTTTAGACCCCTTATTTATTGAGATTTCGTAGCGATTCTATTTAATAGCTTCCTATGATTTTTCACAGCGGTCAGACAAATTCAGAGATGCAAACATAGGTAGGATAACTACGACGACCTCTCAGTCATACCAGACCAAGAAATACTTCTCTAATCAAACCACCTATCAGCAAACCCAGAAAGAAAACCCACGAAAATATGATGATATATTTTAAGACTTGCGCCTTTCTGATTGAAGGGAATTTATCCAGGAAGTGCAGAAATCTCTTGGGTTTAGATAGTGCTGAGATAAGCAAAACACTAAACAACGGTATCAGAAACCAGATAAGGTTCTCCAGATAGAATAGGAAAACATATAGTCCTGCATAGACAAGAAGCATGTAGGAAAGGAGACCAAAAATTATCAATCTGAGAGAAGCCTCTTGTGGTGCTGGAATCTTAGTGAAAAGTTCCCAGTCAAGCAGAGCAAGCATCAGCAAGGATACGAAAGCAAGAAACTCACCATGTTCAAGCCTTGAAGAGAGAGCAACTAATGCTGCAGTCACACCTATAGCTGTAATTAAACGATAGTTGTCGTCAATGAACACTTTAGGCTCTTTTTCTCACTCATTCAAACCAAGTTCCATAGACAAGGGCTTTTCTTCATTAGTTTTTTCTCTATCGTTTGTGGTTTGTTAAATAAAACGTTGTTATTCTTATGCTTATTTCTTAAATCTTTAGTACAACTTGAAACGATATATGATAATGATTAAAGAGAGAAAGACGGTAACAGACTTGGAGGAAAAGAAAGAAAAGCGCATTAACCCCATCTCGGCATTCTTAACCATAATGGGCGTTGTAGTCATTGTTTTAACATTTTGGATTCTCCTAACCACTTCCATAGCTACAGAACTTTATTGGTTGTTATTCGCTATCGGCTTTTCCCTTGGCATCACTGAAATAGTGGTGGCTTGGCTTATAGATATTCATTCAGATACACACTGATGATATGTGGAAAAGTAATAGTAGAACCAAAAGAATTAATTTCAGCTAGTTGTTTCAGCAAGGTTAAAGCTAGGCTTGGGGATAACCGATAGGGTTTTGTTCCATAGTTAAAAGGTCTTCATATCGCCATGCTCGGCTTGGTGTGCTTTTGCGATCCATGACAAGCTGATAGCTATCATAAGTTGCGCGGTTGCGCTTGGGGTCTGCTGTTAACAATTCTTTGAGTTTAGCTAAATCTAGGGTAACTGGTTTTGTTCGCCATCGCCCCTTTGCCATTCTAAGAGCTTCCCTCTCTCTTGTTAGCAATGTATGTTTAATGTCTTGGCGTGTCGTTAGTTCGGTTATGTCACCATTGAACATTTTGAGGTAGTCCTCAAGGAAATATCGCCATCCGTGTGCTCCTATAGCGTCTATTTCGCCTTTGAGAATATACCGCTTGCTTCTGAAAAATGCTAAGTCGCCCTTACCTTTGACACCTATGTTAATTGGTATGGTGTGTTCTCCGTCTGTGATGTCGAAATACTTACCGCTCATATCAGTATGAGTAAATATACTGTCCGTATCCATAGCCAAAATTTTAGATGTACATTTATCAAACAACATGCTCATCACTAAGTGGCTATGAGCTAACAACGTGTTGTACGCGAAAAAGTTTGAGGTTGAAGCTATAGGATGACTCTGTCCTAGCTTACCACTTAACGCGTTTAGAATTGCCTTGGTGTAGTGCTTCATTTCTGACGTTAAAGGTTTGTCTATCCGTAAAGCTAACAAATCCGCATACTTGCGCGTGTAAAAGGTTTTATCTCCAAAAATGGGCTTCCACGCTCTTAGAACATGTAGCACTTTAGCCTTTGAAGCCGACAAATCGAAGGTGTGGTATAGTCCATAGATTTGGTTTCCTACCACATAGACATTATTTTTGGCTCTAATAGGTAAAGCCCATAGATCGTTGTCTGAACTAAAAATTCCCTCGATCCATCCATAGCGCAAGTCGTTTAGGTCTTGAGATATAGTTAAATCTCGTGGATCGCATTGCTGGATTCCCTTTATGCGTAGGCATTGGGTAGCTACTATTGAGCATGGGTAAAGGCTGGATACGTCGTTATAGAACACATCTTTAGTAAATCCAGTCGCGTACCCTTCACTTCTCCCAGCAAAAGTCGCGCGTTGCTTAACTAGAGCCTCTAATGGAGATAGCTGGATCGGTCTACCCTTTAATCGTCTTGGCAATTTAAAAACTTCTTTAACAATTGTTCCTGCGGATGCGTATTTCATCGGGTCTGCTTTGAGTTCGTTGATTAACCACTGGGCAAACTTGGCTGTGATAATTGCGTCTATCCTCGCATAGCGGAGAAATGATTGACGCTCGTATTCTGTTCGCCATTTACGCAACCCTAACCAGTCGGGTTTTGGTAGTTTTGGCAGACCTAAATAGTCGCCTACCTGAGCCAAGTTTTTGAAGCCTAACGATTTCGCCATCGCCTGCGTGTCGTAGACGCGAATGCGTGTGCTTCCATACTTAATTAATCCGACAGTCTGAACACCGCGTTTATGGACTTTAACGCAATTCGAGCCTAACCATTCTTCGACGGAACCGAGGTCGGGTAAAACCACGAAGCCGTATAAGACCTTAATGTTTCTGTGGTTAGCTAACCAGTCCTTAAGCGATTTTGCGTCTTCTAAAACAACGCTATCGGAACCATCTGAGAATTGAACCGTGTGCACGTCTTCGGGTGCATAAGCGCGTCCGCTTGCAAGGAACTCACTGTCGAATGCGTAAACGCTTGGCTCCCGAATTTCTACCTCAAGCACCGTTGGGGGGGGCTCTCCATTATATACATGGGTCTGAAATTTGGCTTTCTGAGCGTTTTTCTAGGTTCTTTGGGATAAAGCGGTGTTTTTCTATGGTTTTATTCTAACCAAAAATGCTCTTTTTTTGGTTTTTATGGATGCTATTTATTTTTTGGTATTATTTTCATACTTTGTTTCGGTCAATGAATATTAAGGCAAATTGTCCGATGTCGTGGCGTAGGATTGGGAAAAAAACTAGGTCATCTTCTAAATCGTAAAGGCTGTAGGCAAGGGCTATTGAGTTTACTTTGGGAATCACTATTTTCTTTTCTTTGTCTTCAAATTCGATTATGTAGGAATCTTCTGTTTCTTTAACGACCGCTTTAAACTTGCCTTTCACGTTGTAGAAGTTACCATTATGACGATGGATGGGTTTCGAGAGAAGTTCAATGGTCATGGCTTCATTTCTCCTTTGGAATTTGTCAAAATCTCCAAGCCCTTTTCTACGCAAGCACAGATTTTTTGGCTCCTGTTTTTGGCTTTTATGTCCTTCTCGATTTTGTGTAAGAGGCTTTTGGAGATGCTGAGGCTTATGTAGGTTTTCTTCAAGTTTTTCACCAAATAGGAGAAGGGAAGAACTTTAGGCTCCTCCCGCGCAAATCCACGCGTTTATGGTTCCATCGTTCGAGACTATGACAAGCCGCCAGTAAGGATACCATTCGTTAGCCACAGACTTGTGGTCTCCAGTGATGCCTGTCGCTACGTCAACCCAGTTGGAATTGTCTAAGCTTCCCTGAAGTTTGAGGTTATGCGCGGTTCCGCCAGTACGAATAATGACTGCTGTCACAATGGGATACCATTGACCAGTGAAGACTTCGCTGTTTCCCGTGCCCGTCTTGTCCGTAAAAACTTTTCTAGGCTCTAACGTTTTGCTTACACCTTTCTTACGGCAATATATGAAGGATGAAAGACTGGTTTTATTTTCTGTTCTTGCTCGAAGCTTTGGTTTCCTTCGCGCCACATTCCAACTGGATTCCCGTTTCTGTATGCTGGTGCTGACCTAACCTCAAAAATGTATAGTGTAAGAGCGTTTTCTAAAATGTTCCGCATGTCGGATGGATGGATGTCGTTGATTAAATCGAAAGAAATTTTTCGCCCATCAGTGGTGACTATGGGGATAATTGTGCTGGTTGGAGTCATCCATTGGTTGCCTAGCGTGTCTGGGCTGACCACGCCATTTTTGAGCATTGTTGCGGCATTTCCGACAACGTAGCGTAAAAGGGACAAATTTTGTGGTACTGCTTGTTTTTGCCATGCACGGTTTTGTTGGAAGTGTTCTTCTCTCGCTGTGCGCTTTTTTGTTTCTTTTAGTTCAGTCAGAATTTTTTGGGCTTCCATCAGTTTCGCGTTACGCTTCATTCTTTCTTGTTGATTTTCAAGGGCGGGTGGATGTTTTCGTAGTTCTTCCATGTATTTTCTGTATGAACCAGCCCTTTGCTCAAGTTCCATCCAAGACTCGCGCGCAAGAATTTCACGAAACTTTTGGAAGTCTCCTTTTTCGACTAGGCTTAGTAGGTCTTCTTGCGTAGATATTAGTTCTTCTTTAGGTTTAGATTTTTTAAAGAGTTTTTTCACTTTTTCATCAACTCCTCATTTGTCTTTGTGTAAAGAACACAAGCGTTGCCTGCGTTCGTGTACCTGCTTGGACACATTTTGTTTGGGCAAACCGAAAAGTCACAAATCAAGGGAGGTTTTTCGGTGTGTTGACTTAAAGGGTAGCCTTCTGTTGAAATGAGTGTAGGAAGTTTTGCGATTACTGGAGGAGCGCGGGTTACTGGTTCACCGCGAAAGGCTTCTTCAAGCATAGCCCTAAAACCAGTTTTTAGTTGTTCTGGTTTAAGATACCTTAAAACTATTGGTACTAACTTGTGCGCGCTTTGCGGGTAGTCTTGAATGTCTTTAATGTACCTTTCAACATAGAGGTGGTCGCTGTCTTCGAAGGTTGATTTTATGTGTCGTGCGATTTGACCGTTTGAAACTAGCAGGAATCCTTTACACTCTTCACTGTCTTGGTAGTTGACACACCATGTGTAAAAGTAACATGCTGGTGAACAAACTTCTCCTTTTTTTGGCATAATGGCTCTGTTTTGGAGTAGTGCATTTGCATGGCTTATTGGCATAGTCATTCTTGTTTTTCACCTTCTTCTTTTTTCCACTCTTCTAAAAGCGTGCGCGTGCGTCCCTCGATCTTAAGTTCTCTTAGTTCTTTCAAGAGTTCCTCGATAAGGTGCTTGTGTTCGGTGATCCATTCGTAGATAAGTTCTTCAAGGATATCTGTTGCCGTTGCTTGTCTTTCTCTTCCGTTCTCATTGACCGCTTTGTATTTGTTTGCCATTGTTTTGAAAATGAACCATAAGTCTCTATCAATGTTGAAATTTGCGCGGGTTTCGTTGGGTTTCATTTGTGGCACGCTCTAGTGAGTATATACATAAATGCGTTAAAAGTAAACATTTATTACGCTCTAGGTTAATATCGTGTTTAGGAGATTGAGACTGTGCCATATCAACACACCTTTCTTACAAAGAAGCTACGTGATTATCTAGAAAAAGATCGAAAAAACATGAATTCAAGAGACAGAGCAGTTTACGATTTTCATCTACGAAAGATGTTAAAAGATAGTTTAAAAGATGTGGTTTGTGTTTTTGAAAAGTTAGATAAGAAGCAATTTGATAAGATTTCTAAAGAAACGGAAATCTTGATAGTAGAATTACTTTCGACATTTGCTAAAAGAAGCGTTGAACCTTACGGTAAGTCCCCCTATGGTCGGATTTTAAAACATAGGGCTTTTAAAGTATTGACAAGACAAAAGGAAGGGGGTGTTCTTATGAATATTAACCGTAGCGCGTTTGATAGGATTTATGGAGAAAAGAGGATTAAAGAAAGCACAGATAAAACGGAAGTTGTTTGTAAATCTGGTTCTGATAAAGAAGAAAGGTAAGCTATTGGGATAAAGGCAAGGCATTTTTGAGCTGATTTTTTGAATCGAAGGTTAAAATAGGAATATTTATAAAGAAGAGACTTTTCCAAGGAACATTAGAAGCTTCGTATGAGCAAAAGGTGATGTGAAAAATGGAAGCAAAAATAGTTCGATGTGAGAGATGCGGTTTTCCAATGCTGAGGCTAATGAGTTCTAAGCCTAACATTGCAAACATGGTGTGGTGTTGCTCAAACTGTAGAAGTGAGAAGCCATGACAACACCAAGTCGAAAAGAGATTTATGAACTTGCTATCGAATTGTTTCATAGCGATCGGTGTCGAAAAGGTGATCCTTCTTATGCTATCACACCGACAGAACAAGAGCTTATTGAAAATGGCTATATTGCTAGTGCTAGATCGCAATTAATGCGAGATCAAAACAGAGCGCAAGTCGAAAGCGATTACGTAGATTTTCCTAGCGAATTTACGGTTAATCTTGGCGAGCTTTTCGAGTCTAACGCCTTAATCCTTGGTTCAAGACATACGGGAAAATCTGATGTTGCTATGATGATCTGTGAAAGAACCATGAAGGAAAAAGCGATTGCTATCATTTTTGATCCTAGCTTAGACTGGATCGCTAGAAGCTCGATAAGACAGTACACGAAAGTCGAACCTTGCACGGTCTTAGAAGCTCCAAGCAAAAGCATGATCTACGACATAAGCCTATTGTCACCAAGTCAACAACAAGCTTGCGTAGAGAGTTTCAGTAAAAGATTGTTTGAACACCAAGTTTCTAGCGAAAATCGAGAGCAATATGTCGTTGTGTTCGAGGAAGCTCATACATACTTTCCTCAAGGGTGTATGAGAGCTAAGGCTTTACAGAACACGGTTAGGCTTTTGAGTGTCGGAAGAAATGTTAACATTGCTTGTGTCTTGATAAGCCAATTTGCTAGTATGCTCGACAAGTTCGCTGTCAAGCACTCCGCAAGCCAAGCATGGTTCGGATTCACTAGAGAACCTAACGACTTGGAGTATGTAGGAAAAATCTTAGGAGAACAAGCCAAGGAACTTACAAAATTGAGTGATGGAGAATTCCTTTATTTGAACAGAAAAGGAATAACAAAGACTCAGATAGAACCCTATACAAGCGATATAGCCAAGACAGAAATTAAGCCTAGTGTTCCGAAGATTCTAGAACCGATTAAGAAGACTCAAAGCCATGACAACGGAAAAGCCTTAGCCTCTGTCGTTTTACTCTTGATTTGGTTAGGCATTCTAGTCGTGGCTTTGAGTCAACGCTAGGAGACTTGAAAAAAATGATCACCCAATTGAGAGGCTTTAAATATCTCTACACCAAGAATATAGTTAGGATAGGAATTTATGGCTTAACTGTAGGAAAACTACACGACTATTTGGATCCAAATAAAACCTAGGGGCTACTACTCTTGCGCTAAAATGGAGATAGTCTAGGGGGCTATATAGGGGGTCTACAAAAAATAATAAAGAGACTAACCATAACTTTACAAAACAACAAACCACAACTTTAAAACACTAAACAACAACTAACAATAAAGGAGGTTTACCACTTGTTCAAAGCCAAAATAGCCGACGCACAACTCCTAAAAGACATGATCACCGCCATATCAACCCTCATAGACGAAGCCACCTTCGACATGAACCCAGAAGGAATCAAACTCCGAGCCATGGACCCCTCACGAGTAGCCATGGTCGACTTCGAATGGCCAAAAACCGTTTTCGACGAATACACTTGCAGCGAACCCACAAAAATGTGCATAAACATAAGCGAGATGCTGAAGCTACTGAGACGAACAGCAAAAGACGAATCTGTTGAACTCTCGCTAGACGAGAAAACAGGGCGACTACAAATGACGATTAGTGGACGGTATATGCGCTCCTTCAACATGCCCACCCTAGAAGCTGTTGAGGAAGAGGTCCCAACTCCAAAAGTCGCCTTCAATGTGGAAGCAAAGGTTACAACAGACGGGCTGTCCCAAGCAATCGAAGACGCCAAACTAGTGAGCGACCACGTCCGAATCGAAATAGACAAAGAAAAAATGGTTATGCGCGCCACTGGAGACCTCATGGGAGCTACGATTGAGCTGAAGAAAGGAAGCGACGCCCTCCTAGACCTAGAAGCCAAAGAGCCGTCCAAAGCTACATTCAGCCTCAGCTACCTATCTGAAATCGTTAAGGCTGCGGCCTTAACCTCCGACGTAGCCACCATCGAATTCTCCACCGACATGCCCATTCGTCTAGATTTCCAACAGCCAAAAGAGGGCAAGTTAACATTTTACTTGGCCCCCCGCATAGAGGTGGAGTAACACGAAAGCTCGGAGGGGAAGCAGGTATTCACCAGAAGCGACTTGGCCAAGTATCCCTTCACAAACGAGGCAGCCGAGTACGTGAGGGAGTTAGACCTAAAAATCGAAGACATGAGCGAGCCCATACTAACCAGAGCAGAACAACGGATAGAAGAAGCCCTTCTCAACGCCCTTGTGAGCACACACTCACGCAACGACGAAATAGAAATCCCATCTTTCCCAGTTGCTGTTATGATGGTGGCATCAACCGCTGACACGCTAGTGAAGAAAAGATACGCCCTAGCTGAGGCTAAACGAGTTTCCCTCCTACTCAAAGACGAGAGCACAGAAACCATCACAAAGCTCGCAGAAAACTTCAACTGGAAAATAAAGCTGGTCAAAGCTGCTGTTGAAGAACAAACTTACAATTTCACGCTTCACCTCACAGATTTCCTGAAAAACACTACGGAATTCCACGAGAAAAAGTGGAAACTCGTTAACCGAACCATGCTTAACGGAGATGTTTACTTAACAAAAGACGAAACCGCCCGCCTCCTAGCTGAGGAGGCGCGCAGGCACGTTGAGAAAAAACTGGACGTAAAGGGAAAGTTTGAATTACCAGAAAACGTTGCTGAGCGGGTGGAACGATTGAAACAGATGTTTGCGACGCAGAGGGGGAAGATTCAGCTCGAGGAGTTCCCAAAAGGAGTTGTTATTGCTGCTTTTCCACCATGTATCAAAAGCATGTATGACGGGTTACGCTCTGGACACCACCTCTCCCACATCGGTCGCTTCGCGTTAACATCTTTCCTGATAAACATAGGCATGACCGCGGAGGACGTGATCAATCTGTACCGTTCCCTCTCCGACTTTAACGAAAGGCTAACCCGCTATCAAGTGGAGCACATAGCTGGAGGAAGAGGCTCACGAACAAGATACATCCCACCTAGATGCGACACGCTGCGAACCCACGGAGTCTGCACCGGCATGGATGAAATTTGCAGGGGGCTACGTCATCCACTCGCTTATTACCGAAGGAAACTAAGGACCATAATGGCAAAGGTCCCGGTAGAGCGAGCGTGAAAATGATAGAAACGAAAACGTTTGTTCGAAACGAATTCTCAGAATATTACCAGAAACACTCATCTAGCATTCAGCCCCCAACCCAAATTGAAAAGCGCGAGTTCGGATTCCTCATATTAAAAGAAAGAGTTATGATCCGACACAAAGGCTTCAAAAATGTAGACGACCTCACAAAATTCTTGAAAACACTGGTTCCCTCAGACGTCTACTACTCAAGCGCCTACTACGAAAAACCGGAGGAGGAAATGGAAGAGAAAGGCTGGCTGGGCGCTGACCTCATCTTCGACATAGATGCAGATCACATCCCAACCCCCTGCGCAAAAATCCACGACACATGGGTCTGCGGCAACTGTGGCACCGTTGGAAAGGGCATACTGCCAGAAAAGTGTCCAGCGTGCGGAGAGCAGAGGTTTGATGAGAAAACATGGCTTTGCGAAGTTTGTTTGGAATCCGCAAAAGTTGAAACAATAAAACTTATAGACATGTTAACGAGAGACTTCGGCTTTTCCTCCAAAGAGATGAGCCTTTCCTTTTCAGGGCATCGGGGATACCATCTTCACGTGAAAAGCAAGGAGGTTCAAACGCTCGATTCGATGGCTCGCAAGGAGATAGTTGACTACATTTTGGGAATAGGTTTAGAAACCGGTTTTCACGGGTTGGAGGAGAGGAAATCGCGCGTACTTGTTGGACCCAGCCTAGACGATTCAGGGTGGAGGGGAAGAATCGCCCGGGGAACCTACGAATTTCTCCTCACCGCCACCCCAGAAGAACTGGAAAAGATAGGACTGAAAAAGAAAGTCGTCGACACGCTGACCCAGCATAAGGAGACGATTTTAGAAAGCTGGAAAGAAAAGGGACCGTGGGGAGCCATAAAGGGCGTGGACGTCGAAAACTGGAGAACGATAGCTCAACGCGGCGCAGAGATGCAGTCGGCAAAAATCGACACAGTGGTCACCACGGACATTCACCGTTTGATAAGGCTCACCAACACGCTACACGGAAAAACCGGCCTAAAGAAAGTCGAGGTCCCCATCACCAACATCGAACGGTTCGATCCTCTCAAGAGCGCCATAGCCTTTAAAGAAGGTACAGTGAAGATTCTGGTCTCCGACGCCCCTGAATTTAGACTGGGAGATCAAACGTACGGTCCATACAAAAATCGGCAGATTGAGTTGCCAACAGCAGCGGCGCTACTACTCCTCTGCAAAGGAGTGGCGGAAGTGAAGGAGGAGAAGTAAGGTGTACGAGAAGCTTTACGAAGCTTGGATAAGGGAAAGGGAAAGCGTGGAGATTCAGGCGCTGCCCAAGGACTTCTACGCTGGGCTGGCTGATTACATGAGAAAGATGCGAGAAGAAAGTCGAATGATGGACAGAAAAACACTGAGGGCAAGGCTCATGGAGCGCGAGTTCAAAAACACGAAGAAACTCATCAAAAAACTCTTTCGACTTCGCTGCGAGAAATCCTTGAACGAAGCTAAAGCAGGAAAACTGGTGCCCAAAGATCGCTTAACTGAGGAGGAGGAGCGGTTGTATGCAGAAATCTCACCCTTCTCAGAGTCGTATCAAGCTCTCTTCAAAGATGTTTTTAGAGGTCGCCCGCTACGTGCAAAGCCAGAAAAAAAGACAAAGGGAATGGTGGTGCGATTCCTCCAGGAGATCCCAGCCATAGTTGGGTCCGACATGAAAACTTATGGACCCTTCAAACCAGAGGACATAGCAACAATGCCTGTTGAAAATGCTAAGGCCCTTATTAAGCAAGGAGTAGCCACGGAAGTGGAAACAAAATCGTAGGCTTTTACACAAGATGCGAAAAAGTATATAATTGAGTGGACTGTTCTATACCGAAACAGCAGTGAAAACATGAAAGCCCCTAAGGAAATCGCCACGTACTGCCCAAAGTGTAAGTCGCATCAACCTCACACGGTTTCCCTTTACAAGGCGGGGAAGAGAAGAGCTATGGCTAAGGGTGAGCGACACCACCAACGAGAAAAGAGTGGATACGGCGGACAAAAATACGCCCTTCAACGAAAATTCGCCAAAACAACGAAAAAGCAAACTTTGAAGCTAAAGTGCAAAACATGCGGTTACACGCGGCAGAAAACGGGAATGCGCCTCAAAAAACTGACAACTGAGTAGAGGGAAGAACATGAGCGAATGGGAAAAACTCATCCCAAGACCTAAAAGCAGGTTTCTCCGAGTGAAGTGCCCAGACTGTGGAAACGAGCAGATCATTTTCAGCAATGCCACAAGCGTTGTCCACTGCAACGTTTGTGGAGCGACGCTCGCCGAGCCTTCAGGAGGAAAAGTTTCAATAAAGGGAGAGGTCGTCGCCTCACTGGAATAGAAGACTGAATAGAGGGGAGGAAAATGGCGCTTAAAAAGCCGGAGTGGCCGGAGGTAGGCGACCTCGTGATTGGTACTGTCAAAAGTATAACAAACTATGGCGCATACGTCACCTTAGATGAATATGGTAAAGAGGGGTTGCTGCACGTCTCTGAGGTTTCCACAGGATGGGTTAGAAATATTCGCAGCTTTGTGCGCGAAGGGCAAAAATTGGTGTTGAAGGTTTTAAGGGTCAACGTAGAAAAGCGGCACGTAGACCTCTCGCTTAGGAGGGTTACAAAGCGCGAGAAAATTGAGAAAGTTCTCTCTTGGAAGAGAGACAGAAAAGCGGAGAGTTTGCTGCGGGGTGCCTCTGAGAAATCAAAGATACCCATTAAAGAGATTTATGAAAAAGCAGGCTTCAAGATTGAAGAATCCTTTGGAGGGCTCTATGAAGGTTTAGAAAAGACCGCGAGGGATGGAGTTGATGTTCTCTTAGAGATGGGCGTTCCCAAGGATATTGCAGCTGTAATCGCGGAAGTTGCAAAGGAAAAAATCAAAATACCCACGGTAAAGATAAGAGGGACCTTAGAGCTTCAGTGCACAAAGCCGAACGGGGCAACTCTCATCCGAGAAAGCTTGCTTAGCGCCCAGGAAATCGAAAAGCCCAAAGGTACAAAAGTTCGTGTCTACGTCGTAGCACCGCCGAGATACCGCATCGAAGTCTCGGCTGAGGACTACAAAGAGGCAGAGAGAATCCTAGAGAAGGCCACGGAAACAGCTCTAAAACACATGGCAAAAGTCGGAGGACAAGGCGTTTTCAAGAGGGAAAAATAGTGGTTTGGCTGCTTAGAAAGTGCGAAAAATGCGATGAGTACACGTTAAACCAAGAGGAGTGCCCACACTGCGGGGGAAAAGTGCGTATACCTCATCCAGCTAAATTTTCTCCCGACGACAAGTATGCAAAATACAGGTTAGCGATGAGGAGTTCGGGTTAAGATGGAAAAGACAATCATAGAAGAAAAGATGAAAACAGAATTGAAGAAACCTGTTTTAATAGAGGGACTCCCCGGGTTAGGGATGGTTGGAAGAATAGCCATACGATATCTGATAAAGCAGCTGAAAGCAAAAAAAATTGCGGAGCTGTATTCCCCTCACTTCCCCTACTATGTTCTTGTTAACAAGAAGGGAAGCGTTAGGCTCCTACGCGGAGAGTTCTACTTCTGGAAAAACGACGCTGGAGAAAATGATCTTATACTCCTAACTGGAGACCACCAAGCGCAGACAATTGAGGGACAGTACGATGTGGCCAGCTGCATACTCGACTTCGCTGAAAAGCACGGTGTGAAAATGGCCATCACAATTGGGGGATACCGCAAAGAGGCGGAGGAAACTCCAAAAGTTGTAGCGGTTTCTACCAACCCTAAGCTTTTAAACAGAGCCTTAAAGGCGGAGGCGGTAGCCAGTCCCGCTGGAAACCCTATTGTTGGAACAGCCGGCCTGCTTCTTGGCCTAGCTAGATTCAGAAAAATAGATGCACTTTGCCTGCTGGGAGAGACCTGTGGTTATTTGCGGGATCCGAAGGCAGCGAAAAGTGTTCTTCGTGTGCTGTTAAAAATACTGGGCCTCAAAGTGGACCTGAGCCGGCTGGAGGGAGAGATCAAAAAGTCCGACGAAATAGTGGAGAAAATGCGGGAGATCGAAGAGCGAAGAGAAGCGTACGCGCAGAAGATACGTCAAATAGAAGAGGAACGAATCACCTACATTTCATAAAGTACCCTTTCCAAACTGCTCAACTGGTCTAATTTCAATTTTTTGTGAGCTGTACGACAGCTTTTTGCCACACTTCGGGCATTTACCGTCATACTCCTGAACGATTTCGTCAGGAGGCCTCAAATCCACACCTTCATAGAGAACTGCTCCACACCGCTCGCAAACCACCCGCTGAGGCACGATCCCACACCTCTCAAACTAAAGATACAAAAGTCATAAACTATAAATAACTTCCGTGTACCTTGTGAAGGAAAAGGAAGGGTCCTTAAGTGGAAAAGTATGCCCTGATCGTCACTGAAAAGCCGGATGCCGCCGAAAGAATAGCGAAAGCGCTTGATTCTCAGGGAAAACCTGAAAAGGTTGAGGAAGATGGAGTGCCTTACTTCCTTGCTCACCGAGACCAAAAGCTAGTGGTGGTTCCAGCTCTCGGACACTTGTACACGGTTGTGCATGAAAGGGGAAGAAGAAACTACTATCCCGTTTTCAACTTTAAATGGGCTCCACGATACTTGGCGGAAAGGAGGGCAAAACAAATCCGCACATGGATTGAGGTCATTTCAAGATTGGCAAGCAACGCAGACAACTTCATCGCTGCCTGCGACTACGACTTAGAGGGGAGTCTCATCGAATACTGCCTGTTAAAATACGCCTGCAGCGACAAAGAAGGCGTAGCAAAAAAGATGAAGTTTTCCACACTAACGAAAAATGAGTTGGAAAAAGCTTACGAAGAGCCTCTGCCCAGCCTCAATTTTGCCTTGATAGAAGCTGGAAGAACTAGACATGAAGTAGACTGGCTGTACGGCGTGAACCTTTCACGCTCACTGACCTTAGCAGCTAACCGCTGGAGTGGAAGATACGCAACGCTAAGCACTGGAAGAGTGCAAGGACCAACCTTGAAATTTTTGGTGGGAAGAGAAAAGGAGATTCGAAGTTTTGTTCCAACCCCCTACTGGACAATAAGGGCAGAGGTGGAAATCCAAGGTTCGAAGTATGAAGTGGAGTATGAAACAGAAACCTTTGAGAAGAGGGTGGACGCAGACGCTGTAGCGGAAGCATGCAAAGGAAAAACTGGCGAAATAGAAACAATTGAAGTGAAAAAGCTTCAACTGAAGCCTCCGATACCCTTTGATTTAGGCAAGTTGCAAACCGAGGCATACAGCCTGTTTGGATACACTCCAAGACGAACCTCAGACATCGCTCAGCGTCTATATCTTGAAGCGTTAATCTCCTACCCCAGAACAAGCAGCCAAAAACTGCCTCCGACAATTGATTATAGAGCGATACTCAAAAGGTTGAGTGAAAAAGCAGTCTACGAAAAATTAGCCTCGGACCTTCTAGGAAAGGATGAGTTGAAACCTGTGGAGGGAGAGAAGGAGGACCCAGCTCATCCAGCAATCTATCCAACAGGCAACATGCCAGAAAGAGAGTTAAGCGAGCCTGAAAAGAGGGTTTGGGATTTAGTTGCCAGACGGTTCATGGCGGTTTTCGGCGAACCATCGATTAAGCAAAGCATTAGGGCTTGCATAGTTGTAAATGGTCACCGCTTCTATCTGAGAGGAAGACGATTCTTGAAGGAAGGGTGGACGCGCTTCTACAAACCCTACGTAAGAGCTGAAGAGGTGTTGCTCCCTGCCATAAAAGAGGGAGAAAAAGTTTCAATGAGGCAGATAATGCGGGAAGACAAGTTCACTAAGCCCCCTCCACGCTTTAATCCTAGCAGTTTACTCCAGAAAATGGAAGAAGAAGGAATTGGGACAAAGGCCACGAGAGCGGATATCATTGAAACGCTTTATAGCAGAGGCTACGTTGCTGAGGAAAGAATAGTGGTTAGTGATTTAGGGTTTGACATTGCCGATGTCCTCGGCAGATATTGTCCAAGAGTGACCTCTGTTAAGTTTACGCGAGAACTCGAGGAAAAAATGGAAAAGATTCAAACCAACAGTGAAGATAGAGTGAACGTTTTAGTTGAAGCTGTTAATCAGTTGAAGCCAGTCCTTGAAGAGCTTAAGGAAAGAGAACAAACCATAGGCCAGGTTCTGAGCCAAGCCATCAAAAGAGCAAGAGTGCAGGAACGAACAATCGGCAACTGCCCCAACTGCAAAACTGGCAATTTAATGATCCTGTACTCGCGCAGGACGAGAAAACGTTTCATCGGTTGCACCAACTACTTTAAAGGCATCTGCAAAACTTCGTTTCCGCTTCCCCAAAAAGGAACTGCGAAGCCGGCGCAAAAGAACTGTAAAGGATGTGAATGGCCGTTAGTGTTTGTGCGGATGAAGGGAAAAAGACCGTGGATGCTGTGCTTTAATCCAGACTGTCCCTTAAAGGAAGAGAGGAGGAAACGCGTTGAAATGCAAAGTTTGCGAGAGGGAAGCTGAAACCGAGTATTGCGAGCTACATGAAAAAGCTTACAGAAACATCTTGAGAGAATACGATGTCTGGAAAAAAGCTTCAGATGTTTCATGGAAGCAATATTTAAGTGAGTTAGTGAAGAACCCGTATACTGGCGTATGGGCAAAGGAAGTAGCGGAATCCCTAATTTCTGAAACGAAATAGAACCGCTCTTATTTTAAGTGGCAGTTTTGCCTATCTCTTCTGTGTATGCGGTTAATTGGATGTTTAGGATTCCATTTCCAACAGCAGTTGTTCCTTTCTGAAACCAAGTCTTTTGTATAATCGAATAGCACTCCTATTCTTCTTTTCAGTGGACACGTGAAGTTCATGATATTTTCTCTTTCTGAAAAACCTGATCATTTCTTCGATCAGTCTTGTTCCAACACCTTTCCCTCTCATTTTTTCTGTCACAACCAAATTTTGAATCTGAGCCAGATACGCTCCATGAGAAACGTCTGGGAAAGACCACATGTCGATGAAACCAACAACTTCTTCGTTTATTTCAGCAACCAAGCATAAGTAATCCTTATTTTCTAGCGCTTTTCGGAACATTTCCTCTCTATCACCAACAGAGCTGCCCAAAAGTTCTTCGGAAAGCGAATCTATTTGGTTAAAGTCTCCCAAATCTGCTTTGCGAATTTTGATGTCCATCTTTAACTGCCCCTCAATAAATAGAAAATCATGTTTATTAAAGAAAAGTGGAACAACTTTTAAGGCGAATCCTATCACTAAAATAATTATGAGAATTCTAGGCATCTCTGGTTCTCATAGAAAAAGGCAAAACTCATACAGACTGCTTGAGGAATGCATGAAGGGAGTAAAGGAAGTAGAGCCGTCAGCTGAAACAAAAATAATCGAGTTGGCTGGGTTAAAGATAGAGCCGTGTATTGCTGTATGCGGATATGCTGGCACTTGTGGAAAAGAACCTTTTAAATGCATCTTAAAAGATGACCTTCAAATGGTTTATGATAAAATGAAGCTTGCCGACGGAATTTTGATTGCTTCTCCTCGCTATTTTATCGTTCCTTCGAAGTTGCAGGCGTTTATTGAAAGGCTTTACTGCGTCAACTATAACACGCGATACGAAAATCCTTCGTTGGCTTCTCCATTAAAAGATAAGCCTTTTGGCCTTCTCACTACCTCATCATCAGACGCATACAGCGCCGTACCCTTGCAAGAGCACTTAGAAAAGTTTTGCTTGTGGCTGCAGATGAAACCCATGACAGTAAATAAGTGGCCTTTCAGAGGGGTGCATGGGCAATTTCCAGTTTCAGAAGATTCTAATGCCCTAGAGCTTGCAAGGACACTTGGACAATTGATAGCGAAAGCAGCAAGCAAAAAAGCTTAATTCATTTATGTTAACAGTCAATCAATGCAACCCTCAAGTCGCAGGTTCCTAATATAAAGCCCTTTAACAATACCAAAAGGTAAACAATATTTAAGAGACTATAAGAACCATAACTAGGTATGCGTAAGGGAAATGGTGGAGCACCTAATGAAAATGGAGGAGAAATAGCGTGGTGAGTGGAATCAGAAGGAAGTTTTCATCTCTCGCCTATTTCGCCCGAAAGACTTACTGGAGAATGGTAACAGCCAAGCCTTCGCTGTTCATTATCGCACTTACGGTAGTTGGTGTCTCCATTTTCCTTCTCGGAGGCGGAGTGTACGACCTCATAGTACCCTATGTGCCTATCGCGTTTCCCTATGGTAGAAGGGTGCTTTTTTATTATCCTCGCGGCGTCCATGAGCAGGTGTTTATTGAAAGCTTAGTCGTCCCGATTATCTACAGCATCGGAATTGCAGGTTTCCTTTTGACGTATCACAGCACAAAGTATGCCTACAGGCCTCGTCAGGCGTCTATTCTGCTTTTACTTGGTTGTGTTCTCATTCTTATTGCGTATCTCCTCATAGAAATTATCCTATGGATGAAAATGCGCGGGCCTCTTTAAGCTGCCTAAGAAAGCAGGAGTACGTATCTATTCTAATTGTGGGTTTGACGCTGTGGAACAAGATTGTCTTACCACGGTGTGCTTTTGACACCCAGAAGGAACGCTAACAAGTTTGTTACAAGGTGTATTGGAGGCGTTATGATTAAAACGATCAAGATTATGTGCACGGGAGGCAACGGTGAAACCATCAAGGAAAAAAGAAGGGCACCTACAACGAAGTCAAGCTGGTCCGCTATCGGAAACGAGGACCCGGGAGGGAAGCCTAGTCTTCTCTTGATAAAGGAGTCAAACAAGTCACCAACCAACGCTCCCAGCGAAAGTACAAATCCAAGCAACACATTAAACTGAAACGCAGCATTTTGACCAAAACCCACCAACGTTCCAACAATCAAACCAGCAAAAAACCCTCGAATAGTTTTGTGAGAGCCAAATATAGGCTTACCGTCTAAGAAGTTTTTGCCGAAATCGATGGGGGTCCCGCCGCCAAAAATTACGGGTGCCGCATTAGCGCAGTAAGCTGGCAAAATGAAATACAAAGCATGGGCAACGTCAAAGAGTGTTATCGACATGGTGACTCGGTTTATTATTAGATTGAAGAGAAAATAAAGACTAACGCTGTTTTCAGTTGTGACACCTACAGTGTTTACCCTCAGATTTTATGACCATAGTCGCAGATGCCACTACTTTCGATGATGAGGTAGCAACTCGCCGGGCTTTTGCGTTTAGGACGTTTTTCGAGGACAGCCCTTATCACGCGAGGCTGACCTGCATGTTTCAGGTTGAGCACAACCTCTGACCAGAACTTCAGCACTCGTGTGGCTACGGGCTCTATACTGACGCGTGTCTCAGCGAAAACGCTTCTAACCTGACTGAGGATGAGAGCCGCCACCCTACGAGTTTTAGCTATCTGAGCCAAACACGCAGCCTGTCTATTCAGCTCTCGATTTAACGCAAACGTTTCCTCCGAACCTCCCAACTCAGCACGGTACAGTGACGTAATGGTGTCGACCGCCACTAACCCGACTTTTTCGGTTATGTATGTGGCAAGGTTGTCTATCGCCATGGCTTGCTCCTCGAAGGTTGTTGGTTTCACCAAGGTTATGAGGGGAGAAACCTTTTCCGAATCGTAGTAGGCTATCTGGGACAGCCGCCTTGGAGAGAAGGTGTCGTCTGAATCTATATAGAGGGTTTTACATCCCATCCTAGCCGTGTTCACGGCGCACTGAACAGCCAATGAGCTTTTACCTGTCTCCGCCTCCCCATAAACAAGGGAGAAGCCGCCAACAGGAAGCCCCCCGTTCAACAATTTGTCCAGCGAACTGCAACCCGTTGGAATCACGCGCTGCAAGGGCTCCACATCAAAACCGAATAGAAACCCACAGTTAATAATTTTGTCTTGTTTAATGCGGTGAAATTCAAACCATCTTTATAATAATGACCTCTCCAGACAAGGCATCATTAATACATAACACGCATCACAAGCGAATATAAGTTAAAGGTTTAATAATTCTTATCATAGTTGATGCGTGAAAAGGGCAACGTATGAAAGCCAAAATCGCGGTTGCAACTGTTTCGGGGAAAGCCTACTATAAGCTGGTGAACGAGCTCAAAAGCAGAGACACACCCTTCCTAAGTTTAACGCCCAGAGACCCAGTCCCCCCAAGCGTCAGGGTCGTCATCACAACCGGGAAAGAGCGCCATTTGATCACACATCCCGACGTCCTCATTTTCAATGAAGAAAAGGACCCTACAACTGTTGTCAACGAAGCCCTTCGATTGGTTGAGGGAAAGAAAATTTACGAAAAAGTCGTCATCGGGGTTGACCCAGGTGAAACCTTTGGTTTGGCAGTTTTGGGCGACGGAAACGTTTTGGAAACCGTCACCTGTTCAAACTTGGAAGAAACCGTGAGCACTGTCATGAAATTCTTGAACAGGGCACCGGCTGCAGTTAACATGGTGAAAATAGGGAACGGCGCCCCTGCCTACACTAAACAGCTGTTGAACCTGCTGGATGAGGCTTTACCGGAGGAGACAGCGATGGAAGTTGTCAGTGAGGCTGGAACAAGCCGTTTCGAGAGGGAAGCCACTCATAGAAGAGAGGAAAAAGACGTTATGTCTGCCATAAAGATCGCAGAGAGAAGAGGAAACATTTTCCACAGGAAAAGAAGACAATGATGCACACCGTTGAAAAGGGCAAGACTCTGCTGGTAGATGGCCCGGCTTCCGTGAACCTTCTCTCAGGAGAAACTGAGATTTTAGGTGCGAAGCTTAGGGAAGGGGAGAGAGTCTTAATACGAGATGGAAAACGCTTGCCTTTTGAAGTAAGTAAAGAGACTGTCTTTGACCTGAGACTGGGTGAAAACGCCTCTTTTGAGGAGGTTGACGGAACCACCATCCCTGTTTCCTGGGAAAACGCGTTCAAGGAGGTGGTGTCTCAGAAGAGACCAGTGACAGTCATGGTGATGGGTGGAGTTGACTCTGGGAAAACAACTTTTTGCGTTTACCTCGCAAATAAAGCGTTGAGGGATGGGTGGAAGCCAGTTGTTATTGACGGTGATTTGGGACAGTCAGACATAGGTCCGCCTTCAACCATAGGGTTCAGTCGCGTCACCAAGCCGATGAAAGACCTCTTTGAGATGGAGGCGGAAAACACTTGTTTTGTGGGGGTGACAAGCCCGAGCCTAGCCGTGAACAAGGTCGTGAAGGGATTGACATCAATAAAAAGCAGGGTCTCACAAAAAGATGTGGACCTTTTGATCGTAAACACGGACGGGTGGGTTGAAGGGGAAGAAGCTGTAAGGTATAAGGCTCAGTTGGCGGAGAGGGTTTCCCCCGACATAGTGGTTGGGATACAGCAGACAGACGAGTTGACTCCCATACTAACATTGTTGAAGGAAAAAAGGAGGGTCATCGCCATAGAGTCTTCGCAGGTGATACGGAAGAGAAACAGGGAGAAGAGAAAAACTCTGCGCGAGTTGGGTTACAAGAAGTATTTGAAGGAAGCCAAAGTGCGGTTTTTTCCCTTAAACCAAATTAGGGTTGGGGATGCCCTCTCAGAAACTGGCAGTCGCTTAGCCACGGAGCAGATGGAAGGGATGGAGAAGGGCTTGCTCGTGGCACTGCAAGATGCTGATGGAGGCTTTCTGGGAATAGGCGTTTTCTGTGGGATTGACCCCAGAAAAGGATTGATGCGAATTTATACGTCCGTCGGTCAGAACGTGTCCACCGTATGTGTTGGTCAGGTGAAACTGGACAAAGAGGGCAGGGAGATAGGTCTAAGCCTAGTTTCTGCGCAACCCTCTCAGAACTATATCAAACCCAAATCGAACAATTAATTCTCAGGTGATTCCGCCAAATTCGTTTAGCCCCAGCTGTTTCCTCCTCGCAGTTTCAACTCGAATCTTCTCCCCAATGCTAATGCGCATTTCATCTGACGCCGCCAAAGTGGGAACTCCAGTTTTTTCTTCAATTGTTTTGGCCTCGCGTGCTGGCCCCTTAAAGATCATTTTCATGCCGAAGTGGGTTGTCACTGCCATCTCTGGGCTAGCCTCCTTTACTATTTTCACGGCGTCTTCGGTGGTCATGTGTCCTTTCCAAGGCTGTCCTGAGGGTCTCATAACACAGAGCAGGAGGAGTCTAACTCCCTTGTACGGTTTTCCAGCTCCCTCAAAATATTCGGTGTCTGAGGTGTAGCCTATGTCTCCCACATCACGTGTTTCCAGTCTGTATCCCACTGTGTCTGGGTCTGTGTGCCTAGCCTCAGTTGTGAGAATTTTCATGTCGTTGACGGTGAAGGTGACGCCCGGCCTTGCTTCTATGACTCTTTCAGGCATCTGCTGGTGATACTTGGAAATGGCTGGTCCGCAGACCTCGCTGCCAAAAAGGACGCTTCTGGGTGCAGCTAGAACTCCTCTCCTCGTTGTCATTCCGCGGGTCATGGCTTCAACGAGGATTTCTGCGTCAGTGTAGTGGTCTGGGTGGCAGTGTGACACTAGCACCGCCTTGACCTTTTGGGGGTCCAGCTTCATGTTTAGGGAGTAGATGAGGGCTCCTGGTCCCGGGTCCAAGTGAATGTGCAAGCTTTCTGAGATGAAGCGGATTCCTCCAGTTCTCCTTTTCTGGGTTAGGGTGGCGAATCTTCCTCCTCCTGTTCCTAGGAGGACTAGTTGTATTCCGTTCATGCCCGTCGCCTAAAAGCGTGTTTGAAGAGTTATGTTTGTTCCCCTGGTATATAGAGATTCGGAGAAACAGTGGTGAGCTTTATTATCTTAAGCGTGAAACACACATTAAGAGGGCTGTTTCGATGAGAGTAGTGATTCGCATCGGAGGTTCTGTTGTGGCTTCACCGCCAAACCCAGAGATTATGAGCAAGTATGCAAGCCTACTAAGAGAACTGAAGGAGCAGGGTCACGAGCTTGTAGTGGTGGTTGGAGGCGGCTCGGTGGCCAGAGACTTCATAGGGATTGCTAGGGACATGGGCTTGAGCGAGTTTGATCAAGACGAGGTTGCCATAAGGGTTTCGAGGATTTTCGCTCAGTTATTGGCTATGAGGCTGGGAGACCTCGGATTGGGGAGTGTTCCCACATCCATCGATGAGGCTGTTCAGGGGCTAAAAACTGGGAAGATTGTGGTTATGGGTGGGGTGAGGCCTGGGATGACCACGGACGCTGTGGGTGCAATGGTTGCTGATAGGGTGGAGGCTGAGTTGTTGGTGAAGGCCACGGATCAAAACGGCATATACAGTAAGGATCCGAGGAGACATCCAGACGCAGAAAAGATTGACAAGCTGAGTTTTAGCGATTTGTTTCGGCTTTTTGAGGAGAATAAGCATAGGGCTGGGATACATCAGGTTTTAGATCCTGAGGCTGTTCGAATCCTTCAAAAGGGGAGAACGAAAACGGTTGTGGTGAACGGGTTTAAGCCTGAGAACATTTTGTTGGCTGTGAGGGGCGAAAAAGTTGGAACCACAATTAAATAAATCCTATCCATACGATGAAACTCTGGAACCTATTTTGGCGAAAAGAAACGTATTCTAAAAACTGTGTTTTTTGGACTTAGCGGACATGTGGATTGCTGAATAAGTCAAAGCAGTTACGTAGCGCTCTCTGGAAAGAGTTTCTTTCCTTTTTCTGTGGGTACGATAACGCCTAGTTGCCGTAAGAAATCCAACATGTCACGGACTGACTTCCTCTCTACAACCTTGCCATCAACTATGCGCCAGATGCCAACACCCGTATATGTTATCTTCTTGCCAGTAGGTGCTAA
>Ga0315314_1000112_pt1 | contig 111084 bp, 90 predicted proteins | sample TDP9_MG_FD_203631 | JGI IMG/M metagenome (GOLD analysis project Ga0315314, IMG submission 203631) | Freshwater sediment microbial communities from Lake Towuti, South Sulawesi, Indonesia - TDP9 | ecosystem: Environmental > Aquatic > Freshwater > Lake > Sediment | place: Indonesia: South Sulawesi...
TCTTCTCGGCCTCTGAATACTTGAGGATGCTGTTATCGTAGTATAAAGGCATCGATTGGCTGCCACCGTGAACGATAGTCTCCTCACAATAAGAAGCTGTGCTTTCATCGCCCACGGCTGCGCCTGTTCCGTTGCCGGCATAGGCCGGTTCTTTACCATGAGCGGCATAGCCCAGCCCATCTTTCCACGACCACCATATCTCGTTGTTGCCAACGTCGTAGTCTTCAAAATCGTCCACGATGAGGAAGTTGGCGGTCGTAAAGCTCCAGAGAGGGCCTTTCCACGGACTATCGGCATTTGCATTATTGACCTCATCAATCCGCCAGTAATAAGTGGTATTCCACAGGAGTTTTCCGGGGTCATAGCTCTCAGAACCAAGTGCCTTGGTGCCTTTGTACTCCGGTGAACTGGTATCGGCGTTTTTCACGGCTTCTTTATCATCGCCGAAATAGACCTGATGCGAAGCGGCATAAACGCTCGGCGACCAGGTAAGAGTCGGTGTCTGCTTTACATCCACAGCACCATTAGAGGGGTTAAGGCTCACGACGGCGCCCTGAGTGGTAAAGCCCCAGACATTGCCTTTATGCGTGGCGGGGGGATCGAACTCATCGACTCGCCAGTAGTAAGTCTTAGACAATTTAAGTGTGCCGGGAGTATAGATTTTAGCTCCTTGAGGAAGCCCCCCGACGGCGTTGTTCACATCGTCAAAATTGTCACCGAAATAGACAGTGTGCAGTTTTGCACCAAAGCCCGCTGTCCAGCTTAGCTTTATATCCGGGGCTACAAGCTCGGCCCTATCAGCCGGAACTGGATTGTATGCGGTCTTGGGTGGAATACTAAAGCTCCAGACATCGCCTTTCCAGGGACTGTTCGGCTCGGCGTCATTGACCTCATCGATTCGCCAGTAGTAAGTCGTTCCCGGAATGAGACCATCAGGATAAGGAAAGCCCGGAAATCCTACAACAATAAAGGTTGCTGTTTGATTGCCGATAAACGCACCTTCGGCGCCTTCGTTAACAGCATCAAAATTGTCACCTATGTAGACATCGTGTGAGAGGGCAAAATCGCCTGCCCTCCAGCTAAGGTTTATCCAGGTATCTTCGTGAAGTTTGCCATTTCGCGGATCGGGTCCGTAGGCCTTGACGATGGCGCCGCCCTGATTCTCCATGCTTGCCTTGATGTCGTCCTCGCTCAGCACGTGATTGTAGATGCGCATGTCGTCGATTATGCCCGAATAGGACTCGCCAGTCCATGTAGGATCTCCTCCAATGTAATAAATCGCGTTCTCGCCATCTGTTGTCTGGAAGGCTGATTCCTGTGAAAGGGCCCCGTTGACGTAGATGCGAAAGTTCGTCCCATCCCCTACCACTGCGACGTGTGTCCATTGGTCGGCAGGAACAACACCTGCGGCGGTCTCACACATACCTCCCGCCCAAGCTGTATTAACGCGCCCACGCCATGAAAGCCTCCCATCGTTGTTAATGAACAGCGTGTCATTTGAGGTGCTATTCTCTCTCATCGCCCGAAAAATCTGCTGCCACGTGTCGCCGGTTCGCTTCGGGTTAATCCAGGCAGACAGCGTAAATGAACCCTGAAACAGGTCGGCGGTTAACGAATCAGAGGCGGGGATGGCAACGCGATTGTTTTCAAATGCGAGCGCTTGTCCAAATTGTCCGTCGACAACTGTCGGACCGTCTTCCAGTGTTCCGTTGTTGCCGTTGCCCGTCGCGTCCAGCGCGGTCGTGCCAGCACCCTCGTCGAGCTTCCACTGCCCCACAAGCTCAGCCGAAGCACCGCTGATAAGCCCCAGAACTACAATAAAAGAAAACAAATAAATAAATTTTTTACACATAATAGTCCTCCTTCACCCCGCCCCATCATCGACGGGCGGTGTTCAAAAAAAGTTAAAAATCAAAACGAACGATTACAACTTTTACGCTCATTAAGGTACAAACGAGAATCAATCATTAAGCCGGTTATCCATTATGATAGTAAGGTCTTCGATATCAACCTTGTAATTGCCGATTATATCGCCACTCAAACTCACCCTGTCGCGATGTATCCGCGACACGGCGGGCTACTCGACATCATAGCAACCAGCCGGATACAACCTAATCTGGTCAATATATACATGGTCTCTGTCTTCACCCACCTGACCTGAATTCGTTCCGTCGCCAAAGCCAATAGTACACTTCTTGACGGAACTCAGGTCTATGCCGCCATTACTGAACTGCTCAAGAGCAATAATCCACTGTCGCCATATATCAGATTGACAGGCATAGGTGTATGGGTGCTCGACCTTAGCGCTATGGCCTGCGGCATCCTCCAGCTTCAAATACATCAGATGCTCAGAATTTTCGTGCTCACCAATGAATAACAGCGACAACGCTTCAACACCCTGAGCGGTCCAATCCTGGGGACTACTAAATGTCCGTGTGGCCTCAGTAAAGTAAGGCTCATACTGATTTTGAAATTCAAACCGCATAGAGTTGTTGCCTTGATTGTCTATGGCAAGAAAGACGTAATCAAAATCTGGTATGTTTTCAACCCACGCGGCCATTATGCCGGCATTGTCTGCATAGGACTCAAAGTCTTCCACGCTCAAATACTCTGCGGTCGTAAAGGTCCAGGTGTGGCCTGTGACAGTACCGGAAGGACCGATTTGGTCAACCCGCCATTCATAAGTTTGGCCTAATTCGAGTGTCCCAGGGTCAAAGGCCGTACCTGGTGGGGCCGGCTCAATTTTCTCCATAGCTCCCTTTTTGCCGAACCACAAATCGCGTGAGGTGGCAAAAGCAGCCTCTATCCAGCTAAGGTCGGCATTTACATACACATCCGCCGCACCTTCAAGAGGGCTTGGATTAACCGCCGCCGGTCCGTCTGAAACAGAGAAAACATCGTCAAAGGTGCAATGGTAGCCGGCCGGCTGCCTATTTTCATTCTGTGCAAAAATTCCGCTCGAACCGCTGGTAAAGACGGCGTCTTGTTCAACCTGCTCTTCCCAGGGGTCGTTCCCTTTGGTGTCCATCATTGTCGCGGTCTTAGCGACGAGCGGGCCGCCTTTGTACTCATAGAGGCTGCCGGTGACGTACACTGGGCCGGAGCCGAGGACATCCAGCTGGGCATAGTAGCTCCTTGCGTGGCCGAGGCCCGGTACAACAACATCCAAATTTAGCTCTTCTTCATTCCTCATAATGTTACTCATATTGACGACCTTCTCGATATCAATTCTCAGGTTGGCTGGGCCGTCTTCCCAGTTTATGTGCATTACATAGACCTTAGTTGCAAACATGCCAGGTGCGCCCACTATTGAGCCGTCAGGGTCAATGATGTAGTTGGCCCTTGCGGTGAGGCCGCAGTAATTCCTGGAGGCATCGCCGGTAACATTTACGACGGCTCCGACCCGGACGTCGGTAAAGACTTCGTCGCTGCCGAAGGCTGCGCCGAATGCCGAGCCATAGCTGCCGGCGTCTGTATTGTACGAAGTGTGGTTTCATCCAGGCTAAGGTATTTGTTGCCGTTGGCGTCGGTTTTAATGGTATGGGTGAACGTTTTGGTCACGTCCGGAAAACAAGAGAACACCCAGGTTGGCAGGTCAAGCACATCACCGTTGAAGGTCTCGTACCAGTTGGCCTGTGCTGTGCCGCTGACTGCTATAGCCAATCCTACTACGATACAAATTACTACTAACTTTTCTACTTTAGACATAATAATCCTCCTTCACCTCGCCCTGTCTTTGACTGCCGGGGTTTACCCCTTCCCGTTTTTGATGGGCGGGGTTCAAAAAAATTAAAATCATAACGAACGATAATATTGTTAGACTCACCACATTCTGTATCAGCACAAGATATTTTTTAAGAATTTACACCGTCTCCTTCCTTAAAAAGGCCGATATGAATTGTCAATCGGGATATAAGAATCTCCCTTTGCGAAGCACAAAGAAAAGTTATTATTTTCAGCTTTGTGCCTCGCTCAGTAATTTTTCAGTTGATTTACTAAAAAAACTGTAGAGATTCCACACGACTCAAGGCCAAAATCCATAGTTCTCATCTATTTTATTTATAACACATTACCCATCTTCCTGTCAAGAAATATCGCAAGAAATAACCTCTTGCGATTTGTTCAGGCGCCTGGTAATCTACTTGTTATATGGTTGGTTTTTGAGCCGTTCGAGTCCGACCGTTGGTTCTCAGGCCACGATGATTTGGGGCGTAAGACGGTATTGCTATTGGGAGTGGTTAGACATGGCAAAGTTCGTATATTTTGCACTTTTTGTGCTGTTGTTTGCAGAAAGCGCCTTCGCCAAAGATGTAATCTCAACAAATCAGTCAACTGCCGAGGAGTCCCAGGCTGTGGAAAATCTTTTGGCCGGCAGATTCAACTGGACAGTCAGCCCTCCTCTGATTTGGCCCCTCGAGCGACCTGGAGAGCAGACTTACTCGGTCAAAGACCCAACCATTGTTCACTACAAAGACCAATGGCATCTGTTCTGCACAATTCGCGGCAGAGAACGGTCGCACCAAATCGAGTACATAAGATTCGATGACTGGCGGAACGTCAATACCGCCGAACGGCATGTGCTGACACTTACGGACAGCTATTTCTGCGCGCCGCAGGTTTTTTATTTTACACCTCACAAACAATGGTACCTCATATATCAGGTCATCGACAAAACTCGCAAGCCCGCCCTTCAGCCTGCCTACTCGAGGTCGGCTGACATCGCCGAGCCCAATTCCTGGACCAAGCCGACACTGCTTTTCCCAGCTCAGCCCAAGAACGTAAAGATGTGGATTGACTTCTGGGTGATTTGCGAGGCCAGCCCATCGAAGACTGGACAGGGCGAGGCTGGCCGTGCGCATCTGTTTTTCACATCGCTGGACGGCCGAATGTGGCGCTGCGAGACTAATCTGGCTGACTTCCCCCACGGCTGGAGCCAACCCGAGGTCGTGCTGCAAGGCGATGTCTATGAGGCGAGCCATACATATCGCCTCAAAGGACTCAACAAGTCTCTTGGGGACAGGTTCCTGACAATCATCGAGGCTCAGGCATCAGGACGACGGTACTACAAAGCTTACATTGCCGAGAGACTCGACGGCCAATGGAGCCCGCTGGCCATAACCAGAGATAAACCGTTTGCCGGACTGGTTAATACCTATCCTGCCGGTACCCGCTGGACCGATTCGTTCAGCCATGGTGAGCTTATACGAGACGGCTTCGATGAGACCCTCACCGTGGACCCTGCCAAAATCAGACTCCTGTTTCAAGGCGTCAGCGATAAGAATAAGGCAGGAAAAAAGTACGGCCAGATACCCTGGCGTCTTGGGATGCTGAGCCCAGTCCGAAAATATGGATACATACGCTTCTAACAGGCGTACTGAATATATATGTTGGAGTACAAAATATGTCAAATCTATTGAGACCGAAGCAAATCAAGATTTTCTTACTGGCAATTTTCGTGCCGGCATTTGTCTGTACAGTGAGTGTTTTTGCCGCCGAGAACTGGGAACAGTTTAAGTACGATTGCAGGCATTCAGGTAATGCGCCCGACAGAACCGTAACCTTGCCGCTCGGCCTGGTTGGGGCAGTGCCGCTAACCGACTCTGTCCTGACTGCACCGGTAGTTGCCGAGGGACGGATATATGTAGTTGACGCCTCAGGCGTGGCCTTCGGCATCGACGCCGAGACATTAAAGGTAGTATGGCAAACTCCCACCCGCGGCGGTAAAGCAAACTGCAACAACGTCTCGTCACCGGCCATTATTGGCCATTACCTGCACTTCGGCACAATGGCCGGGTCATACTACGTGCTGGACGCAGCCAGCGGTGCCGCAGTGAAAGAGATTCGCTGCGGCGAGCCGATTTTCAGCACCCCCGTTGTCAATAACGGCCGGGTCTATTTTGCCACACTCGGCTCGCGCATATATGCCCTTGAGCCGGACGGGTCCATTTGCTGGACGTGGGACTTCGTCAAGGAAATTCTCGGTTTTGATGGAAACCGCTGGAGCGGCGAGCAGTGGGCCAGGCATAAGAAGGGGCGTGTAACCTGGCAGGACCAGTTCTGCTGTTCGGTTGATATTGCGATGTACGGCAAGATGCTCGTAGTGCCGGCGGGCGGTACAGCCGTCTGCATTGAGGATGCAGGGAGTTACGCCAAAGTTCGTGGAATGGCTACCGTGCCGTCCTACGCGGGTTCTGAAAAACCCGCCACGTTTGGCATAGCTCTGGGCGAGGACGGCGCCATCTATCGGCAATGGCACCGCCGAGACAATACCGGCCGGGTCGAGGTAATTCGCCTGGATGAAGATAAAATCCTCACCGAATACGTTCAGGACACACAGACTGAGATAAACCGCCCCGGCTCATTAAGCTTCTCGTCGGTGAGTATGCGCGGTGATGATGTTTATCGATGCCGGCCCGAAGAAGATTTCGGCTGCTGCAAACATTCTCCGGGAAAACCCGCTCAAAAGCTCGGAGGCTATCCATCTATCACGCCGCCGATTCTGCTCAGTGATAAGGTTGTCTATGGCGGCCTCGACGGAAACCTTTATGTCGTATCAATGTCGGACGGTAATGATGTATGGTACTTCAAGACGGCCTTCGCAAGAGCAATCTCAGCGCCGGCTGCCGTCTGCGATGGTCGAATTTACTTTGGCTGCGAGGATGGGTATCTGTACGTCCTGGGGCCGGAGGGCAAGGTGCCCCTGCCCACAAAGGACCTTGAATTATGGAAGATTAGAAGCCCGCTTACGGGCAGATTAGCCGATTCCAAATACGATTGGTTCACCAATTACGGCAACCTGGCCAGCACAAATTCCAATAATCAAGGCATCGAGCCGCCTTTTAAGGTCAGGTGGATTCGCCGGTACGAAGGCACTTTCAAGCACCTTCCCGTTTGCGGAGGCGGCCGAATGTACACCCACACCGCCGAAGGCCAGGTCTTCGCCGTGGAGCAGGAAACCGGACGATTATTGTGGCGGCGCTACTGGCCCGGCGTACACATCTCCTTCACCAGTCCGATTTACCACAACGAGAAATTGCTTGTGCCCCAGGCAGGGATGAAAAAATCAACAATGCGCTGCCTCGATGCGGCCACAGGGAAATTGCTATGGGAGGCGCCTTTCAGCGGCTCGCCGAGCTGGAGTCGGCAGCAGCCACCGATTATCTACAAGAACCTTGCTGTCTATGTCTTCGGCACGGGCAAGTATGCACCACAAGGTACGGAAAAGGCATATATTCACAAGGGTCAGCCCATCAAAGACCCAAACGGCGAAGAAGTAATGAGCTGGATTTACAGCCATGACAATCCCTACTACCCAAAAGACCAAAAACCGCTGGTGTGGGCCTGGGACATTGATAATGGCAGCGAAGTCTGGACAATAGACTTTTCTGAGTTTGGCACCGGCGGCAACGACGCAGGTTTGTGTTTGATGAATGATACGCTGTACTATTCGTGTTTCTTCGGTTACGCGGCCAAAAGAAGAAACGGCCTGTCCGGCGCAAGGGGGCTAACCGCAGCGATTGAACCGGCCACCGGCAGGGTGATATGGTTGACAACCGAATACTATGTAACCGCAGGCACCACTATCAGTGCTGATAACGGGCATTTGTACATAGGCGGTTACAACCCACCGAACGGAAATACAAAAAACCGCTATGTATGGTGTCTGGATGCACGAAATGGGTCGCTCATCTGGCAGTCCGAACCGGTCGGCAAATCGGTCAATGTGGTAACAATAGGCCGAGACTTCGTCTTTGTCCACGGCTCAACAGGCCAACCGAGCTATCTGATTGACAAAGATACCGGCAAAATCATCTCAAGCTTCGATATGCAGTATGCCTGTACCCGATTTACTTTGTCCGAGCCTTACCTGCTGGGCGCAAATATGGACATTATCAATACTACCAACGGCAATAAAGTAGTGTCTTCCGGCCCCTGTGTGGATGCGCGAGAATGTGTCGGGGCAGTTGTCTCCAATGGCCGAATCTTCTACACGTCTCAGGCAAATGGTTTGCAGCTATCTCAGGTATGCGGCCAGGAAGCCATATCGTTCAGCCCGGTATGGTCCGGCATTGCCACGGAGCAGCAATCCACAGGATGGCTTGCGCCATGACGGAGCAAGCCCTCCACAGGATGGCTTGCGCCCTTAAAAGACCACAAAAAAAGAGAAGTGAGTATGTTTTGGTGGGCTAAAGCCCACCCTACCTGACTGGTCTCTAAGGGGCCGAGACTTCCTTCCAAGTTGCATATTTCAATTCCGAGAGGTATTTTTTAAATTTAAAAAAGGGAAAACCACTCCCTAAATGTCTAATGGAGTGTTAGTTCCGGTCAAAAATTCTTGTTACCGGATGCAGAGTTATTGCCTTTTACAAATAGAGAAGAACCCTCAAATATAGCCTTCCCGCCGCCCCGACTCGCGTCGGGAGACGCGGGGGCTGGTATTGCGTTATATATTTAAGGAGAAGTATTATGACAACGCTAAAATACAAGAAAAACGTTAAAATTGCTTTTGCAACGCTGTTTTTAGCCCTGATACTATCTTTAGAGCCGGCCTTAGCGGCAAGAAAGTCCGACCCGTCTGGCCGCCGGACAGATAAAAGCACACCATCGAGCCCCGCCCCTGCGGCAAGGGCGGGGGTGAGCCAAAGCACGCCACCAAGAGGGCAAGTTTCAAGGCCTTCCTTTGCCCCAAGTGGAAAGCTCCCTTCTATTACCAGACAAACCGCTACAAGAGTTATTACCTCATTGCGTTCCAGTGCTCCCTCCACCAGGCTCAATATTTCAAGTCCTTCGGTCCAGCCCCCGCGTCTGCCGACGCGAGTCGGGGCGGCGGGTCAGGGCAGTTCCAACAGTCCACAGGATGCCTTTCGGCAAAGCATCGTAAACAGTTTCCGCCCAGCCCCCGCGTCTCCCGACGCGGGTCGTGGCGGCGGGCAACCCGGTCCGTCATTGGGCGGATTATCAGCTCGTCCCTTAGGGACTCGTCAATCCGGAGATATTACACTTAGCCGACCCTCCTCCATACGAACGGGTATCACTCCTTCAGACCGCAGGCCTTCCAGCCCGGCATTGCCACAGAGCGGCAATCCACAGGATGGCTTGCGCCATGACGGAGCAAGACAACCGATGGTAAATTCAGAAAGCCAGATAAATTCAAGCATTACTTCACGCATCGCAAGCCCAATTACTACGACAAAACCAGATGTCTCCGATACGCAGAGGGCCCCCGCAAGGCGGGAACCCAAACCACCGGCGGGAATTTCAAGTAATCGTATTCCCGTAAGTCCCGAAAGGGACACTACGTGGGACGCTGTGCGCAGCTCAAGTATAAGCACACGCATTGGTAGTGTAATAAGGATGCAAAAATCGAGTGCCCCCGAGACACAAAGAACATCTCTCGGAAGTGAGGGTAATCGTATCGGCTCAAGTATAGGTTCACAAATTGGCAGTATGGTAAGGACACAGAAACCGGGCGTCCCTTCTACACAAAGACCACCGGCCGGGAGTCCTGTCCGGCGGCCAGACGGGTCGGATAATCGTATAAGCTCAAGTAAAAGCTGGAGTATCGGCAACATAATCGGCACAAGAGGGACCCCGCAAGGCGGGAACCCAAAACCAGCTCTTCCCGATGCGCAAGAGCCATCGGTTGAAAGCTCAGGTAACCGTATAACCTCAAGTAAGAGCTTGAGTATAGGCAGCATAATCAGTACGAGAAAATCCCCTGCCGACTCTACTAACCTCGCTCATCAAAGATGGGACGGGGCTCGCAGCGGTGAGGATAAGACCGATATCACGAGAATGGTTGAAAATGGAGGCGGGCTCCGGCAAAGCCGGACCAGAAAATCCGAGCCCCATCGAGAAGCTCTCCACAGTCCTCGGGAATCCTCACTGAGGACACCCGGCGGTAGAGACGGGCAGGCCGGCAAAGAACCCGATAAGAGACTTGAGGGCCCTCCCTTAGGGAGAACCCAAATCAGCCGACAACACAAAGACACAGACCTAAGGATTGTTGCTCGAACATCGACCGGCTCAAGGATAAACAAAGCTGTTCCTGAAAGACAAACAACTTTTGCAGGCGCTACGGTAGTGAACGATGTTGAGGGCCCCCGCAAGGCGGGAACCCAAAGAGGAGAGAGAACTTCCCCGCACAGTCCACAGGATGGCTTGCGCCATTACAGAACAGGAAGGTCTTCGGGTGTGCTCTATCGCGACCGTCCTCATATAATAAGGCACGTCCCTCACTATGAATATTCATATATGGACTGGCACAATCGGCTATGCTACAGAACAGTCTGGCCCGGATATCGTTTTATGGTGTACTACAATTTAGGGCCCTGGTTCACATTTAGATACGTCTATCCTTATTATCACCGTAAATACATCTTCGTCAGCTTGGGCGGCTACTGGCCGATAGAATACACTTACAGACGTTATTACTGGTATGGCTGCCATCCATACATTTGGTGCGGCTATTACCCAATCGCCCGTGAAGTACAAGGCGATACATACAACTACTACACCTACAATTACTACTACGATGACAATAATGTGGTATCCGGGTCCACTGCCAGGTGTCCTGCGGAGAGCCAGGTAATAGATGATATTCAGCCCGTTGACCATAACACATTTGCCGATGTTCGCGAGAAGTTAGCCAAGCAAGCGGCCGAAAAGCCTGCCCCTGTAACACCGGCCGATACCTGCTTTGAAGAAGCTGTCAAAGCCTTTGAAGCTGACAATTACGATGTAGCTGTCGAAAAGTTTGCCGAAGCGATGGAGCTTGCACCTGATGATATGGTGCTTCCCTTTGCCTACTCTCAAGCCCTTTTCGCTAAAGAGCAATATTCAGAAGCAGCCGAGGTTCTCCGGAGGACTTTAGCGAAAGTTTCGCCTGAAAAGGAAGGTGTTTTCTATCCTCGTGGTTTATATTCTGATGATGATGCGCTGTTTGAGCAAATCGACCTCCTTGCCGAAAAGGCAGAGCTGTACAGCTTTGATGCGGACCTGCAGCTTCTTTTAGGCTATCAATTGCTCGGGGTTGGAAAACTTGACGAGGCTGTCGTGCCCTTGCAGCAGGCCAGCCGGGATATGGAAAATGCGGCTGCTGCCACAACGTTGCTTAACGTCCTGGAAAAAATCAGAGCCACAGATAACACAGATTGAAATCTGTGGGTGCAAGGTGAAGCGATGAAAAGCAGATGCCTGACAACATCTACAGAAGTTTTATTTTTGGCGAGTATTCTGGCGTCTATAGGTCAGGCCGGTAACTGGCAGGAATTTGCAGTCTGGCCTACAACCGATGAACAGGAAGCACCGGACATCTATGGCAATATCATTGTCTGGCAGCAGTTTGTTTACGAATATGGAGACTATGATATTTATATTGCGGACATGAATAATCCGACCCGTCTGGCCACCGGACAGGCCGACCCGTTGGTTCTTATCGTTGGTGATTCCAACGACCAAACCAGCCCGGCTGTATATGAAAATATCGTGGTATGGCAGGATTATGTTGCGTGGGAATCCGGCATTTCTGCCGGAGCAGATTGGGATATTCGAGCGGCGGATATCGGCAATTGGGCCGAGCCTAAGATTTTTGTAGTTTCAGGCATCGCTAATAATGATGAGCGCAGACCGGCAATCCACGGTAATACGGTCGTCTGGCAGGATGGCCAGGCCGGAGATTTTAATATTTACGGCGCCGACATCACCGACCTAAATAACCCGGTAGAATTTCAAATCGCTGCGTTTGAGCACGACCAGCAAGGACCTGCCATATACCGGACAACTGTCGTCTGGCAGGACAATTTCTTCGGAGATTGGGATATTTATGCTGCTGATATCTGGCGAAGAAACAAACCCGCAGAGGCTGCTGTCTCGTTCATTGAAAACGACCAGCAAAACCCGGCCATCTGGGGTAATATAGTTGTCTGGCAGTCCTATGGACTCCTTACGGAGAACAATTTTTTCGGCGCCTACTCCGCCGAAGCAGCTTCGGCTGCGAAGGCCGAGGATTGGGATATTTACGCTGCGGATGTCTGTGAGCTTAGCAATCCTGTTGAATTTGCAATTACCACAAACGAATCTTCGCAGACGAACCCTGACATAGACGGCAATATAGTTGTCTGGCAGGACTATCGAAATAACAACTGGGATATATTCGGCTATAATCTTACCACGCAAAAGGAATTTCAAATCACCGATGATTCTCACGACCAGACCAATCCTGCCATTAGTGGGAACGTGGTGGTATGGCAGGACTATCGCAACGGTAACTCAGAAATTTATGCGGTGGTGCTAAACGGGCCCGAAGTTGCGCGGTGCGCATCAAGGATAGCAGGCGATGTTAACAGCGACTGCAAAGTTGATTTTGCCGATTTTGCCATAATTGCCTCACATTGGCTCGAGTGTTACCTCGAGCCGGCGGAAGTCTGCCGGTAATAGATAGAAACGAATTCAGGAACGGATTTTGAAGATTTGATTGGAGATGTAAAATGGTTAAGAATCTAATGACAATTCTAATAGCAGCGGCTGTGAGCATCGGTTCGTTATTCGTTGCCGGCTGCGAGAGCGATGCACAGGTGGGCTCAGCCTTCGGTGCCCTGGCCGGCGCAGGCATCGGTCAACTGGCAGGCGGTAATTCCAAATCAACTTTGATTGGAGCAGCGGTGGGAGGCACAGCCGGCTATATGTTAGGCAACGAAAGCGACAGAAGAAAAACACAAGCCGAAATGGCCTGCATGCGCCAGGAAATGAGAACTGTTGCAGTTAATATTACCAACAGTAACGGCTCTATCAGCCAGGTAAGGCTCAGAAGACACGGAGTCGGTTACGTTGGCACCAGAGGAGAGTATTATAACCACCTGCCAACAGAAAATGAGTTAAGACCTATATACGGATTTTGACAGCCGGGCGACGGTTCGTGCGTCTGCTCTTACGCAAGTGCGGGTGGATTATAACGGATTCAAGCGGCCGCTTTGTCCCTGTTATGCTTTTCCTAACTTGGCAGTTGAAGAGTTTATGAGTTTGCGATATAATTGTTTTACCAACTGTCAAGTTGGTCCCTGTTAATGATAGGGAGAAAGATTTGCAATAGAGCTGTTTTAGTATAACAGCGGATAGAGGAAAACACGGAAGCAAGAGGCCTTGTATGAATAAGCGGCTGCTAAACGCATTGAAAGGCCTTACGGCCCCGGACGTCGAGCGCCGTCGCCGGGCAATGGAGCCTTTTGTACGAGCTACGTTCGGAATCTTTATCAAGTATTTGTACGGCTACCTCGGTAATGAGGTGGAGTGTGAGGATGTGCTGGAAGACGTATATGCCGATATATGGGAAAACCCGGAGCAATTGCGAAATATCACTAATGAGAAACAGCTTATAAAAACAGTATATCTATACTATATGCGGAAACGCTTGAGGGAGGTATATAGGATAATAAACCGGAATTTACATTTATCGCAAAGCAATCTGAAAGAGCTTATTGCCCCTGAAATCGGCACTCTTGAGATGGTGTCGCGGTCGGAGCTTGAACAGCTCCTCGTTCAGGCGTTGAGCAAGCTCAAGGCCAGGGAGCGAAGAGCGATAGAGCTCTGGATGGAAGGCGCTTCTAACAGGGCAATCGCCAACGAGCTCAAGACTACGGTTGGGGCAGTGAAAATGCTTGAATTTCGCACTATTTTGAAACTTAGAAAGATGCTGTGCTATTACTGTCGTGAAGACTGATTATTTATTTAACGCAGGAGGAAGAGACAATGTCTGATTCAAACAGAGAAATTCATGAACTGCTGGTTGATTATGCCGATGCCTTGCGTGACGGCTGTATCCCGGCGTTTCTGAAATCACTTACGCGTGAGGAAGCGGAGAAAATAGCTACTTCCTGGGAGTTTTGGGATGCCACAGAGATATCACGCATTCTTAACGGTGTCGGGTTCGCCGACAAGGCTGTGGCCCCAAATGTGAGCCTGTTTATATCCCGTGTTGACGCCGAGATTGCATCCCGTTTGAAGAAAGCCAAGACATCTCCTCCCGGCAAACGCGGCACTCGTGCAAGGTCGGTGACCAGGAGGGAAGACAGGACCGAGAAATCGATATGATTTTGGACTGCTACCAATGTTCATCCTGCTATTTCGAGGACAAAGAGCCTTCTTCAAGGGTGGACCCTTTAACAATCTCACCACCGCAGCCCAAGATGATTTTCAGGAACGTGCTGGTGGTATTTGTGTGTATCGAGCTGTACGACAGTAAAGAGGAGCTGGAAGAAGCCGCAGAGGAGTTTGCCTCGCTGTCAGAGCTGATAGGCAAAAGGTCGATTGTGCTGTGTCCGAATGTTCATCTGTCAATTGACAAAGCCCCTGAGAAGCAAGCCAGCCGGTTGATTGGCGAGCTGGAGAAGATGCTGATTGCCAAGGACTACGATGTGCACCGCCTGTCGTTCGGCTACCATAAACAATATGGTATGGAATGTGACGGCAACGTGGGCAGCGTTGTTGGCAGAAGGTTCTATGGTTCCGACCAAAAGCAGTTTCTCAGACTCTTGACCCGTCTGGGTGTTTGTCCTCCTGAGTCGCTGCCGGAGGATATGCCCCCCTGGACAAAAATCCTGACCGAACGCCTGCTCAAGGTATTAGGCAGCCGAAGAGAGACCTATAGCGTTGCGAAGAAAATGCTCCAGGAGCAGCTTGATGCAACAGGCCACAGTGAGCTTTGGACGTGTATGTTGTTTGAAGGGGAGAGGCAGCCTATGGAAGACTATCTTAGCGCCCTGCATCAAATCATAAAAAACTACCCTGACGTCAGAGTGCACCGCGCTCTGAATATGAGCGTGCCCGGGTTTTCCAATGAGGCGCGTTCGCTCTTTCGCAAGTATCCTGAGGCGATAGCTTCGGGCAGACTTCGGATTTATAACAGTCAAGTCTCCGACATAGAGTTTCTGCTGTCCAGAAGCTCTGTTCTTCTGGCCTTCCCGCAAAAACCGAGAAAAACCGGCTCTCATGCAGGAGAAATATCGTTCGGAATTTACTGCAAGAATGAAGACTTTGCGAAGAATTTGATACAGTGGTACAGTACTTTTCTTGTAGATGCACGATTTGGATGGATTCGTACTGAATCTGAGCTGAACGCGACCATCAACGAGCTGGAAGAAGAAGAGTTCCAGAACAGGCGTGAATAGACAGATGTCAGAAATCAGATTCTTCTGTCTTCTGTTCTCTGTTTACGGAGTATTAGGTTTGGCGCAAAGCGTATAGAATACCGGATTAGGACTGCCGAAAGGCATCCCTGCGGAGAAACTGTGCATACGGGCTTATCTGTGGCTGTTATTGCAATCTACGTGGCTATGCTTATATTTGTTGCCGTACGTGCGCGCGCCGCTCGCGAGTATGAAGAGTTCTCAGTAGCTAAGCGGGCATTGCCTCTGGCCTTGATATTCGGTAGCATTGCCGCTACTTACGTGGGGCCAGGTTTTTCAATTGGTTTCGTTGGAAGAGGATTCAAAAGCGGCTTGTTATTTCTGGTCGTAGGGACAGCTTATGCCGTCCAGAATATCTTAGTTGGTTTGTTTGTTGCTCCGCGACTAAGAAAATTGAAAAATTGCTACACATTGGGCGATGCAATTGGTCAAAAGTACGACCGCAAATGTCATATTCTTGCTGGGGTCATTTCTATTGGCCTTTGCACGGGTTTCTCTGCGGTTATGATTAATGCCGGCGGAGTTGTTTTAAATGACATATTTGGTCTGCCACCTTGGCTATCCGTATTCATTGTCGCCAGCGTCACGACGTCATACACAACGTTCGGCGGGCTGCGAGCAAGCGTGATAACCGATGCCTTTCACTTCGCATTGTTTGCCTTAATGTTGCCTACAATTCTATTGTTTGCCCTATTATCTGGCCTCAATGGTAGTGCGGCAACTTTCTACAATGAGATGATTGTAGCTACTGTTGACGGATTTGATTCGACACCGCCAATAAAGTTAGTTAGTCTGGTGGCGGCTTTTTTACTTGGTGAAACACTCATACCACCGTATGCAAATCTGGCGCTTGCCTCAAGAACAACCAAAGTGTCACGATACGGCTTTATTGTCGCGGGTATTTTTAGCACCGTGTGGTTCACCGTAATGATAGGCTGTGGTATCTCAGCCCGAAGCATCATTCCCAAGGATACTGCTGAGGACTATGTTTTGCTGAACCTGGTTAGAACAATAATGCCTTCTACTGGCTATGCGCTTCTATTAGTGGCGCTAGTGTCAATAGTTTTGTCCAGTCTTGATTCACTCTTAAATGCAGGTGCTGTAGTGTTCACACAAGATATTGTTAAACCGTTTGCAAGGCTATCGGATAGAACCGCTTTAAATATTGGTCGCCGAGCGACAATAGCTATAGCAGCCATTGCTGCTGTTGGCGCGGTTTTTGTTCCAAGTATAATCAGCGGCCTGCTTATCTGCTATACGATTTGGGCTCCGGCAATTCTTCCTGTTCTTATAATTGGATTATGGGCAAAGCGTCCGCGCCCGCTGGCCGGCATCTTGTCAATGGGTATCGGCACGCTTGTTGCTATAATGTTTCAGTTTGTTTCCCCTTCCGCAACTGAGGTGCCTGCTATTATACCTGCTCTCGGAGCAGCACTGCTGGCGTATATACTGGGACATTGGCTCGAAAAAGCTTATAAGGAGCGTAAAAGATGGGAGTAGTTATCCTGGCTCTTGTCGTAATTGCAGCCCTGCTCGTTATAGTCAGCGGCGTTTGGGTTGCGCTTGCGTTAATAACTGCTATTTCCGGCCAGCGAGTCATGCCGGTTACACAATCTCGAACGGATGAGCAAAGCAGCGATTGATAAAAAGACAATTATATAATGGTCGTAAGCTGTTATTTTCTAAAGGATTATGCGTTTTGTATAAGGCTCCGGGCAGCAAGATAAGGAGAGCTTATGTCGAACTATAGCCGCAGAGATTTTATCAAAGCCTCGGGGGGTATTTTGGGCGCCGGCGCATTAGGAGGCTCGGTGTTTGGCTGCCGTCCCCTCGACCGCGCTCGAGACAAGAAAAAAGAAATGCCTGCTTCTTCCAAATGGGGTGGTTTCAAATATGCGATGTGTAACGAGAGCATGAGCGAGGGTTCCCGCCTTGCGGGGTCCCAATTAAGCTGGGCTGAACAATGTCAAATTGTCGGCAAGGCAGGTTATAGAGGGATTGAAATTGCGGCGTTTACCTTGGTTAAAGAAGACGTGCAGGAGATAACCCCCGCAGAACGCAAACAAATGGTTTCCGTTATGAAAAATAACGGCCTTGAATGCGTGGGACTCCATTGGTTATTAGCGCCGCCGCCAAAGGGATTACATTTTACCACACCTGATGCTGCTATCCGCCAAAAGACTATCGCTTACCTCGATGAGCTTATCGATTTTTGCGGTGACCTTGGCGGACCTTATATGATTTTCGGCTCTCCAAAGCAACGTAATACGATAGGAATCTCCATCGAAGAAGCAAAAAAATATTTCGTTGATGGTCTTGCCAAAGTTGCCGACCATGCCCGGCAGCGTGGCGTTAAAATACTCATCGAAGCCTTAGGTAAAAGAACAACCGATGTCGTTAATACTTTAGCAGAAGCGTTGGCGCTGGCTAAACAAGTAAATCATCCGGCTGTTCAGATTATGTTTGACTTCAATAATACTGTTGACGAAACTGAGCCATTCGATGTCCTGCTGAAAAAATACTTCAGCCATATCTATCACGTTCATGTGCAGGAAATGGGCGGTAAGCACCTTGGCACGGGAAACGCAGTCAATGATTATGTAAAGGCCTTTCAAACGCTCAAGGACTTAAAGTATGATAAATGGGTATCTCTCGAAGTATTTGACTTTTCTCCCGGCGGGAAAACAATCGCCGAAGAGTCGATTAAGACTCTGAAGCAAATTGAAGGCAAATTAGTATAATAAGCGTTCACAAATGATGAGAAGAAATCTGATTTCGCGTAGGGGCGGTTCGCGAACCGCCCCTACTACATTTTTCTAAAAAAGCGTTATCGAGTCAGTGCCTCGATTTCTTATGGCTTCACTGCTCTGTTATAGATGCGGACGTCGTCAATCAGGCGCCGAGCACGCCGGCGAAGCCGTGCGCGCGCAGGCGTCCCGAGCGCAGTCGAGGGACCTGGGCTACGGCCGTATGGCCCGCTCGTATATCCGCACGTCGTCGATTAAGCCGGACCAGAAACCGCCCGGCTCAAGGCCTTTTCCAGCACCAAAGTACAAACCGCCGGATGAACTTGCCAAACTATTTTGCGTGTCTTTGGCTACCTCGGTGTCATCAACGTACAGCACTCTGTTGGCACCATCCCACACAAGACCTACCCGGTGCCAATCGCCATCGGTGATCACGAATCCTGATACCAATGGTGGTGGGGTATCCCGGCCACCAGGAGGACGCGTCAAGCTGGTCATAAGTTTCCCTGCTGATTTGTCTGCCAAAAGCCAGTTTGCACCAGCCGTTTGTGATATTATGACCTGCCCTGGGGCCCCACCCTTGACCCAGGCTAAAACGCTGAAAGGCCCTTCGCCCAGATGGGCCACAGGATTCGTCACAACAAAGTCATCTACGCCATCGAATTGAAGTGCTCCAGCAATCATGCCAGCATCAGGTTGCCAGGTGGGACTGCCCATTACCGTGCCATCGTTGGCACCGGCGCTATCGTGGGCGATGAAGCCTTCCGTTTCGTCCAGCTTCCAGTATGCGACCAATTCAACCGGCAGAATTTCCTGCTGCCAGTAGCTCATCAGAACCTCCAGGTCCTGGACATCTACTATGCCGTCGCCAAAAGGTGGTGGTGCAATGTCAAGAGACGGCTCATCCTGGCCCCAGTGTTCAATGAGAATCAACAAATCCTCGATGTCAACGATTTCGTCGCCGTTAAAGTCAGGTGATGGGACGCCGAGCCCGGTGTCATATTCTTCCACTGTCGAAAACACAGGCAGAAAAGGGCGAAGGAACGCACAGCCGCCAATAGCATATATCTTTCCATCCACCGCGCTGGTAGCTAAAGCCAGCCTGCCGGTTGGCATGTTCGCTTTCTGTGCCCAGTTATCGGTGGCGGGGTCGTAAATCTCCACTGCAGGCAGACCAGGCCAGGGGTTTTTGCCTGCTCCCCCAATAGCATAGATTTTTTTGTCCACCACAATTGTAGATACACTACTTCTTCCTGTAATCATGTCGGCTTTCCGTGTCCAGGTATCGGTGGCGGGATCATAAACTTCTACTGTAGGCAAGCCAGCCCAGGGCGATGTAAACACTCCCCCAATGGCATAGATTTTCTCATCCACTACACTCACGGATAATCCTGTTCTTGCTGTGGGCATACCAGCTTTTCGTGTCCAAGTGTCGGTAAGATGGTCATAGACTTCCACCGTTGAAAGTCCTGCTGTGGCCCCGGCAGGCTCAATTGTGTGGCCACCAATGGTATAGATTCTCCCATCGACCACACCCGCTCCGAAGCCGTTTCTTGCGGTCGGCATGTCAGCCTTCTGCGTCCAGGTATCAGTGACAGGATCGTATTCTTCCACTTTTGAATAAGCTGCTCCCACTGTACCTGGCAACCCACCAATGGCGTAGATTCTCCCGCTCACTACGCTGGTAGCGAAATTCAGTCTTGCTGTGGGCATATCAGCCTTCCGCACCCAAGTGTTTGTTACAGGTTCATACATTTCTACGGTAGGGAGGGCCCTGGACTGTTCTGATAAACCGCCGATGGCATAGATTTTCCCGTCCACGACACTTGCGGATAGATAAGACCTGGCAGTTGGCATGTCAGCTTTCGTTGTCCATGTGTCCTCTACTGCCAGACTCACGGCAGCCAGGCCCAATGCCAAAACCAAAATTGCTAAAATTTCTGTAGTTTTCATCTCTTTCTCCTTTCCGAAAAATTGTTAATATTGCAGGCTGCACACTGAGCGCACATTTACTGACTTAGCCTTGTCTTTACGAAAAACTTATTGATTGAATGCAATTTTGACTTCTCCTCCAAAAAATTTCAAGAGGCGTTAGCGAGTATTCAGAGTAGTCTATCAGATACAGAAACTACGCATATTCGCTTTTATTTCACGATAATAATTTGCCCGATTTAGACAGGTCTGTCAAGAAGAAATTTAGCACAATAGAGAAGGTTTTTACAGAAACAGGGATTGCTTCGCACGTTTAAGCCACTTGCAGTTGCAATTTTTCTGATTATATCGAACTTAGCTTGTCCCTGTTCTCATAGACCTTTTGGATGGCGTTGGCGACATCATCCATATCCTCTTTGGTGCCGAGCAGAGGACCCGAAGCCCAAATCATAACCATCTCCTGACAAACCTTATCGCAGTTGGGGCAGAGGTTCTCTTCGCGGTATTTTTGCAGCCTCTTCTTGGAAAACATCTTCTGATAGACCCTCGTATTCAATATGTGCTCTACCCACGGCTCCTTATGTAATCCCTGCGCTATATATGTGCTGAGACTGATACCTTCGGCACTAAGAGCCTTGAGAAACTTACTGCGGTCCACATCGTTGAAGTATTCTTTTCGATATGTCATAGCATAGATGTAAAAAGAGCCATTCGTGGTACCTTCGTACAGTTTTTGGGGAGATATGCCCGGAATATCTTTGAGCCTTGAGGTCAGATAGGCGGCGTTTTCATTGCGGCGGGCAAAGCGTTCATATACGCCGGGCAACTGGCCCAGCAGCACAGCCGCTTCAAACTCATTCATCCGGTATTTTGGCCCTGCCACTTCGGTGCGTCCGCTGCGTGATGTACCGTGGTTATGGACAGTGTAACATTTGTCCATAAGCTCTTCGTCGTTTCCTATGATTGCACCGCCTTCTCCACAGGCAATGGTCTTGCTCGACTGGAAGCTGAAACATCCGAGGTCGCCAATAGTTCCTAACTTCTTACCCTTATACTCAGCCAGGTGTGCCTGCGCGGCATCTTCGATGACTTTCAAATTGTGCTTTTTGGCGATGGCCATAATTCTTTCCATATCGCAGGATTGGCCCATCATGTGCACAGGCATAATCGCTTTGGTGTTTTCGGTAATCCTTCTTTCCACGTCGTCCGGGTCGAGCTGATAAGATTCGCGGTCCAAATCAGCCAGGACAGGCAGCGCTCTGGCAGATAAAATGGAAGCAATCGTCCCCGGGTCGGTATAAGGTGAAGTGATGATTTCATCGCCGGCATCAATTCCAAGTGCTTCCACACAGGTGTGCAACGCCTGGGTACCGGAGCCGGTGGCTACGCAGTACTTCGTCCCTAACAGGCGGGCAAACTCCTTTTCAAGCGTGGGCACAGTACCTGACTTAGACTGGATTCTGCACCATATCCTGCTCTTTGTGGTTTTTAATATTGAGTCTATAACATTTTCATCCCAGTACGGCCACTCGGGCCAGCGCTTGTTTTTTCTGACAGGCTCACCGCCGAGAATTGCCAGCTTGCCGGCTTTTTTGGTTATGTTTGCATAGGCGGGAATGGTCCCTGAGGCAACCGCAGCGAGCGAGCCTGCCGATGCTGCTATGAATTGCCGCCTTGTTAAATTGTTTTTATCCATTTCCAAACCCTTTCAATTATAAAAGTCTTTTGTTTATTACAATTACCTCCAGCCAGGACACAAGATTTCTTGAGACATGTCATTTTCAATTGTCTTTTATAATACTATTATGGCTTGATATGCAATCAAAATTTTTAGCAATAATCGAGGCTGCCGACTTAATAGTTTTGCTAATTGGACTGGTTATAATTCAAAATCCGGGTTAGAATATTTATATAAAGCAATCTGGAGTTACAGAAGGAGTTAATTATGATGAGAAGATATATTACTTTGAAACCAATATTGATAGTTTTTGTAATTTTATTATCCAATCATATCCTTTGCTGTGCCGGCCGAGCTTCGCTGAGAGGAGGATGTGCAAAGGTAAATATCACTTCTCCCGTAGGAATTCCCCTTATCGGCTCGTATGGTAAACCGAGCGATGATGTGCTCGATGAGCTTTATGCCAAAGCGCTGGTTCTTAATGACGGAAGCACTACTATAGCAATTGCCTCTTTAGACCTGCTGTATGTGCCTCTGGAAGAGATTACTGAGCCGATACGAGAGATTGTCGAGGAAAAAATCGGCATCCCCGGCCAGAATATTTTTATCTGCGCCACCCACACTCACTCCGGGCCGGAAGTTTTTACGAAATCCAAGCTTGGGCCGGGAAAAGAGATACCAGCGTCCAAGATCGACCAATTCTATCTCCAGACGCTGATAAGAAAGACGGCAAGCTCGGTAATGATTGCTTATAAAAATATGCAGGAAGTAAAGATAGGTGTGGCAAAAGGACAAATTCCTGAAATAGTATATAATCGAAGGCCAAGACTCGCTGATGGTTCGGTAAAAATGGCATTTACCCTTCCGCCGGAAGTTACTACAACTAAGAAAATAGAGACAGACGCTGAAGGCAAAGTAAAAGTAACATTCACTACGGCGGATAAGGAGGCTGAATTGGATTTTGGCCCTATTGACCCAGAGGTTTGCGTGCTCAGGGTCGAAGATATGGATGGTGAAATTGTCGGCTCTCTCGTTAATTTTGGCTGTCATCCTGTTTGTATATATCCACATTTGAATACGACAATATCGGCTGATTATCCGGCGTACACCACGCAGGTTGTAGAAAAGATTGAGGGAGGGGTTTGTCTTTTTGCTCTCGGACTGGCAGGGAATACAGTTCCAATTCAAAGAGGAGTAATACCCCGCCGGCAAATCGGTAAGGCACTGGGGGGAGAAGCGCTCAGAAGACTTCAGCTCATTACTGCCGTAGGTGATGTTACCTTAAATGCGTTCAAAAAGGAAATTAGATTCCCCATAAAGACAGCCTCCTCAACGGATAAATCCCCAGCCCACGCGTCTCCCGACGCGAGTCGGGGCGGCGGGAAAGATGTTGACGAAAAAAACTACATCACCACCGAGATACAAATCTTAAGACTTGGTGATATTTATATTCTTGGGCTGCCCGGAGAAATTCTTGTGGAGGTTGGTCTGGAGATTAAAAAAAGAGCGGGCGTGGAAAAACTTTTTGTTATCTCGCTCAGCAACGACGCAATCGGCTATGTCTGCCACAGCCAGGCATACGAAGAAGGCGGATATGAACCGGTTTCCGGAACGAATCTGGCAAAAGGGGCCGGCGAGATAATGATAGAGCAGGCACTGGACCTCATCAATCAAGCAAAGCAAAGAGGACAACATCAGTCGAACTAAATTCATCGAGGATTTACCAGACGGTTGCTCTTCGACGCCCGCACTCTGCTTACCAATTCGTGTACTTTATCTATAACACGCTTCTCGACCGATGGTGCGAAGGGTCCCGGCAGGTCGGTGTATAGCATTGCGCCGCCGCCTTCATATCCGCCTTCCTGCAAAACCCGCAGCGTTGGTACGTAACCGAAAACGTCGTTCGAGTAGCCGGCCACCCAAAGTGGCGGGCCGGGCAGCTCGGCTTTTAAGCGAAGCGAATAGTCAACCACCACCTCGCCGGCCAGCGCCACCAAGGTCAGGTCGCTGCCGAATTGAACAACGTGCACTAAATATGGATATTCTGCGTTAATCTTCCCGTTTTGCTTTAACTCCTTTAACAGCATTTCCGCATGCCAGCGTTCATATTTATTAGAGGACTGTGCTTGCTGCTCAAGTTGTTGTTGACTGGGCGGTTCGGCAAACTCGAGAGTAACTGTTTCCAGGATAGACCGAATCGGTCCGCGAATTGGTGATGCTTGCCAGAGAAGTGCCGCTTCGACTCCGTTGGCCAGCGCACGCCCATGCTGTTGTGCCAGGTCCAGCGTACCACGAGGGTATGGGTTTTGGTCGCCGCCACAGCCTTCTATGAACAAGGCGGTTACCTCAGGGTGTGCTTCTTCGAGGTATAACTGGGCGAAGCCGGCATAGTCTCCACAGAATTCATAGAAACTAAGTGTAGTATTATGGCACGCATATCCGAAAACCACGGCTCGCAACTTGCCGTCCAGACTATCAACCCGCAGCACTGGAACATCGTGGTCAACCGGACCATCGGGGTTTGGCTGGATTTGGTAACCCCGTTCAGTTTTTAATCTCCTGTTCATAGCAAAGCCCGCACGGGCATGTGTGTATGCCAAACGCGCGGGAGCAAGGTTCTCTATCGCCTGACCGACCAGCGTCAGCAGTTTTTGTTGCAAGATTTCCACGTACTGCCGGCTTTGCTGAATCTGCTCCGGTGTCAGACCATAAAACGTATTTCCATAGATAGAATCCTTCGCCTCCTCCATAACCGGACCACAATGTGTGTGGGATGCGTTTATTAGCAGGTGCTCTGGATGTAGTTTGTAGCATTCGTTGACCTGTTTTTCCAGCCAGTCGCGTAAGGAGCGGGAAACGCCTAACAAATCGACCGTAACGATTACAAGTTTGGTGCCCTGTGCATCTTCCAGCGCCAGAGCTTTGGCGCGCAGGTCATGGACCTTTCCCTCCGAGGGCTTTGTTCTCGCTGCGTACCCGGCCATCCACATCGACTGCTCCGGCGTAATAATCGTCGATGCGACGCCGGCTTTCCATTTTTCCTGCTGTTGATCAGCCGTGATATCGGGCCGTCCAATAGCCTGCTGGTGGCTAAAACCAACCACAGCGATTTGACACAACAACAGCATCTGCCTTAATATTGCAGATTTGTCCTGCAGGTTATTTATTGTTTGTCGATCCATCTTGGTAACTTTCTGATAACATGGATTAATCTGGCTACGTAATAATACCCAAATCACACGCCTGATTCCAACACATTTTACAAGAATTTTACGCGCTGCATATCGTTGTCAGAGCATTTTTCACTCTTGCCGCCTTGCCTTTCAGCAGATATAATGCTGCGATTGTGATGTGTGAAGCGTTACGCAATACGATTCTTTATTATGGAGGTAAAAATGAAAGAGTCTTTGTCTCGCGCAGCCTTACTTTTGATCGGTTTTTTGCTAATACATCTGTGCAGCCCATGGCTACAAATCGCCTGCGGTCAAGAACTGGCGCCGCCACGCACGCTGGTTGCCCTGACCTACAATTCAGGGTTTGATTTAGCACACGACTCTTACAACGCCATTTCAACTGCCAGCGATGGGAAAATCTACTATGTTCTTTCTTCCCAATCAATTGATGTCGGTGGGCAAATGTATTGCTACGACCCGGGCACCGATAAGATTCGACATCTTGCTGATCTTACTGAAGTGTGCGGGGAAAAAGGGTTGAAAGCGATTCCTCAGGGCAAGTGTCATTGCCATTTTTATGAACGAGATGGTAAACTCTATTTCTCAACTCATGCCGGTTTCTATGAAATAGTGGACGGAATGGAGACGATGGTTAGGACACCTCCAAAGGGCTACAAGCTCTATCCGGGTGGCCATTTACTGTCTTACGATATGGCCAGCGGGAAATTCAAAGACCTAGGCATAGCACCTTATGGAGAGGCTTTTCTAACTATGACGATGGATACCAAGCGGGGGCAAATCTATGCGATTACCTGGCCTAAGGGCTACTTTATCCATTATGACCTGGATACGAAAAAGATGAAGAACCTCGGCACTTTTAGTGGCCAGGGCGAGGCCGGTGTACCAGGAAAAACATATCGAACCCTCTGCCGGTCGATGGTCGTCGACCCACGTGACGGCACTGTCTATTTTACTGCGTCCACCGGCGATATCTTCAGTTACAACGTAAACAGTGGAACGCTGCGAATCGTCGAAGAAGTTGATATGAGGAAGGATTATTTCGGCTCTTACGACCCCGCATCTGCCGGTCACATGGGGTATAACTGGCGCCGAGTGGTTTGGTATGCGCCGGAAAATGTGGCCTATGGAGTGCACGGAAATTCTGGATATCTATTCCGTTTTGACCCTCGTAAACCGGATCTGGAGGTAGTTGAACGCATCACCTCTGAACCTTCCAGAAGAAGTGGGATGTTTGACCAATTCAGCTACGGGTACCTCGGCTTCGACCTTGGTCCAAATGGCCACGCGCTTTATTATCTCACCGGCGGGCCGATTTATATAAATGGAAAGAGACTGAAGGGCAAAGATCGTATCGCGATGGGCGCAGCAAAAGGGCTGGAGAACCTGCATCTTATAACCTATGATATTCTAACCGGAAAGTACATCGACCATGGCCCGGTCTTCTACAAAGACGGACAAAGACCGTTATACGTCAATTCAATTGCTGTTGGAAAAGATGGGACTGTATACACCCTTGCCAGAATTACAGAGAACGGCCATACGCGAGCGGACCTCATTAAGATTCCCGACCCTTTTCAAAAGCGGTAAGGTATGGCGTTCTTTGTTCATTGTTCATCGACTAAATATGAACTATGGACCATGAACCCAGTGAGTTTATTGACAGTAGAAGCTTGGCTAGGGGGCGAAATATCGCTTTGTTTGTACTGGTCTTTTGCTTGTTAGCCAAGCCGGTTTTCTGCATTGATGAGGAACAGGATATGAAAGACCCCGCCGGCAAAGTCAAGCTTATTACTCTCAATCCGGGACATTATCATGCAGCATTAGTTCAGAAAACTATGTATAACCAGGTTGCTTCTATTGTCCACGTCTATGCCCCGGCCGGGCCAGAGGTGCAGGAATATCTAAAGCGCATCGAGAGTTTCAACACCCGACCGGAGAATCCTACCAATTGGCAGGAAGAAGTATATACAGGGGATGACTACCTCGAAAAGATGTTAGCTGAAAAGCCGGGCAATGTCGTTGTTATATCCGGTAACAACCAGAAAAAAACGCAGTACATCAAGTCTTCCGTAGATGCCGGCCTGAACGTTTTTTCCGACAAGCCGATGTGCATTGATGCGGAGGGCTTCAAGCTCCTGGAGCAGGCCTTTGTCACGGCGAAGGAAAAAGGCGTTGTACTATACGACATTATGACCGAACGTTTCAATATACTTTGCATCTTGCAGAAAATGCTTGTGCTCAATAAGGAAGTATTCGGCCAGATGGAAAAAGGCTCTATGGATGAGCCGGCGGTTGTAAAGGAAAGTGTCCACCATTTCTTCAAATACGTCTCCGGCACACCTATCAGACGACCGACCTGGTATTTTGATACCACCCAGCAAGGCGAAGGTTTGGTGGACGTAACAACACACCTGATAGACCTGGTGATGTGGACGTGCTTTCCTGGCCTGCCCATCGATTACCGAAAGGACATCGTAATAAAAAAGGCCCGGCGCTGGCCGACAATGCTATCACAACAGCAGTATGAAAAAGTAACAGGGGCGCCGGATTTCCCGGACTTTCTGAGGGTTCCCGCAAGGCGGGGTCCCAAAAACAAGTTAAATAGTGAGGGAGTTCTGCCCTATTATGCCAACGGAGAAATGATTTACACGATGAAAGGGGTGCACGTAAAGTTGGCGGTTACCTGGAATTTCCAGGCACCCGAGGGGGGTGGTGACACGCATCATTCAATGTTCAGGGGCAGCAAAGCCAACGTCATCATTCGCCAGGGGAAAGAACAAAACTATCAGCCGGAGCTTTACGTGGAACCGGCCCAAGGAACCAGTACCGATGAGCTGGCGGCTTCTCTGAAAAAAGCAATTAGCGAGCTGCAAAGTAAGTACCCTGGATTAGCACTAAAACGGCAGGCAAACTCCTGGCAGGTGCTGATACCCGATGAGCATCGAATCGGTCACGAAGCCCACTTCAGAAACGTTACAGAGAGTTATCTGCAGTACCTGGCAAAAGGCCGACTGCCAGAGTGGGAAGTTCCCAATATGATAGCAAAGTACTACATCACGACCAAGGCGCTCGAGATAGCCCGGCAGTCCCGTTAGGGATGGCCAAGTCCATAAAATGCTCACAAACTATAGGAGAGCCAACTGATATGGCCCAAACGGGAAAAACGAAAAATAAGCTAGCGCTGTTGGGCGGTGAAAAGGCGGTGAAGTCGGAACAGGCCGATATGTTCAAATGGCCTATTGTTACCGACCGGCACGAGCAGGCGGTCTTGAAAGTATTGCGGGCCGGCCAGATGTCGGGCTTTGAGGTAACGAAAAAGTTTGAGAAAAAGTATGCCCGAATGCTCGGTAGAAAATTCGGCCTGGCCTATAATAATGGAACTGCCGCAATACTGGGCGCTATGTACGGTCTGGGTATTGGCGTCGGTGACGAGGTCATCGCACCGAGCCTTACTTACTGGGCCACTGCCGCACCGGCCTATACGCTCGGCGCAACGCCGGTCTTTGCCGATGTTGACCCTGATACTATCTGCATCGACCCTGAAGATATCGAACACCGAATCACTCCACGAACGAAAGCCATTATAGTGGTGCACTATGCAGGTATGCCTGCCGATATGGATGCCATTATGGAAATCGCCGCCGGGCATAATCTCAAAATCCTTGAGGACTGCTCACATGCTCACGGCGCCTTATACAAGGGCAGAGAAATCGGCACATTCGGCGACGCTGCGGCTTTTTCGCTGATGACCGGCAAATCCCTGGCGGTCGGCGAGGCAGGCATATTTTTTACAGACGACCGGCAGGTCTATGAACGCGCACTTTTGTTCGGCCATTATATACGTCATGATGAGATTACACTAAAAGAGCTTAAACCTTTTGTAGGACTGCCCTGCGGCGGCTTCAAGCATCGTATGCACCAGCTAAGCTCCGCCTTCGGACTGGTACAATTAGAATTATATCCCCAACAAATGGCCCAAATCGATAAGGCAATGAACTACTTCTGTGACCTGCTCGAGGATAGTGCGGGAATCAGGCCGATGCGGCCTACAAAGGGCAGCAATACTACCAAGGGCGGCTGGTACTTTCCACTTTTTAAGTATGTTACGGAGGAGCTTGGAGGTCTTTCATTGTCGAGATTCAGCCGGGCAGTTACTGCCGAAGGTTCTATCTGCAATCCGGGCTGCAATAAGCCCCTGCACCTGCATCCGCTTTTTACAACAATGGATGTCTATGGACACGGCAGGCCGACCCGGATTGCTTACCTTGACGAATCTGCAAAAATAGAGCAGTACATCGAACCACTGCCGGTCTGCGAAGATATTAACCGCCGCGTTTTCGGGGTTCCGTGGTTTAAGCACTACCGGCCCCAGATAATTCAGGAACACGCTAATGCCTACAAGAAGGTCGTGAAAAATTATCGAGCACTACTGCAGGGAGACACCGGCAAGGATGCCGAAATCGGAGGATACAGCAGCTTTTTCAGCAGCCAAAAGAACACGCAATAAAAAGCAATCCGCTCCTTTTTTCTTTTATTTCATCATTGGATATTCCTTGTTCGATATTCTTACTTCAATTTTCAATTACGAATATCCAATATTGAATATCGAATTTCGAATTTAGAAGTCCAGACCTTTGATGCCTCGAATGGTTAGGTTTGCGTCCGGGAGTCCATCACGGGCCGGGCGAATCTGTTCGGCTTCGAGGAAACGAACCTGGCCATCGGCGAAAAGATAATTTCTGCCGCCCTGCCAGCACCACCATCCTTTATCATCACCGATAGGTAAATGATTGCTGAGCCATTCGCCGATAAGAATCTTTCCTGACGGCCTGGCTACATCAATGCTTTTCTGGAGGATAGAGGGTTTAGGATTTGTATATGTGTCGGCAGGGCTGTTCATATCGTCAATCTGCTCAGGGCTGTGATAAAAGGCCATCGAGTAGGCGTAACTTGTGGACTCGTATTTGCCTTTTGCAATATGGTCCTGCGGACAGAACAGAACCGAAGGATTATTCACATCGATATTACCGCCCAGATAAGGCTCGACAAAGAAGCGCCAGCCGCGTCCCATCCAAAGCCAGTAGCCCGCCGGCAGAGGGTCCTGGGCACAAGGATAAGTGTTATCGTGTTCGTTGAGATAGAAGCTCACAGCCAAGTCGATTTGCTTGAGGTTGTGGGCGCACTTGACACGTACTGCCATAGACTTGGCTTTTCTAAGTGACGGTAAAAGTATGGAAAGCAAAAGCGTGATGATTGCTATGACAACGAGCAGCTCCACCAGGGTAAAACCAAACTGAGAACGTCTCGCTGCTGCGCAGGGCCAAAGCCAGCCTGCCCGTCCGGCGCCGGGTCGACGGATATTAGATGTTTTTGTTCTAATCATCAAGCGAGACAGTTTACTCGACTGTAACGCTTTTTGCAAGGTTACGAGGTTTATCAACATCGTGTCCACGAAGCACGGCGGCGTGATAGGCCAGCAGTTGCAGGGGCACAACAGTCAGCATCGGCTGCAAAAGCTCCGGAGCATCGGGGATGCTAATTAAATGGTCGGAGTATTGTTTGATATTCTCATCGCCCTCGGTTGCGACGATGATGGTTTTGCCGCCTCGCGCCCTGACTTCAGCGATATTGCCCATAATCTTGTCATACTGCGGCCCTGCTGTGGCGATAAAAACCGCAGGCATACCATCAGCAATCAAAGCAATCGGGCCGTGCTTCATCTCCGCAGCCGGCAGTCCTTCGGCGTGAATATAGCTTATCTCCTTCAGCTTCAAGGCCCCTTCGAGGGCGACCGGATAATTAAATCCTCTGCCTAAGAATAGCCAGTTGTCCTGGTCGATATTTGCCGAGGCGATTTGTTTAATGTGGTCGGAAAGTTTTAATATCGTGCTTATCTTATCTGGTATTTGGGAAAGTTCATCGATGTATTTGTTCGCCTGGTCGCTGCGGATGTGTCTTCTTCTGCCTAATTCAATCGCCAGCATTGTCAGGACAGCCACCTGTGCGGTAAAAGCCTTCGTGCTGGCAACGCCGATTTCAGGGCCTACGTGCAAATATATCCCTGCGTCGGTAGCTCTGGCGATGGAGGAGCCGACGACATTGACAATACCGAGCACCGTTGCACCTCGCTCTTTGGCTTCCTCTACCGCCGCAAGAGTATCGATGGTTTCTCCGGATTGGCTTATGGATATAACGACGGTCTTGTCCTCGATGATTGGGTTGCGATAACGAAATTCGCTGGCGTATTCGGTTTCCGCCGGGATACGTGCCAACTGCTCGAACAAGAATTCACCGACCAAACAGGCGTGGAACGCTGTTCCGCAGGCGGTCAGGATAAGCCGTTTGGTACCCGTCAGCTCTCGCATGTATGAAGCTATACCGCCAAGTTTAATCCTGTTGTTTTGGCAATCGATTCGACCGCCCATACAGGTACTAAGTGCTTTGGGCTGCTCAAAAATCTCTTTGAGCATGTGGTGGGGGAAATCGCCCAGCTCGATTTGCTCCAATGAGAATTCGATTTGCTTTAGCTCTTTGCCGACGGTGATGTTGTTAATTGTTTTGGTATGGAAGCCCGCCGGGCTGATTGTAACCATCTCGCTGTCGGCAAGATATATTGCCTGTGTTGTATGCTCTACGATTGCAGCCGCATCCGAGGCCAGGATATATTCGTTATCGCCGACCCCTAAAATCAAAGGGCTGCCTTTTTTTGCACCGATGATGGTGCTGGGGAAATCTGAGCAGACAATCGCCAGGCCGAAGGTGCCTTGCAGCTCCTGGAGAGCCCGCTGAACCGCCCACTCAAATTTGTTCCGCCCATCAGGCCCGTCCGGCGCTCCGTCTGGCCGGCAGCCTGCCGGACAGGCCGGGTCGACGGACTTCTCTTGCTCCTCACCGTCGTCTTTAGTGTAAAAATAGCCAATTAAGTTTGCTATCACCTCGGTATCGGTTTCGCTGACAAACGCGGCCCCTTCACTTTCCAACCAGGTCTTGAGTGTTCTATAGTTTTCGATAATGCCGTTATGAACGACAGCAATTTTGCCGGTATAGTCCAGGTGCGGATGTGCATTGACGGTGTTTGGCTCACCGTGTGTAGCCCAGCGTGTATGGCCGATGCCAAGACTTTCGTTGGCTTTGGGCTCTTCTAAAATCTCCTCGAGGTCGCTGATTCTGCCGCTGGTTTTTTTGATTCTTATCGCACCGCCGCCCAATAGCGCCACGCCAGCCGAATCATAGCCACGATATTCCAGCCGCTTTAATCCTTCTATAAGAATTGGTTGTGCAACTTTCTTACCAAGATAAGCTACTATACCGCACATTGGTTATTTACTATTTACAATTTATTATTTACTATTGTTATCCGGCCTTCGCGGCTGACTGTTGCCTTATTTCAATAGTAAATAGTCAATAGTAGATAGTCAATAGTAAATTATGATAGTGGTCATTGATTATAATGTTGGAAACGTCAAGAGCGTATGTAACGCCTTTCGGTATATCGGCTGTGAGGCAAAGCTTAGCTGTGAACCCAAGGCTGTTGAAAATGCCACGGGCATTGTTCTGCCCGGAGTCGCTGCATTCGGTTATGCCGTCAGCGCTTTAGGCTCCCTTGCTGAGCTGATAACAGAGGTCGCTCTGGGCGGTAAGCCGCTTCTTGGTATTTGCGTCGGCTATCAGATGCTTTTCGAGAAAAGCTGCGAATACGGCCGGCACAACGGCCTTGGATTAGTCTGCGGAAGTGTTGTTCCTATCCCGTCCGGACGAGTGATTCCGCACATGGGCTGGAATCAGGTAAAGCTGCCTGAAGATATGGATTTGTTCGCCGAATTGGGAAAAGAAAAGCACTTTTATTTTGCACATTCTTTTTACGCTGATGTTACTGACAGCCAGGCAAAAATTGCTTATACTGACTATGGCTTTGATATGCCTGCTTCGGTGCAGAAGGCAAACATTTATGGCGTGCAGTTTCATCCGGAAAAAAGCAGTAAAGCCGGCTTGAAGGTTTTGCGGAATTTCGCCCAAATTTGCGAGCGGAAAAACCCCACGTGAAACGTGGGGCTAAATATTCAGCCATCGCCTTTGAGGCGGAGTTTTATGTATAGAAATGGAAAATGCTGACGAAAAGAATTATTCCCTGTCTCGATGTTAAAGATAATCGGGTGGTTAAGGGCGTTAGATTTCTGAACCTTCGCGATGCGGGCGACCCCGTGGAGTTGGGTGCAAGATATAGTGACACCGGCGCCGATGAGCTGGTTTTTCTCGACATTACCGCCACAATTGCCTTTCGCAAAACAATTATCGAGCTTGTCGAAAAGGTGGCTGAAAACGTTTTTATTCCGTTTACGGTAGGCGGCGGCATACAAACAGTCGAGCAAATGGATAAGATACTGCGAAGCGGGGCGGATAAGATTTCAATAAATACCGCTGCCGTTGAAAATCCCGACATTCTTACAGAAGCTGCCCAGCGTTTTGGAAACCAGTGTGTTGTCCTTGCCATTGACGCCCGCCGCTCGAAAGACAAAAAAGGCAAATGGCAGGTCTGCGTAAAGGCCGGCTCGGAGCCGACCGATATTGATGTGGTTGAATGGGCGGTTAAGGGCGAAAAATTGGGTGCAGGCGAGATATTGCTGACCAGTATGGACGCCGACGGCACAAAGACAGGTTACGACAATGAACTGAACAAGGCTGTTACCGATGCGGTCAATATCCCCGTGATTGCCTCCGGCGGTGCGGGGACACTCGAACATCTTTACGATGCCATTGTTGACGGCGGTGCAGACGCAGTCCTTATGGCCTCAATCACACACTTTGAAAACTACACCATAAAACAAATGAAAGAATACCTCCGAGACCGCGGCATACCCGTAAATCTCTAATTGAAAAGTTATCCGTCATTGCGAGGCCTTTAGGCCGAAGCAATCTCAAATTTCCATAGCCAGAGATTGCCTCGCTCGGTTACACCTTGCTCGCAATGATTGTTGCCTGTTCTATTTTTTCTGCTTTTGGCGATTGTTGTTTACTTGAGCCATTCGTACAGGTCGTAGTGCTCCTTACTCATACTCAGTTTTTCATATACTTCTTGCGCTGATTTGTTTCGCTTGTCCACGTACAAACGCAGCCCCATCAGCTTTGGTGACCGTTCCACCTGCTTCTTGAGGTTCAAGTACAGCTTTTTAAACACCCCCTGTCCTCGCGCTTGTGGAATGACATAAAGCGAGTGTATCCATATAACCGTGCCGTTTCGCCAGTCGCTCCATTCCGGTATTGCTAAAAGCACTCCGAGGACATCGCCATTTTCCTCCGCCACCCAATAGGTTCCCCGTGCCGGTTCCTGGAAAACTCCTCGCACCCCTTCGCTCACTACTCTTCTATCCAGCTCAAGCCCTTCCGTCTCCCGTGCCATTTGCAGTTGCAGCTCAACGATGCGTTCCAAGTCACTCAGCTTTCCTTTGCGAATCTCAATCATCCCGGCGAGCCTGTCAATTGAGAGTAATAATCCGTTTCTTCCGTTGTGCCCTCATCGAGAATTTAGAAAATATCTAAGTATGTATCTATTTCCCAATTTGTAACCTGTTTCTTAAACTCGTTCCACTCTTTTGTCTTTACGTCAATGTATTTTTCAAACAAGTGCTCTCCGAGAACATCCTGCAAAACCTTGTCCTTTTTCAACGCATCCAGAGCTTCCTGTAATGATGTTGGCAGGACGTCAATTTTTTTCTGAACCAGACTTTCGTCATCGAGACTGTACATATTTTCTTCGACCGGCTCAGGTGGCGTCAGGTTATTTTTAATTCCATCCATCCCCGCCCTTAGCATAACGGCAAATGCCAGATAGGGATTGCACGCAGGGTCGGGACATCGCAGCTCGATGCGAGCGGCTTGGCTTTTGGCCTTGAACCATTTCGGCACTCTCACAAGTGCTGAACGGTTCATAGCAGCCCAGGTAATATAAACAGGCGCCTCGAAGCCGGAGACCAGTCTCTTATAGGAGTTGACAGTAGGACAAAGAATGGCGCACATTGCGTTTATATGTTTTATCTGGCCTGCAATAAAACTAAAAGCGATTTTCGACAGATTGTACTTATGCTCCTTATCGTAAAAGGCATTTGTTTTTGATTTAGTGTCAAAGAGGCTTTGATGGACGTGCATTCCGGAGCCGGCCCTGCCCATTATCGGTTTCGGCATAAAGGTCGCGTGCAGGTTGTGCATTTGAGCGATTTTCTTTGCAGTGTACTTTAATGTAAGCACCTTGTCGGCTGCATTCAGACATTGTCCGTAATTAAAATCAATTTCGTATTGACCGAAGCCGACCTCGTGATGAGACATTTCGACCTTAATCCCAAAATTCTCAAGTGCCGCTATTATTTTTTTTATGGTTTTGTAACCTTCATGAGAAGAGAGGTCAAAATAGCCGCTATAATCTATGGGCGAGGTCCTGTTTTGGCTGTCAGCCCTGAACAAATAGAATTCCGGCTCAGGCCCGACGTTATATTCAAAGCCTTCTTTTGCAGCTTCAGCGGCGGCCTGTTTGAGAATAAATCTGGGGTCTCCTTCGAAGGGTTTGCCGTCTGCGCGGTAGATGTCGCATATCAACCTTGCGGTTCTGCCGTCTTCGGTCAGCCAGGGCACAACAGCGTAAGTTGCCATATCCGGCTTCAAGAACAGGTCGCTTTCCTGTATTCGGGCAAAGCCCTCGACCGAAGAGCCGTCGAACCAAACGCCGTCGCGAGACGCTCCCTCTAACTCTGCAACCGGTATGATGACCTCCTTTATAACACCTAATAAATCGGTAAATTGCAGAGTGATAAATTTTATATCGTCTTTTTCTACCTGCTCCAGAACCTTCTTGACTTCCATTTTGGGTCCCTTTCTCGTATCTGGTATTGTGTACTTCGTAATCTGTGTTAATCTGTTTCAATCCGTGTAATCTGTGTTTTCGTATCGAGTTATTCTGGCCTTTATGCTGAAAACTGCAAGGTAAATTTAAAAAATTCAATTTCTTTAGCAGTACTCAAACGACGAAATCAGAAACAAAATCAAGGTAATTTCTCGAGCCCGGTTTTAAGCTGGAATGCCTGTGAACAGATTGTAAGATAGTTCGCAGCCCGTCTCGCCATATATCGTCAGAGATGTCGGAACGAATCTCGCGGATACCCGCCAAACCCTCGTGCAATGATTGAGCTTGGGCATCATCAGGTACAGTATCAAAAATGGCTGCTTTCAAAGCATCGGCAACGTTGCGGTCATCGATACTCTCGTCCTCGCGATACCTCGAGACCAGAACGAATTCGATGTTCTGAAGTACATCGAGGTGGCTGTGGACCATGTGTTTCATCAACTTTCGAGGTCCCAATGTTGCCCGTCGTTCGCTTTGCAACACCATCAGGCGGATATTGGCCTTTTTTTGCAAGGCCCGTTTTCGCTTCATTCTTTTTACTTTTGACATGTGAAGACTCCTTTCAAACAGTTCTTAGCAGAACAGATTGTGACTATCTTTCCCATAAGTCATTTTGCTTTTTTGATTTTTTGGCCTTTTGGGGGTCATAGTTCGGGTTCGGCGTGAGCATCTGGGCGTTCACCTCACTTCGCCAGTTTGCCAGCATCTCTTTCAGCTCTCTGGTCTTTTCCGGCATCTTTTGAGTTAAATTATTCTGCTCGCCGATGTCTTGCTTCAGGTTGTAAAGCTCGAATTCATTACTGGCTCCGCAGATAGTTCCATCAAACCATTCGAGCAGCTTGTAATCACTTATGCGAACGGCTCCGCAGGGGCCGATACTGCTGGAATGATAATGCGGATAGTGCCAGTAAATGGCCCGGCGGTTAAGGGTCCCGCTTTGTTGCAGAAGCGGCAGCAGACTAACCCCATCATTCGGCTCTTTCGCCTTGTTTTCTAAGCCGATGATTTCCAGAAAGGTCGGGAAAAAGTCCACACTGATTACAGGTTCGTTGCAAATGCTGCCCGGCTGGACGACACCGGGCCAGCGAACGATTAAGGGTTCCCTTATGCCGCCTTCATAAAGATTCGCTTTGCCGCTGCGCAACGGAGTTTGTTTGTTCGAGCTTTCTAACCCGCCATTGTCGGAAAAAAAGATAACAATGGTTTTGGAGGCAATATTTAATTCATCCAGTTTTTTAAGCAGCCTGCCGACACTGTTATCCAACTCCTCAATCATCGCTCCGATTATTGGATTATTTTGCGGTAGATTTGAGCCGGGCTTTTTTCTGTATTTTTCAATCAGATTTTTCTTTCCCAAAATAGGAGAATGTATTGTATTGTGAGGGACATACAGGAAAAAGTTTTTGTCTTTATTCTTTTCCAGGAATTCCAGCGATTTTTCGGTAATTATTTCTACATTGTGAGCATCACTTTCAGGGTCGTGATTGGAAGATGGTTTGTATGTAACAAATGATTCATCGAAGCCCTGCTTGTCGGGATTGTAGGGCAGGGACTCCGGCGGTTTCTCGGCGATGCTCAGATGCCACTTCCCAAAGCTGGCGGTAGCGTAGCCTGCCGTCTTGAGAACCTCTGCTACGGTTATTTCTTCTAATGGCAGGTATTTTTGCCATTCCGGCTGTTTGTATTTCTCATAAGGGAAGGAGCCGCCTGCAATAAAATCGGTCAGGTGCAGGCGGGCCGGATATTTTCCAGTCATAATGCTGGCACGGGTAGGCGAGCAAACAGGACACGCGGCATAGGCATCGGTGAACTTCATACCTTCTGTCGCTAAGCGGTCGATATTTGGAGTCTCATAGAAACCGCTTCCGTAGCAGCCTAATTGAGACCAGCCAAAATCATCGGCAAGGATAAAAAGAATGTTCGGCTTTAGTTTGGCATCTTTCTTTGAAAACCGAAAGCCAAGCGTTAACGGTTCGGCTCTGGGTTCACCCAGCGCAAATGCCGCCGCTCCAAAACCGATTGATTTGAGAAATTGCCTGCGATTCATTGATAACATCCTTAACTATGGCATAATATCAAAGACGGAACTCCTTCTTGAAATCAAGATTAGCTGGGATCGAACTATACACGACTTGACAAAGATTGTCTATAGGTGTACTATTACGTGGTGCTTAAAAAACAGGCCAAGAAGTGGTATAATGTAAATCAATGCTTAAGAGAACCGAGTTAAAAAAGATTGCCCAGGCGAGAATCGAAGATGGTGAGATTCTGCTCAATTCACATCGTTACGATGGAGCCATTTATTTGTGTGGTTATGCAGTTGAGATTTCCTTGAAAGAAAGAATATGTAGAACTCTGGGTTGGGATGGGTACCCCTCAACGACAAAGGAATTCACTAATTATCAAAGTTTCAGAACCCACAACTTAGACGTACTGTTAAGGCTTTCGGGCAGCGAACACAAGATTAGAACAGAGTTCCTTGCGGAGTGGTCGGCGGTGGCAGAATGGGATCCTGAAATACGTTATAAACCAATCGGAAGTGCAACTAAGCAGGGCGCTGAATTGATGATTGAATCATCGAAAAAATTGTTGAGTGTTTTATGAAAAAAGAAACACGGGAAAAATTAGCTTTGCTTGAGCGAGAAGTATCCGATGAAAAAGGTGAGTTTTCTTTATTCGGGCTGTTTCTCCGAGAAGACGCTCAAGACGAGGATAAGTGGGATCTTCTTGTATCGGCACTCTGGCTGGACGCTGATAAGAAGAAAGGTTTATCGTATTTGGCAAAGGAGATTCAGGAACGGCTCGAGCCTGACGAACTTCTGTCTATTTCAAGGATTGTGGTGTTGGAGAGAGGCAATCCGATATTAGAAGCCATCCACAAAACTGTAAATGTAAAACACGGCAAGGTCGAGGTGAAGGATAGTAACTTCTTTGGAGTTCAAATAACTCAGGCTTGCATAAGTACGTCCTCTGCTGTGGACCCAACAGTAAAACATTAACACATTATTACTTATGCTATTTTTTAAAATAGTGATGGCCACTATCTTAGAAAATATAACAACAATGGCTTTTCTTCAAGTGTTCCGGTTGTTGGGTCAACTTTAAAGCCGAACGATTCTAAAACCACCACCCCAACTAAGACCTTATCTATCACATCTGAAATCCATATCGCAAAAGCATCTTCCTTGCCTTTTAACTTTATCCATGCTCTACCTCTTGAGACCTTAATCAGACCTGCTCCTGTGGAAACCTGCTCTTGTGTAGTTGGTTTGATTCCAAGCTCGTCGGCTATTTTTTTGGGCAGGGTAGCTAAGCTTGCTCCAGTATCCACTAAAGCTTTAACTTTCTTGGAGTGTTTTCTTTCTAAATCGCTAATCTCGATATCAACCCACGAATGTCCCATAAAATTAATCTTACCAGCAGAACAGAACAAAGTCAATTTTTTTAATCCGTGTTTACACTTTCTCGAATGTGAATTTGTGGCCATCAGCGTTTATTTTTACTTTGTCACCGTCGATGAATTTACCGGCTAAAAGCTCGGCGGCCAAGGGGTTTTCCAGCCGCTGCTGAATCGTCCGCTTCAACGGTCTTGCGCCAAAGGCGGGGTCGTAACCCTCATCCATAATTTGCTTGCGGGCACTGTCAGTAAATTTGAGCTTTATGTTACGGCCGTTCAGGCGCTCAGCCAGGAAATTCAGTTGAATATCAACAATCTGTCGCAGATGCTCTTTGTCGAGCATATGGAAGACGATTATCTCATCGACCCGATTCAGAAACTCAGGCTTAAAAAGCTGTTTGAGCGCATCTTTGACGTGGGCCTCGATTTCCCAGTCGGCGCCGGATTCCTCGGTGATTTGCTGAATCTGCTGGCTGGCAATATTGCTGGTCATAATGATTACGGTGTTCTTGAAATCGACGGTTCGGCCTTTTCCATCGGTCAATCGGCCATCGTCGAAAACCTGCAGCAGCACATTGAAAACATCCGGATGGGCCTTTTCAATCTCATCCAGCAAAATTACAGAGTAGGGCTTACGCCGAACGGCTTCCGTCAATCTTCCGCCTTCTTCGTAGCCGACATAGCCCGGCGGCGAGCCGATAAGCCGAGCGACTGAATGCTGCTCCATAAACTCGCTCATATCGACCCGAATCATAGCGTGCTGGTCGTTAAAGAGAAAGTCCGCAAGCGCTTTGGAAAGCTCCGTTTTGCCTACTCCGGTCGGGCCGAGGAACAAAAATGTCCCTATCGGCCGGTTCGGGTCTCCTAACCCCGACCGGCTCCTTCGAACCGCATTGCAAAGTGCCGTGACAGCTTCATCCTGCCCGACCACGCGCCGGCGAATTGACTCTTCCATCCTAAGCAGACGCTCTCGCTCACCGCTCAACAATCGCGCCACCGGTATCCCAGTCCATTTTGAGACAACTCCCGCGATGTGCTCTTCGGTTACTTCGTTTCGGATTATAGTTTTATCGGCTTTGGAAAGCTGAGCTTCTCGTTCTTCAAGCTCTTTTTTCAGATTCGCAATAGTTTCATATTTTAGCCTTGCAGCGGTTTCCAGTTGGCCTTTACGCTGTGCATCCTCAAATAGATTTTTAGCCTCTTCAATTTTTTCTTTCAGCCGTTTTATCTGGTCAATGTCACCTTTTTCGCTTTCCCACTGAGTTGTGAGCTCTTTGTCTTTCTTTTGCAATTCGGCCAGTTGCTTTTCGGCATTCTTTAATCGCTCTTTGCTGGCATCATCGCTTTCCTTTTTCAGTGCTTCGCGTTCAATCTGGAGTTGAATGATTTTTCTGCGAATACTATCCAATTCAGCCGGCAGCGAGTCATTTTCAATTCGCAATTTTGAGGCAGACTCGTCAATCAAGTCTATCGCCTTGTCCGGCAGCCACCGGTCGGTGATATAGCGATTTGACAAAGTTGCAGCAGCAACAAGAGCCGAGTCGGTTATCCGTACGCCGTGATGGGTGTCATAACGTGCTTTTAGCCCTCGAAGGATGGCTATGGTTTCTTCGACGTTCGGGGGGTCAATCAAAATCGGCTGGAAACGCCTCTCAAGCGCAGCGTCTTTTTCGACATACTTTCGATACTCGTCAACAGTAGTGGCACCGATACAACGCAGCTCGCCCCGTGCAAGCGAGGGCTTTAAGAGATTGCCTGCATCAACGGCGCCTTCCGCTTTACCTGCACCTACCACAGTATGTAACTCATCTATGAAGAGTATTATTTGTCCGCCGGCGGTGATGACCTCTTTGAGGACGGCCTTGAGCCGGTCCTCAAATTCGCCCCTGAATTTTGTTCCGGCTATCAGTGCCCCCATATCCAGAGCGATAATCCTTTTATTTTTCAAACCGGTAGGGACATCACCTGCAATTATTCGTTGAGCAAGGCCTTCAACGATTGCGGTTTTGCCGACGCCCGGCTCGCCGATTAGTACCGGATTATTTTTCGTTCGGCGGTTGAGAACCTGCATACATCGCCGAATCTCTTCGTCTCTGCCGATGACCGGGTCGAGCTTTCCCTTGCGAGCCATCTCCAAAAGGTCAATCCCGTAGCGCTCCAGTGCTTTGTATTTGTCCTCCGGACTTTGGTCGGTTATCTTTTCCGGCCCACGAATCTCCTTTAGGGCGCTCTCAACCTGTTCAGCCGTTATGAAGTTAAGCCGTAGAATTTCTTTTGCATCGCTTTGTACCCAGGCAAGCGCAATGAGCAGATGCTCCACACTCAAATATTCATCGCCCATTTTGTCGGCCCGGTTTTGAGCATCCAGAACCACCTGACTGAAGGCAGGGTCGGGCAGAAGCTGATTACTGCTTCTGCCTTGCGGCAGCCGCCTGAGCTCGCTCTCGGTCATCTCTTTAATTCGCGGGACATTGGCGCCTATCTTTTTCAAAATCTCAACCGCAATGCCATTATCGTCACCACATACAGCGCTTAATAGATGCAATGGTGACATAACAGTATGCGATTTAGCCATCGCAATCTGCTGAGCAGTTGCCAATGCCTCCTGGGCTTTCAGTGTGAATTTATCGAATTTCATAGCCAATCCTCTTGTTACGCGGACGAAATTTCAATTACAGACATACTTTAACCCTCAATAAGTGCAAACAGCGTGCCCAAACAAACCAAAATTGTAATTGCCTTAATAATAAGCAATTACAGCTTTATTGTTCTTCTGCCTGTGTGCCAATTTGGCAGGTCCAATCGTTTGTACCGGCGTACCTGCAGCGCATCCGGATAACACAGCGACTTTCTATAACCTCCCCCAGAGCGGTTTTTCGTAAATCTTGGCTATTTCAGTCATAGCAAAGGGCAAATATTTTTAATATAGTGAAATGCCAATACTTGAGAATTGGGATTACTTATTATGGTTAGTCTGCAAAGCCTGGACGGGAATGATACCGGACGGCGTCTGTAGAAAGTGCCCTCTCAACTGCGACAGTGCTGCGAGGGGTTACTCAATACCAACCCAACCTGTTTTCACGTTATAAATGAAATTGCCTCTGAGGCGAGTACTGATGTACACACTATCACCATTGATGGCAAAAACAGCTTGCAGGGTTTTGTCTATCTTGATTTGTGCTGCTCCTGAACGTGCCAGAGCATCGTGCAGGTCTGTTCCATATTCCAGAATCTGATTATCGGAAAAGCCCGCCCGTCGCATCACCCGAACAATATCATCAGAGCTTAGGTCAAGCACTTCTTGGTGGCTCAACGGTACGACCTCAAACCCTCTCTGTGCACAACTAACCACACCAAAAGTTAGAAGCACCAGCAACAACGACACAATGACCACGCCCCCGCCACTAATTCTTGTTTCGCGACTAATCGGCTTCACAGCTCTTTTGTCTCCCTTTAATATGTTTTTCATCTGATCGGACGTGATAAACTTTCCCGAAGACTCGTCCTAAAATCCCCACCCACTGGCCCGATTGGAGCCTGAATTACGGGCGGTTGGGGCTGTGCGAAATCAACGGCCTGACCCACCTCCGGTATTATGTTTGCAGTGATGAAGACAGCTATCTCTCTGCTGGCCTTTTCGTCGTTTGTATGTTTAAACAGGCCTCCCACCAGCGGAAGTGTGCTCAGGCCCGGAACACGCCTTTTGTCCAAACGCGTTCGGTTCTCCGTCAGGCCTGCCAGTGCAACTGTTCCGCCGTTCTTAATGCGTACGGTGTTAGTGGATGTTCGACGCGTAACAACCGGAAGCTCACTTCCTCTGCCGCGAGGTATGCTGTCACTGACCTCAATGGCCAGCTCAAGCGTAATATCATTATTGTCCCCGATGTGTGGTGTGATGCTTAGCTTGGTGCCGGACTCGACTTTCTCCAGTTCAGCACGAGTATAATAAAAGCCGGTCATCTCTGAGGTCATCATATAGTACTCTTCGGTCATAACATTGATTTCCGCCACCTTGCCGTCTTGAGCCAACACCTGAGGTTTGGCCAGTATGGTTGCCTCGTCATTTTCGGCCAGGAGGTTCAGCGCCAACGTCAGCGAATTTGTGAAAGTTGCGTCGGGCGAATAGCCAATCTGGATACCCCAGGGCGCGTTGCCGCCGAAGTCAGGCGCCCCCGTTGGCCCGGCCCCAAAGAAGTCGTTGGCAAAAAGTCCGGCGTTAATCGTGGGCCAACCCCAATCGACACCCATGTTCAGCAGGTCGCCGCGTTCCATTACCACAACGCGCGCATCCAGAAGGACCTGGGGTCGATGTCGGTCGATTTGCTTCAGGTCAGCAATGATACGCTCCATTAAAGCCGGCGGGGCTGTAACAACTACCGAGTAGGTGTCGGTTCCGGGCCGGCCAATTTCAGCCTTAGCGTAAGCCTGGAAAGGAGTGGATAAAAGTTGCACTGCTGCTGGAGCAGGGATGTAGTTCAGCTTTATCCGGCGTGTTTCGCTCACAACCGGGAACAACGCACTTGTCGGGTCACCCGAACAAACCAGATAATAATACGGTGTCTTCTTGACAACATAAGGAGTAGCAGCAAGGACAATTTCGAGGGCCCTGTCAAGCGGCTCGTTTTCAAGTGTGCAGGTTATCGTCCCTATGACGGTCTCATCGGGGATAATGGTAACGCCCGCCATTGTTGCAATATCCTGAAGTGCTGCTGGAAGGTCCGCGTCAACAAAGACATTGCTGATAAGCGGTACTTTTGGAGCAAGCAGATTTGGTTCTACCGGAGCTTCCTTTCTGAGCAGAAGGTCTTCCAGTTGTGCTCGTATCTTGGCTATATCTCTCTCTAAAGGTGTTTTCGGCTCCTCCTCAACAACCTCAGGAGGCGGTGCGGGCGCCCCCTCAGGAATCTTCCACTCAGGGGCTTCCGGCACAACGGGTGTGGGTGCAAGAGGTGCCCGTGCAGTAGGTGTCGGCACGGTAGGTGTCGGCACAACAGGTGTTGGTGCAGGACGCCTTGCCGATTCCGGCAAATCATCCCTGTAGTTCTCCGTAATGTTAGTAAATGACTTGCTTGGGAACTCGAAACCTTCTTTTGACAGTGTAATCTCGCCGCTCCAATCATAAGGCACTTCAACAATGAATCTGCCCTTGGCGTCGGTAACACCGGTGCCTCCACCATTATTTGCTGAGACCTGTACACCCTCGATAGGTGTTCCGCCGACCATCACCGCATTGGAGATGGTGAACATCCTCAGTATCGCAGCATAGTCCTGGTCCGTCTGGTCCTTGGTAACAACAGGATATGTTTTATCAGCCGGCTTGAAAGTATAACCTATCTTCGTCGGCGTTACCTTGCCGCGCCAGCCATAATCCACCATCAATTCGTACTTGCCATTAGCATCAGTTGTCGTGGAACCTCCGCCGCTGTCTGCTACTACAAATACATCTGTGACAGATTCGCCCTTGTCAGAGCGTATCGTACCAGAGACGGTCTGCTTCAGCAACGTTGCGACGTAGTTCTGGTCAAGCTCGGGGCCGAAAAGCTCAGGGTACTTTATCTCAGACGGGTCAAAGGTATAACCCGCCTTTACGGGCGTAACTGTGCCGCTCCAGCCGTACTTGATGACGGCACTGTAAGTGCCGTCCTCCTTACTAATAACGGGTGGACCCGGCAGACCTTTTAATACCGCAGAGCCCGTTCCGGCAGAACCGCTGATTGTAAAAGTAACCTCTTTCGCAGTGTAGTTCTGACTCTTCTGGTCTGTGCCAATGAGACTGTATATGTTACTGGGCGGCGTGAACTCGTAACCTTCTTTGATGGGCGTAACCGTACCGCTCCAGCCATAGTCAACAGTTGCGCTGTATAAGCCGCCCCCGCTGGTAACCGGATTACCCGGCAGGCCATCCATTGTTACGCCGTCCATACCAACGGAACCGGAAACTGTTAATGTAATCAATGTCGGACTGTAATTCTGATTAGTCCGTTCGCCTGTAATTTTAGTGTAGTTCATCGTAGCCGGAACAAAAGTGTAACCAGCCTTTACCGGCTTGACCGTGCCGCTCCAGCCGTACTCAATGCTGGCACTGTAATAGCCGTTCTCATCGGTTAAAACAGTAGGGCCTGGCAGACCCTGCATCTCCACCCCGTCCATACCAGCCGTGCCGGATATCGTAAAGGTCATCACATTCGCAACGTAATCCTGATTGGCCTGTGCGCCGAAAAGGTCACTGTATTGCGTTTCAGCCGGCACAAAGGTATAACCATCTTTCGTCGGCCTGACCGTGCCGCTCCAGCCGTATTCAACCGTTCCGCTGTAAGCGCCGTTCCTGCCGCTAATCGGATTACCCGGCAGACCGTTCATCACCGCTCCCTCCACGCCGGCGGTGCCGGAAATCGTAAAGCTAATCAGTGAACCTCTGTAGTCCTGATTCGTCTGGTTCATGGTAACAGCAGGGTATGGCCTATTGGTTGGTATGAATATGTAACCTTCTTTTGTCGGTGTAACCGTGCCAGTCCAGTTGTAGTCCACGACGGCCTTGTAGCTGCCGTCGCTTCCGGTAATTGGATTACCCGGCAGACCCTCCATTATTACACCCTCCATATGGGTGGTACCCGAAATAACAAAGGTCTTCAGCGTTGCCTTGTAGTCCTGATTAGTTTGGTCGCTGGTAACTCTGGGGTACGTTATTTTAGCCGGTTCGAAGGTGTAACCCGCCTTAACAGGTGTAACAGTACCGCTCCAGCCATATTTCACGGTGTCACTATAAAAGCCGTTCCCGTCGGTAACAGGATTGTTCGGCAGCCCTCCCATAGTTACGCCGCTCAGCCCCGGTATTGAACCGGAGATGGTGAAAGTTATAGCTTTCCCCTCGATTGCTGCCTGGACAGCGACATTCAACGCGCATAACAAGATTACTACGCAGAGGACTACTACACCGTCCGATAAAATTATACCGATTTTTTTCCTTGCCATAAGTCAATGTACCTTTCTGTAGCCATTAACCGGCAATTTTGCAGCTCTTTTGCCTTGTATCGGCAATTCAGCTTCTTTCTTTAGTAAAAAATCTCTCCCCACACCGGGGACAATCTGCCGGCCCGCTACCATTGAACCTTTATTTTTTCTCCAAGCTCCTCTTCTAACTTCACAACTTCAACAACCTTCTGTTCCCCCTGGGGCAGGACTCTTATGCCTATTTGCTTTTGCGCTACCACCCCGGGAGCATATTCTAAAGCCGCCGCAAGGCGGTAAAGACCCGCAGAAAATTTGGAAAAATCGACGATTCCAGAGAAATCCCTGACCTCAAGCGGCAGCATTATATCTGACTTGCTGCTGCTGAGCGCTATAAATGCTCTGGGCTCACCCGTTTCGGTTACAACCTGGGCTCTGCACTTGATAGGGGTAAAGTGGATGCGTCCAAAATTGCCGAACCGGGCGACAATATAATACTGGGAGCCCCCCTTGAGGGCGGGGCTTAGCTTCATTCCGTGGACGAAAGGTTCGGTGCTGATGCTCTCGTCTGCGACACAGATGTATGCGGTTGTTACTCCGCCCCTCTGGCCGTCCGGATAAGTGCTGAACATACCAAGAAGCGCATAATAACAGGGATGCTGCGCTGCCGACTTCGGCATCACTGCAGTAATGCGTACGCTCTGCTGACTCATGCTGCGGAGCGTGAATTTCTCGGGCTCTATCTTCAACCACCCGGTGCAGTCCAAATCATCCCCCTTCAGGTCGCCGAAAGCTACACCCTGAAGATTACCCGGTAGCGCCAAACCCATTTGGACGTTGACCGTCTCATCGGAGGCGTTACGGACTGTTACCGCTGCCGTGCGTGTAGCCCCCGGACGGCAATTTATGAGAACCTCACTCGGCCTAAGGTCAAGCGGTGTATCGACCGCGACCTTTGTAACGCTCGTGTCACCGACAAAACTTATCTCCTTTTCAACCCTGTTTGTACGCCGGCCATCGACATAAAGCACGCCGGATAGCTGGTACCTCCCAGAGGGCAAAGACCGACCGATGTTTTTATTTAATTTAAATTCAGCCCCAGGGATAATACTAACTTGTGGGAATTCCACCTCTGTAACTTCTCTCCAGTGACCATCCCAGAAGCCTCTGACTTTTGCGAAGGCCTTTAAGCTGGAATATGTCCCGCCGTTATTTGAAATACCCATTGAGACTACTGTTGTTGCAGGTTTGCCTTCAGCAGCCTCAACTAACTTCATCCCGATGTCCTCTTTAAGCTCTACCCTGTGGCGTATTGGCCGACCCTGTACCTCAACGAGAACGGGAACGAAAAATCGCAAGACCAAAGGAATTCCCGTTATGTCAGGCCTGGGCCTCAGGCTGGCTAAAATCCCCGCATAGTAAAATCCACGGACGCCGGCCGGCACCCTTAAATACACATCTACAGATTGTTCTGTAAATGGTTTAATTACAACACTCGCAGTCTTAAAGCCTATCCATTGGCTGCACGAAGAAAGAGTTGATATGTCAAAGCCAAAGTTAGGTGAGTTAGGGTCGTCAACAGAGTTAGGCTCAATGATTTGCCACTCACCATCATCATACTGCGTCAGCTCGACTATCGACAAATCTATTGTGTGGACTTCGTTAGGGTCAAGACTTTGAAGGTCGAGGGTCGTCTTGAATATCTTACCGGGGCGGACCGCAACCTCCATCTTCATCGGCTGTACTAAAAACTGCCCAAACGCAGGCCCGGCAGATACAAGTACCGCTACTGCGACAAATAGGACTATATGGTTATGAAAACCATTTTGCTTTCTCACTTTATTCCTCCCAATGTCAGAAATCAGAAGTCAGAAATCAGCTTTCCTCTGTCTTCTGTTTTCTGTTTTCTGTCCTCTGTTTTGTGGCCAATTTCTGTGACTTTGCACCAATATTATGTCTTTTACCTTTTCGGCAAATTAACATCTTTACTTTTTATAATTCCCTGTAAAATCCCCATAAGGACTGCTACTACCCAATTTTATGCATTTATCAGCCACTTAATACACCCTCGCTCGATAACGACATTTACGCTTACCTTCTCTTCCTATGTCTGTATTTAATTATTACCAAGTTTAACACTTTCTGGCCTAAATGTCAAGTATAATTTGCCCAAAACACCCAATTTAACAAAAATGTTTATAAAAATTTAGGGAGGGGCAGATTTCACATCCACCCCTCCCTATATCAACATCTACATCCTTTCCAAACAGTCACCTGAAGAGTATTACGGACGTCCTACGCAACTCGATTAAGAGCCATCATCCTCTCGAGAAGTGACCACACATTATGGCCAAACCGGTCCGGTGTTGGGCTTAACGGTTATCTCAAGTCGTGCAATTGATATTTCGTCACCCATAGGAGCTGACCAGACCTTGACATTCCATGCGTTGACACAAACCTTACGTTCATGCCAAGCACCATCGCCGGGGACCACATCCGGAATAATACCCGGGCCAGGGGACTCATAATAGGCGCTGCCGTCTCCCCACCAGGCGGCCTTATTAATAATGTTGGCGCCGAGTTTGACTTCAAAGTTGGCCCTTAACTTAATGGTCTCGCAATCTTTGTAGCACGGGAAGTTGTCGGTATTGCTCTTGCCGATGGTATCACACGCTACCTGTACTAACTTGATTTTACGACCCCCGCAGTCATCCAGTTGCACGAAATAACCCACATCAATAACTATAGGGATCACACATATGGGTACAGCTATGTACTCATAGGGCCAAAAGGCGTCAAACTTTCTCGGATTTACAGGGTCAATTGCTCGTACCGAGGTTGTCAGGAAAGCTACAACTGCAATCGTAAATAAGATCTTCTTTGCCATTTTCATTTCCCTCTCTTAATTCTATCGCTCCCTAAATGCCGATGTTGGCTTGTGGAGCTAATTCAGTTCCTTCGCCCAGGCTCAACGAACGGATGCCTGAGCCACACAATCTCAGCGGGTCAAAATCTCTTTTAGCCGGCTCCGGCAAATTTACCCGCTTTTCTGCCCGAGCCGGGGCCCATTTAATGCGATTCACATCCGCGATTTTCAGTCACAGTCGTCAATCGCTTTTCCGCCTCAAGACAGGGTCTGGTTCTTCAGGCGTCCCGCAAGCATCCTTTCGCTTGCGAGCTGTTACTATTCACTACCTCACACCTCCTTTCTCCCCCACCCTTTTTCAAGGAAGGGGCTTTCGTTCTTGGATAACGTCTATCCACAAACCCTGGGCATATTCAATCGTTTAGTTTTTAAGTTAAGCTCCTTCTCATTTTTCATCACCATCTTCTCCAATTAACGCGGTGGTGGTGGCATTACCGTAAATGTAATAACTCCTGAGTATCTTCCCGCATAGTCAAAGTGAGTGGCCTGCAGCTTGAAATTCAGCACAATATCATGTGAGCCGGTTTGTGGCTCTGATATAACCACCGGTCTTGTCATTCTGATATATTCTTCTCTCATTATCGGTGCGTTTATCAAAATGCGCTCGCGCGGTATGGTAAAGCCTCCGGCGTGTCTAAGCTCCGTCGCTGAGGCTACAATCGGGCCGTGCAGACAGTTAGATTCCACATGAACCGTTAACGATGCTGCTGCTGCGCGATAGATGCTCGGAAACATAGCCGCTCCAGGCACAAGAACGGGGTCCGCGAACGTAGGCTCTCCAAATTCAAGTGCGTTCGGCGTAGTGGTTATGCTGACGAATGGGTCGTTATTTTTCGGCTGGATAGTAAATGTGCCGGTGAGTGGCCCAGAACCCGCCTGGGCAATTCCAGCCAGCCCCAGCATAACCATCATCGTTGTCCAAGTTATTACTAATAATTTTTTCATAGTTTTTTCCCCCCAAAAACTACTTTCACACAACAATCTCTCTCTGCTGACAGCGAGCATCCTTGTTTTACCGTTCCGTCTGATTCAAAACGCTACGTTTTATTTTCACTGTCCCCGGCACCTACCATTAGTGCCGTCCGTCATATTAGCTACGCAGCGTCTCCTCATCACTTGACTAAGTTTTGCCTGACGGGTTGAAAGTGCGGACATAAAGAAAGGTTTTATGTGATGTCATTTCATCTCTCCTCGCCATCACTCTCCTCGTTCCCGGCTCAGCAAAAAAACAGAATATTGCCGTACACGCAAAGCCTCAAGCGCAAAAAACGAATATCATTAGTTGTAAGCCTTGCTATCTTGCCGAATTTAACATTTTTCTATCTGTATGTCAATAGCTAAATTCTAAAATTTAGCTTTTTTTCTATTTTTGCGTCTTGGCTTATTTTCATTATTTTACCCAATCTCACTTACAAAGTCAACGGTTATTTTGTCTATATTTCCGCATTTAGCCATTTCCTTTGTTTTTTAGGACTCTAATTTTTCCGACCAACCTGTACCAGGCGAGTCAGACAATCCTCAAGCTTACGTAATGCCTTGTGATACAAAGAGATACAAAACACAATATTTGGTCAAAATTGCGATTCGGCTGCCGGCAGGGCTTGCAAAGTCTTCCATTATACTTGACCATTCGCGAAAATTTTTTGCCCCATTTACCTTTATTTTTTACAGAAAATGGCTGCGATTCTTATTATAATTGTTATTTATTTTCGCAGGCAAAAACGGATTTGTCGTTCCGAGCAATACGATTTCCACAGTTTGCTCTTAGAGTTAGCTCTACCGGTCTAATTCGCACCGGCAGCAAAGCTCGCCTTTAATATTCTTGCAATATTAACCGCTTGGATGTAAAGTGGATAAAAAATTTGTCGGAAATGCTCTTTTTTTTAGAACATTATGAGGTTTTAAAGACAGGCATTTGCGCCCGTAGCTCAGTTGGATAGAGCAACGGATTTCTAATCCGTAGGTCGCAGGTTCGAATCCTGCCGGGCGTGGTATATGAGCCGAGAAATAATCGCCATTCTGGATTTTGGCAGTCAGTACGGTCAACTGATAGCACGCAGGGTTCGCGAACAGAATGTGTATTCCCAAATTTTCCGGGCGGATATAACAGCAGAGGCATTATCCCGATTAGGCGTCAAGGGTTTGATATTGTCCGGCGGGCCCGCAAGTGTCTATGATAAAAATGCACCGAAATGTGATGAGAAAATCTTTGAGTTGGGTGTGCCGATTTTGGGTATCTGCTACGGAATGCAATTAGGCTGTCAGATTTTAGGGGCAAAAATTATTGCTGCCCAAAGACGTGAGTACGGGCGAACAACTCTGTCCATTCTTGATAAAAGTGATTTGTTCGCAAATATGCCGGATTCAATCACAGCATGGGCAAGCCATGGCGACCAGGTCGCCCCCTCAGGTATCAAGCGGGAGGATGATTTCGTCAAATTAGCAACTACCAATACCTGCCCCTTCGCTGCGGTAAGGCACAAGAAAAGGAAATTTTTCGGTGTGCAATTTCACCCTGAAGTTTCACATACGCCCAAAGGTGCGCTCATTTTGAAAAACTTCCTGTACGATATCTGCGGCTGCAGCGGCGACTGGAAAATGAGTGATTTTATCAGTGAGACCGTAGAAGCCCTCCGCTCACAGACAGGCGACGCCAAAGTAATATGCGGCCTGAGCGGCGGCGTCGATTCGTCCGTTGTGGCCTCGCTTGTCCATAAGGCGATTGGCGACCGGCTTGTTTGTATCTTCGTTGATAACGGCCTGCTGCGAAAGAACGAACGCGAAAATGTCGTATCCACCTTCCGTAATCATTTTCGTATGGATTTACGGGTCGTTGACTGGTCTAAGCAGTTTTTGACGGGTCTTGCCGGCGTAATAGACCCCCAGCAAAAACGAAAGATTATCGGCTCAGAATTTATCAAGGCCTTTGAGTCGCAGGCTCTGAAAATTCCGAACGCCAAGTTTCTGGCCCAGGGAACGCTTTATCCCGATGTTATCGAATCAGGCTCAAAGGATGGCAATCCCGCAGCAAATATAAAGCTGCATCACAATGTGGGGGGGTTGCCAGCCGAGATGGGATTTGAGCTGATTGAGCCGTTACGGGATTTGTTTAAGGATGAGGTGCGGGTCGTGGGTGAATATCTCGGACTGCCGGAGGATATCGTTTGGCGCCACCCTTTCCCCGGACCGGGCCTGGCCGTCAGGATAATTGGAGAGGTAACACCACAAAGATTGGAAATTCTCCGGGCCGCGGACGAAATCTTAATAGACGAAATAAAATCGGCAAGGCTTTACAGAAAAATATCACAGGCCTTGGCCGTGCTGGTACCTGTTTTAACGGTCGGGGTAATGGGTGATGAAAGAAGCTACGAAAACATTATTGCTATTCGTGCTGTTGAGACGGTTGATTTTATGACCGCTGATTTTTCACAAATCCCTCATGAGGTGCTTGGCATCATATCCAGCAGGATTATAAATGAGGTCAGGGGCGTCAATCGGGTCGTTTATGACATATCCAGCAAGCCGCCGGCAACAATTGAATGGGAATAGATTTTTTCGGTTCTTTTGAGCTTACGCTATACCAAAATTCTTCACAGTCAACCCAAATGGCAAAGCACATCCTGGATAGTTAAGCTATTAGGAAAATTCTCTATACATTAGTAGAAGGATTCACGAAGAAATACAACATCGTAAAGCTTGTTTATTACGAGGTGTTCGCGGATAGCACAAGCGCAATCCAAATTGTGGTAAGAAGAAATACTCACGTTCCTTACAAGCAGCACGTAGATATACAACCCGAATAATTTTTCCCGAGCCTGGAACGTTATAAGATATAGTTTTCATAATATTCGTTACTTATGTCAAACGTTTGGAGACAATCACAAGTGTGGCAGTGCATCCTGAGAGGGAGTTTGGGAATACTCCCTAAATGGAGGTATCTTATATCAGTAGAGAATTTCCTATCTATTGTTCAAAAAGCTCAGGTTGTTCGGAGGTGCGTTTGTTTTTGCTGAATTTTAAGCTGAGATGTTCGCAGGCTTGTTTTGTAAGTTCTCTGCCGCGTTTGGTTCGCCGCAAAAATCCAATTTGCAAAAGATATGGCTCAACTACGTCCTCCAGCGTGTCTCTTTCTTCGCCGAGTGTAGCTGCGATTGCCTCGATGCCGGCCGGCCCGCCGTCATAGACATTAGCCAGCGCCCGTAAAAACGCTCTGTCTAATTCATCTAAGCCCAGTGTATCTATCTGCTCCATTTTCAGGGCGTTTTCGACAATCCTGGTGCTAAGCACTCCTGAGCCTTTTACCTGAGCGTAATCACGGACTCGCTTTAACAGTCGGTTCGCCACTCGCGGCGTCCCGCGGGAGCGGTTCGCAATCAATTCCAGCGTCCCATCCTCGCAGTGTAAATCAAGCAGTTCCGCTGACCTGTCCAAAATCTCCTTTAGCTCTGAGCTGTCGTAAAAATCCAGATGATACAGCATCCCGAACCGGCTGCGAAGCGGAGCACTTAACAGCCCCGCGCGTGTCGTCGCACCAATCAAAGTAAAACGCTTCAGCGGAAAATTTATCGTCTTTGCATGCAGGCCGCTATCGACGGTGAAATCGACCCTGAAATCTTCCATCGCCGGATAGATAAACTCTTCGACAGGCGTGCTGAGCCGATGAACCTCATCAATGAAAAGCACATCGCCGGTGTTGATATTGCTCAAAAGGCCCATAACGTCACCGGCCTTTGTCAGGGCCGGCCCGGATGAGCAGCGTATCTTAGCCCCCATCTCGTTCGCCACGACGTGAGCGAGCGTTGTTTTGCCGAGTCCCGGCGGGCCGTAAAACAAGATATGCTCCAATGGTTCAGACCTCTGCCCGGCTGCGGCTATGGCGATTGCAAGTTTTTCCCTGACGTTGCATTGGCCTATACACTCGGCTAAAAACTTTGGCCGAAGCGAGACATTAAAGCTCTCTTCTGCCTCGTTCAAAGACCGCCCGCTTATGATTCTGCCTATCGCCATTTTCGATTGACTATTTACTATTTATTATTGACTATTTTTTAGTTTCTTTACCTGTTATACGCTGCTTTTTAATCAGACTTCTACTCCCTGTTTTAATCTATATACCAGAGGCACAAGTGCCTCAGCCGAGTTTATATCGGGATGTTTCCTGCAGGCCAATTCAACCAGCTCCATCGCTTCATTTCTTTTTTCGCCCCAGGCGATAAGAATCTCCAGGGCCTCGATTTGAAAGGGTCTAAAACCGGCTTCTGTCGTTCTCATTGGTTCAGCCCCCGCTGCGAAAGATTGCAGTTTGCCTTTTAGCTCAGCAATAATTTGCTGAGCCATCCTTCTGCCTATCAACGGCAGTGACATCAGCGTCTTGTCATCGGCGTTTTCTATTGCCGCCGCGATGGTAGCTATCGGCATGCTCAACGACCGCAGTCCTTTTTTTATACCCATCCCTTTGACGCTGGTATATTTGGTGAAAAAGTCCCTCTCGCCCGCATTTAAGAAACCAACCATTCTCGGTATAAGATTTCCGCCGCCCGGAGCACCCTCATAGTATTCCATAGTGCACAGAGATATATCCGAGCCGACCTCGCTGGACAGCGCATTTACGCAATAGCTCGGCAGCATTACTTCATAGCCGACCGCTCCGACCTGCACCAGGCAGCAGTCGCTGTCGAGCTTGATGAGTTTTCCTTCAATGCTGGCTATCATAGCTATGCTTCTTGTTTTTGTGTCTTGATTATTTCAGCCAGTGACCTTAAAGCTCGATTAACAGCTCCCTGTGTTTTGAACACCCTTGCTACGTCAGGGTCGAGCAGAACGATATTCGTTCCTGCTTTATATTTACTGGCATATTTACCTCTGGAGCCTTTGCTAAAATCGTACTCTTTTCTCATATCTTTCTCCAAACGAAAGTATTTGCTTATGCTTGCTCAACCGAGCTTTCCTGCTATCCCACTCAAACAATAACGCCATTTGTCAGACACCTCAATTCCAATAGCAAGACATCTTAGGTCGATTTTGATGCTTGCTATAATGTATCAATTTACTATTGATTATTTTCTGTTTACTATTTTGATGGTTTTTTGAGCGTCATTTATCAGGTAACAATTCTGTTTATCGAATTCGCACAGCACAGCGCCGCTGCTATGGCATCGGCCACATCGTTCGGCTCCGGTATCTGCGGCAGGCGTAAAATCGTTTGAATGGTTTTTTGCACCTGTTCCTTCGATGCCCTGCCGTTGCCGGTAATTGATTTTTTTATACGTGTCGAGCTAAAGCTTCTGACCTCAACTGCCGCCTGGGCACACCTCTGCATTATAACACCCCTGGCGTGTCCCATCAATATCGCCGTCTTCGGATGGGCGTAGTGTGAGTACAATTCTTCCACTGCTACGACATCGGGCTTGAAATTTTCCAGAAGCGAACGGGTATCTTCGGCTATCCTGTTCAATTTTTGCTCTATAGCCGAGCCGCTCGCTACACGGATGACGCCTGCTTCAATCAACTTTTCCTTATCCTCGCTTGTCTCCAAACAGGCATATCCGCAGACTTGCAGACCCGGGTCAATACCGAGTATCCTCATTTCATTCTCCAGGTGGTTATATCGGGACTATCTTCCAGCAAAATACCCATTTCATCCAGCTTGGCACGAAGCTCATCGGCCCTGGCAAAATCCCTGTTTTTGCGAGCTTCGTTTCGCTGCTCAATCAAAACATTGATGAGCTTGTCCGTCAGCTCATCACCAGACGGGCCGGTTTGCGGATATTCCTCTTTTACAATACCCAACACATCGCCGCCCAGCCGGTCAAATAGAACACCGACTACATTAAGGGTTCCCTGGGTTGTTCGGCTGTCCTCGAGCAGTGTCTGCGCCAGCCGAACAAGCTCAAACATAACCGATAGTGCAACAGACGTGTTCAGGTCATCATTCATTGCCGCCTCGAATTTTTCCCTCATCTGTGTTAAATGCCCTGCTATCTCTTCGTCGATTGAGCCTTCCTTCGCCGTTTCCATTTTTTTTCGTACTGCTTTGACAGTCTCGGTTATTTTCGCGTAGCCGCTCTGCGCCGCGAAAAGAGCCGCATCTGAAAAATCCAGCGGGCTTCTGTAATGGCTGTTCAAAATCAACTGTCTTACAGCCAGAGGGTCGTAGTATCTGGTCAGTCTCTCGTGTGTGCCTGAAAAGGCTTGTTTGAGCGTAATAAAATTATTCAGACTCTTACCCATCTTGTGTCCGTCAACGGTTACCATATTATTGTGCAGCCAGTATCGAACGAACTGCACCCCATTGGCCGCCTCCGACTGGGCGATTTCACACTCGTGATGCGGGAACTGGTTTTCCAGCCCTCCGCCGTGGATGTCGATTGTCTTGCCCAGATATTTCATGCTCATTACCGAGCATTCCAGATGCCAGCCCGGATAGCCCATACCCCACGGGCTGGGCCACTGCATAATATGGCTCGGCTCGGCTTTCTTCCATAGCGCAAAGTCAACAGGGTTCTTTTTATCCGGCGAAACCTCCACCCGCACCCCGGCTAACATCTCTTCGACGTTTCTGCCGGAGAGTTTTCCGTAATCCTTGAACTTGGATACATCGAAATAAACCGAGCCGTTGACTGCATAAGCGTAGCCTTTTTTAAGAAGTTTTGTTACCAGCCCTATCTGCTCGAGTATATGCCCGCTGGCTCGCGGACTTATATCAGGACGAACGCAGTTCAGCCTGTCCATATCTTCAAAGTAGCTGCGGGTGTAGTATTCCGCCAGCGCCATTGGATGCATCTTCTCTTTTTTTGCCGCTTCGGCAATCTTATCCTCACCTTCATCGGCATCGTCGGTTAGATGACCCACGTCTGTTATATTCTGCACGTAAGTAACATTGTAGTTCAGATAGCGAAGATACCTGACCAGCACATCGAAGCTCACATAACTTTTTGCATGCCCGAGATGTGCGTGCCCATACACGGTCGGCCCGCAGACATATATTCCGACCTTGTTTTTTTTCAACGGCTTGAATTCCTCTTTCCTTCTCGTCAGGCTGTTGTATAGCACCAACGCCATTCCCAGCACCTCGTTCTTGAAATTAGACACGGATTAACACAGATTTACACTGATAATCTCATTAATTATTCCCGAATCTCATACTGTTGGCCAATCATTCCACTTATGTTCCTCGTATGCATCATTTTCGACATCTACAAACCATATCTCCAATTCTGGAAATACATCACCTATTCTTTTCCATGCTTCACCATAGTGTTTAGCTCGTTGGTTCATACCATCTTTAAATCGTATAGGTAAAGCCATTACGCATTTTCTGGCTCCAATTTTTAACCGTGAAACAGCCCTAAAAAAAACTTCGTAGAACTGTTTAGAACGGAGTGGAGGAACTTCTTGAAAACCTATACACTCGATAAATACTTTCGTACCACCCTTTTGGGCAATAATGTCAGCACCCGTTTCCCCACGTGTACGCGATCTGTTTAGCAGCTTATACCTTCGTTGAGGTAACAATTTACGAAGGATTGATTCTACTTGTTCACCTTTTACTGACAGTGCCATTGCTATTTTATCTATCTTCACCTCTTATGTTTCACAAAAATTACTTCACGTATAAATCGATAACCAAATCAAGAAATCCACTGCCTTATTCATTATAAACATTATACGCAGCCGCTATAATTTTCTCGGATAACTCTTTATGCTTCAGCGTCTCTATATTTTGTTGCCTTTTTATATAACCGTGTAAATCCGTGCTAATCTGTGTCTAAAAAAATTGCCGTGCTAATCCGTGTCTGCATCGTAACCGAAAATACGGCGTTTTACTTTGACGGATTTTCCGAAGTTAATCAACAAGCCAACGTGCAATCCTGTTGCCTTCAGATAGTTTACCAATTGCACCTCGTGAATCGGATTAAGGTCGCTTAACGCTTTAGCCTCAACGATGATTTTATCGTCAACAATCATATCAGCATAATAATCACCTACTGTTTTCCCGTGATAAAGTACCTTAAGCGGAACTTCAACGGCACATTTTATGCCTACTTCTCCCAATTCAATCGCAAGGGCATTTTTATATACTTTCTCAACGAAGCCATATCCAAGCTCCTTATGTACTACAAAGGCAGCGGCTATGATTTTCTTTGATAACTCGCTATGCTTTAATGTTATCAGAATAAATCCTAAACAGTGTTAATCTGTGTTAATCCGTGTCTTTAAAGCGTCCTTTTGAATTTCTTTCTCAAAAGGACTATAGCCGTGGCAGCCATTGCCTCGCCGGCCCCGATATCGCCGAGCCCCTCGTTTGTTTTCGCCTTTACGTTCACCGCCGTAAAATCAATCCCCAGAAGCCCTGCGATACACCTTTTCATTTGCCCTTTGACCGGCTCAAGCTTCGGTTCTTCTGCGTGTATAATCAAATCAATATTGACCACTTCCCAGTGTTTTTCTTCAAGTTTTTCCTTTACAATAGACAAAAGCTCCTTGCTGTCTGCGTCCTTCCAGCGCGGGTCCGTACTGGGAAACAACGTCCCTATATCGCCCATCCCGCTCGCACCGAGCAGAGCATCGATGACGGCGTGCAGGCCCACATCACCATCGCTGTGGCCGGCCAGCCCGGCTGGGTACGATAAATAAATCCCGCCGAGCATCAGCTTCCTGCCTTCGATGAGCCTGTGGATATCGGTGCCTATCCCGCTTCGATATTCACTCTTAGGTTCCTCAATCACAATATCCCCTTTGTGCTCGGGACATCGGTACCGACAATGCTGACAGCCATGCCGAGCGCCTTACCCAGTCCCTTGAAAATCGCCTCAGCTATATGATGGCTGTTTGTCCCGTATGGCACGTTTATATGAAGATTAAACTTGCCGTTATTCGCAAAGCTTCGCAGCATCTCCTCTATGCACTCGATGTCAAAATCCCCGACCTTATCTGTTCTGTACTCAACATTATACACACAGTTTGCCCTGCCTGACAAATCAACGGATACGTTCGCCAAAGCATCCTCCATCGGCAAGGAGCTATGCCCGTATCTGGCAATACCTTTTTTGTCGCCAAGGGATTTCAATAAGCATTCGCCGAGGCATATCGCTATATCTTCGACCATATGGTGAGCGTCAACGTCCAAATCGCCCCTGGCTTTTACCACCAGGTCGATTTTGCTGTGCTTGCTCAGGTGCGTGAGCATATGGTCCAAAAAGCCGATGCCGCTGTCAATCTCGTATTTGCCGACGCCGTCAAGATTAAGCTCGACCGTGACGTCTGTTTCTTTTGTCTGCCTGTGAACTTTAGCGGCTCTGTCTGCCATAAATATATCCTTTTTATTTATCATTGCCGATTCTCGACGAGCATCCAGCATCCGGCATTGCCGCGGAGCAGCAATGACGGAGCATCTATGACAAGATTTCTTTCAAAGCCGAAATAAGTTTATCATTTTGTTCGCTTGTGCCGACACTTATCCTCAGCTTATTAGTCAGCCCGGGCAGGTTAAAGTATCTGACATAAATCCTGCGCTGAATCAATTTATCGTAAATTTCACCTGCTTGGCAGTTTTTTTTCTCAGCGAGAACAAAATTAGCAAAGCTTTTCGGCACCTTAAATTTCAAGGCACGCAGTTGTGCAATCAGTTCATCACGCTCCTTTTTTACTTTTTCGGTTGTTTGTCTGAAATACTTTTGGTCTTTTATCGCTGCGGTGGCCACTTCGATAGCGACAGCATCAACATTGTAGGAGTCCTTGACCTTTATCAGACCCGCTATTAAGTCAGGCTGGGCGATTGCATAGCCAAACCGTATCCCCGCAAGACTATAACCTTTGCTCATCGAGCGAAGTATAATCACATTATCGAAATCTTTAACCAGCGCCGTACAATTGGCCTCGGCAAAGTCCACGTAAGCCTCATCAATCAGTAATACTCCACTCAATTTATCGGCCAACGAAGCCATCTCGTCGATACTTATAAGGCTGCCGTTAGGTGCATTCGGATTGCAAACAATGGTCAAGGCCGCATCGGTTTTCGTCAATTTTGCCGGCAGATTGAATTCGTCATCGAATGGAGCCTCAATCGCTTTGCAATCCTGCAATTTAGCTAATACCGGATAAAGTGAATATGTCGGAACAGGATATGCGACAGGCCGATTTCCGTCACAAAACGCACGAAAAGCGAGAGCCAACAGTTCATCTCCCCCGTTGCAGCACATAATGTTTTCAGGCTGCACACCATTAACTTCCGCCGCAGCCTGACGGAATTTATTTCCAACCGGGTCGGGGTATCGCCGAAGCTGCTCTGCGCCGATTTCAGCCAGCACCTTCATTACCGCAGGCGAAGGCGGATACGGATTCTCATTGGTATTCAGCTTTATCACGTCCATTTCCTTAGGCTGAAATCCAGGCTCGTAACCTTTTACTTTTTCGATATTTTTCCGAAAATAACCCATAGCAATTGATTATCGATTATTGATAATTGATTATTATTTGCAGATTATACGGATATTTGGCTCGAAGCGAAAGAGGGATTTTGCGAATCTTATTTTGGATGATAATTCATGCAGAAATTGCACAATTTGCTAAGCTCAGGAAAGGCGTAATTCGAGCTCTGTTTCTTTAAGTTTTGTCCATAGACCACAGCGATTAGCAATTTGAATAGACAGTCCTGGCCGTGCATTAGCCTCCAGTATCAACGGGCCGTCTTCGGCATCCAGAAGAACATCCACCCCCACATATTGCAGACCAATCGCGCAGCTAAGCTGCTTTGCTATTGTCAGCACATCTGTCCACTGCGGTATCATAACTCCGCCCAGAGGAGTTTCCGTATCGGGATGAACGTCAAACAAACGGTCGCGCCAGACCCCACCGTATGTTATTCCTGTTTCAAGGTCTATTCCAACGCCCGCAGCTCCCTGATGCAGGTTGGCCCGTCCCTTCGACGATTTCGTGGGCAGACGGAGCATACTCATTATGGGTGTAGTTTCGTAGATTACTATGCGGATGTCAGGCGTCCCGGCAACCGTAAGCCCGTTAAACGCAGGATGAGGTTCGATGAGTTTTTCTATCATTGCCTGGTCAGGCTGTCCGCTAAGCGAATAAAGCCCCGATAGTATGGTCGAGATGTGATATCTTATCTGTTCTATAGAGAACAGCTCCCCTTTGGTGTTTTTAAACTCTCTGCCTTTTCGATTGGTTATAACCATAATACCTCGACCTCCTGCACCACGTGTTGGTTTGATGACAAAGCTTGATAGGCTGAATAGAAGGTCTATGCTTTTTTTTATATCTCCGAAACGCCGGATTAATGCGTAGGTCTGCGGCGCCGGTATATGCCGTGATTCACATAACTTTTTTGTCAGGGCTTTATTGTCAACCAGCGCGTAGTTGGCACGGGAATTCGACGGAAATATGAACTCGATGTTACGAGAGTTTATGCCCATAATTCTATTTTGCCTGAGCTCTGAAGGCCATAACCAAAAAGGGAATTTACCTGGGCGAACCATCCGGACCTCTCAATTAAAGGGCATTTGCTTTATATCACGAAACCGCCAAATCTCGCTGAGACGGTATCCTGAATAACGTCCTATCAGCAAAAGAATTGCTGCGTTAAATAACTGTACCTCGGGAAATGTCAAGACCAGCCTGCTAATCAGCTCCACTTTCATCACCAGAAAGCAACATACCGCCACTAAAATAGTGGCAGCAAATATTTTTAAGGCATTCGGCAGACCATCTTCTTCTGCTATGATGTTGAATCGCTCAATCATCATTGTCAATATGACAATCGGCAACAATACGGCGCTGGCACTGGGCGTCAAACTAAGGTAGTCTAAAACTGATACCGCCAAAACCATGCACAACACCGCCAGGGTAAGAATAATACTAAGTCGAGCTACCATGAGAAGCTGCAATTTGTTCAGGAGCCATCGTGCCGATATGCCGACACTCAGGACGATAAAGAACACCAAGGTGCCGGTACGCCAGTCGGCATGAATGAAGCTCAGCGCAATCAGGCTGGGTGTGAATGTGCCGAAGGTCTGTACCCCGATGATATTTCGAAAGATTGTTGTTATAAGTGCCGCCACTGGTAAGAGAAGTATCAGGGATACTATTTCCTGCATACTCGGCGGTAATCTTGTCAAATCAATAATGCTCCATAATTGACTGTCTTGTGAAGAAACGAAAGAATTAGGAGGAAGCAGCCGCTTTATAGAGTACCTGGATTGATAGATAAGAGTGTCGGGGCCTCTGACAATGTCGATGCTGTCACGGCTTACAGGCAGAAAGTTAATTGGCAGTTGGTCGGAGTAACCGTTCTCGGGGTCGTAAGACAGCCATTTTTTTTGGGAGAATGCTTCAACCCAATAGTGCACCTGAGCTTCCTGAGTATTTTCAAGAATGAATCCTGCTACCACCCGTGCAGGTATTTTGGATACCCGGCACAGGGCTACCATTGCCCGCGCCCGGCCCAGTGTATTTCCAGTACCGTTCTCCAGAGTGTTCGTAGCATCTGCGAATGCGCCTTTTTCTTTTTTGACGATATTTTCTACGCAGTAATCGAATATACGGCTTAATAGTTCAGTTTTTGTTGTTTTCTGATTGGTGAGCTGATTCATAATGTCTGAAAGCTTCGGACTGGTTATTTGAAAATCTTTTTCGCTGCGCAGATAGTAAGCCCTGTCATTAGCCGCCATCTTTTCTTCGACGGGCGGCAGCTTTGATTGCCGGTCAGGCTTTAGATGTATATCGAAGTGTGCAAAAAACCGCCCTTTTTTATTGCCCGCCATTGATACAACCGACGCTTCTCGCCCCTGCGTTCTCTTGTTCTGCAGCAAATCCACCCAAATCCCTTGATGTGAAAAAGTCTCTCGGAAGAGGCGACTATATGGCGTACTGTCCGGAATGGCGATTTGAACTTTCCCCCCTGTTGCGGAGGAAAAACTTATATCGTATGTTAAACGCCAGGCCCCGCTGCCTTGAGCCCAGACCGGTATCCACGTATGTTTTATCCGCAGCCACGCACACGTAGCACACACGATTGTTAGTATTGCTGCTGTAAGTATTGCTGCACGATTACGGTTAATCATTTACATTCCAGGCATTTTTTGTAATGGCGTTTCACCTGCACTCGCGTTACCGCAGGTGCGAGCGGCCGTTGTATCTTGCTTAAAAAACTGAAGCGTAAAAACCTGCTCTTTTTCCTCTTTTTCAGGAAAATATACTATGTAGATAAATCGCTTAAAAGAATCAACAAAAAACGTAGCTCTAATGGTGGTGTCATCTGATTTTTTCAGGCCGGCATATTGTGTGGGCTCAAAGCCCTTTGGCATCGGAATTCTGAAGAAGTATATTGGCGCCACTCTGCGAATTTCCTTGCCTTTCAGCCGTTTCAAAATGCCCCCAGCCTCGCTCCCGGGAAACATTCGCAGAAAATACTTTTCGGTTTTTGAGGTTGCTAAACGCTTTGCAGGTATTGTAATAGTAATCTTGTCTGGCTCAACAAATTTTCCTGATACCGCCTTTAGCCTCTGACTGTTTTGTAAGCCGTTAAACAACCTCAGTTCCGGGTCGCCCCACAGATGGAAACTATGTGCCACCCTCTCAACTTTAGCATATTGTGTATGCCCGCGTGCTTTTTTGAGAGCGCTGACGCACAACAGATAGTTTTTAGCATCACGCAAGGCCTCTCCTGTGGTGTCGCTTCTGTACAGCAGACCGTCACAAAACGCCTTGATAAATGCACTTCCAGAGGCACTGTGAATATTTGTCTTGCTGCCCACTATACCTGCGGTACCGGATGTCAATGTGTCCAAAAGCGTCTGGTCTAATGAGTGACAGCTTTGAATTAAAACCAGGGGAATTCCCTCCAGCTCACAAGCTGTGCTTTGTGAAATTTCGTCCTGCTGGCTTTCAACATCCTTCTCAATCAGCTCAAAAGCTAAATCTCCATCAGAAATGCCGGACTCGCTTTGTATTTGTTTATCTATGTCGGCAATATTCGTGCTGTCCTCTTCCCGCTCTTCCGAGGGGCTGGGCTCGCCGCCGTACCCGTCGTCGTAATCATTTATATGGTTGTCTGCGAAATCTGTTGTATCGCTAAAATCTTCAACAAATTGACCGTGCCCATATTCATAGTTGTACACATACCCTTCGTCTGCATAAGTAGAGCTATCTTCAAACAATGTAAAGTCGGATAAATGGCCTTCGTATATTATAAATTGAGAATCCCCAACAAGACTCCGTATGAGCTGGTCATTGCAGGATGTGTGATAAAACTCTTTTATTTGAATTCCGAAGTTCTTGAACTCCTTGGCGGTGGCCCGGCTAATGGTCTCACAAAGTGGTAACGTACTGTACTCCGGACTCGGATTGGCTATCATGAGAGCATTTGGCTGAACCTGACCGAGAATATGCTCCCTGGCGAGGCCGTATGCTATGAATGTTGATGCAGCCCACAATTGTCGCAGCGGAATTCGGCCCACTCCCATCTCTGCAGCCCGACCTTGTGAAAGCCGGGAGCAGGGTTCGGACGATATTTCATAAGTGTTTGGCTCGTTTCCGATTGTTGTTGTGATAAGGTCAACGGCTTCATAGTCTCCTAATATGGTTACTGTTCGGGGCCTGAGTGAGTACCTCCTAATCACAGAACCTATCTTTGACTCGGCTGCCAAGGGGTCGGAAGAGTAACATGGCACCAGAGCCGCCCTGTGGATGAGGCTAAGGTAAGGCGCCAGCCAGGATACAGACTCTTCGTCAGAAGACCCATCCGGAACACGAAAGAGAACAATATTTTGTATACTCGGGGCACCAAGTGTTTCAATTAATCGCCTTTGGGCCTCTTCGACGTCGATAATCTCCGTTTTCTGCGCAGGAAAACGAACCCTCGAATCATCCAAACTGGTCTTCGAGGTCACATATATGATGTCGCAGATACCCAGAGTGCTCAGCTTTTCTGAAAGAGCACTTAGCTGCTCCATCGGGCTTATCACGATGAGCGGAGCATATAAATGTGAAGCCAGAGCGGAACCAAGAATAACCGCTTCAGGGTCGTATCTGGAAGCGAGCACTACAGAATCAGCTTGATGCCAGTAATGAGCGGCAAGAATTAAGCTCGTTTCAGCAGATTCGGATTTTGTCTGAATATTATATGTCAACAGACCTTCCTGGGTTTGGCCAACGTCTAAAGTGCTATCCGATGACAGTGTATTGCAGAAGCCCGACACACGAGCCAATTGCTCAAGCAATTTTGTCTGTCCTGGATTCTCTTGGGACGCCAATTTCAACAGTATCGGCGTTTTATTTATCTGGCGTATCTTTGCAGATGCCGCCGCCGCCACCGCTACTAACCATTCATCCCCTCCCGTCTCAGACGGGGCGGATTCATCATCTTCCCGCACAACTATCAGTGCTACGGGTTTATTCTGCCTTGCTATGGCCGGTATAAGGAATGTCGGTTTTTGTATCGGCTCGACTGAGCTCGCCGAAGTCTGCCCTGAATTTTGTCCATCTGAGCAGTAACCGGATTGAACAGGTAAGGTGGGGCTTGCCCCACCGCAATATAATTGGTGGGCTAAAGCCCACCCTACAAAAATCAGCGTCAGCAGCGCTAATAAACATTTTTGCAAGGTGGTTTTGAACATGTGAATTCTCACGAAAATGGACTCGAAAGTATGAAAAATTATTTTTGGCAGTAGTCTATAAGGCGTGCAATTTCGCTGCGAAGGTCCTTTCGGTGCACAATCATATCTATAAAGCCGTGCTCCAACATAAACTCGGACGTCTGAAATCCTTCCGGCAGCTCCACATTTATTGTTTCAGCAATCGTGCGGGGTCCGGCAAAACCGATAAGCGCCCCCGGCTCCGCTATTAAACAATCGCCCAGCATTGCAAAGCTCGCCGTAACCCCGCCGGTCGTCGGGTCGGTCAAAACGCAGATATAAAGTCCGCCGAACTCGTCGAATTTCGCTAACGCGGCAGAAGTCTTGGCCATCTGCCCTAATGACACTACGCCCTCGTGCATTCTTGCTCCCCCGGAGCTGCAAACCGCTACCAGAGGCAGTTTCTCGTTCATCGCCATATCAACCGCCGTACAGAGTTTTTCGCCTACTACAAAACCCATAGAGCCCATCAGGAAATTCGGCTCCATCACCGCTAAGATAACGCCCCTGCCTTTAATAAACGCCTTGCCGATTAGCATAGCCTCTTTTGCGCCGGATTTTTTAGCGTCCTCTTTGATTCGCTGCTTATAAGTGGTTCCCCTGAACTTAAAACCCAATGGGTCATTGCTGGTCAAATCGCCAAGAACCTCCTGAAAAGAATCCTCATCGACCAGATACTTAATTCGAGTCGCCGCCTCGATGCGAAAGTGATGATTGCATTCCGGGCAGACATTAAGGTTCTTTTCAACGGCGCTTTTATAGAGCATGTGCTCACAGCCCAGACATCGCACCCACAGCCCTTCAGGCATCTCTTTACGAGGCTTCAACGAGAAACCATTCCACTTTGATTTCTCTTCTTTTCCCATAGCAACCCATATTTAGCCCCGCGTTTCACCCAGCCGCTCTTTTCATTTTGAGGGGCGGGGTTCACACAAGGGTTTCCCTCATCGGTATAAAAAAACAATTCAAAAATTTTACCAAAAAAGAATAGAAATGGCTATAAAAAATTACTGGCCCCGCCTGTCGAAGACGGGACGGGACTCGGCTGCCTCTCGAATGGCGTTTATCGCGGCAATACGGTCGATTTTCGCAAATATTGCGTTGCCCGCAACAAGGGTATCAGCACCATAGGAAACCACTGTCGGCGTGGTCTGAGGGTCTATCCCGCCATCGACCTCGACGCGAATATCGGGGCCGAGGATTTCTCTGACTCTGACAATTTTTTTTGCCGCTTTCGGCATAAACTTCTGCGCACCAAAGCCCGGGCGAACCGTCATAACAAGAACCATATCGCAAAGCGGCGCAACAGCCTCTATCACCTCAACCGGCGTCTCCGGATTCAGGCATATCCCGACACTGCATTCCAGCTTGTGCAATTTGTCGATAAGTCTCTGAGGCTCTTTACAAACTTCAATATGAAATGTTATATGGTCGGCGCCGGCCTCGACAAAACGCTCGGCATACTTAGCCGGCTCAGCTATCATCAAATGACTGTCGAAAACAAGGTTGCTGTATTTGCGAAGCTTGGCAATCACGGGCGGCCCAATAGTAATATTCGGAACGAAGTGGCCGTCCATAACATCAAGATGCAGCATACGCACACCGGCCGACTCAACCGCAGCTATCTCCTCAGCCAGCCGGGCAAAGTCGGCGCTCAGTATCGACGGCACAATCTCAATTGTCCCTGCTTTGGGCAGCCTCATCGCTATCAACTATCTGTTATCGATTATTATTGACCGCAACGAATCACTGTTGTTGGTGTATTGGCCTTGAGCCTGCGGTAAAGATAAGTCTCTGTATTAACCCTTCAGCAACCTGTACAGCTCATTCCATATTCTCGGCCTGGTCGGATAGCTTCCGGGCTGAAAATCGTCGGGCTTATAAAGTATTACTGCTGCCGCAGCATCAGTTATATCGTCTGCATTCGTCCGTGCTCAATTCCGCGTCAATCGGTGCTCTTCTCATCGAGGATTTCGAGGCAGACGAATTTTTTGCCCTCAAGAAACTCAAGTGAAGCGCCTCCGCCGGTGGAAATATGGCTTATTTTATCTTCCAGACCAAGTTTCTCTATCGCGCTCGCACTGTCACCGCCGCCGATTATGCTTTGTGCCCCTTTGTCCGTGGCCTCGGCAACAGCCAGAGCAACGGCTTTCGTTCCTTCATCGAAAGGAGGTATTTCAAAAATACCCATTGGCCCATTCCAAAAAATGGTCCTGGCATCGGCAATCTTCTGCGCAAACGTCTGGGCCGCAATCGGCCCGATATCGACGGCCTGATAACCGGGGTCAATGTCACCCACGGCAATGCGGTGCGGTGCGCCAGGCTTCAGCTTGCGGACTATATTGTGGTCCACAGGCAAGACTACCTCACAGCCCACATCAGCCGCCTGTTCCAACAGCTTTTGGCCTTCGTCAATGAAATCGTCCTCGCACAGGCTTTGGCCAATGCTCTTGCCTCTGCCCTTGAGAAACGTATATGCCATAGCCCCGCCGATAATGATGCGGTCCACTCTGTCTATCAGATTCTCAATCACGCCTATCTTGTCTGATACCTTTACTCCGCCTAATATCGCAACGAACGGCCTTTCCGGATTACTAAGGATTTCGCCCAGGAACTTCAGCTCCTTTTCGATAAGAAAACCAACGACCCGCGGTTTGCCTTCCATCAGGCCCGGCACCGTGTACATTGAAGCGTTGTCTCTATGTGCTGTGCCGAAGGCATCATCAACATAAATATCCGCCAAATCGGCAAGCTGCTGTGCAAAATCATCTTTGGCCTGCCGAAGTTGCGTATCTTCCCTGGCCGCCTTGTCTTTTATCGTTTCTTCCTTGTGAAAACGAAGGTTCTCAAGCAGCATACAATCGCCGCTCCCCAGCGCCTGGGCCTTTGCCTTTGTCTCAGGGCCGATACAATCCTTGGCAAAGATAACCTTTTGCCCTAAAAGCTCCGAGAGTCTTTTGGCCACAGGCGCCAGAGACAGCTTTGGGTCTCTTTGTCCCTTAGGCCTGCCGAGGTGGCTCATAAGAATCAGCGCACCGCCTCCATCTAATATTTTCTTTATTGTAGGCAGTGCCTTAACGATTCGGTCATCGCTGGTAATATTACAGTTCTCATCCAGCGGCACGTTAAAATCGCACCGCATAAGGACCTTCTTGCCCTTTACATCGATATCAGCAACAGTCTTCTTAGCCATTTCTTTTACCCATATTTCTATGAAACTCGAAATCTAAAGCACGAAATCCAAAACAAATCCAAAATTCAAATTTGCAAAACCTTTTGGTCATTCGATATTGTTTCGGATTTCGAAATTCGACCCGCCATCGGCGGGTATGTATCAGAACCCAGCGTTGCTGGGTCGGATTTATATTTACACTACATCTTTGCCATTCTTTCCATAATATCGACACTTCGGCACGAATAACCCCACTCATTGTCATACCAGCTAACCACCTTAACGGTCCTGCCGATGACCATTGTGCACAAGGAGTCAAAGATGCTTGAAGCGGGATTCTTTATAACGTCGCTGCTGACGATAGGCTCATCGCAATAGACCAGAATACCCTTCATCGGCCCTTTGGCGGCCTTTTTCATCGCCGCATTTACACTATCGACCGTAACGTCCTCTTTGACATTAACCACAAGATCAACGATACTGCCGACCGCAACAGGAACCCGAAGCGCGAAGCCGTCGAGTTTGCCGTCAAGCTCGGGAATGACTTGGCCAATGGCTTTTGCCGCACCCGTAGTCGTGGGGATAATGTTCACCGCCGCAGCACGAGCACGACGAAGGTCACTATGTATCATATCAGCCACTCGCTGGTCGTTGGTATAAGCGTGAATCGTAGTCATAAGCCCCTGCTCGATACCGAACGTATCATTAAGGACTTTGGCCAGAGGTGCAAGGCAGTTGGTTGTACAGCTCGCATTCGAGACACATTTGACCTTCTTGGTCAGCTTCTTGTCGTTAACTCCTATGACGATTGTCGCCTCAATATCATCCTTTGCCGGTACACTCAGCATGACCTTGCTGGCGCCGGCCTTGATGTGGTCGGCGTAACCGCCCTTCGGTGATTCGGCTTTGCGAAAGATACCAGTCGATTCCAGGACAACTTTCACGTCCATATCCTTCCAGGGCAGTTCCAAAGGATTCTTGACAGCTAAAACCTTGATGGCTTTGCCGTTGATGACCAATTCATCTTTTTTCGCCTCGACTGTCCCGCCCCATTTGCCCATCACCGTATCGTATTTGAACAGATGAGCAAGGCTCTTGGCGTCCGTAAGGTCATTGATTGCGACCAGGTCCAAATCGCCGTTTCTTTCCATAATAATTCTTGCTACGGCTCTGCCGATTCGGCCGAACCCGTTAATTGCCACCTTTGTTGCCATTTATACTTCTCCTTATTTTCGACACTAAAAACGCTATTTTTTGCCGGTTTAATCCCCCGCCAGTCACTGCCTCGGGGTCAACATAAAAATTACTTTATGGATTACTCGCCCCTTTGTCAAGAATTTATTCCAAATCAGCCGACTTAAAGGGTGCATCTGTAGTTCGTAGGTAAAAATAGCCCTCCAATGGGCGAATTCCCAGCAAAAATAGTTTAGGCTTACTGAAAATAAACCCATATCGGAGGGCTAAAAACGAACAAAAAAAACTTTAGAACAACCCGAGCAATCATTAAAGCAAGAAGTCAAAAATTTAAAGACAAATTTTGCCAAAGATGAGCAGGCCGTAATGCAGATGATGACCTCGCTGATAAAAGGACTGCTCCAGCGGGTAATCGGTAGAGATAACCTGTGGAGTTGGTTTTGCTCCTTATGATGTTGACAGCGGCCTTGACTGCCACGCTTCTTTATTGTCATTGCTGCTTCTCTATTTCATTCCCGCAAAAGCGGGAATCCGGCCTTTTATCGTTTGTTTGGATTCCTGTTTTCATGGAAATGACATAACGCTATTGCTCGAAGCCGTATTCGCCGAGCAGCTTAACAAACCGGACATCACAGATTACTCTTTCGATAAGTTTGCCCGCCTTTTTTTCACAGGCCGCCAGCTCCTGTACACCTTCGCAGCCGACCGGCCCGACCAAAAAGCCGCCATCGGCAAGCTGCTCGACCAAAGGCTCTGGTATCTTAGGCACAGCAGCGGTAATCATAATCCTGTCAAAGCATCCTGAGGAGGGTAGTCGAGGCTTCGGCCAGCCGCAACTACCATCACCAATGTAGAACTCAACATTACTGATGCCCAGCCTGCATAGAACCGCCTGAGCGGACTCGGACAACTGGGCGAATCTTTCTATAGTATAGACTTTTTTCACCAGCTTACTGAGCACAGCAGTCTGATATCCGCTGCCGGTTCCAATCTCCAGGACCTCACAGTCGCGATTGACTCGCAGCTCCTGGGTCATTAGAGCGACAATATATGGCTGAGATATAGTCTGCCCCATCCCGATAGGCAATGGGCCATCGGCATAGGCCTGCGAGAAATATGACTGTGGTATAAATTCCTCCCGAGGAATCTCAGCCATCACCTTCAGGACATCAGGATTAGTTATATCGCGTCCCTTCAGGTCCAGCCTGAGCATCCGTTCCCGTGCAACGGCAAACTTATCTTTGTTCTCCCGTCCACCCATAGCTTTAATAATCGCCTTTTGAACGCTATTTTGCAAAACAATTTTGCTAGTTTGCTATGGTATCTTTCCGGTTAAAATAAGAGCTTAACAGCCGCGGCGGCGGCTAAAATCTGTACGACGGCAGTAAAAGCTTTTTGCGGGATTCTTTTTAGAAAAAATATTCCTATCACCGCGCCGAACGCAATAAAAGGCAGCATCATTAAATCAAGTTTCACGGATGCCGCTGTCATCATCTTCAGGTTACTGCTGAAGGGCACCTTCAACCAGTTTACAACGAAGAAAAACCAAGCCTGTGTCCCTACAAATTCAATTTTTTCCAGTCGCATCGCCAGGAGATAGATAACCATTACGGGCCCGGCAGCGTTTGCCATCATTGTTGTTACCCCTGCCATAAAACCAAGTGCTGCTGCAAACCACCATTTAGTAGGAATCGCTGTATCTTTGCCAGTGGTTCTGGTCCGCCAATAATGGATGCCCAGCATCACTAAAACTATCCCACCGATAATGGGCTTGAGCTGATTATCATTCTTGATTAGGCGCAGAATAAAATAACCCGCCACAATCCCCGCAATAGCAGGCAGCAGCAGCCTTAGGACGTGGCCCCATCTGGCATTGTGCCGGTGATAGGCCACGGCAAATATGTCCGCCAGTATCAGGATTCCGAGCAGAACGCCTACGGATTGTCGCGCTGGAATTGCAATCGCCATCAGAGGTACAACGAGGATTGCCACCCCTGGAATTCCCGTCTTTGAAAGTCCTATCATCATCGCACATAACGCCACTATAATCCAGCCGAACAGCTCCAATTCCAACGTACTTGCTCCTTTGTCAAAGTTTTCTCATTTACGGTTTGAGCTCTAAAATATGCAATCTATCGGTTTCTGGCCTTCTTTGCAATTGACAATTGACAATTGTCAATTTAAAGTCGAGAATAATCAATAATCCTAATGGCAAAAGTTAATCTCAAAGAAAGGAGACCGAAATGAAAATCGAGAGGTTTGTTTCAAACGAGCCGACAAAAAAGGTTCTTTTTTACCTGTTGGCTGCTTTTTTAGGCGGGTGTATCCCCGTTGTGTCGCTGCATTCACTTTATACAAAAGAAGATGTGGTATTCGAGAAAAAACTGCTCGGCACCTGGGTGGATGACCCGAACAAGGGTGATACAGTCTGGGAGTTTAAGAGGGATGAAGCAAACGAAAATGCCTATCGCCTGATTTTCTCCGACAAGGAGGGCAAAAAGGGTTTGTTCATCGCTCACCTGGTCAAGCTTAAAGATAAACTCTTTTTGGATGCCTGCCCAGCTCCGTGGGAACAACAGGACCCGAATAAGATTGAGTGGGCGTATAACACTTTATTTCTGATACCTGCCCATACCTTCATAAAAATAAACTCCATCGAACCTCAGTTAAAAATGCAGATAACAGATGACGAGAAGATGAGGGAATTTCTCAAGGAGGACCCCAATGCGGTAAAGCATACCTTGCTCGAGGATAAACCTGTCCTGACGGCATCGACGAAGGAGCTTCAGACGTTTGTGCTCAAATACGCCGATGATGTTAGGGTATTCCCCGGTGAAATTGTTTTGTTTCAAAGGAAAGCCGAAGTTCCAACTATTTCCGAGGCTGTCAAACCTTAATGACGGCTCAAAACAATATATATAGGCAAAAATTCATGACTTCTCGTTCGGGGTCTAAACAGAAACCTCAAACGCAAAATGTTGTGTTTATCGAGCCCAGACGCTACCTGGTAAACATTGACTCTATCTCTACGCACCAGCTCTTTACAGATTGCCTGGTGATAGGGGCCGGCATCGCGGGCCTTCGTGCCGCCATTGAAGCAGCCGAGCACTGCAACGTCATTATTGTTTGCAAAGATGCAGTGGAAAATAGTAATACTGCCAAAGCTCAGGGCGGTATTGCCTCGGTGCTTGATGAAGCAGATACATTCGAGTCTCATATAGCCGACACGATTAGTACCGGCTGCGGGATATGTGACGAAAATATAGTTGACCTGGTTGTTCGCCAGGGACCGGAGCTGGTAGAGCAACTGCTGCGTTGGGGTGCCGAATTCGACCTGATTGACGGGCGTATCGCCACTACCCTTGAGGGTGGCCACAGTTGTCCTCGTGTTGCTCACGCCCACGGCGATGAAACCGGACGGATTGTTACAGAGGCACTTATAAAAAAAGTCAGCCAGAGTGCGAACATCAGGATATTGGAAAACTTCTATGCTATCGACCTGCTTACCAACAATGACAAAAAGTGCTTAGGGATAGTCGGCTACGATAATCGCAGGGGTCTGCAGATAATCTGGGCTGCAAACACAATCCTGGCAACAGGAGGTGCAGGCCGACTCTACCGCGAAACCACAAACCCCCAAATTGCAACCGGCGATGGAATCGCTATGGCTTATCGCGCCGGAGCCGTATTGCAGGATTTGGAGTTTGTGCAGTTTCATCCCACCACGCTTTACATTGCAGGTGCCACGCGGGCCCTGATTACCGAGACGCTTCGAGGCGAAGGGGCAGTGCTGGTGGATAACAAGGGTCGGCGTTTTATGAAGGAATACCACGAGGCCGCCGAGCTTGCACCACGCGACATTGTCAGCCGGGCCATCCTGGCCCAGATGCGAAAAACCGAGTCAACACATGTCTATCTGGATGTTCGGCACTTCGATAAGGCGTATTTCGCAAAAAGATTCCCGCAGATTAACGAGCTGCTCGAAAGTTTCGACATAGATATTAGTCATGACCTCATCCCTGTTCGACCCAGCGCTCATTATATGATAGGCGGTGTAAAAACTGACAGCTCAGCGAAAACAAGCATCGAGAATCTTTACGCCTGTGGTGAAGTAGCTTCCACCGGCCTGCACGGCGCAAACCGGCTCGGCAGTAACTCCCTGCTTGAAGGGCTGGTATTCGGTAAAATAGCCGGGAAGGTTGCTTCACAAAACACAAAAGCGGACGCCGCCCATTTCAAGCACGCTTTGATAAAATATCTAATACCCCCTTCAGACCGCACACGTTTGGATGCCGCCGATGTTAGAAACTCACTTCGAGCTCTTATGTGGAGAAATGTCGGCATCACCCGAAAGGCCCGATTGCTCGCCGAGACCCAGGAGATTATCAGATTCTGGCAGCGCTATGTGATGGACAAAATCTTTGATTCACCCGAGGGCTGGGAATGCCAAAATATGCTCACCGTTTCGCTGCTTATGGCCTGCTCAGCCCAGATGCGGCAGGAAAGTCGCGGCGTCCACTTCAGAAGTGATTTCCCCGATACCGATGATGAGCACTTTAAAAAACATATAGAAATCACTCGATGAGAAGTAGAAAATAAAACAAACTTTTGCTATAATAAGTAGTATAGGTGGGACAAGCCCCACCCTACAATAGATAATTAAAAGAGCGGGTCTGGCGGCCGCCCCGCACCTACTTTGATGTTTCAGCACCGATACGGATAAGCAGCTTAGCAGTAAATCCGGGGCTTACATCGAAATTTTCCGTTGAAATCTCAAAGTAGGTGCGGGGAGGAAAGTCCGAGCAGGACAGGGCACGGTGATGGCTAACAGCCACCTCCCGCACCTATTTGACTCAGAAGGACTTCTGTCAAATCTGACAACGATTGAGAATAGTGCCATAGAAGGACAAAAATGTTTGTCTGGCTCAAATAGGTGCGGGACGGGAAAGTGCCACAGAAAATACACAGCTGACCCCGCACTCACTTTGTGAGTTCGAGCTTGCGGGCAAAAAAGTGAATATCGCCCGTAAAAAAAACGGCTAAAAGACGCGTTTGGGCCTTGAATTTACAAAGTGAGTGCGGGAGGCAATGGTGAAATGGTGCGGTAAGAGCGCACCGCGGCGTCGGTGACGATGCCGGCAGGGCAAACCCCACCGCCTGCAAGACCAAGTAGCTGGCTACTCGGCCCGAGTGTGAGTCCGCCGTCCTTCTAGCGGACTCTGCCAGCGGGTAGGTCGCTAAAGAGCCAACTGGCAACAGTTGGTCAAGATAAATGGTCGCCATCCGCCGTTACGGTTGGAATACAGAACTCGGCTTACGGACCCGCTCTTTTTTTGGCTTGCTTTTTTGGGCTTCGAGCATATACGCAAACGCGCCCAAGCGGATTTTGACCATAACAACGTTCCCCCTGACAATCATTTGGATTTTGCCTTTGTCGAAATTGATGTGATTGAATTCAACGCCTCCGGGCCGGCTCAGTCTGGTTGCCAGCACCGGAGAGCCGTCCAGCTCGCGCAAAATCACCTCAAATGCCTGATTGACAAGCATCCTGCAAATATCACGCATTTTGTTTTCCTGTTCGGGTGTATCTGTATCATCACGAAGTTCATTCATATCCTTGTGAAAATTGTCTAAAACGCTCCGCAGCATAGCAATTCGTTGTGCATTTTCGGCTGTGCCGGGCTCAGCGAGCATTTCTTCTGCTATTACCATTTCGCAGTCAAACCTGAGACCTCGACTGGGCCAAAGCTCAAGACTTCTTTCCTTGTCATCTACGAAGAAAAAATACTTTCGTATTGTATTCAATTCGCTCTCCTGGAAAGTAACCATATTGAACCAGGTCTGGAAACCATCTTTGCTTTGTCCCAATGAGATAACAACGTTTTCGCTATGGCTAATCAGCTCGGCTTCCGCAAGACCGGAGCCAGGCTCTTCCTGCAATCTTTGAATCTTGGGTACTGAGTTTTGAATGATGCTCTGCTTCAGCTCGATTTGGTCATAGGGGGCCGAAAGCTTCGCTTGATAGGAAAGCTGCCGGGCTTTGTCCCATGGGGACATAACAGAACAGCCTCCTAATAAAGTGCCGAGAAATAAAGCAGCGAAAAGGCACATTACATCTGCCGATCCACAACTTCTAATCGCCGATTTTTTAGTCATAAATCTGCAATCAACAATAGTTGTACGCTCCGATTTCGTCCGCCTCATTACATTTTTCCTCTGAGCTTTCGTACTTCCTGCGAACAATAATTCACGAGAGGTGCTTCTCGCTTTTAGACTTCTTTTGAATCAATCCACTTCATCATCTTTCGCAATCTGCGCCCGACGGTTTCCAGCTGGCTGTCGTGGTCTTTTTCGTATAGCTTTTTGAACTTTTTAAGCCCCGACTTGTATTCGTTTACCCATTCCTTGGCGAACTCGCCGGATGTAACCTCCGATAGTATCTTTTTCATCTCGGCTTTGGTTTGCTCAGGAATGATTCTCGGCCCGCGGGTCAAATCGCCATACTCGGCGGTATTGGATATGCTGTATCTCATATAGCTCATCCCGCCCTGATACATAAGGTCAACTATCAGTTTCACCTCATGCATACATTCGAAATAGGCAATCTCGGGCTGGTATCCGGCTTCTACTAACGTTTCGAAGCCGGCCTTAATAAGCGCCGTCAGACCGCCGCAAAGAACGCACTGTTCGCCGAACAAGTCCGTTTCCGTTTCTTCCTTGTACGTTGTTTCAATAATCCCCGCCCGGGCGCCGCCTATTCCGTTTGCCCAGGCAAGGGCGATTTTTTTTGCATCGCCGGTTGCATCCTGCTGGATAGCTATAAGGTTCGGCACGCCACCGCCTTTTTCGAACTCACTGCGAACCAGATGCCCCGGACCCTTGGGGGCAATCATCACAACGTTAATGTCCTTCGGCGGCACAATATATTTGAAATGAATATTAAAGCCGTGACAAAAGCCGAGCGTCTGGCCGGCCACCAGATTAGGTCCAATCGAATCAGCATAGACTTTCGCCTGCATTTCATCCGGAACCGTCACGATAATCAGTGTTGCTCCATTCATAGCTGTCTTTATATCGGTTGGTTTAAAACCTTGCTTCTGAGCGAGTTTATAATTGTCGGTTCCTTTCAACTCGGCCACTGCCACTTCAATTCCACTATCACGCAAATTCAAGCTGTGCGCATGGCCCTGACTGCCATAACCGATAACCGCTACTTTTTTACCTTTCAACGCATCTATTGGGGCATCTTTTTCATAATAGATTTTTGCTGCCATATCTTTAATTCTCCTTACTCTGTTTTTGTTCCAGGAATTATTAATCTATTGATTCTGGCCCTCGAGCTCATCAAAGCCCGAAGCCCGGCCCGGTTTTGGTGACACTGCGAGTCGTCCGTTCGACCGCCGGACTTCGCACCTGCGCATTATATTAAAAGCGGCTGATTAGGCAAGAAATTTATAAGCATACCAACCCCGCATTTGCCTGTCATTTGGCGCTTGGCTTGACACAGATTGCGGTTCAATTTGCCTGTCAGTCCTAAGGACTCCGCCGTAAGGAGTTCCAAAGACCGTGGACTTACGGAGAAGCGGACGTATCCGTTTTTACATGTCGCGGCATCGCTATTGTGCCGGTTCTCGCCACGCTCTTAATCCCGTAAGGCTTGCAAACATTGATGAAGGCCTCAATCTTTTCCTCAGGCCCGCTGATTTCGACCATAACAAACTTTTGGCCGATGTCCACAACTTTGCCCTTAAACATTTCTATCAGTGATAAGATTTCAGACCGCTTTTCAGGTGGCGCCGAAATTGCTATAAGCATCAAATCACGCGCTACCACCGGCTGGCCGACAAAATCCTGAACTTTAACCACAGGAACAATCCTGGCCAATTGTTTGCGAACTTGCTCGAGGACTCTGTCATCGCCGACGACAACAATAGTCATCCGGCTCAACTGAGGGTCTTCGGTTCGTCCGACAACGAGGGAATCAATATTAAACGCCCTCGCCGCAAACATCCCCGCAACGTGGGCAAGAACGCCCGGCTTGTTTTCAACCAATGCACTTATTATATGCTTCATTTTTCATCCAACTTTCCAAGCTCAAATCAGATTAACCTTTCTAAAATATCAAGCCCGCTCATCTCATCTATACTTTTGCCCGCCGGAACCATCGGCCAGACATTTTCTTCCCTCTCGATTCTAAAGTCAACAACGCAGGGCTTCTTTTCCGCTAACATCTGCTTGATGGCTTTGGGAACATCTTCTTTTTTATCGACAGTAATCCCGACCGCGCCCATCGCACGCGCAATGACCGCATAGTCCGGATTGGACAGATAGCTTTTGGAATAGCGCTTATTGTAGAAAAGCTCCTGCCACTGCCGAACCATTCCCATATACCCGTTGTTTAAGATACAGACTTTTATCGGCAAGTTGTGCTCAACCGCCGTTGCAAGCTCCGTCATCGTCATATTGAAACTGTGGTCGCCGTCAATATCAATAACCGTAGCATCAGGCATAGCTACCTGAGCACCTATGGCGGCCGGCAGACCGTAGCCCATCGTCCCGAGTCCACCGGAGCTGATGAGCTGTCGGGGCCTGATGAATTTGTAAAATTGAGCCGTCCACATCTGATTTTGCCCTACGCCCGTCGTTACGATTGCGCTGTTTTTGGTCTGACGGCAAATCTCCTCAATAACAAACTGGGGCTTAATCGTCGATGAATTCTGGTCATACCGAAAGGGAAACTTCTCTTTCCATTCGGCAATTTTATTGAACCATCTTTTTCTTTCGTGATATTCAACTTCCTTAACCAGCTCGCCGAGAATGACTTTGGCATCGCCCACAACGGGAATATCCACGCTGACGTTCTTCGATATACTCGAAGGGTCAATATCGATATGGATTATCTTAGCGTGCGGAGCAAAAGTCTCGACTTTGCCCGTAACCCGGTCGTCAAACCGGGCACCGACGGCAATCAACAAATCGCATTCCTGCACTGCATAATTGGCATACGCAGCACCGTGCATCCCAAGCATATCCAGCGATTCCGCCTTTCTCTGGTCGTAGCTGCCCAGCCCTAAAAGTGTCATTGTTACGGGCAGATGTGCCTTCTCCGCCAGTGTCCTTAACTCGCCGCTTGCATTGGAGCTGATAACACCGCCGCCGACGTAAAGCACCGGCTGCTTGGATTTATTTATCGCTTCCGCAGCCGTTGATATCTGTCTGGCGTGTCCTTTGGTCCGAACTTTGTAACCCGGCAGCTTCATCTCAACCGGACCGCCGGTGCTGCACTTGCTAACCTCCACATCAACCGGTATATCAACCAGCACCGGGCCTGGCCGGCCGGTCGAAGCAACATAAAATGCCTCCCGAATGATGCGAGCCACTTCTTTAACATCCTTGACGATGCAGTTATATTTTGTAACCGGACGGGTAATGCCGGTAGTGTCGGCCTCCTGGAATGCGTCATTTCCGATAAGCTCCGTGCGGACCTGCCCCGTCAGGGCTACTAATGGAATCGAATCCATATTTGCCGTCGCAAGACCGGTAACAAGGTTGCACGCCCCCGGGCCGCTGGTTGCCACTACAACACCGACTTTCCCGCTTGCGCGGGCGTATGCATCAGCCATATGGCATCCGCCTTGTTCGTGGCGGGGAACTATAAAATTAATCGGCGCATCATACAGCCTGTCGAACAAAGGTAGCACCACGCCGCCGGTATAGCCGAACATTGTATCGACACCCTGTTCAAGGAGCGTATCAACGATAATTTGTGCGCCTGTTTTGATGGTGGAACTATCGGCTGAACCGACCGAAGTGCTGGAGTTGGATTTCATTTTTTTATTCCTTTCCTGATAAACACCACAGGCTCTATCCTTGTCCGCCGGCAGGCGTGCTTGCGCCTCACACCGGCTCACAAGCTTGTCCCCGTGAAAACGGGGAATAGAAACCTCTATTGTTATTCCGGCAGGCCCCCGCATTGCGGGAACCTTCAATTATGGCTACATTAGGCCCCTTCTGGTGAGCCAACCGTTTCTACACAGAAACGACCGAATCATCCGAAGATTCTAACCCTGCCATAATCCCGTAACCATCCCATACAGGGACGTCTCAGGGTCGTACTTGCATGTTTTCACACAAATACGGTAGTATTATACGAACGAAAAACGACTCTGTCAATTATTTTCGGCAATTTCTACGGCTTACAATAAAGATTTTTCCCCTTTGATTTAGCCCCCGCCCCGCGCGGTGGGGGTCACTTCTCAAGACGGTAGGGTGCGATATTTCGCACCATTTTGACTTAGTTTTAGGTTTTCTCAAGAAAATCAGTAATTCGGTCAATTATTTTTTCAGGTTTCTTGGTTTGGCATTCCCAAATTGTAAGAACTTTCCATCCTTGTCTTTGTAGAGCGAGCCGGTCCCTTTTATAACGTTCTTTATTTGCTTGCAGCTTCGGAATCCAGTATTGTCGTCTAGACTTCGGCCTGCGCCGTCCTAACCGACAGTTGTGCCTGTGCCACCAGCAGCCATGAATAAATATTGCTTTCTTATGCTTAGGTAAAACAATGTCCGGGCATCCCGGCAGGTCTCTCCTATAAAGTCGAAACCTATATCCCACCCCGTGAACTATTCGCCTGACTATAATCTCAGGTGTGGTGTCTGTTTTTCTTATGCGTGACATACAATATGAGCGTTGCTCTTTGGTCAATACGTCCATTGGGAAAGCCTTCTAAAAAAAAGTCTGTTTAATCTCTCTCAAGATGTGGCTAATAAATTTTCAAGAACTAAACGCGCTACTTTCACATTAACAGCATTTCCGAGAGCAGACATTGCTGTTGTTCGATTTGGAAGATATTTTAGGTCATCCATTGATTGAAGTCTCGCACACTCACGAACGGTCATATAGCGCCGTTCCCATCCGATAATTGGTACCTGTGTTGTGGTCATTGCGACTAATGATGGAGATGTTGTGGGCCGTTTGACTCTTACCCCTGATGCTCTAAACTGAATGACATATTTCCAGATATCCCGTTCCTCTCCGTGACAGTTCCATTCCAGCTTTTGAAGACTTGGTGGAAACTGTTTGATTTTTGGTAGCCAGGGTTTTATCCAATCCTGATGTTTCCTGTATAACGCCCGATTCTGTCTGATAAAAGCTTGTTTCCAATCTGGAAACGCGCCTTTTTTCGCCCGCGCATAGCTTGGAACGCGTGTAAGAATATCTTTCCTATATCGTGTATTAAGGGTTTTGCCAAAACAGCCTTTGCTTTTGCGCAAACGTGCTAATTCAACTTCGTATAGCGAATTCTGCTTGTATGGATATGTGGCTTTAAATTCCATGCTCCATATTGGGAACGATGGCAGTTGCTCATCCTCAGGAAACACCTTCAGAAATTCCTGCCAAGTGTCAAGACATTTTACGACCTGTTCGCTTAACCCGGCGGCATCAGACGGATTCTCATCTAAAACATCACTTATCGAGAGTTCGTTACCGTTTGTTGCTGGTTGCGGCCATTCGAAGCCGTCCAATCCACCTAACCGCCCGACCATATACATACGCTCACGGATTTGCGGCACTCCAAACCTATGAGGTGATAGCTGCGCGTTCTTTATCTCATAACCTAATGACTCAAGGGATTCTTTCACCTTAGCGTAAGTATTGCCCTTATCATGCCTGACAAAATGGGCAACATTTTCCAGGATAATGAATTTGGTCTGATGATGCTTTAAGATTTCAACAATGTTAAAGAATACCGTCCCTCTAACGGCATCTTCCCAGCCCATCTGCTCACCCGCTTTAGAAAAAGGCTGACACGGAAAACCCGCACAAAGAAGTTCGTGCGGAGGCACATCTTTAGCATCAATTTCTTTGATATCTCCAGCAGGCTCTATCCCAAAGTTAGCTTTATAATTCTCTCGTAGCTTTGAATTAATCTCGCTCGCGAACACACACTCTCCACCTAACTGTTTTGCAGCTAAATGAAACCCACCCAATCCTGCAAATAAATCAACAAATCTCATACTCTTTTAGCTTGGTTTTTACCCATAAGGCTAACTCTCTGTCAAGTATCTTATCGCCTGTAGCAGCGCAAATAAGGTTTACTATTCGAATCCTATCAAATAATATCCCACCTTCTTTAGACACATCGTGCCAATCTCGTTGAGGGATTATATAAGGTACTGCAAATGCTTTGATAGGATTGCTAGACCAATGTATATACTGCTCCCATGCACGCAAGGGCAAATCACCAGTCTTACTTCGCCAATTCTGGCCAGTTGCACATTGAAGCAATATGACTACTTGACTTGGTCTTGATCGTTTTTCTAAAAAAGGTTTCCACGCAACTACATCCACTCCACGGTCCTTGTACCTTTCTGCTGGTGATTCAACATATCTTTCATTAAGTCTGACCGACAAATCAATGATTCTATCTCGAATTGAAGATTTTTCTCCTTTTATAACAGGCCATCCAAAAACAACCGCTTCACCGGAAAGATATTTCTTAATGGCTTGACAGACGAGTCTTTCGAAAAGTTTGGATGTGCCTTGTGAGCCATTTTCGGCTCCGAAAATAGCCATGATCAAACAGGCTAAATAAGCATTTTTTGTTGTAAAGATTTCATTAGGTTCTATTGAAAGACTATCAATTTGAAACGGACATGTATTGTATAACTTTTTTCTATATTCTAATTCCGTCCAAACATCACAGATAAAAGATTCTTTCGGCTCTTCTCCTATGTCTCTTTCAAGCAACTGGCTGAGCTTAGTTTTAGAAATAAACTCTCCTGTTATGGCTATATAGAGTTCTATCCAGTCCGAAACGAAAGTGATTGAATTTGGATCTGAGATTCTTATCATTAGCTTTCTTTCACTGTTTTCAGTAGTTGTTTCACTGTTTCAGAACACTTCTCCACCCCACTAATAACATCTGCTGTTTTGTGAAGATGCGCTAGCCCTAAAACTGTTTGCAACTTACCATTTATAGACGCTAAATATCTAAGAATCATTTGTTCTTCCCCATCACTTAAGTCGTAGGCCTCGTGGAGGTTTCGTGTTCGCTCAAGGTGTTTAAGTGCGTCTGGGCTCTCTACAACATGAGATAAATAATCTGTAATATCTCGTGACTCATCGATAACCGGCGAATTTTTATTGTCACCAAATAACCAGCTTGTTAAGTTTTGCAAGCTTTTAATTTTATCTCTAGGAACCGGAGCATTTGGGTCTGTATCTTTTATTCTAGTTGGTAGTCCTAAATAACGCTTAATAGGCCCTTGCCCTATTGCTAATATCAAAAATGAGAATTTACCTAACTCCGCCAATTTTGTGTCGTAATCAAACTCGTCTCTTGCTTGTTGAAGAAGCTTGTAGCTAATATAATTTTTTCTTACCGAACCTTGACTATCCCCAACTTGCGTTTCCACATCTGAAAGAGTCTTTCCTAGGTCGATTAAATTTGCAATGTACCTCGCTTTTGCATAAGCATCCCATTTCTGGATACCTACAATATGGCGTACTCCCATATAAGGAATAACATCTGACCGCTTTGAATAAACTATGGCAGGTAAAAGTTTCAAATCGTCAATAATCTCCGGAGGCGCTTCTTGCCACTGCTTTATATTAAGCTGATTTCTCAATATTGGATCTATTAGTAATTTAGCAGCCGCGACGCGGCGATTTCCTTCAACCACTGTAAAGGTGGTTGTATCACTTTTTATAAACTTTATGAATTCATCTGAAGAGACATTGGCCTTGGATAGCTTGCTGGGTACGCTTCGGGGAATTACAACCAAAGGCTCTTCATCAAAATAACCATTTTGGCTCATGGAAGCGATGAGTTCATCTAAATTGAAGCCTTTGTAGAGTGCCTTAAGCAATTCTGCTTCATTTTGACCTTGTATGTTTTCTGGAAGTCTTGGGTTATCTTTATCTAAGAATAGTCTTTCAATTTCGATATTCAGTTGAGGCCTTCTTCCTGCAATTATTTGATTACCTTTTTTATCCATCTTAGAAATGCTCCGTTTGCCTTCTTGAGTTCAGTATATTCACTGTGAATCAAAATTCATACTTTACCTCTTTTTACAACTTTCTTTTTTTAGAGATCAATCAGAAATATAGTTATTATATCAACACAGACAAACCTGCCAATTCATTTTATCCCCCTAACGAGAAAAGACAATTCCCATCAAAACAAGACCCCATCAACCAGTTCATTTGTTCCGCTATTGTTCTTTTTTTCCAGTAACAAAGTATTTATTGCCTTTTCGTACCACCTTGCCTTCATTCAAAAGAAGGCCAAGCACAGACCACGATAAATAATCTTTTTGCTCACCCAGATAATCAGAATGAATCTCAAGGATTTCTGCGATTTCAGCATTTCTCAAACCATCCGATTTTTGTGCCAAAATTCCCAAGATCGCTTCTTTCAATAAGTTTAATCCTTGTCGCGCTTGCTCATGCGGTTTCATATGATTACTCCCCATTTCCGAATTTTATTTCCAGCTCGTTCAATATCATTTTTTCCCATTATATAAGTTTCAAATCCACAATTACCTTCAAACAAGCAATTCCGCAAACTTGAGGGAGATTATAGGGGATAGAGTTCCGATTTCAATAGTAAAAATGCTGCTAAAAAAGTGCATTTTTCTCCGTTATTCTTTGACTTTTGTTTGATAATATGTTATAATACGCAAATGTTAGCCGGATGGTTAACATAACCCGCCAGCAGGCGGCAGATTTCGCGGAGAACCGCACAGCTTGTCCTCGAATGTCTTAGTCGGGGATCTTGTATCAGCAAATACAAGCCAAAGAGCATTTTCTGTCAAGCCAGACAAGGTTTTGAACATTTAAATTTATGTAATTTGAATTTGTTTCGGATTCTTGTCCGCCGTAGTCTTGACGTAGGCGGATAGTGCTTAGAAATTCGGATTTCAAACTAAACTACCGGATAACTCCTTATGAAACAATATCTTATCATCAATCGTCCATCTTCTGTCATCTGCCATCTGTCTTCTGCCATCTGTCGTCCGTCTTCTGCCATCTGTCGTCCGTTTTCTGTCTTCTGTTTTTAAACAAAACAAACCCAATCTTGTCCGCCGTAGGCCGATTGCAAATGAATCTAAGTACTTGTATGAAAATAGCTTATAAAAATAAATCCAATTGGACACTTGGTGAAAACAAACCCAATTCAAACCCAATTTTCAAACCCTGCACAAAAATAGCTGGCCAAAAGCCGAATCAAAGATATAATAATACTAATAAGTAAATTTTTTGGAGATTTCTTATGTGTGACGAATGCGGTTGCAGCGAAGTAAATGCCGAAAAGACTTTGGAAGAAAAGGTCCAGGACACAATCGATGCCATTCGCGAGAGTCTGCAAAGCCATGGCGGCGATGTTGAGCTGGTCGAAATAGATGAGGACAACACCGTCAAAGTCCGCCTGCAGGGGGCCTGTCAGGGCTGCCCCGGCGCTACGATGACGATGAAAATGGGTATCGAGAGAATCCTGAAAGAAAGGGTTCCTGAGGTCAAAGAAGTCATCGCTATTGATTAGGCACGGCCAACAAACAGCCTTTTCAGGTCCTAATGTCCGAACCATCAGTTTGGTCGCCGTTTTTCTGTTCTCAAGATGAGCTTAAATGTTCGCAGATGCTGCTGGTATCGGGGTTTTCAATGACGCCTCTTTCAGTAATAATGGCGGCGATATCACGCGCCTCAGTAATGTCAAAGGCCGGGTTATAAATTTCAACTCCTTCCGGCGCAGTTCTTTTGTTGCCGCAAAATGATACTTCATCGGCCGGTCTTTGTTCGATGGGTATCTCGGCTCCACTTTTTATACTCAAATCGAACGTGCTTGAAGGTGCGGCAATATAAAATGGTATATCGTGCTCTCTGGCAAGAATGCTCAGGCTGTAAGTACCAATCTTATTTGCCGCGTCACCGTTTGCTGCGATTCGGTCTGCGCCGGTTATGACAGCATTTATCTTTCCCTGCTTCATCAGGTAAGCGGCCATATTGTCACAAATCACTGTAACATCAATTCCGGCCTGCTTGAGCTCCCAGGCTGTCAATCGAGCACCCTGGAGCAGCGGCCGGGTCTCATCCGCATAGACCCTGAACTTCTTTCCATTTTTATGTGCCTCAAACAAAACCGAAAGGGCCGTGCCCTGTCCCGCCGTTGCAAGCGCTCCGGCATTGCAATGTGTCAAAATACCGGCACCTTCTTTGATGAACTTTTCCCCATTTTGCCCAATCCGTCGGCACATATCCACGTCTTCCCGATAGATGGCGTTCGCCTCGGCTAAAACAGCCTCTCGAAAGTCCTGTAACGTTACTTCAGATTCTGCGGTGATAAACTCTTCGGCACGCCTCTGAATTCTCTCCAGCGCCCAGAACAAATTTACCGCTGTGGGACGTGATGATGCCAGATACTCGGCAGATTCAGCCAGTACTTTAAGTCCTTGTTCCAGGCCATCCGCAGGCTTAAGCTTTTGCATAGCTAAAACAAATCCGTAAGCAGCAGAGACACCGATAGCCGGGGCACCGCGAACAGTAAGAGTTCTTATTGCTTGGTAAAGCTGTTCAATAGTTCGGCATTGCAGCTTAATAAATTCCGCAGGCAATCGCCGCTGGTCTATAAGCTCCAGGAAGCCGTCAACACCACCAATCCATTTAAGCGCCGGGACAATCATAAAAATATCTTTTTTCAAACATCGTGCTCAGATTATCTTTCAACTCTGGCACCGCCGCCGCCCATAACTTTCTGGACCTCACTTAGACTGGCTGTGGTCGTATCGCCGGGTGTAGTCATTGCCAGAGCGCCGTGAGCGGCACCGTAGTTGACCGCCTCGGCAGGCGTTTTCCCCTCCATAAGAGCATATATCAGCCCGGAGGCAAAGCTGTCACCGCCGCCGATACGGTCGTATATCTCAAGGTCCGGCATAAGTGTAGCATCGTGAAATTGCCCGTGTGCATAGACAATAGCACCCCAGTCGTTGACCGAAGCTGTTTTCGCATTCCGCAGAGTTGTGGCTACGACTTTGAAATTTGGAAACTCCTTTGTAACCTGCTCAATCATCTTCTTGAAATTTGTCGGGTCGAGCTTTGAGTAGCTCTTGCCGGTGCCTTTTACTTCAAAACCCAGAGCGGCTGTGAAGTCTTCTTCATTTCCGAGCATTACATCCACGTGCGGTGCGATAGCCCGATTCACTTCCATTGCTTTTTTCTGGCCGCCGATATCCTTCCATAGCGAGTTGCGAAAGTTCAGGTCGTAGGAAACTACGGTGTCGTGTTTTTTGGCTGCGGTGACGGCCTCGATGATAACATCCGGTGTCGTCAGCGAGAGTCCTGCAAAAATGCCTCCGGTGTGGAACCATCGTATGCCGTCTGTGCCGAATATGCTTTCCCAGTCGATGTCACCTTTTTTTAGCTGTGAGGCGGCGCTGTTCGCCCTGTCTGAACAGCCCACGGCTGCCCGCACGCCAAAGCCGCGCTCGGTGAAGTTCAGGCCAATCCTTACCTTCCTGCCGATGCCATCATAAGGCACCCATTTGACATATTCTAAACTCACGCCGCCCTGATACATCAAATCCTCGAGCAGTCTGCCGACGGGATTATCCACAAGGGCGGTAACAACCGCAGCTCTCTGACCAAAACAGCGCTTAAGACCTCTGGCGACGTTGTACTCTCCACCGCCCTCCCAAACCCGAAAATGCCTTGTCGTATGAATCCTCTCATCGCCTGGGTCCAGGCGAATCATAATCTCGCCTAACGAAAGTATGTCGTACTTGCATTCTGACTTTGGTTTTAAATCAATTATTGCCATGGAGAATCTCCTTCCGATTTAATTAGCTGCTATAGATTTTCCCTTCCCTGTAATCTTGCCAAGCCGGCTCGAACGCCTTTCTTTCTGTCGGTGCCGGCCTTAATTTGATGTTTCTATACCGGAACAAATCGGGCGAGCCTTCGTCGTATTCAATCTGCAGGATAGAATTTCTCAACGACTGGTTTTCAGGTTTGAACTTCAAGGGTTTGTTTGTGGCCTTATCAATCACGTCAGGATGTATTTCAATACCGTCCTGGGCCAGCACAAGATGCGAACCACGTGAGCCGCTGCCCTGCTTGAGCAATTCCACAACAGCCTTCAGGTACGCGACACTTGCCAGAGCCAGATGCTCTGCCCTGATAGCTGTAATTAAAGCCTCGGCGCCTTTTGAATTAAACCCTTTTTGTTTTATGCTTTTGTAGAGCTTTACTGCATTTTTGAGGGCTTTTTGGGCATCATTCAACTCTCTGATATGTCCCCCAGATGCGGTCATACGGCTTCGGACCTCCTCTAAAACCTCTTCGGGCTCCAAGCCGGACGAACTTTTATATTGCTCGAAACCTGTAACAATGTTACTTAACTGCTTGTCTATTTCAGGTTGTTTATCCGAGTAATCCGGCAGCTCACAGCCATAGACATTCACAATATATTCTGCCGCTCGGAGCCCGCCGGTCTGGCCGGCGTTAAGAGCAGAGCCGCCGGGACGTTTTACCCCGTGAGTTCCCGCCATCTCGCCTATGACAAAGGTCTGTGGTATGTTAGACTCCCACCATTTGTTCACGGCAAAGCCGCCGTTGTTATGCTGAGCACAGACTGCAATCTCAAGCGGTTCGGAATATAAATCAATACCGTTCTCTTTATATATCTCGATAGCAGGAGTATTCATATATGCCAGTCGCTCGATAGGTGTTTTCTGTAGTGCTCCGGCTTTTCGCAGATACTCCCTGGCTTGCGGCTCGAGGTCATCGATGCTGAACTTATCCATAGAGCCACCACCTATAGGATTTTTCAGAAAGTCCATATAGACCCGCCTGCCCTTTTGTGTTTCATTGAATACGAGGATATCAATCAAAGACGATTGCCCCGCCGAAGGCGGGTTTCCTACAGACCCAGCGTTGCTGGGCTCAATCCGCTGCGGGTCGAAGGGCCATTGATACCCTTTAAGAAAAATATTCGTTGCCATCTTGCTCATTGTCGGGAAAAAGTCCGTCAGGAATTCTTTCTCATCTTTTCCGTCGGCGTCTGTGCTGAATATTCTCGGAATCGCCTGCATATAAGTGCCGGAAACATTCCAGCGGAATTTGATACTCGCCAGCCCGAACTGCGACTCGGTCAGGTTTACCCCAGCCAATCCTGCTTTGAATGCAAGCCCGTGGATTCCGAACTGGCCTTTTGGATAGACTGTGGCTTTGAAAAGCTCACCCGGCCCACCGGCGGCAAGCACCATATTTGCACCAAAGAAGACGTTTATGGCATTATTCGTTCCATCAGCATTTTTCTTATTTAGCGTTACAACGCCTGCGATTCGCTTCGATTCGCCGGAGCCGACTGTTAATAAATGTGCGAGCTCCTGCGCATCGAAAATCTTGACACCGTACCGTTCGAGCTGTTTCTGCAGGCATTCGCTCATAAACCTGCTCGTTTTAGGGCCGGCTGAAGTGGCTCGCTCGTAAGGGTCATGGTCTGTCTTATAACCAATGAAGGTGCCCGTAGAATCTGTCGGAAATGGGACTCCGGCCTGAACCAAATGGTAGAATTCACGAAGTGAGCTGACTGCTTCGATAAGCGCCAAGTCACCGTGGCAGCACCCGGCTGCTGTCAGACTCCTGGCAAACTCTTCCGCGCTGTCGGGAACGTCCGGGCTTGTGCCTATTTTATAGTAGGTCTGCTTGTCGGAGCCGCTCATCCGCGATGCGCCCAAGCCCAGTCCTGCGGTTACTACGGCAACTCTTTCCTTAGGATTCGTAACGCCTTTTTGCTCCATAAATTGACACAGGTGCACCGCGCAGTTCATTCCCGCCGCCCCTGCACCGACGATAACAGTATTATAATGATGAACGTTAATTATCTGGTTGCGGATTTTCTTGGTTTCCATAGTCTATTTTCCCGCTAACTGAGATTGAAATTTCTACCTGTAGTCCGGCTTATTCGTTCGGGCGAGTCTGCGGCAAAATCGATATTAGGATATTTTTCCGCCCGCAGCTTATCTATCAACTGTTTAATCTTTGTCAGCTCTTCGGCTAAAAGATTGTAGTCCTGCTCATCGATGATTTTTTTCAATGCAGCCTTTTCAATCATACTGAAAGAGCCGCCAAGCACCAGAACACCTGCATCAATATAGTCGGGAATGTTGCCTGCGTTTGTTCCGCCCGTAGGCACCAGGCTGATGGTCTTATGAATGGCTGGGTCGATTGCCTTGACAAAGCCGGGCCCGCCGAGCTGCTCGGCTGGAAATATCTTACAGAGATTCGCTCCTTTGGAAAACTGGCTGATGACCTCAGTTACACTGCCGCATCCGGGTATCATAGGGAGCTTACCGGCGAACTTCTCGAAGCTTTCGTCAGTGAAGTTGAGCGCTGAGACAAGATAGCACGCACCGGCATCAACGACATCCTGCAAGGAGGGCAGCGGGTCCTGAGGATGAGTCTTGTTATAAATTTCAAGCATCGCAGGTGAGTCGATTAAGCTCGCCGAACCCGCCGCAAAATCGGGCAGCTCTTTGCGCAGCCGCGATAGTTTTTCCAGAGGCTTATTTATCCGGCAGGTTACTTCCATATTATTAACGCCCGCATTCATAAGGGCCTCGGCAGTCCTGACAATGTCGAGCTTGTCCTGGTTAAAGACAAGAATAAATCCGTCTCTTAATAGTGTTGTGATTGTGCTTTTAATATCCATAATTCCTCCCTACAGCCTTCTTAAATGAAAACCCCCATCAACATTTATAACCTGGCCGGTTGAGAAATCAAGCCTGCCTTCGGCGATGGCACCGACCGCCTTTGCGATATCTTCAGGCTGGCCCCATCGCTTAATGGGTGTCAGGCCTTCTGCTATCAGCTTATCGTATTTGTCCTTAACCACGCTGGTCATATCAGTCTGGATGATGCCGGGCCTGACTTCGAACACTCCGATACCGTATTCAGCTAATCTGTCGGCATACAGCATCGTCATCATTGAAATACCCGCCTTGCTAACGCAGTATTCCCCCCGTGCCGGCGAGCTGGTGTATGCCGAGATTGAGCTTGTGTTTACAATCCGATACGCTCGCTCGGGATGTGTCTTCTTCTGTTCAATCATCCAGTTAGCTACTTGTTGAGTCAAGAAATACGGCCCTTTGAGATTTATTCCCATTACCCTGTCGAAACTGGCCTCCGTGGCTTCAAGAATATCCATCCGTTGTGAAGGTGCGACACCGGCATTATTCACGAGCATATCACATCTGCCGAATTTTCTCTTGGCCAGAGCAACAAGACTATCGCGGTCCTCGGCGCTGCTGACATCGCCTCGAAGACTCTCGCACTTTGCCCCAATTTTCTTGATTTCTTTTTGTGTCTGTTTTGCGCGCGATTCATCCGGCTCGCCCTCAGTTGTAAAATCAAAGTGGTTGATGACTAAATCATAACCCAATGATGCCAGTTCCTTTGCAATACCTTTTCCGATACCACGACTTGCTCCTGTAACAATTGCTGTGGGTCTTTCCGCCATTTTCAAAATCCTTTCTAAAGAATCTCGGACTTTATTGTTTTAGGAATTCGTTTATTTCCCTGGCTGCTTTCATACCGTCCGCAACGGCTGCAACCACCGTCGATGCCCCTCTCACAAGGTCGCCGCCGGCAAAAACTCCAGGCCTCGATGTCGCAAGTGAACCTTCTTTTGTGCGGACCAGGCCGTTCGTTAATTCCACACCAGGAAGAATTTCGCTGATTTCTTCCGGCAAGCTTTGACCTATGGCCTCGACCACAATGTCCATATCGAGCTCATAAGCGCTCGACTCTATAGGCTCGGGCCGGCGGCGTCCGCTCTGGTCAGGCTCGCCCAGCCGGGTCGGGCAAACCTTAATCGACTTCAATTTGCCATCGACAGAATTGAATCCGAGTGGCTGTGTTAGTATCAAAAAATGCACGCCTTCATTCATCGCACGGTCGCGTTCCGAGCTCCAGGCAGGCATCTCTTTGAAAGACCGGCGATAAATAATATAAACATCTTTTGCGCCGAGCCACTTGGCCGTAACCGCTACATCCATCGCAGTATTACCCCCGCCTATTGCCGCAACACATTTGCCTGCGAGCTTAAACCTGCTCGGCTGTCTGGCCATCGAAAGAAACTCCATCGCATTCCATAAGCCATCCAAGGATTCATCGGTATAATCTGTGGTTATGGCGCAATCCGGCAAATCTGCCGGACTGTGGACTGATTTTGCAAGGCCCATACCGATAAAGACAGCTTCAAAACCTTGCTTGATAATTGTATCAAGATTGAAACCCGCGTTTAATTCTTTCCCGAGATGTAGAATCATCCTTTCTTTGGGCACATCGGCAAATATAGCTGCAATTTCCTTCTTCAGCGAGTCGCCCTGCCTGTCCGCCGGGATTACCGATTCTATCATCCCGCCGAACTCGCTGCTTTTATCGAATATCGTTACGGTGTGCCCTACTTCAAGCAGTGTCGCTGCACAGGCCAGACCCGCCGGTCCTGCACCGATTATAGCAATGTTTTTTCCGCTTGCTTTTTTGGGTATTTGCAGTTTTGACCAGCCGTTCTTGTTCGCCTGCCCGGCCAGATACCTTTGTATATCGGCAATCGGCAAAGGCCTGTCACCGATAAATCTCTGAAGACAGTTACCTTCACATTGCTGCTCGACCGGGCACAGCCAGGCGCAGACTTCCGGAAATACATTAGCTTCTCTTAGAACCTGGTATGCGGTTTTTTCGTCACCATCTAAAAACAACCTGATGAATTTCGGTATATCAACACCTGCCGGACAGCCCAGCCGGCACGTCGGCTCCTGACATTTTCGGCACGCCGAGGCAAGGCGAAGAAGATTGTCCTTATCGCTCATCCTTCCTTGCTCGAATATCGGCCCATATACTTTATTATCCCGCAACACGCAGCCGGTCATTCCGCCGTCCCGCATTATCTGCGTGCACGCGCTACAGCTTACGCAGACTTTCTCCGGATACATCCGGCCTTTTGTGATTATATCTTTGGCGAAATCCGGATATGCAAACGCCATTCTTCCTGCGCCGACCAGGGTAGAGCGGCCGTTCATTTTGCTTGCTGCCGCCACGTTCGCAAACAATGTCCGCAGCCAGCTATAGCCCGTGCTGACAATTGCGATGTTGGGAAATTCCTTTTGAATTTCGCCTGCCAGATTGATAAGTCTGCATACGCCCACGAGCGGATGTTCCGGCTCTTCATAACCGCCGACTATCGGCTCATTAAAAGGCCTTCCCAGGTGTGGATTGTAATATGGATTTGCCGCCGTGATGTTAATCAGATTAACGCCGCGCTGCTGCAAAAGGCCGATGAGCTTCTTCGGCTCCGTCAGGTCCGGCTTGCTGTAATCATCCTTATCGACACCCCAGCCATAAGGATACGGTATAGCGTCGTAAACACCAAGGCGGATTACAACCGGCGCATCCTCTCCAAGCTCATTATGAATTTTATCTATAACTTCAAGAACAAACCTTGTCCGGTTCTCGAATGAGCCGCCATATTTGCCTTTTCTATTATGGCAGGCAAAAAGCTCATTTATCAGATACCCGTGACAGGATTTTATATCGACCGCATCAAACCCGACCTCAAACGCCATCCTCGCCGCCTCAACGTAAGCATCCTGGAGACTATCAAGGTACTCATCCGTTACAATAGGCCAATCGTCAGGTATCTTGCTTGTCGCATTTGGGTCGGGTTTTTGCTGGGGAACCAGAGCATCCCGGTAAGGGTCACGCTGGGCAATTATCGGATACGCAACTTCCTGCGGCTTACTATATCGTCCCGAATGAGTCAATTGCAGCACGATTACAGGCTTATGCATCGGCCCGATGGCTTGCGTTGCGTCCTGCCGTATGCTTTTAACCATCGCCCGAAAGCTGTCTTTGCTTTTTTCATTGAGCCACAATTGCCTCGGATTAGCTCTGCCTTCGGGCACAACCGCCGTGGCCTCAGCCCAGAGCAGTCCTGCCCCGCCGGCGGCGAACCTTTCATATCGGCGTAATGTTAGTTCACCCGGACGGCCCTGCGAATCGCCGTCGCAGCCTTCCATAGGATGCACCGCTAACGAATTCGGTATCAGAAGCGCACCGATACGTACAGGCTCAGCTAAAATCGAGATGTCCTTGGAGGCCTCAATCTGCACACCAAGCCCTTTGGCCAACCTTTGTAAGTCTTCAATGCCGCCTAATTGGAACTCCCACATTTTATCACTCGCCCAATATTTCGCTGTTGATATTCTGTATAAATCAGAAAAGCAAGAGAACTAAAGTGCCTGAAATTACACATAACTTTATCTCACTTTAGTCACTTTCTAATTTCGTTAAGTTTTGTTTTCAGGAATTTGGCTGTATAACTTTTTTTATCGTTGATAATCTCTTCGGGCGCCCCTGCGACCACAACCCTGCCGCCGGCGTCTCCGCCCTCGGGGCCGAGGTCTATTATATAATCCGCCATCTTTATAACGTCAAGATTATGCTCGATTACCACTACCGTATTGCCCATATCACACAGCCGTTGAAGCACGTTCAGCAGGTTATGAATATCGGCGAAGTGCAGCCCTGTTGTCGGCTCATCGAGCAGATATAAGGTATGCCCCGTAGCTGCCTTGCCCAGCTCGGCGGAAAGCTTCACACGTTGCGCCTCTCCGCCGGAAAGTGTCGTCGAGGATTGGCCTAACTGCATATAACCCAAACCGACATCCGCCAACGTCTGTAGTATCCGTAAAATCGTCGGGAAGTTTGCAAAAAAACCCAGCGACTCCTCAATCCTCATATCGAGCACATCGGCAATATTTTTGCCTTTGTATGTAACCTGAAGTGTCTCCGGATTGTATCTTGTTCCTTTGCAGCTCTGACAGGTTACATAAACATCCGGCAAAAAGTGCATCTCAATCTTTTTTGTTCCCTGCCCTTTGCAGTATTCGCAGCGACCGCCTTTAACATTGAAGCTGAATCGTCCGGGCTTATAGCCGCGAATCTTTGCTTCCCGCGTCATACTAAACAATTTTCTCATCAGGTCGAAAACGCCTGTATATGTCGCCGGGTTGCTCCGCGGGGTCTTTCCTATCGGCGACTGGTCTATTTCTATGACCTTATCAATCTGCGATGTGCCGAGAATATTGCTGTGTTTTCCCGGCTTTTCACGAGACCGGTACAGCCAGCGTCGCAAAGCTTTCAACAGTATCTGGTTGACCAACGTGCTCTTGCCCGAGCCGGAAACACCCGTTACGCATGTAAATACGCCGAGCGGAAACTTGACATCAATATTTTTAAGATTGTTCTGTGCCGCTTCCTTTACTTCGACGCATTTTTTAAGATTATATTTCCTTCGCTTTATCGGCAGGGCTATACTCTTTTTGCCGCTCAAATACTCGCCCGTCAGCGAACCTTCGCAGGCGGTAATGTCGGCAAAACTACCCTGGGCAACAACTTCACCGCCGTGCGCACCGGCAGCCGGGCCTATATCAATAATATGGTCGGCACTTTTGATTATATCTTCATCGTGTTCAACCACTATAACCGTATTGCCCAGTCTGCTCAGCCGCTGCAATATCCCTAATAATCGCTCGTTGTCGCGCTTGTGCAGACCTATCGTTGGTTCGTCGAGGACATAACAGACTCCCACCAGGCCGCTGCCTACTTGTGTAGCTAATCGGATTCGCTGTGCCTCACCGCCGGCAAGGCTGCTGCTCATCCGGTCCAAGGTCAAATATCCAAGCCCAACATCCACCATAAATTTAAGCCTTGCCTTTACTTCCTTTAACACCGCTGCACCAATCAAAGATTTTTCTTTGTCTAATTGCAGTCCTTTGAAAAATTCTTGTGCCTTTTCGATACTGAGCGCCGTCAATTGATGTATGCTCTTGTCTCCAACGGTTACAGCGATGGCCTCAGGCCGAAGCCGTGCACCCTCACAGCTTCGGCAGGGCTGTTCCGAAAGGTAGCTGTGCAATCTGGTTTTAACATACTCGCTCGTCGTCGTTTCCCATCGCCGGGCAAGATTCGGAATAACCCCTTCGAACCACATGCCGAATTTTTGCTCGTCTGCTGCCGTCGTCCCGTACATCAGAATCCTTGTGTAATCCTTCGGTATTTGGCTAAAAGGTATAGATTTATTGATGCCCATATTCCGGCAGAACCTTTTGACCAGGCGATTGTAGAAGATATTCATTCTCTTGCCGCCCTTGCGCCAGGCATCTATTGCACCGTTTTCCAGCGAGACACTTTTATCCGGCACAATCAGGTCGGGGTCAAACTCCAGAATTGTCCCCAGACCATCACAGCTCTTACAGGCTCCATACGGACTGTTGAAGCTGAACAGCCGCGGCGACAGCTCCTCAAGACTGACCTGCGGATGCTTGGGACAGGCAAACTTCTCGCTGTAAATAACCTCTTTCCACAGGTTGTTTTCGCTTTTGTTATCCGCATCGTGCTTCTGAACTAAAACTAAAAGTATCCCATCAGCCAGTTTTAGTGCCGTCTCCACAGAATCAGCCAAGCGAACGCGAATCGAATCTTTGATTATCAGCCTGTCAACAACCGCTGCAATGTGGTGCTTTTTATTTTTGTCCAGAAGCGGCACGTTCCGCACATCGTAAATATCCCCGTCAATCCGCACACGAACAAAGCCTTCGCGTTGGATGCCGGCTAAAATATCCTTGTGCTCGCCTTTCTTGCCGCGAACCAACGGGGCACAAACCTGGATTTTCGTACCCTCCGGCCGAGAAAGAATCGAATCCACTATCTGAGATGAGTGCTGGCTTGTAATCTCTTTGCCGCACACCCAGCAGTGCGGCTGACCCACGCGGGCAAAGAGCAGTCTGAAATAGTCATAAATTTCGGTAGTGGTTGCCACCGTTGAGCGGGGATTGCTGCTGGCACTTCTCTGTTCAATTGCAATAGTAGGCGGCAGACCGGTAATCTCGGACACCGCCGGTTTCTGCATTTGCTCTAAGAACTGCCGGGCGTAGGCGCTAAGCGACTCAACGTATTTTCTCCGTCCTTCAGCATAAATAGTATCGAATGCAAGTGAGCTTTTCCCCGAGCCGCTTATGCCGGTGATTACTACCAGCTTATCACGGGGAATATCCAGACTGATATTTTTAAGATTGTGCTCCGCCGCACCTATAATCCTGATTGCTTTTTCTATTCTCCTGGACATTTTATGTTCTTGCTGCTCTAACCCTGCCACAGTAGTGGCAGGGCTAACGCTTAACCCCGCCATCACTTCACTATGGCGGGGTTTTGCCAAAAATCCGATAATGACCCAAATTAAAAATTGTAACACAACATCGCAAAAAGTAAAATATTTTGATTTAACAATTTGCCATCCCTTGTGTTTGTTTATAATGTTTCACGGCTGTCAAAACAAGGGGGGGCAGGAAGCCGCAAAATATATGCAAACAAGGAATTTACATAGCTGGGATTTATCTTACTCGCAGGCTATAGAACTGCAAAAACGCCTTGCCTGTGAAGTGCAATTCACACCAATAGAACAACCTCTGAAACTGATTGCAGGCCTGGACTGTGCTCTCAGCGAGGATGGTCAACAGATTTTTGCTGCTGTTGTTGTTTTGAGGACCCCAAGCGAGGAAAAGGGTCTTTGGGGGCCGTTGGAACCGCCCGACTTTGAGCTTATCGAAACGGCAACTGCTCAACAAAGACTTAACTTTCCGTACATCCCGGGGCTGCTTTCTTTTCGCGAATCGCCTGTTTGTATTGCAGCGGTTGAAAAACTCAAAAACGAGCCGGACGCATTTATCGTTGATGGCCAGGGCGTCGCTCATCCCCGCCGGCTCGGTATTGCGTCGCATCTGGGGTTATTTTTCGATAAGCCGACCATCGGCTGTGCAAAAAGCAGACTAACCGGCCAATTTGAAGAACCCCCGCTTGAAAAAGGTGGGTATAGTCTATTAAAAGATAGCAGGTTTATAGAACGCCAATCGACTCACCAGCCGCGAGCCACCAGCGACGAGATAATCGGAGCTGTTGTTAGAACACGAACAAATGTCGAGCCAGTCTTTGTCTCTGTGGGTAACAAATGCTTGCTAAAAGATGCGATAAGAATCACCCTCGCCTGTACGGGTAAATACCGCCTGCCTGAGCCAACCCGTTTGGCTCACCAGCTCGTTGGTAAACTAAGCTGAAAACCTGACCCTATCCAATCTGCAACGTTGCCTCACATTTATTTCGCAACGACTCTCGCAGATTTTATCGCTAATTCTTATAAATGAGTCGTTTCTTTTTTTCATAGGCCATTTGTTAAGTATTATAATCTATATTTTCATGCCATTTATGTTTTTTGACCGATGCCAGAATCTTCTCTGCACATTGCAGTGCAGCAAGACCTTCCTGGGCGCTAACCTCAGGCATAAACTCTCTGTCCATAACCGCCCGCAGAAAAGCTTCCTGCTCCAGACGGATGGGCTCTTTATCATCTATGACAAGCTGCTCGATATGCAATAAGTCCGGCCAGTTCACTGTCGTCAGGTCAAAATCTCCGGCCTCTTTGTGCTGATGTATCCACTTAATAACGTTCGTATTCGGGTCGGCCTTTATAATAATTCCGCTCTTCTTAAAATAATCCACACTCAGATACGCCTGCCGGCTGAACACCCGCACCTTTCTTTCGGTTTTCAGGGCCAGTCTCGAAGCAGTAATATTCGCAATGCAGCCGTTCTCAAATTTGATTCTTGCATTACAGATATCTTCTTTTTCTTCAATAACACTGACGCCTACTGCATCTATTTCCTTGATTTTGCTCGCCGCCAGGGACAGAATAATATCTATATCGTGTATCATCACATCCAGCACAACCCCGACGTCGGTCGAGCGGAATGAATACGGACTAACGCGATTGGCCTCGATAAACTTGGGCTCAATATCGAGCCTTTTTATCGCCTGAACGACCGGATTACATCGCTCGGAATGCCCCACTGCCACGACGCTGTTATTTTTTTTCGCAAGTGATGCGATTTTTTCCCCTTCTCTGACGTTGGCTGCCAGGGGCTTTTCAATCAATACCGCAATCTTCTTCTTGATAAAGTCTTTTGCCAGCCTCAGATGTGTTACCGTTGGAGTCGCTATCGTTACCGCATCGACACCGTTAAAAGTCTCTACCAAAGACTCACCGGTCCCCCTTATCCACGAGCTTTTAACAGGGTCAATTTTGCCCAAGATGTCGGTATAATTAGTAAAGGCCAAGCAGTGATATTGGTCGGCTAAGCGTCGAGCTTTGTCGGCGTCGATATCGACCACAGCAACAAAATCACTCTGCGGCAATTGGTCATAGACCTTAGCGTGTATGGCCCCCATTTTGCCGGCGCCCACAACAGCAGTTCGCACTTTCGTATTTTGCACGCCTGTTGGAAGCGTGTTTTTCAACATCGTGTACCCTTTATAATGAATGGATGATTGTTGGTAATTAGTAAATAGTAATTACCATTCACAATTCACCATTTACCATTCACCAATAGCCAATCACCTAAACTTTTCGAGATATCTGCCAAATTGGTGCTCGCTGCTTTTGGTAATGCTGTCAATCATAGCCCGAACGTTTTCGTCGAGTCCGTCCTCCTGCGCCAAAGCCTTTGCGTTCTCCAGCAATGAGCCTGGCTCGCGATACAGCTTCTTGTACGCCTCAAATATTCGCTCCTGTTGTTCGTCATTCAGGCCTGCTCGGTCTAAACCTCGCTTATTAACACCCCGAACCCGTGGTGGATAATGCCCGCTGACAGTCAGAAAAGGCGGAACATCCCGATTAATGCCGGCCATTCCCGCTATGAAGCACCACTTGCCCATGGTAACAAACTGATGTGCCCCGGCCAGACCGCTGAACCAAACGCCGGTCTCAATCTTGCAGTGCCCCCCTATCTGCACAAGGTTACTCATGACAATCTTATCTTCAAGTATGCAATCGTGTCCAATGTGAGCACCGACCATAATGAAATTATCGTTCCCGACTTTCGTCTGTGTCTGGGGATGAGTACTCGGATGGATTGTTACCTGTTCGTGAATGATGTTTCCATTACCTATTACAATCCCGCCGAATTCATCGCCTGAACTCAGACGCAGAGTCTGAGGCTGGCATCCAATCACACAATTCGGGTAAAAATGGTTGTTTTCTCCTATCTTGACATTCCTGTTAATCACCACATTTGCCTCAAGTATCGTACCGGTCCCGATTGAGACCCCGCTTTCAATAACGCAGTTAGGCCCAATTATAACACCATCGGCTAACTCAGCGTCCTTATGAACTACTGCGCTGGGATGTATCTGCAACCTCATATCTTTCCTCTTATTATCTTCACGAGTTTGTTTCGGATTTCGTGCTTTTCATTACCAATTACCAATATCCATACTGTTTCTATACCCTTTCATCATCGACGAGCATAAATCTGATTTGCGCTTCGGCAACTACTGCATCGCCAACCATCGCTTTGCACCGGCATTGTGCTGTTCTCTTGCCCGATCTGAGCGCTTCCGCTGTAAGAATAAGCTGGTCGCCTGGTACAACAGATTTACGCAATTTGACATTATCCATACTCAGCAGCACTGCCAGCTTGCCCGTATGTTCCAGCCTCTGTGCAAACAACAAGCCTGACACCTGTGCCATCGCTTCTACGATAAGAACACCGGGCATAATAGGGGTCCCGGGAAAATGACCCTGGAAGAATTGCTCATTGAAGCTTACATTCTTTATGCCCTTTATTCGCGTATCACCTTCAATTTCGATTACCTTGTCCACAAGTAAAAATGGGTATCTGTGAGGCAGGATTTTTGAAATCTGCCGAATATCCAGCAGTGCATCTGTCCCGAGCTTGGCAATACGCTCCCGCTGCTCGGCCGCTTCGTACAATTTCCTTACGAGCTGCTGATTCAGCGCATGGCCACTCTTATAAGCCACAATCCTGCCTTTAACAGCTCGACCCACTAAGGCAAGGTCGCCAATCAAATCAACAATCTTATGCCTGACACACTCGTTGGGAAATCTGTAACTGTTCTTAATTGGTCCATCTGAGTTGATTACCAGTATGTCACGAGGGCCGATATGCGTTCCTATTCCGCGAGCCTGAAACTGCTTGGCTTCAGCCTCGAGCAAAAAAGTCCGAGCCGCTGCCAGATGATTCTCAAAGTTCTCTGGCGTAAGCCGACAACTGAAAATCTGCCTGTCGATACCCGTGTGCCCGCCGTAATCAAGGTCATAGGTCAGACTTAATCCGTCATCAGAATACGGCAGGGCATAAACGCAAGCATCACCTGCGGTAATAGTAATCGGCTCCTTGATAACAAATTCTTTCCGGCTAACATCCTGCTCAACCGTCTCTGCACGTTTGAGAACCTTGAAGTACTCGGCACTGCTGCAATCCGGAGCCGGCAGCTCAGAGCCGTTAACTTCTACAACCACATTGTCTATCTCGAGTGCGTTAATCGCAGCCAGACAGTGCTCGATAGTCTCTACGCTGACAGAACCTTTTTTTATTGTCGTGCGGCGGCTGCGCTCGGCAAGGTTGCATGCAACAGCACTAATCCGCACAGGCTCAGGAATATCGACTCGAACGAAAGTTATCCCCGAGTTCGCTGGAGCAGGACGAAAAACGACCTTCGCCTCCTTACCCTCAAACAAACCACGACCGCGTATCCTGCCTTCATTCTTTATTGTCTTCTGCAGCTTCAAGGCTTTCTACCCTCTTGATTAGTCGCTTTAACTGCTCGGCCATCTTTGGCAGACGCATTATCAAACCAACTGTCCGTAACGCCTCTTTCCTTTCAATCGCCGGCGACCAGGCTAATTGTTGACCGGAGGGGACATTGTTCATAACACCGGCCTGCGCACCAATCATTGCACCTTTTCCTATTTCTATATTATCCACCAGGCCGACCTGGCCGCCTAAAACAACACCATCACCCAGCTTGCAGCTACCGGAAATACCGGCCTGCGCCGCTATCAGGCAGCACTTGCCGATTACTACGTTATGGGCGATTTGCACAAGGTTATCTATCTTTGTGCCGGCTCCTATTATGGTATTTCCAAACTTGGCCCTGTCAATGCAGCAGTTGGCTCCTATCTCGACAAAGTCTTCGATTACAACTCCGCCGTTGTGTGGAATAAGCCTGTAGGCTCCTTCGATAAATGAATACCCGAAACCGGTCGAGCCGACTGTGCTGTTTGCCTGAATCACCACATTGTTACCTAAACGGCAGTTGTGATAAATAACAACGTTGCTGTCGAGCCGGCAGTTCTTGCCGAGTTTTGAATTCTCGCCTATTTTGCTTCCGCTGCCGATTATGCAGTTTTCGCCAATTTCAACCCCATCGTCAATCACTACGCCCGCACCAACAAACACGCCTTCTGCTATCTTAACGTCGCGGGCGAGCTTAGCGGTCGGGTCAATACCCGCAGCTAAAGCTTTTAGTTTCGGCGCAAAAATATTCAAGGCTTCTATTAAAGACGCATCGACATTTTTGACAATCAATTGTGGCTTATCTAAATCCTCGATACGTTCGGAAACAATGACCGCACCTGCACGCGAACTTTCAAGCGCAGCCTTATGCTTGTCGTCTGAGACGAAAGTAACCTCACTCTCATCGGCGGTCTCGAGCGGGCCTACAGCGCTTATTTGCCTGCCAGCATCCTCGACCTGACCGGCTAACTCGGCCTTGAGCCGCTTAGCTAACTGTGCAACCGTTATTTTCATAAGAAGTCAGAGTCCGTCCTCTGTCCTCTATTTTTTATCCAACTGAGCCACTACCTCATCAGAAATATCCACACATTCACCACTATACAACACTTTATGAGTCCTGATAGTTTGTTCAATTTCGTTGACACTTAATGCAAAAATATCGACTTCATCCTTTTCAAGCACAATATCCAATCCCTTTTGCTCAGCCAGCTCAGAGATTATTTGCAGAATGTCTTGATAGAGCTCTTTGCTGAATCCGTATTGTTTCAATACTATTTGCTCTTTGTTGAATGCCTGCTGCGCCTCCAGACCGGCCCGCTTATCTATCAGCTCCTTGCGCTGTGCCAGATATTCGTTGCTGTCCTGTTTGAATGCTTTGAGACCTTCTTCCTGGGCTTCGATATCTTTGGAAAGTTTTTGCAATTCTGCCCTTATCCTGTTTTGCTCGGCAATAATCTCGGCCCTGTGCGCGGCGCTCCTCTTACAGTCACGGAAGATTTTCATAATGCTTACAACACCAATCTTCAAAGAGGGGTTGTCGGCTTTCGGCTGAGCCTGGCTATATTCATAGACCATTGCCATAATAACCACACCTGCCAGACAGCTCAGGAGCATTGTCTTGACCTTCATAAATTACCCTTTCTATATTTGTATCCTGATTAATGATTTGATAATCAATTATCAATAATCGATTATCAGCTTAAAACAGTCCTCCTACGGAGAAACTGAATGCCCGTGTCTCATCTGCGTCGTCTTTCATAAACGGCGTGGCAATCTCAAATCGCATCGGCACCGGCCCAAACCATTGTGGTATCAGTATCTGTATGCCCGTTCCGACCGCAGCCCGATACCTGCCGGTGTCTATTGCTGCGCTGTCCACAAAAAACAACGCGGCAAAATTGTCGCTTACCAAAGGCATAGTTACCTCGGAGCCGGCCAAAAATATCCAGTCGCTGCCTATGGGGTCATCACGTTGCGCTGTAACGCCGATAGGGAGATTTTGCTGCAGACCTCTCGTGCTCACACCACGATATTCAAAACCTCTGACACCATAAGCGCCCGTGCCGCCACCGTAAAATTTTTCAAAAGATGGTGCATTGCCAAGCACCGTAGCTGCAAGCAGCTTTGTCGCTAAAACAGTTTTTCGCTCAAGCAGGTCCTCATAAAGGGTTCTGTATCCTATGCAGTTGCCTCGCAATATCCCGAAACTCTCGTCAGCGGTAACCTGCTCGTAACCGACATTAAAAGTATAGCCCTTGCTTGGGTTAAATCTGTCATCAGTCAAATCCCTTCCGACGCCAATTTTAGCTCCGGCAAGGAAGTTATTACCTTTAACATCTGTTATCTCTTTCGGTGCATATATATAAATGTCATCAACTTCTACATTTTCAACTCTAAAAGTAATACTCGTTCGCCACTGGTTCTCATATCGCTTCTCGAATCCTATATATCCCTTTGTCCTGCCCTCATCGTATAGCCTGCTGTCATCTCGCCTTTCTATTTCCCTCTCCCAGCTTGAGCCTCTGACGTCAAGTGTGAGAGGCTTGTCCTGGAAGTATGGGTCGCTGAACGCAATCGAATGCTGGCTGACCTCGGTCCCAGGCTCAAGAGCAATCCTCAGACTCTGGCCTGCGCCTTTGAAGGCTTGACCGGAAATGAAGTCTCCGAAGCTATCAGGCCAGTCTGATATATCGAAATTGCGCTGCTCCCAAACCAGTTGCCCGATTATGTCGCTGTCGCTCGAAATGCCGCCGGCTAACATTACCGAGCCTGTCTTGCCCTCTTTGATGTCAACTTTCACGTCCTTGCGGTTATCTGCTCCGTCGCCTGGCGTAACAGGCCTGATAATTACCTCCTCGGCCAATGTTGTCCTTTGGACATATTCTTCCAATTTGCCATCACCTTGTTTGGGAGCTAAATCAGCGTTGTACAATTGGCCCGGCATAAAACCATACTCGTCCAGCACATGCCGGACGACCTTATCCTGCGTCTGCTCATTGCCGATTATGTCAACCCGCCCTATCCTGAACTGTTTTCCCTCGATAATGTAAAATTCAATATCGACAATATTAGCATCCGGAACAAATCCATTCTTCTGCTCAACCTGAGCATCAACAAAGCCGTTCTCACGATATAGCTTGAGAATCTCCTTGGTGTGTGAATCAGCTATTCGCTTGCGATAAATTTGTTCCTGCTCTAATTTCAACCCTTCCAGCAGTTTTTGGTCATCGAAGTTTTGATTACCGGTAATGGAAATTTTCCCAACAGTGTATGCCGGCCCTTCGTCGATTTCGAAAGTGATATTCACCTTTCTCCTGTCGTCGGTAAATTCTTTTTTTGCTGTTATATTGTAATCGAGAAAACCCCTGTCATAGTAGATATTTTGCAGCCTTGCTACGTCCTCAGCCGGCACCTCTTCAACATAGTAGCCCGGCCAAAAAAACCATTTTTTCGTTTTCGTCTTTACAGTCTTTTTAAGTGCTGAGGTTTTTATAGAATCATTGCCGCTGAACTTTACCGATGCAATCTTGACCCTCGGCCCTTCGTTAATTGTATAAACCACCAGGCCTTGCTGCAACTTATCGCTATCCAGCGTTACTTCAACAAAGGCAAACCCTTTTTGTCGATAAAATTCAGCAAGGGTTCTTCTGTATGCTTCTGCCAGAATGGGGTCAAGGTAATCGCCTACTTTAAAGTCCAGTTTCTTCTCGAGAGTCTTGTCCTTAAACGCCCGGTTATTCACAAAATCAATTGATTTGATAACGCTTCTGCCGCCGCTGTCCTGCACAAGAACGTCGGTTTTTTTGGTGCGGGATGCACAACCCGAGCCTAAGTTCAAAAGCACAATCAATATAAGAAAAATCAAAATCTGAAATGCGAATATCGAAATACGAAACAATATCGAATGACCAAAATGACACTTCTGTGTCATCCTGAGGCGAAGCCGAAGGATCTGGCCAACGAAAAAGAGATTCTTCGCTTCGCTCAGAATGACAGCGTTGCTGTCAGTTTTGAAAATGTGAACATTAGAATTTCGGGTTTGTTTCGGGTTTCGGATATTGGTTCTTGTGCTTTCCTTCATAGTTTCGGATTTCATATTTAGAAAGGCACTCCTTCGCCTGCAGGCTCTTCTACATGTGAGGCGTTCTCAAACCGTGTGATTTTTTCCAGGAATCTCAGTTTCACGCCGCCGGTCGGCCCGTTTCGCTGTTTGGCTATTATCAGCTCTGCTGTATTATCCGGCTGATAATCATCCTCGCCGCGATGATAATAATCTTCACGGTGCAGAAGCATCACAACGTCGGCGTCCTGCTCAATACTGCCGCTTTCACGCAAATCGCTCATCCTCGGCCTGTGTCCCTCTCTGCCCTCCGGAGCACGATTCAACTGGCTCAGAACGACAACAGGAATGTTCAGCTCCCTCGCCAGGGCCTTGATGTATCTTGAAATTGTGGTGATTTCCTGCTGACGCGACTCAACCTGACTTGAGCCGAGATGCATCAACTGTAAATAATCCACAATAATGCAGCGTATATCGTGCATGCTTTTAAGCCGTCTTGCCTTGGCGCGAAGCTCAAGCGGGGTCAGAGTTGAGGTATCATCGACATAAATCGGCGCCTCGGACAATTCAGCACAGGCGTCAGCTAACTTCTTGTAATCTTCATCACCCAGAAGCCCCTTCCTTACTTTTTGGCTGTCGATTTCGCTGATGCTGCACAAAAACCTCTCGGCTAACTGCTGCCTGCCCATCTCTAACGAGAATATCGCTACCGGGGTATTCTCCATCCGCCCGATATGCTCGGCAATGTTCAATGCCAGGCTGGTCTTGCCCATACTCGGCCTGCCAGCGATGATTATCATCTCACCGTTCTGCAGACCGCAGGTCAAATCGTCAAGCTCATAATAGCTCGTCGCCAAGCCCGTAACATGGCTGCCCTGACGCTTCTCGATAAGCTCGAAAGAACGAACAATCAGGTCCTTCAACGCAACGGCATTACCGCTTATATTTTTGTCCGTAACGGCAAATATCTTCCGCTCGGCTTCATCAAGCGTCTCACGCGTCTCACCGGTCTGGTTATATGCATCATCGAGCATTTCACCGGCGGCGGTAATAAGCTCACGCAGCAGCATTTTATCTTTGACAACGCCCGCGTAATAGACCACGTTGGCCGAGGAGGGAACAGAGTCAAGAATCTTTGCGATATACTCGACCCCGCCTACATCCTCGAGATGGTTGCGCTTCACAAGCTCATCACGAAGCAGCACCGCATCTATCCCGTGGCCCTTGTTCTTTTCGTAAAGACCAATCAAGGCGTCGAATATCTTGCGGTGCTCGATTCGGTAAAAGTCATCACGTTCCACCAGCTCGATGACCTGCCCGATACATTCCGGGTCAATCAGCATTGAGCCTAATACCGCCGCCTCGGCAGCCAACGACTCCGGCATACTGCGTACTACTGTTAAGCTGCCACCGACATTTGATTTAGCACCGACGGAACCCGCTGCTTCACCCGTCTCTGTCTTTTGGCCTGGATTCCCGCGAAGCGGTGTCCCTTGTGAACGTACTTTATTGCTTTTGGTTACCATTTCCTCACCTGCTCAATCATTCCCCTGCCTCGCTGAACTCAAAATTTCCGTAATCTGGCATTTTACCGACCTACCTGCCAACAGTCAAACAATTGTTATAATTATTGTTTACACAGGTACCAGTACAGGAAGAGGGGTTTTTATCGCACTAAAGCGGGATTGTTCGGATTGTTGCTCAAGAGGCTTGTTTTTGGCTTTTTATTGGACTGCATCCGGAATTCGAGTGTTGCACTCCGGCAGATTTACCGGACCAGACTCGACCCTGAAATATTTTATCAGGGCCTACCTTTTTTCTGCGTTCAGCCTGCCGGCGTTTTTGAGAACTTCGGATTTTTCCCCCATCACATCCTGCAAGCAAATCTAAAGCCAGCGGGGCTGCCACCTACGCCATCCACGGGCGTTTTCTGTTTAATTTGCCGGAGAGGATGTTCTTGGCGATGAGCACATCTTCTATGACCTGAAAATCGAGCATCCCCACGCAGAGAAAGTCGCCGCCACCTTCAAAGGCATATCTAAAACCTTCTCTGGGATGGATAGCTCCCGCGGCCAGGACCTTATAGGCAATCCAGGGCTTCTTGACGCTATTCATAAATTCGATGGTTTTTTCCGGCCAGACGCACCACATGTTATCATATCCGGGCAGGCCAGAAGCAGGCCTTTCTTCTTTGGGGGTGGCGGACCAGTAATTATCTTTATGCAGAGTCTTCATATAAAAGTCAACATCCAAGCCCGCCCTTTCGAGAGCCATCGGCACAGCAATATCGTGACAGGCGACGCCGGCAATCAGGCCGTTTCTTTTGATGAATGAAACGGCTTTGGCCAGCAGGTCAACCCGGCCGGCTCCGACCCACTCATCCCCGACCTGGCCCTGTATGAAAGCGCCGACGGCACCGTTATCAATTGCTATTTTTATCCTGCCTGTCAGGTCGTTTGATTGTGGGAAGCACTGTGCGAGCCACTGTATCCGGCCGCCTCTTTCGTTCCAGTATTTATTGATGACTCTGATGGTCGGGTCGTTACCGTTGGCGTACGGGTCGTTAACGGTTGATATCATAGTATTGATGCCGTTCTGTTCGCAGAGCTCCCAGGTTTCCATAATCTTTTCATCTGTAAAATAGTGCCTCAGAAGGTCGGACACGTAAATCAAATCCCTGTCGTGGGCAAAGCCGTTTATCAGGTTCCCGCCACAGATTAGTCTGCTTATCTTGAGTTTGCCAATCTTACCCATTGGCAGAGACTTGAGCGTATCTGTAGTTTGTTTGGTCGGTTTCTTCATTTACTCTTATAAAGCCTTTGTTTCGAGACTCAAAACTGCTGTAACAGCCCCAGCCGATACTACTTTGCGAAGTACTCGCTGCGTTGCGCGGGTTTTAGAAACAGGTAGTATAGTTTGCCTTCCTGGTAGGTCTGTCCTGCTAATTTGCCTGCCTGGTCGCCCTGGCCCATATAAACATCACAACGACCCGCCGCGCGTATCGCTCCTCCGGTATCCTGGTCGAGGGCAAAGCCGCTGTAGAACTGATTGGCAACCGTCCCGCCAATCGACTGCGGTAAAGTAGTGGAAATGAAAGTTAAGCACCCCCGCGGAAAAATCGACTTGTCGGTGGCGACACTCCTCAAGGCCGTGACCGGCTCATTAAGACTGCCGCGAGGCTCTCCATCTTCTCTCTTAAAAAACACAAAACGCGGATTCCGTCTGACATACATAGCGACTTGGTCTTTGTATCTCTTGAAGTAATCTATCATTGCAGCCAAACTCATCTGGTCTGGGGCTATTCTGCCGTCTTTAACCAGCTCTTTGGAAATGCTTTGATACTCATAGCCGTTGTTGGCGGCATAGCCTACGGTAAGCAGCTCACCATCGGGCTGCCTTATCTTAGCTGAACCTTGAACGTGAGCGATATATACTTCGAATGGGTCACCCAGCCACATTAGTTCTGTGCCATTAAGCATCCTTGAGTCTTCAATGACAGCCCGTGAGGGATATGGCTTGAGCTGCCCATCTGCCCCGCGCCGTCCGAGTATTTCACCGTCTGCTCCTTTGACAAGGTCAGCGGGCATTTTGTACAACGGATATTGAAAACTCTCGTTGCGAACCGACGAGCCGTCAAATATCGGCGTGTAATAACCCGTAAACAGCACCGTCCCTCTGTCATCACATCCCACCGACATATAGACGTCAAATTTCTCTTGAATTGCCTCGTTAAGTTGTCTGCCCATCAAACCCGAATCCAGCAGCTCCGTGAATGCGTTCAGGCTGTTCACCGCGAGGGTATGGGTAATCTCGCCGCACGGGAAGAATTGTTGACTCGAAGGTTTCCGTAGATAATTCAAACTGTTTTCTATCGCGGCTCGCAGGTCAACCAGGTCGATGCAGGCCATTGTAAAGTCAGGAATTTCGTAGGGATTCGTAATCTTCCTCAGGGCGGGCCGGCCGGGTGGCAGGGGAGTATCATAAGGAGTCTTAACTTCTTCCGGCGTCTTGCAGCCGACAAAAATAAATGTAATTAGCAACAATGCCGAAATTAAAATTTTTTTCTTCATTCTGTACTCCAAAACTTTATCGCCGGTGATTCACTATGCCAATAACAATATCTGAACCTAATTTCGGATATGTTACACTAATTACATTCGGTTTTTAAATAATATTTCACACAAATTGTTTCTAAGTAAAATTATATGGAACATCCTTGACTTCCGTGTTTTTCGTCCTGTTGAGCTTTGCGTTAGGCCTGTTAGAAGTCCGGCCTTGTACGCCTTCAGGGAATAATGACGCAAAGCGGCGTTTTATAGGCCGAATAAAAAAGGCTGCCAGAAGTAAGTTCATAGCAGCCAAAAGCAAAACTAAATGGGCAGGGGCGGAATTGAACCGCCGACACACGGATTTTCAGTCCGTTGCTCAAAAAACACAAGTCCTGAAAAAATAAACACTTGCGAAATCTCAAAAGAGCAGTTGACACCTCAATCGACACCTAAAACCCAAAAACACACTCAAAATACTACACAAAAAGCTCAGCAATTGCCAGAGGATTTAGCAAAAATTGTAGCTGTTTGGCCGAACCTACCAGAGCATATCAAGGCAGCTATCAAAGCCTTGATACACACCCAGAATAAGGGGGAAAAGTAAATGGCAAAAAAGAAACAAAACAAAACTACGCCCAACGAAGCAACTCTATCAGAGGAGCTTGAAAAAACGAAACTTACCGATGAGGAAAAAGCACGTCTTGAAAATTATCGGCAGCGGTTGCAGAGAAGACCTATAAGGTTTAAGGGTGAGAAGAGTAAGGCAGGCAATATCGCAATATCCCGCGCAGACCCCGCTGACCCGCTGAATGATGTTAAAATGTTAGAGGCGTTAGGGACGCCCGATACCGACTTACAGCAGTATCTCCTTGCTCAAGTTGTTCAGACTTTTAGTGGCGCGGTCTCTACAAAAGAAACTAACTTTGACGTTGCAACCGCTTCGATAAACCGTGCATTGTCTATTCTTAACGGAATACAGCCAAAAGATGAAATTGAAGCTATGCTGGCCGTGCAAATGATAGGTATCCATAACTTGGCTGTGGATGCTCTATATCGGGCTATGCTTAACGGTCAGAGTTTTGAGGGTAGAAAAACAAACGTAAGCTACGCTGCTCAAATGTCCAGGGCTTTTATAATGCAAATGGAAGCCTTGAAGAAGTATAGGACAAGTGGTCAAATTAAAATGATAGTCGGAAGCGTCAGCGTCAGCGATGGTGGACAGGCAATTGTAGGAACGGTTAATCAAAGTGCCGAAAAGAAACCACGAGGAAACAACATTTAACCGTTTATTTTGTTGTGAGTTAGGCAAATAATCGGGCATTTATAAATAGTGAGAATCCTTAATGATTTCGGCAAAAAAA